>Ga0209181_10013474_pt1 | contig 10227 bp, 7 predicted proteins | sample MAT05_FD_187208 | JGI IMG/M metagenome (GOLD analysis project Ga0209181, IMG submission 187208) | Freshwater microbial communities from Lake Fryxell liftoff mats and glacier meltwater in Antarctica - MAT-05 (SPAdes) (version 2) | ecosystem: Environmental > Aquatic > Freshwater > Ice > Liftoff...
CGGGGCTGCCGGGGCTGCCGGGGCTGCCGGGGCAGGGGCCGCCGCGTCGAACGGTGCCCACGCGAAAACCTCGAGCGCCGCGGCTTGGGCGATCGGCGCCAGGAGGGTGAACGCGGAGGGCGCCGTCTGGCCCGCGAGTTCCGCGCGGAGCAGCGGCTCGGTCAGGGGCGCATCGAACGCAAAGAAGCGGACGAGATGACTGAGCGGGCCGGCGGCGTGCGCGGTAAAAGGCACGTCGTGGACGGCCCCGGTGGCGGTGAGCGTGATCGACGGATCGCGCGGTGTCGCGGCGCCGAACGTGACATCGGCCTCGTTGATCGTCACCGCGACGGGGCCGATCGCGCCCGGCCAGGCGAGCAGGCTCAGGCGGCCGGAGAGGGCGGGGGCGGCGACCGTGCCGGTGAGTTGCAGTTCGAGTTTCGCCGCGGCGCCGGGGACGTTCAGGGTGGGCGCTTGCGGGTGGCGCACGGCGAGGTCCACGCGCCAGTCGTTCCAGATCCCGGAGGGAACGGCGACGACGGCCGGAGCCGCGGTCGCGGTGCCGAGGATCAGCGCAGTGAGATCGATGCGCGGCGGCAGTTCCAGGCTCGTGATTTCCACCGCGCCGGTCACCACTCCCGAGCGCAGCGGCCCCTCGATGGACGCCTGCATTTTCCCGATCGCCATGGCGCCGCTTGCGCTCGCCGGGAAGAGCTGCCACGCGCTGCGCGGTGCAGTCGCCGAGAGCTTGAGCTGCGGGTTGCGGATGTTGGTAAAATCCACCGTGCCCTCGAGCCGCAGGTCGGCGGTCGGCAGTTGGCCGTTGAGTTTTGCGATCGTGAAAGTTTGGCCCGCGAAACTTCCTTCGCCGCTCGCCCCGTCGAGCAGCACGCCGCTCCAGCCGAGCGGCAGACGGCCGCGGCTGAGACTCACCGTTCCGCTGGTGGCGAGCGAACCGACGGCGCCATCGGCGGTGAGTTCGCCGCGGACGGTTCCTTCGACGGGAAAAGTCCACCCGGTGAGCAGCGACGCCGCGCGCAGGTCGAGGTCGGTGGCGGTGAGGCGCACGCGCGAGACGGTCGTGTCGCTGAGCAGCGTGGCGACGCTGGCGTTCGGCCAGGATTGCCAGAGATCGAGCGGAAGCAGCGCGTCGCCCGAAAGCTGGACCAAACCGCGGTGCGTGAAGCGGAGGCCTTGCAGGCTCACGGCCTTGTCGCTCACGCCGACATTGGCGGTGAAGGAGGAGGTGTCGTCGGATAGCGCAAAGCGGCTGAAGATGAAGGCGCCCGGCTGGTAGGTGCCGTCGAATTCCGCGTTGATCGGATGCAGGAGCGAGCTGGTGGTGCCGAGCGGGCGGAGCTTGGCGAGGCGCGCGAAGAATTTGCCCGTGTGGCCGCGCGCGGAACCTTCGCCCGTCCAGTCGATCATGGCGCCGCCCGCGATCGGCTCGGGCACGATTGGCTTTTGCAGCAGCGCTGCGTAGCGGGAGAGATCCTCGATCGAAGCGTGCAGGTCGCCCCAATATTGTTTGTCGCCGAGGATGTTCACCACGCCCTTGCCGCGGACGAAGTCGCCCTGGTTGAAGAGCGCAAGATTTGCGAGCTGGAGTTCGTTGCCGTTGAGCTTGAGCGTGGCGTGCAGTTCCTCGATCGGCGCATTGCGCCAGGTGAGATTCGAGCCGCTGACGATGATCTGCCCGTGAAACTGCTGGTGATCGCCGCGCACCGATCCATCGATCGTGGCTTTGCCGGCGGCGTATTTGAACTCCGGCAGCACCAGCGCGGAGAGTTCGGTGAGGTTGTCGATCTTCGCATTCACGTCGAAGGCAAACTCGTTTTGCCACCACGCTTCCGGCGCAGTGGGCAGCGCAAATTCGCCGCGGACGTTCAGGAAATTGTGCGCCTGATGCAGCGTCAGCTCGGGGATTTGCACGCGCCCATCAAGCAGGCTGGCGCCGAGCACCAGCGAATCCCACTGGCGGCTTTCCCACTGGAAATTGGTCGCCACGAGACGCAGCGAGGCGCTGGCTTTGGCGGGCGACTGCGGCGAACCGCGAAAGGTGAATTTCCCTTCCTTGATCGTGCCGCCGGCGGCATCCGACTGGCCGAGGAAGCTGGCCAGGCTGGCGATCGAGATCTGCGCAAAAGTGCCGGTGGCCTCGAACGCGAGCTGCCGCGCGCGGGGCAGCGTCTGCGTTTCGATGCGGATCGCACCGCCGAAGGCTGCGACCTGCATTTCCAGATTCAGCCGACCGCGGGCGATCTCGGCGAGTTCCACCGAAAGGTTCTGAATGCTCACGCCCGGCTCGAGCAGGATGGCCGCGAGTTCGGTGCGCGCGTTGTCGAGTTTCGTCGTGCCGCTCACGTTGCGGAAGGTGCGGCTCAGCCACGGTTGTTTGATGATGAGCTGGCCGACGAGCAGCTCGCCGGCTTCCATTTCGCTGATCGTGAAGCGGGCGTTTTGCAGCCGCACGAAGTCGCCATCGCTCTCGAAAATGAAGTCCGCGTTGCGCGCCTCGATGCGCTCCGGGCCGGGCAGCCAGCGGCCGCGCGGCCGCGGCAGCTCGAAATGCACGAAACTGCGCACCGGCTCGGTGGCCGGCGTGTCGATGGGGAGCTGCACCTTGCCGGTGAAGCCGTCCACCGTCAGTTGCCGGAACCAGCCGTTGGAGCTGCGCGAGAAGAGCGCGCGCCAGGCGAGATCCGCCTCCAGTTCCTTGATCTCCACGCGGGTCACGGGCCCATTTTCACTCTCGTAAATCCAGACCGAATCAAGCACGCGTACCGACTCGAAGAGGCTGCCCTCGACCACGCGAATGTGGGCGCGCACGCCGCAGCGCCATGCTTCCACCAGGATGCCCTGGCGCACGACGAAGCGGAAACAATGTGGCTCGAAGAGCGACGCGATGAGCAGGGCCAGGATCGCGAGCGCGATGCGGACGACGGGCAGCTTTCGTTTGGGCGGCTGCCGGCGCAGCTCGTAAATGGGCGCGGCCGCGGAGGTGGAAGCTGGAGAGGTCGTGCTCAAAGGCGGGCTTCGGATCGTATCGGAAACGCGGCGAAAGGAAAGCGTGCGTTGCCTGACGCGACGGACGGCCACGTATTCAATCGTCGAAGAGCGACATCTGGTCGCTCGGCACGCGAAACGCCGCGGTGGAAAGCTCCGTCGTCGGGTTCATCCCCGCGCCGCCCGCGCGGAAGCCGGCCCTGCGTTTCGCCACCTCGAAGAGCGCCTTGATCTGCGCCGCGAGCGGGCCTTCGCCGCGCATGCGCGCGCCCCATTTCGCCTCGTAGAGTTTGCCGCCGCGCAGCTGCGTTTCGCCACCTCGAAGAGCGCCTTGATCTGCGCCGCGAGCGGGCCTTCGCCGCGCATGCGCGCGCCCCATTTCGCCTCGTAGAGTTTGCCGCCGCGCAGCTCGCGAATGCGACCGAGCACCTTGTCCTTGTGGCCGGGCGCGTGGCGGTCGAGCCAGTTTTCGAAGATGGGCGCGACCGCGTGCGGGAGGCGCAGGATCGTGTAGTTCGCGCCGAGTGCGCCGGCCTCGGCGGCGGCGGCGAGCAGCGCGGGGATTTCGTGTTCGGTGAGCCCAGGAATGATCGGCGCCATCAGGACGCGCACGGGGATGCCGGCGGCGCTGAGTTCGCGGATTGCGGCGAGGCGGCGGATGGGGGAGGAGGCGCGCGGTTCGAGGGTTTTCGCGAGGTCGCCGTCGAGCGTGGTAATGGAGATGGCGACGCTCACCGCGCGGTACTTCGCCAGTTCGCCGAGGAGATCGCGATCGCGCGTGATCAGGTGATTCTTCGTGATCAAGGCGACCGGATTCCGAAACTCCGCGAGCACCGCGAGGCATTCGCGCGTCAACCCGAGGCGGCGTTCGATCGGCTGGTAGACATCGGTCACGCCGCTCATCGCGATCGCCTGCGGCACCCATTTTTTGCGCGAAAGCTCGGCCCGAAGCAGCTCGGCGGCGCGCATCTTGACCATGATCTTCGACTCGAAATCGAGCCCGGCCGAGAAGCCCAGATACTCATGATACGGCCGCGCGAAGCAGTAGGCGCAGCCGTGTTCGCAACCGCGGTAGGGGCTCACGCCGGCATCGAACGGGATGTCCGGCGAATCGTTCCACGAGATGATCGACTGCGTATCGTCGCGGAAAAATTGCGTACGCAGCGGGAGCGGCTGGCCGTCGTCGTCGAGCAGTGCGTCGGGCTCGAGTTCGAGCCGCTGGGACTCGAAGCGGTTCGGCGGATTGAAGCCCGCGCCGCGCCCGCTGGGGATCGGGATCCGCGGATCGGGAGACGTGTTCATGGGAACACAATCACCGATCGCCGCCGCGGCTCAAACGCGAAAATTGGCGCCGCTCAGCGCGCGTAGTAAACCGGCTCGTGGCCCGGCTTCCACTTGATGTTGCAGCCAATGCTCGGCGCCTGCTCCGCCGCGACCGGCGTGCCACCGAGCACGGCGTCGATCGCTGCGCGCAGGTCGGCGCCATCCGGCGTGCCGATGCGTGGGCGGGTGCGGTCGAGCTGGCCGCGATAGGCGAGCCGGCGCGCCGCATCGAAAAGAAAAAAATCCGGCGTGCAGGCGGCGGTGTAGGCCTGGGCGACGGCTTGCGAGTCGTCGAAGAGGACCGGGAACGGGATGCCTTGTGCGTGGGCAAAGGCCGCGGTCGGCTCCGGCGCATCCTGCGGATAGTTGGCGGTGTCATTCGACGAAATGCCGACGATGGCGAGGCTCTGGCCCGCGTAGTCGCGGGCGAGTCGCGCCAGCTCCGGCGCGACGTGGACGACGTAGGGGCAGTGCGCGCAGAGGAAGATCACGAGCAGCGCGTCCTTCGCGGCAAAGTCTGCGAGGGAGCTGGCGCGGCCGGTGGCGACATCGGGCAGGGAGAAATCCGGCGCGGCAGTGCCGAGCGCGAGCATGGTGGAAGTGGTGGCGGACATGCGGCGAAGTTACCGCGGCGGGGAGCGGCAGCGCAACTGTGGGACCAGCGCGATTGCGCTCGCGGTCGCAACGCGATATGCCACACCGGCGCCTGCGCCAGATCGAACCGAATGAACGATTTTCACAATCCCGTGCCTGTCGCCGAAGCGGCGAAACGCGACTCGCTCAAAGAGATTCTCGAGCAGTCTCCCGGCGACGCCGCGGTCTCGCTCGCCGAGCGTCCCGACGAAGCCGCCGCCGAACTCCTCAGCACCATGAATCCCGCGCGCGCGCTGGAGATTCTCGAATGCGTGCCGCTCGAACGCCGCCAGCAGATCCTCGCTGCCGCGCCCGCCGAGACCCGCCGCCAATGGGTGCAAAACGACCGCTATCCCGAGCAATCCATCGGTCGCCTGATGGAGCCGGCGATCGCCGTCTTCCGCCCCGACACCACCGTCGCCGCGGCCACCGAACAGCTCCGCCAGCTCGTCACGCGCGCCTTTGTCACCTACCTCTGGGTCACGGATGAAAGCGAGTGCCTGGTGGGCGTGGTGGCCATGCGCGAGATGCTCCTCGGCGGCGACACGCAGCAGTTGAGCGAGATCATGATTCGCAATCCCTTTCATCTCCACCCCGAGATGACGCTCACCGATGCGATGAAAGAGTCGCTCACGCGGCACTTCCCGGCCTATCCCGTGTGCGACACCGCGGGGAAACTCGTGGGCATCGTGCGCGGGCAGACGATTTTCGAGGCGCAGGCCTTCGAGCTCAGCGCACAGGCCGGTAGCATGGTCGGTGTCGAGAAAGAGGAACGCCTCGCGACGTCGTGGCAGCGCAGCTTCAAGTTTCGCCACCCGTGGTTGCAGCTCAATCTGCTCACCGCCTTTCTCGCGGCGGCGGTCGTCGGCTTCTTCGAGCACACGGTCGATCGCATCGTCATCCTCGCCATGTTTCTGCCCGTGCTCGCCGGCCAATCTGGCAATACCGGCTGCCAGGCGCTTGCCGTGACGCTGCGCGGGATGACCCTCGGCGAACTCACGCCGGGCAAAGGCCTCCGCCTCGTCGGCAAGGAAGCCTTTGTCGGCGCCTTGAATGGCACGTTCGTCGGGATCACCGCGGGCCTCGGGATGTTTGCCGTCGCCTCGATGCAAAAAAATCCCAACGCGCTGCTCCTCGCGTTCATCGTCTTCCTCGCCATGATCTGCAGTTGCGTGATCAGCGGCATCTCCGGCGCGCTCGTTCCCATGACGCTCAAGCGCCTCGGCGCCGATCCCGCCACGGCTTCGAGCATCTTCCTCACCACCTCCACCGATGTGGTGAGCATGGGCACTTTCCTCGGCCTCGCCACGCTGCTCATCCCGTAGCGGGCGATGTCCACGATCATCCTCCGACTTTCCTGCCCCGACCGCGTCGGGTTGCTCGCGCGCATCACCGGCTTCGTTGCGGAACACGGCGGCAATCTGCTCGAGGTCGAACAATTCACTGACGCGCTGTCCGGCTGGTTTTTTGCCCGGCTCGCCATCGATACCCGCACGCTGCGCGAAGGCGTGCCCGTACTCCGCGCCGCCTTCGAGCCGCTCGGCCGCGAGCTGAGCGCCGATTGGACGCTGCGCGAATCCGGCGAGAAACAGCGCGTCGTCCTGATGGTCTCGAAGCTCGGCCATTGCCTCGCCGACCTGCTCTGGCGCTGGCGTTCCGGCGAGCTGGCCTTCGACATCCCGCTCGTCGTTTCCAATCACGCCGACTTCCGCCACATGGTCGAACGCGAAGGGCTGGAGTTTCTCCACGTTCCCGTCACCGCGGAGACGAAGCCGGCCGCCTTTGCGAAGCTCGCCGAGCGCCTCCGCGAAGCCCGCGCCGATCTCATCGTGCTCGCCCGTTACATGCAGATCATCCCGCCCGAGCTATGCGCGGAGTTTCACGGGCGGTTGATCAATATTCATCACTCCTTTCTCCCCTCCTTCGTCGGCGCGAATCCCTACCAGCGGGCCTACGAGCGCGGCGTGAAACTGATCGGCGCCACCTGCCACTACGCCACCGGCGAACTCGATGCCGGCCCCATCATCGACCAGGAAGTCATCCGCGTGGAGCACTTCCACACGCCCGACGATCTCGTCCGCCTCGGCCGCGATTGCGAACGCCTCGCCCTCGCCCGCAGCGTGCGCTGGCATCTCGCCGATCGCGTGCTCATTCACGGAAACAAATCGATCGTCTTCCGCGACTGAGCCCGCCGCGATCCGGCGGGCTACCAGGCGATGGCCTTGATCCGGCGGGCGACTTCCTCGGCGTTCGCGCGCGAGTTGAACGCGCTGATGCGGAAGTAACCTTCGCCATTCGCGCCGAAGCCGCTGCCCGGCGTGATCACGACATTCGCGTCGTTCAGCATCCGGTCGAACATCTCCCAACTCGTGATCCCGTGCGGCGTGCTGACCCAGATATACGGCGCATTCGTGCCGCCGTAGACGCGCAGCCCGATGCTGGCCGCCGCTTCGCGGAGAATCTGCGCATTGCCCATGTAGTGCGCGATCAGCGCGGCGACCTGCGCTTTGCCCTCCACCGAATACAGCGCCTCGGCGCCGCGCTGCACGACGTAGGAGACGCCGTTGAATTTCGTCGTGTGCCGGCGCGACCAGAGCGGGTGCAGCGGCTTGCGTTCGCCGCTCGCGGTCGAGGCGTGAAGGTCCTTCGGCACCACGATGAAGGCGCAACGCGTGCCGGTGAATCCGCCATTCTTCGAGAAGCTGCGGAACTCGATCGCCACCTCGCGGGCGCCTTCGATTTCGTAGATGGAATGCGGCACGTCGGCGTCGCTGATGTAGGCCTCGTAGGCCGCGTCGTAGAGGATCACGCTCTGGTTTTCGCGCGCGTATTTCACCCACGCTTCGAGCTGCGCGCGGGTGGCCACGGCGCCGGTCGGGTTGTTCGGGAAGCAGAGGTAAATCACGTCCACCTTCTCCCTTGGTGGCGCGGCGACGAAGCCGTTCTCCGCCGTGCATTGCAGATAGACGAGCCCGGCATACGCGCCCGTGGCGTCGCTCTCGCCGGTGTGGCCGGCCATCACGTTCGTATCGACGTAGACGGGATAAACCGGATCCGTGATCGCGATGCGATTCTGGCTGCCGAGGATGTCGAGAATGTTGCCGCAGTCGCACTTCGAGCCGTCGGAAACGAAGACCTCGTCGTCCGCCACGTTCAGCCCTTTTGCGCGGTAATCATTCTCCGCGATCGTCTGGCGCAGCCATTCGTAACCCTGCTCCGGCCCGTAGCCGTGGAAGCCCTCGCGCGTCGCCATTTCGTCCACCGCCCGGTGCATCGCCGCCGTCACCGCGGGCGGGAGCGGCTCCGTCACGTCGCCGATGCCGCAGCGGATGATCCGCTGGGCGACTTCCGGATTCGCATCGGTGAAAGCCTTCACCCGCCGCCCGATCTCGGGGAAAAGGTAACCGGCGCGGAGCTTGAAGTAGTGGTCGTTGAGAAATGCCATGGGGATTCAGAAAAAGTGGGGCGGCTTTGTAACGCGCGCTCTGGTGTGGAGCAAGCGGCTTGAGCCCAATCCGCTAGGGAAGCCGCGCCGCGGGTTCCCAAATCGCCCGCGGCAAGTCCCGCCTCCGCAACGGAACCCGCGGCGCGGTTTCCCTACCGATGTGGACCAGCTACGGCACCGGCGCTTCCTCCAGCAGGAAGTCGCGCCCGCCTACAGCAGCTCCGCGATTTGCACCGCGTTGAGCGCCGCGCCTTTCAGGAGCTGATCGCCGGCCACCCAAAAGGCCAGGCCGTTCTCCAGCGCGCAGTCGCGGCGCAGGCGGCCCACCTGGCAGTTGTCGCGTTCGGCGGCGTAGAGCGGGAGCGGGTATTCGGCTTTGGAAGGTTCATCCACCACATCGAGACCGGGCGCTTTGGCGAGCACCGCGCGGGCTTCCTCCACGCTCACCGGTCGCTTGAATTCCGCATGCACCGCCACGCTGTGCGCGCGGTAGACCGGCACCCGCACGCACGTCACCGACGCCTTGAACGCCGGGTGGTGCATGATGCGGCGGCCTTCGTTTTGCATCTTCATCTCCTCCTTCGTGTAGCCATCTTCGAGAAAGCTATCCACATGCGGCAAGACGTTGAAGGCGATCTGGTGCGGGTAGACTTCCCGCTTCACCGGCTGGCCGGCCACCACCGCTTCCACCTGCTGGCGCAGCTCCTCGATCGCCTGCGCGCCCGTGCCGCTCACCGCCTGATAGCTGGCGGCAAACACACGCGTCACCCCGAACGCCTGATGCAGCGGATACAGCGCCATGAGCGTGATCGCCGTCGTGCAGTTCGGGTTCGCGATGATCCCCTTGTGCAGCTTCACGTCCGCGCCATTCACCTCGGGCACCACGAGCGGCACGTCGGGGTCCATGCGGAAGGCGCTGCTATTGTCCACCATCACGGCGCCGGCACCCGTGGCCGCGGCGGCATACTGTTTCGAGATCCCGCCGCCCGCGCTGAAGAGCGCGATGTCCACCCCCGCGAACGACTGCTCCGTCAGCTCCTGCACGATGATCTCTTCCCCTTGGAAAGTGAACGTCTTGCCCGCCGAACGCGCGCTCGCCAGCAGCGTCAGCTTGCCCACGGGGAAGTTGCGCTTCGCCAGCGTCTTCATCATCTCGATCCCGACAGCTCCGGTAGCTCCGACAATGGCGACGTGCAGGTTTTTGCTCATAAAATGGGGCGCGAACCTTATAGAACTGCGCCAGCATTGCAAACCTGCCGCCCATGAAAATCCGCGTCCACGTCCCCAGCCAGACCCTCGATCTCTTCGACGCCACCGGCGCCATCATTCGCACCTACGCCATCTCCACTTCCAAGTTCGGAGTGGGCTCCGAACCCGGCAGCTACAAGACCCCCTCGGGCTGCTTCCGCGTCGCGGAGAAAATCGGCGACGGCGCCACGCCCGGCGAAGTCTTCATCAGCCGCGAACCCACCGGCAAGATCGGCCAGGAAGGCGACCCCAAAGATCACGTCCAGACCCGCATCCTCTGGCTCCACGGCCTGGAACCCGACAACGCCAACACCCACGACCGCTACGTCTATATCCACGGCACCAACGCCGAATCGCAGCTCGGCACCCCCGCCAGCTACGGCTGCGTGCGCATGGCCAACGCGGATGTCATCGACCTCTACAATCAGGTGCCGGTGGGCGTAGCCGTCGAGATCGAGGTGTAAACAATCGCCCCGGTAGGGAAGCCGCGCCGCGGGTTCCCTATCTAAACTGGAATCGACCAAACAGGAACCCGCGGCGCGGCTTCCCTACCGGGCGAGGAACCCGCGGCGCGGCTTCCCTACCGCCACCCG
>Ga0209181_10013475_pt1 | contig 10227 bp, 7 predicted proteins | sample MAT05_FD_187208 | JGI IMG/M metagenome (GOLD analysis project Ga0209181, IMG submission 187208) | Freshwater microbial communities from Lake Fryxell liftoff mats and glacier meltwater in Antarctica - MAT-05 (SPAdes) (version 2) | ecosystem: Environmental > Aquatic > Freshwater > Ice > Liftoff...
ATTATTTTGAGATGAGACTAGGCGCGACGAAGGATTGTAGCGGGCTCTCCATGACTGAGGCGCAACAAAGTATCAGTTCAAAAGAGTCGAACAAACCGTCAAAGACTTCGTGCCCCTGCCACTAGTACGAGTGCTACGGTGCCGACCAAGATTAGTTTTTGATAGAAGAGTCGGGCATTCCGCACTAAGTGTCCGCGAGCCAGGCCATCACAGGAAATAGCAGCAGCTGAACCACCTGATGCACCGCTTCGGAAGTGACATACCCGAAACACGCTTGCAGCAACAAGTTGAAGCCAATCAACCCGCCAAGCAAGCGGGCCAGCGCAATGGGCACATTCGACAAACGGGGTGCTGTGGCCCAAATGCTCATCATTTGCCGGATGAACATGAAATAGCAGGCGAACGCGGCATAGCTCAGTGGAGTGTCCCACTCTAAGGGCGGGTCGGGCATACTCGGAAAGCCTTGTTTATCAGCAACGTCCATCCAAAACTGCCGCCCGTAGTGCATGAAAGTCGCCAGCAAGTAGCCGATACACCATAGCACGGCTTTGTCCTTCGCCAGTCGCCCCTGGGCAAAAGCCATGAAAGCGCAAAACAGCAGGAGCGCAAAAAATATCGCGTTGAACAGGAGAAACATTTAATAGTGTCTCATGAAGATATCTTGAAACGTGTCTTCACCGCCCAAACCCAATCCCCCGCCGCACAAACAAGTTCAACTTGTCCTTGTCAAACGTGAACGTAGCCACATCATCCAACTTAAGCGTATGTAGCTCAGGCTCTTCGGTAATCCGGGCCGCTGAAGCGCGTAAATTCTGGTTTTTGACGGCTTCCATCACCACCTGACGCACGGTGCGGGCGTTGCCGAAGTATTTGTCGCGGAACTGATGCAGGAAGGTCATGTATTTGCCCAGATGTTCACGGGCCTCTTCTTCCACCTGGTATTTTTCCTGCCGGAACATGTAGAGCGCGATTTCCAGCAGTTCTTCGGGCGAATAATCCTCGAAGCGCAGCACCTTGTCGAAACGACTGGCGAGACCGGGATTGGCTTTCAAGAAATTGTCCATATTTTCCGGGTAACCGGCCACGAATACGAAGAATTCTCCGCGCCGATCTTCCATCCGTTTGAGCAGGGTCTGGATGGCTTCGTCGCCAAAATCGCCTTGGGTGCCTCGGGATGCCGCTGCGCTGAGCGCATAAGCCTCGTCAATAAACAACACCCCTCCGATGGATTCTTCGATGCGTTCAGCGGTTTTGATGGCCGTTTGTCCCACAAAACCTGCTACAAGACCTTGACGATCCGTTTCTACCGTATGGCCGCGTTCGAGTACACCGAGGGACTTGTAAATTTTGGTCAGAATACGCGCCACCGTTGTTTTGCCTGTCCCCGGATTACCCACAAAAACAGTGTGCAGGTAAAAACGCCCCAACACGTCGCGGCCACTTTCACGGTAAAAACGTACGAGGTCCACCAATTCACGAATGTCGCGTTTGATAGCTTGCATTCCGATGAGGCTATCGAGTTCGTGTAATGTGACAGCGAGCAGTTTCTCGTCCACGGGGATATTGGGCAGTGCTTTTTTGCGTAATACTTGCACTTTTTCCACGTCTTCGCGGAGCACTACGGTGAGCGCTTCGGGACTGAGGTTGCGCACATTGGGCATGGCCATTAGGCGCAGGCCAAGTTGGATTTTGGCTTTGTCCACGAGGTCGTGAACAAAACGGGCATTGCCAAAAGCACGGTCGCGGGAGCGGAAGGCTTCAGTAATAATTTCGTCTACCAGATCTTTGGCCTCTTTGGCGAGGCTGACCTCTTTCTCTTTGGACGCGTATTCAGCGATCTGGGCCAGTTCTTGTGGCAGATAGTCGGCAAACTCGAAGCTGAGTTTGAAACGGCTGCGCAGACCCGGATTAGAATCCAGGAAAGTTTTCATCTCTTTTGGGTAGCCCGCCACGATGATGGCTAAATCGCCGGGACCATTGGAGAGTTCTCGCACGAGAATTTCAACCGCTTCCCGGCCAAAGTCTTTGCTGTCTTCGGGACTGCGGGCGAGTGCATAAGCTTCGTCAATGAAGAGCACCCCGCCACGCGCCATTTCAATGGCATCCTTGACCTTGGGAGCCGTTTGGCCGATGTATTCGCCCACCAAATCAGAGCGATCCACTTCATGGACGTGACCTTTGCTGAGCAGCCCCATCTTTTTGTAGAGGCGGCCCATCATTTTGGCCACGGTGGTTTTGCCTGTGCCGGGGTTGCCGCTGAAGACGGAATGTACGTTGATGCCATCTTTTTCTGCAAATCCTTTTTCTTTCCTAAGTTGCAGGAACTGAATGTATTGCGCGTGTTCCCGGACTTTCACTTTTACCTCGGCAAGTCCGATGAGTGCGTCGAGTTTTACCAAAACCTCCTCAAAGGTTTCAACATCTTCCGGCTCGGGTTCGAGGAAAACCTGCAGGCCTTTTTCGGGGAGATAGACTGGGTGTGTTCCGAAATCCCAATCCTCCGCCACGTCGAATGGCATGACGGCCAGGGTTTGATCCATGAACACGACCTCGGCAGTATAGCGGTCACGCCGCCAGGAACCTTTTACGTTGGAGCCCCACCCTGCGGTGATTTTTACACCATCATCCCCTTTTTGAACGCTGTGGAGGCGCACTACCTGACCTTTCAGTTCGCGGGCATTGTTGTAGAATTTGATAAAAACCTCACATTGCCATGCCTTGCTGAGCAGAACGTTTTTGAGCATCAACTCGGCGTAGACGTAGCGGGTTTCTTCGTCGTGAAAACGTTTGAGGTAGTTTCGGTCAAATTCAGGGGTGTCGTCGTAAGGCCCCTCGTACATTTTAAGCGAGGTGATTTTGCAGTAGGGATTGTCGCCGCGGCTAATGGGGCGACCTGCATCTTCGACGAAGAAGTTTTTGGAACCTACTTTTTCGCCCTCAATCCAGGCTTCCCAGACGTAGGAGCCTTTTTTCCAAAACACTCCTTCCTGCTTGTTCCCCCAACCTTCCCGGATATAGCCGATGGGGTCGAATTTGCTGACTTTGCGCTGAAAAGGCAGGATGCAGAGTTCTTTTCGCTGTTTTTTTACGGTATAGCAACGAAGTTCGACATTTACCTCCCAATCGTCCAGATCGAACTGCTTGTTGTGGAACGAGAGTTCGGCATATATATAGGAAGTCTCCAGGCGGTCGAACACCTGGCGGTATTTTTTCTTGTTGTCGGCCAGCCATTCGGTGGACGAATAGATCTTCAGCTCCTTAAACTTCCAGTTTTTGTGTTCGGGAGCGTCGTTCTGTACAATTTGTAGGTCGGTCTCAAAATCCATAGCGTGGCAAATATGCGAACTTCGCCGGAAAGAAAAGTACGATGTTGGCAAATTTTCTGAAATGAACCGATCCCGAAGTGCTCTCCCGCGTCCAATTAAGCCTTGCTTTCTAATTTCTGTTCATACGACCTAAAGCTGCTTCATTTTTGGCACTTAAGAATTCGGTGAGCGCATTACTTTAAGAAGCTAAGCGTAGATTTGCGCTTTATTTTTGAAAAGACATGTCCAATACTCACACTTTGCTTTCCGAGCGCGTCCAAAACCTCTCCGAATCCGAAACCCTTAAAATGGCTCGAATGGCCCGCGAGCTCCGGGCGCTTGGCCACGATGTCATAAGCCTGAGTCTTGGCGAACCTGATTTCGACACACCCGACCACATCAAAGAGGCTGCCTACCAGGCCCTTAAAGACGGCTATACCAAGTATACCCCGGTGGCTGGATTGCCCGAGCTGACCAAGGCCATCAGCGAAAAATTTAAGCGCGACAACAACCTGGACTACCTGCCCGAGCAAATCGTGGTGAGCAACGGGGCCAAGCAGTCTATATACAACCTATGCCAAGCCCTGCTCAATCCCGGCGACGAGGCAATTTTGTTTTCACCCTACTGGGTTTCTTACCTTGAAATTGTGAAACTGTCGGGCGGAACGCCGGTGTGTGTATACGCCGGTGTAGAGCGCGATTTTAAACCCACGCCCCAACAACTGGCCGATGCCATCACACCACATACAAAGTTTGTATTGTTCTCTTCGCCCTGCAACCCAACGGGCAGTGTTTTTACCCGCGAAGAATTGGAGGCTTATGCCAATGTACTAGCCCCACACAAGCATGTGCTGGTAATCAGTGACGAGATTTACGAATTCATCAATTTTACCCACGAGCATGTCAGCATCGGCTCGTTCCCACAGGTGAAAGATCGCACCATCACAGTCAATGGTTTTGCCAAAGGTTTCGCGATGACTGGCTGGCGATTGGGCTACATGGGCGCACCAAAATACATTGCAGATGCTTGTTCCAAAATTCAGGGACAAGTGACCAGTGGTGCTGCGTCCTTTAGCCAAAAGGCTGGTGCTGTGGCACTTATGGCGGATCTTGGCCCGACGGAAGCCATGCGCGAAGCCTTTCGCGAGCGGCGCGACATCATCCTTTCCATGATCGAAGAAATACCTGGTATCCGCGCCAACCAACCCGACGGGGCGTTTTATGTCTTCCCAGATGTGAGCAGTTATTTTGGAAAAACAGATGGCCACACGGTAATCAAAGATGCCGATGATTTTTGCGATTACGTGATGAGCAGCGCTTATGTCGGTCTGGTTTCAGGTGCTGCTTTTGGCGACCCGAACTGTTTCCGGTTGAGTTATGCTGCTTCTGAAGATCAATTGCGGGAAGCGATTCGGCGGATAAAAGAGGTTTTGGGTCGGTTGAAGTAGGCTTTGATGGAACACGGATGAGACACGGATTTTGTCTGTGAAAATCCGTGTCTCATCCGTGTCATCCGTGTTCCATCCCACAAGTCAATCAACTTCTAAGGTTGATCTATAAACCTCTATCGGTCTCCAATTTGGTTTAGAAATTCGCCCGCAGTGATAGAATGAAATTCCGACCTGGCGCCACAATCCCCGAACTATAGGGACGATAACGCTGGTCGCTCAAATTCTCAATACCCGCGCTTAGGCTCAAATGATCGGTAAAGCGATACATCGCATTGAAATTCAAGGAATACCAGCCCGGAGAAAATGGGGCCCCGTCAGGGTCAACAGCATAGATTTCAGGTTTTCCCTGCTCTTCTTCTGCCAAATCCTCAAACTTCTTCTCGCCACTGTACTCGGCAGAAAACTGCAAACTCAGGTTTTGTGCAGTATAGGTCAACCTGGAAATACCAAACCAGGGCGCGGCATGGCGCGACGGACTGGTGGTGCCATTGTCCAACTCTTCCTCCCCTTTTTGGTAGTTGAAGTCCGTAGAAAAACCAAAACCATTGCCCAATTTTGCTTCAAGGCCCGCCTGAATGCCGTACACGGTGGCCACTGCTGCGTTTTGAATGGCTTGCACCTGACTTAAGCTACCATCGTAATCAATACTGTCCAACCCGTTCAACGTAAAATCGCGGCGAACCAGAGCATTTTGCAGACTTGTGTAGTAACCCGTGAGGTCAATTTTCAAAACGCCGCCAAACACCCTTGCGATACCCAAATCTCCGCTGTAAGCATATTCCGCCTCCAAATCAGGGTTGGGAATTACCACAGAACCAGGCTCTGAGTCGAAGACCTTGCCCACATCGTCCACATTCGGAGCACGGAAGGCCGTAGCGCCGTTGACTGAAATTACCCAGTCTTTTGTAGGGCGGTAAACAAAACCAAGGCTTCCGGTCAAGGCACCGTTGTTCAGATTGGCTTCCACAAACGGAAATTTGTAGAAAGTTGTATCAAAAGATGCATCCAGGCTGAATTGACTGTAGCGTATACCTGCCTGTACAGTAAATTTATCGGAAACCAAAATCTGGTCAGAAATGTAGGCTCCATAGGAAGCCCAAATAGATTGTGGGTAGCGGGCCGGGCCGTCCACTGCATTGCCGGTTGAAATGTCCTCGTCAATCCCTGTAGACGCGACCTTGTTTTGCACCCATTCTACGCCGTAGAATAACTTGTTCTTGCGACCCAGGGATTTGTTGAAGTCAAGGTTCGCAGAATTCGCAATGACTTCTTCGATCCTGATGTGGCGCTCATTATCGTTGATATTGCGATCAATCCGGCTTTCTTCAAAAAACTGACGTGCGGCACGGAGCGTCGCCTGATCGTACAACCGATTGGACTCGTTGTGTGCAATATTAAGGTTGTTCATATTCCACTTTTGCGGACCGTAAGCCCATTCACCGTATCGGGGCTGACCATTGTTTCGGTAACGGATATGGCGGTCGTAGCGGGAGTACTCAGAGGTTTCAGAATGATGAAAACCGTACTGAAAATCCCATTTTGCATTGGGTGAGTACCGCAGTTTTTGCATCATGTTGATCTGGGAATATCCGGATGGTCGTTGAATACGTGGATCTTCGTTGGCAATCACCACATCGGTGTCACCATGCCGTTGCACATAGAATGGCCGCAGGTATTCTTTTGGTCCGTCGCTGCCCATTTTCAAATCACTGTAGTCGTTGGAACTGATACTGCTGACCATGGCCCATTTTTTCCAGCCTACATTGAGGTCGAAATGCCCTGTTTTCTCCTGATTAGCAGAGGAGTAGCGGGTCACAGCCTTCCCGCTGAGCAAAGGAGCATTCGTGACCGAAAATTGTGGAGTTAAGGTTTGAAAACTCATCACACCGCCAATGGCATCACTGCCGTAAATCACAGAACTAGGGCCAAAACCCACCTCCGCTTTCTCTATGGCAAAAGGATCTAGCGAGATGACGTTCTGAATATTGCCGCCCCGGAAAATCGCGGTGTTCATGCGCACCCCGTCCATCGTGTAAATCAGCCGGTTAGTAGCAAAACCCCGAATCATGGGGCTGCCGCCACCCTGTTGGCTTTTTTGCATAAACACATAGCCGGAATTGGCCAACATATCGGCAGCGGTTTGCGGGTTTTGCAAAGCGATGTCTTTGGCTGATATGGAAATTATTTTAGTCGGGATATACTTTGCCGCCTGATTCCAGCGCGTAGCAGATACGATTACCTCGTCAAAATTAAGGGTTGATTCAAGTAGCGAAAATTCAAATTTTGCCGTTTCTAGTGCCGCATAACTCGTTAATTCTGTTTGATAACCGAGTGCGCGAATTTCTATGTTTTCTGCCCCTTTAAAAACGGAAAGCTCGGCCTGACCTTGAGCATTGGTGACCGTTAATTCCCTTGGACTTGCGGAAGAAATCGTCACTGATTCAAGTGTTTGACCAGTTTCCCGGTCTTTGATGGTGACTACCTGGGCAAAGGCAACATTGGTCACGCCCGCAAGTAGGCACCACAATAGAATTTTATTCATTGTGATGTGATAAGTAAAGTTAAACTTTGGAGGACATCAGAAAACCCTTGTCGCATACACGACAAGCGGGAGAATCTGTTACAAAAAGGTGTTCAACTTACTTTTGGAGGCGGAACTCCGGGCGAGATTGAGGTGGACGTTTTGGAAAAGAGAGGAGGGTAATTCGTTGGCTTTGCCTCTGTATTTAGTACGAACAAGGGTAAAACCTGTGGTTCAAAACCATAAAGCGATTTGTAAAAATGGGTCAAGCGCTTCTGGTGTTCCTGGTTTGTTGGATCTTTGTCCACAGTTAGGGCAACCAACTGGCTGATTTGCGCATTCAACTCGGATTCTTTTTGGTCCAACCAGCAATGGTAGTAAATCGTATCGCCTTTGGTTTCTGTTCTGACCACATCGAACATCTGACCCAGATAATCGAACTCGTGCGCATGTTCCCAGCGCAGCAAGGTTTTGGAATCCGTTTCGGTAAATTTCAACAAAACCAGCGCCTCCTCATCCAAGCCGGCGATCATCTGCCTTTTCACCTCCTTTCTGACCAGGTTCCTTTGGTATTGCAGCCAGCCGTAACTGACCAGCACGGGGGCTGTCAGGCAGAATAATAACAGGATGTATAGGAATCTTCGGCGCACAATTTTGATTTGAAAGGGCAAAGTTACACGCGCCATCTCAGAGTAAATCGGTTTCCGACAGGAATACTGAATACCCTGTCAAAGAACAAAACGTTCGCTTTTAAGGATATACCCTATCTTGTTGGAATTCTGGTTTTACGCCATAATTCTATGCTATAATTTCTGTTGGAAACCATTTTCAATTGCCTGATTGACAGTTATATAACGAATAAAGTGGGCCTTGCAGAAAACTTTTTAAATGTGCCTTTGGCAGCCCAGCTCAAAGAAAATTTGCGGACACTTTACTCCGGAAATAAACTCCAAGCAGCAGGTATTGGAAATGACGCTGGGCTTACGCATGATAAACTGATCCGAAGCGATAAAATTTATTGGCTTGATCCAAAACACAACGACCTGCACGAGCATAGTTTCTTTGCGTTGATGGATCATTTCGTTCGCCATTTAAATAGCACATGTTACACTGGGATAACCGGGTATGAATTTCATTACGCTTTGTACGAAACAGGCAGTTTTTACAAAAAGCACCTGGATCAGTTTCGCAGCAACAAAAGCCGGGCCTTTTCTATGATTATGTATTTGAATGCCCAATGGGAATTAAAAGATGGCGGCGAATTGTGCATCTACCATACGGATCATACACAAACAATTGCTCCGCTGAACGGCACCTGCGTTTTCTTCAAAAGCAGTGAATTGGAACACGAGGTGTTGATTACCAATAAGCCTCGGTTGAGCATTACGGGTTGGTTAAGGACTGATTAAATGGTTGTACAAAACTGCTCCCTGAGTTTTGGAAGTAGGAAACCAGCATTCCACTTTGACGCGCAATGCAGCGTCGGTATTGTTTTGAATAAAAAGTTTGAGCGGTGGAGTATCGGCGAAAGCTGGAAAGCGGGTGTACAATTTAGTCCTGTAATATCGAAGCCTCGGAAGCGCCAAAAACAATATTCATACCAACAAATGCATCAAAATTTTGATTATGAATAAGGGCAGTTTGGCTGTCAGGGTAATTTTCGAGGAACGCTGCTGGGAAACGAAGCTGTTTTTTAGGCTGCCATTTGAACTTGAAGGCCTGCAGCCGTCCGTTTGCATCTTCCACGTAATCAATTTCCTGTTGTGAAGTGGTACGCCAGAAGTAGGCGTTGCAAGCGTAGTCAGAGTAGGCATTTCGTTTCATGCGCTCGGCAAGAAGAAAGTTTTCCCACAGCGCCCCGGTATCGTTGCGCAGGGCAAGCGGGGAGAAGTTTTTTAGGATGGCATTTCGGATTCCGTTGTCGTAAAAATAGATTTTGCGCCCTTTTTTTATTTCGTTGCGGGCATTTCGGCTAAGCGAGGGCAATCTGAATAAGACGAATGACTGTTCGAGCAGGTCGGTGTATCGTTCAACGGTAAGCGGGTCAGCACCAATGGTTTGGGCCACTTGTAAATAACGAACTTCGTTGCCGACCTGGAGTGCGAGTGCCTGTAAAAGTTTGACGAGCAGCGATGGTTTTTTGATTTGATCGAGGGAAAGTAGGTCTTTGTACATCAGCCCATCGCTCAGGTCATTGAGAATTTTTTGCGCCTGTGGAGGTGATTGCTGCACTACGTCCGGGTAATAACCATAAAGCATCCGATGTTCAAGCAAAGACCGCTCGGTCAGGTAGCCGTGGTGGTTGCACATTTCCACAAATGAAAGGGGGTAGAGATGGAACTCAATTTTTCGTCCTGTGAGACTTTCTTTGGTTTGAGCTGCGAGGTCGAGCGAAGAAGAACCTGTGACGAAAAGTTGTACCTGAGGAAGGTGGTCTGTGATGAGCTTGAGCATCAATCCGGCATTCGTGAACCGTTGGGCCTCGTCTACTACAACCACTTCATTTTGTCCGAGGAGATTTTGCAGTCGAGCCAGCGAAATGTTGTCGAGCAGAGAACGGGATTCAGGATCATCGCCTGTCAGCCAAAGACTCTTTTTGCCAAGGTCTTGCGTGATTTGGCGCACCAGCGTTGTCTTGCCTACCTGCCTGGGGCCAATGACTATAATGGCTTTTCGCTTGCCAAGCCATTGCCCGATGTTTTGCGCTTGCGTCCGAGGTATCATGCCTTTTTGGGGCAAATTTATGAATTTATCAGATTCAAATCGAAAAAATTGACCTTTTTTTTCGATTTGAAATTAGCCGAAATGATCCCTACTTCCAGATTTAGCAGCAGGGAGCATTTCGGAACGCATCAACTTGATATGAGTATTGGCCCATTTTTTTGTTTTTGACCACCGTACAAATTACCGTCCCATAATCCGGCTGGTCAATTCAGGGAACCTAAACGCT
>Ga0209181_10013477_pt1 | contig 10225 bp, 9 predicted proteins | sample MAT05_FD_187208 | JGI IMG/M metagenome (GOLD analysis project Ga0209181, IMG submission 187208) | Freshwater microbial communities from Lake Fryxell liftoff mats and glacier meltwater in Antarctica - MAT-05 (SPAdes) (version 2) | ecosystem: Environmental > Aquatic > Freshwater > Ice > Liftoff...
AAAAGCCACAACACTTAAGCGCAACGCCTACTTCAACAATCTTCAATCATGTACTCGCCATTCGTCAATCAAATAAAATTCTGTGTTTGGAGATTTAATCTTCAAATTTATATGCGTCTGCCCTGGGTCTTCCCCCTTTCCCATAAACTCAGTGCACAAAGGCCTATTTCAAAATCGTGGACGAATCAATTTTACTTTCTCCTGTCACCAAGGTTTTGCCTTCCCTGGCCAAGCTATAAAGACCTCCCGCAATTTCGTAGATTCTTTTAAATCCTAGTTGCTTCATCTGTTGGGCAGCCTGAAGACTGAGCGTACTGTTCACATCGTACACAATTACAGGAGTTTCGATGCCCAATCTCATAATGCGCTTCGAAAAGTAAGGGGAACTAACGTCACAGTTCATGGATCGGTAGATATGACTAATGCGAAATTCCGATTCTGAGCGCACATCAATAACGGGAATGTTGGGGTTTACCTTGAGGAGCGAATCCATCTCTTTGGGCCAAATTCGTATTATCGAAGAATCTTGCAGGTTACCTGCCAGCCCGGTCATTCTGGGGGCTGATTTTGGATTATCTTGGCAAGAAAACAAAAAAAATGCTACCGCTACTGAGGCAAAAAACAAGCTGCGCATGGTTCAAATTATGGCTTTTGTACAGAATATTAATTCTTTTCTCCCTTGTCTCCATCCTTAGGAGGCCTTCCCTGGCCAGCATCTTTTGGGCCTTGATTCCTGTTCGGATTGGAGGGTGGATTATCTTGTTTGGGTCGGTCGCCGGGCCTTTGTTCCGGGCGATTTTGAGGGGGCCGGTTACCAATACCCTGATTTCCGCCCTGCTGTGGTCGGTCGTGCCGACGGGGTGCTGGGGCTTGCCTGCGACCTTGGGCGGAATCGTTTTGTGATGCTTTTTCAACGGCGGCAGCAGCAGATTGGGAACGGTCGCGGTTTTTGCTGCGGTTCTTTTTGCGTTTGCTGCGTTTTTCCATAGGCAGCTGGATCACATCATGCACATTTTCAAAATCGGGTTCTGCTTCTTCCGGTTCATCTGTCTCTACCACAGGTGCCATGGAAAGGATATGATCCAAACTTTCCGGGAATTTTCCAGATTTTATCATGGCAATAGCTTCCCAGATCTGATCCACATGGATGGGATAAAATTTGCCACGGTCTTCGGCATAAGTATAGAACATGAGCCGTTTGAACACGTCGGTTTTGATCAAAATGGCCAACCCTGCGTTGGTTTTAAGCCTTTCGGCACGATCTGGAAAATCTTCAAGCGCATCTATATAGGTATCCAACTCATAGTTGAGGCAGCATTTCAGGCGACCGCACATCCCTGAAAGTTTGGTCTGGTTGATGGCGAGATTCTGGTAGCGGGCAGCTGCTGTGTTCACACTTTTGAACTCCGTGAGCCAGGTGGAGCAGCACAATTCGCGCCCACAGTTGCCAATCCCACCAATTCGGGCCGATTCTTGACGTGCGCCTATTTGGCGCATTTCTACCTTCACTTTAAAGTCGCGGGCATAATGGCGAATGAGTTCACGGAAGTCAACTCGACCATCCGCGGTATAAAAGAAAGTACATTTCCGGCCATCGCCCTGAAACTCAACGTCGCCGATTTTCATATTCAAATCCAACGAGCGTGCGATTGCACGGGCATGGATGAGGACGTCGCGCTCTTCCTTGCGTACCTCGTCGAGTCGTTCAAGATCGCGCTCATGGGCTCTGCGCACCACTTGGCCAAGTCGCGTATCCGGACGGACCCGCTTTCGCTTCATCTGCAAGCGCACCAATTCGCCCGCAAGCGTTACGGTGCCTACGTCAAAGCCTCCGCCAGTAGCCTCCACCACGACCCAATCACCTGTAGTAGCACGGGTGTGCTGGAGGTTTTTGAAAAACTCTTTGCGTGAGCCATTTTTGAAACTGACTTCTACAGCATCGAAAGGACGCGGGTCAGCGATTCCTTGAGCCGTTATCCAGTCATACGTATTATGGCGGTTGCAACCGCCCGTGGCACAGCCACCGTTTGATTTGCAGCCTTTTGTGCTATCTTTTCCTGTAGAACAGGAGCATCCTATACATCCCATGTTATTTGTAGTTACTTTGAACTTGGTTCACTAGCAGCAAAAGTAGCACGGGTAAATGCAGTTTTAGCAGATTTTAATAAAGTTCTCGTTATTCTCTCTAAGAAACCTTCCGTTTGGGGCTCAGACAAAAATTAAAAACAGCCCGATGGTTACACAGAGCCCTGCCGTTATAGCAAAATAACGTTGTATCGTTGGCTTAAAAAGCCGCATTACGCCGCCTATGAGCAAACTTGGAAGCGCCATACCGAGAAACACGGCACCGATTACTTTTTGGGTGATTTTGCCATCGTTGAATTGGTACGCCAAGGCATATTCTCCAATGCCAACCAATATTGTAAGCCCAAATACAAGGGCTAAATTTTTCCAGGAAAATGTATGCGATGTCATGGTTTCACTGCTTTGTTTCGGTTTTCATAATTTGGTGCATTTTGATTGAAGTGTCCAGAAAAAGGATCTTCGGATTGGCGTTTCTTTCTATGTAGTAAATATTGTCGTTAATTAATCCGACAATCTGCGCAATCTTTTCAAAATCAAGCACTTTGGCCATGTTTTGGGCTGTGGCAAGTTCTTCGGGGCGAAGTCGCATAGTCGGGCTTCCCGTACTGACCAGCGAAAGCATTTCGCGCAAAAAGTGCAATCCGTAATGCAGAAATTGCTTTTGGTTTTCGCGACCGAGTTTGGCGAAATCTTCCGTCCAACGCACCATTTCCACCGCATGTCCTCGCCAACATTTTCGCAGCCAATCGAGCAAGAGCTGGGCATCGTCCGTGAACGGAGCATCTGCTGCTGCGAGGGCTGCGCCGTAGTCTCCGCCGCTGAGAAACGCAATTTGGCGAGCGCGTTCGAGATGGATACCACGATCTTGAACCAGTTCGTTGGCCACCTCCTCATCGGAGAGCGGTTCGAGTTTTACCAGCTGACAGCGCGACAATATGGTGCTCAGGATCAGATCCTGATTTTCTGCCACGAGCAAAAAAATGGTCTGCTCTGGCGGCTCTTCGATGAGTTTGAGGAGCCGGTTGCCTTCTTTGCCCAGATATTCAGGAAGCCACATCAGGAGAATTTTGTAGCGACCCTCGAAGGCTTTAAGGCTGAGTTTTTTGAGGATTGCATTGCATTCCTCCTTGTTGATGTTGCCTTGCTTATTGTCCGCGCCAATTCGCTGAAGCCAGGTGTTGACATCTGAATAAGGTGTTTCGGACAAAAACATGCGCCATTCTTTCAAAAAATCGGTGCTGACCGCATTGGTACCAACACTTGGAAAGGAAAAATGAATGTCTGGGTGTATAAAGTGAGCGGCTTTTCGGCAAGCAGAGCATTCGCCGCAGGATTGGAAACTGGGTGACTGGTGACTAGTGATTGGTGGTTGATCATCTTCGAACAATCCTCCACTTTCTGCCTTGTTACCGCCAGCATATTGCTCACATTGAAGCAACTGAGCAAATGCCGTAGCCAGTGCAAGCCCACCGCCACCCGTGGGCGAAAGAAAAAGCAGGGCGTGTGGCACTCGCTCGCTGGATGCGAGTGACGCCAGAAATTCTTTGGTGCGCTGTTGGCCGATGATGTTTTGCATAATTTTTTGGAAAAACGGCTACCCTGGATGCCGTCTTTCGTCATTGATTTTAAAACGAGCCACAAGGTACGGGCTTATCTGTTCCACAAAAAACAGACTTAAAAAAGTCGGTAAGCTGTAAGTTTGCGGCGCTTATTATCCTCGTTCCACCTGCCAACTCAACCAACTTCTAATATCCAACATCCTATCATTATGGAACTCCTCGGTATCGGTTCTCGCGTTAAACACCCCGCGTATGGCGACGGGGCCATTGTCCGCCTCCATGTGGCGGCCTACGAAGTTTGTTTTATGCAATTCGGCCTCAAGATGGTCGGCAAAGACTACACTGGCTGGCAAATAGTAGAACGGATTGCGCCCGACGAGGCCGTATCTTTCACTGAAGCCGAACAATCGCTTGTGCGCATTTTGAAATCTTGGGCGGGTTTCAGTCTCGAAATCGTGCCGCTCGGCGATCGCTGGAAAAATGGTAAAATGATCCTGCAAGCAGACGGAGTCCAGCCAAAGGAAGTGCCCATTGACGTTTTTTTTCACAAAATCGTGATGATGCGCGACCGCTTGCGGGTGCTCGAACAAGGCATCAATGTCCATAAAAAACTTGACGATGAGGACAAGGTGAACCTCCAACAATATATCACACGTTGTTATGGTAGCATGACCACGTTCAATGTCTTGTTCAAAAACAAGGAGGATTATTTCGTAGGCGAAAGTGGGAAAGATTAGGTCGCGGATTAAATTAAACACATAAGGCACATAAGGACACCTGAGCTGGAAACCCAACTTTATGTGCCTTATGTGTTTAATTCATACTATAGCCGTCTACCGTTGACTTTTGTGCAATTTGAATAATGTTTGCATCCCTGCTGGGCTTACCCAAAACGGGTGTTTTAGAAACATATTCAATCCTATCCTATGGCACATTCTCCCAGTATTCCCCCAATCCGAATCCTCGGATTTTGCATTCTTTTTCTCTTATCCGCTTGCCAGCAAAAAAGCGAGGCTCCCTTTGCAGAACGTTCGCCTGCACCTCCACCGCAAGGCAAGGGAAATCCGGCGAAGTTAGATCGAACAGCCACCGCTTCTGCGGCACCAGAGCAATTTCAGGATGCCGCCGAAAAAGGCGATATTTTTTCCTCTGCCGCGGCTGTTCCCAATGCAATTGATTCGCTGAAAAAATTTGTGCGCAACGCCGAAATTCGTTTCCGCGTAAAAAACACAGCGGATGCCACCCTGCGCATCGAAGACATTACCCTGCGCAATCGTGGTTTTGTGATCAATAGCATGCTGAACAGCGAAGTCGAACTCCGCCAAACCACCCCTGTCAGTCGCGACTCGGCTCTGGAGACAACCCGTTATCGTATTCACAGTCAATTGGTTATCCGAGTACCCTGCCAGCTTCTGGACACTACACTTCGCTCCATTGGGCGGTTGTCAGATTTCCTTGACCTGCGCCATGTGAACGCCTCAGACGTGGGCCTTGAAATACTCGAACAGGAGCTCGCCCGCTTGCGGGAAGGTACTTATCGCAGTGATTTAGAGGGTTCGGAGGAAAATAGAAACAGCCCCAAAGCAGATCGTGCCCGTGCCAGCCGTGATGCCAGCGACCAAGCCAGCATCGAAACCATGAAACTGGAAGATGCAATCCGATTCAGCACGGTTACCATAGATATTTATCAACTCCCGCAAATTCACCAGACGATGGTGGCCAATACGGACGTGCCCGTGCCACAACAATCCTTGGCCACACGATCGGGCGAAGCGTTTCGTTCGGGTGGCGAGATTTTGACCGCCTTGTTCCTTGGAATTGTCCATTTATGGGGGGTGATTTTGCTTGCTCTGGTTGCGTTTTTTGGTTGGAAATGGTTTCGGAATAGAAAGAGGCTTGTGCTTTCTGATACCCAAAAGTCCTCGTAAAGACAAATGAGTATGGAGGCTATAATCTAGCACAAACCCTTTTGCATTTTTCCTGTTGAGGCTTCTTACATTTGCCGCTAATTATGGAAAAAGTAAAATGCCTCATTATAGGCTCCGGACCTGCGGGTTACTCGGCAGCCATCTACGCCGCTCGCGCAGGCCTCAGCCCCATGCTTTACACTGGCCCTCAGCCGGGTGGACAACTTATGATCACCAACGATGTGGAAAACTACCCTGGCTATCCCGATGGGCGCAACGGCCCTGAAATGATGGAAGATTTCCGCAAACAGGCCGAACGCTTCGAAACGGTGATACGCAACGAAATGATCGTAAAAGTGGATTTCTCTGGCCCAATACACAAGGCCTGGAGCGAATCGGGCAACGAAATCCAATCACCCGCTATCATCATTGCTACCGGAGCAAGTGCCAAATGGCTCGGAATCCCCGGCGAACACGAATTGGAAAACAAAGGGGTTTCTGCCTGTGCCGTTTGTGACGGGTTTTTCTTTCGCAAGCAAAAAGTCGCCATCGTAGGCGGTGGCGATACTGCCGCAGAGGAAAGCACTTATTTGGCAAAAATCTGCTCAGAAGTACACCTTCTGGTGCGTCGCGACGAAATGCGTGCCTCCAAAATCATGCAGGAAAGGGTACTAAACACTCCCAATCTTATCGTTCACTGGAATACTTCCCCTGAAGAAGTACTGGGCAGCGATGGGGTAGAGGGCGTTCGGATTCGCAACAACAAAACGGGCGAGGTCAGTACTTTGGACATCACTGGTTTCTTTGTCGCCATCGGTCACCATCCGAATACGGACATTTTCAAAAGCTGGCTTGATTTGGACGAAACGGGCTATATCAAGGCGGTGCCAGGTCGTACGCTTACCAATGTTCCAGGCGTATTTGCCTCCGGCGATGCGCAGGATAAAATTTATCGTCAGGCCGTGACGGCTGCTGGAACGGGATGTATGGCAGCCTTGGATGCGGAGCGGTATTTAGTGGAGGCGGGATTGTAGGCATCGTCCAAGGAGAAAGAAAATGGCCTTCAAACGCTTGTTTGAAGGCCATTTTTTTGTGTTCAAGCCGGACTATTCTATTTCAAACTTAGCAATCAATTCTTTTACACTCCAAAGTTGGTAACGTCCATTTCCTTCAAAATGAGCTATTAACTTAATGTCCGTGGCAAACGTGTCTATAGTGCATGATTCCACATTTTCCTGTTCAAACCTCCTGAATATTCGTCCCAATCACCCATCGCTTATCCCCAATTCGATGCCAGCCATTGCTGCTGGTCTCGAAAATGCTGACGGTGGCGCCTTTTTTTAGTTCGCCGACCTTTGCGTTGCTGGTAGCCGGGCCTGTACGCACATTGAGGAATGTTGAAGTCACTTTTCCTTTTCGCGTAATGGCAGCGGGAGCTCCATTGGAAGCCACGACCTGAATATAATCGGCACTCACATACTGAGCTTGCCCTATTTTCCAGAACCCGCCTGATTTTTCCAACAAGTTCACGATATCGCCCAGTTTCAGTTCTGCCACTTTTGGGTTGGAGGTGCCTGGCCCAGTGCGAACATTCAAGAATCTGGAAGTCACCTTGCCACGCTGTGTAGCAGCCTGACTGCCGCCTGTCCCCGTGCCTGCGCCTGAACTGCCACTCCCAGCACTTCCACTGCCCCCTGTGCCACTACCACTGTTCCCTGCAGCCATTTGCACCGCACGAAGCGCATTGAGTCGGCCATATCCCAATTTGGGCGACCGGCCATTGGCATCATAACCGCCCCCGATTTTGTCTGCCGAACGGCGAAGAATATCCTTTATTTGGACCAGTGTTAAGTTTGGATTGGCTGAAAGCATGAGGGCACAGACGCCTGCCGTGAGTGGAGAAGCACTTGAGGTGCCACCAAAACGACTGGTATAGGCGTGCTCTAAGGAGTCTCCGTTGGCCTTTACTGTGGCGGTGGTCACACCCACACCATCGTTGCCATTGGTAGGTGCACAGAGAAAGGCATTGGAGCCAAAAAAAGTATAACTTGAAGATTCGTCCAGACTATTAGAAGCCGTGATACACATTACATCGGGGTGCGCTGCGAAATCACTGATTTGTCGCGGCAAATTATTGGACGCAGGATTGGCATTTCCCGCAGCAATGAAAATGGGCAGCCCTTTTCCGTTTCGGCCCTCACGCACCACCCGGCTGATGTAATTGGAAATGTAAGTAGAAAGCGGAACGGGTTTGGGGAACCCGATACTACAAGTGATAATATCGGCCCCGTTGAGAAGAGCGTGCTCGAATGCTTTCTGGATGGCGTCATCCGAAAGGATGTCAAGTTTGATGGGAATGATTCGGGCATTGGGTGCGGCACCCAGAACGCCTTGCGAATCCCAAGCTCCAGCAGCCACCGCGGCACAAGAGGTTCCATGGCTAAAAACGCCCCAAGAGCCATCAGATGCCTGATACCACGGAGAAACATCGGCAGTCCGATTGGGGGCGTTAAATGTGTTGCGGATTTTAGTGCCGTCGCCGCGCAGGGAGGGATGTTCCGTGTCGAAACCTGTATCTATTACTGCAATTTTGATAGTTTTGGAGCCCAAGCCCTGCAATTCTTCCCAGGCTGCGCGCACTTTTGCGTCCGCGCCTTTTTTGAAATGGTGTGTACCAAAAACTGCATTGGGAATATCAATGATTGGGGTTTGTCCTCCAGAATTTTCGTGGTGCCATTGACTGTTGATAAACTTTCCAGTAGGCGAGGAGAAATCTCCCATCACTGGTTTGGTCATGAATTCTGGCTCGGCTATTAAAACAATGCGCATTTTTTGGAGGAGCATGGCGCACTTCACCGGGTTGGGCGAATCTGGTGTTGTGGTCACTCGGTAAGTCTCTGGGCCAACGACTTGCCGGATGTTAAGGTGTAATTCGTCCAGCACTTCTTGTTGTTTTTCCTGCGCTGTGCCCGGTTTGAACTCAATATAAAGGTAGCCGGTCGGGATGAACGGCGAATCCTCTTCTCCATCTACAATCCAGACGTGTGTGCCGACCGAGACTTCGGGTTTTGCCCGCAGTGCATCCAGTTTTTGGTCAATGCCACGAGTGGATTTCACGACTTCAAAATCGCGAATATGCTCTTGGTCGGCGGCGTTTTTACGTTTGGGCGCGCGTTTCATGCCGGGTGTATAACGTACAGCGGCCTGCGTTTTGCTTTTGCTGAGGTTGATGGTTTCGCCACCAAATTTGAAGGAAGCCTTGTTTACTTTTTTTGTTGCCATTACTTAGGAGTGGTAAGTGATGAGTGATAAGTGATGGGAAAAAACGATCCGTGATTATATCACTTACCGTTTAACGCCTAAGGAACGGTGTCAACGTACTTTGTATTCCTTATTCACGCGGTCAAGTTCACGCTTGTTTTCACGGTCTTTGATGTTTTCGCGTTTATCAAACGACTTTTTGCCCTTGGCGAGACAGATGGTCAGTTTAGCAAAACCACGCTCGCTGAAAAAGATTTTAAACGGCACAATGGTGGAGCCTTTTTCCTTGATACCACGCTCTAGTTTTCGAAGCTCGGGTCGGCGGAGCAGGAGTTTTCGGTTGCGGCGGGGAAGGTGGTTTGCATCCGTACCATATTTATATTCAGCCACATAGAGGTTGCGAACCCAGAGTTCCCCTTGGTCAAAAATACAATATGCATCCGACAGATTTGCGTTGCCATCGCGGATGCTTTTAACCTCAGTACCGGTAAGCATAATCCCAGCATCGAACTCATTCACAAAATGGAATTCGTAAATCGCCTTGCGGTTCAGAATCTCGATCTTCGCTTTTTTCTTCTCTTTTGCCATGACTAAAAATATCTGCAAATGTAAGGTTTTAAGAATCTAAGCCGCCCAAAATCACGCTGCAAGCAAACCTAATCTCTTCTTCTGAAATGGTAAGCGGTGGCGCAATGCGCAGGCTGCGGTCATTGAACAAAAACCAATCCGTGATAACTCCCTGTTGGATGCAATGTTGAATCACAGCCTGTACTATTACTGCTTCGCCCAAGTCAACGGCCAACCAAAGCCCCGCGCTGCGCAGTTCGCGAATGGCGGGATGTACCAACAAGCTTTTAAAAAGTGCTTCTTTGGCAGGCACTTGCGCGAGTAAATCGCCTTCAAGCAAAATTTTCAAGGTGGCCAGACCAGCCGCCACACACACCGGATGACCTCCAAAAGTGGTAATATGCCCCAACACTGGATCGTGCGATAAAGTTTGCATCAATTCCCTCCGAGCTACAAAAGCCCCGAGCGGCATCCCACCTCCAAAACCTTTTGCCAGCAGTAAAATATCCGGCACGATACCATATTTTTCAAATGCAAAAAGATGCCCGGTTCGGCCCATTCCAGCCTGAATTTCGTCTAAAATCAACAAAACGCCAAGCTCAGTACAGCGTTGACGGAGCGCCAATAGCCACAAAGGGTCTGGGAGGATTACACCCGCCTCCCCTTGAACAGTTTCGACCACCACTGCTGCGGTTTCTTCATCAATGATTTCCAAATCCGATGCTTCGTTGAACCCGATATGCCGAATGCCCGGCAACAATGGCTGAAACGCCTCGGTAAAATCTTTCGGCCACATCAGGCTGGCCGCACCCTGGGTGCTGCCGTGGTAGGCATATTTGCAGGAAA
>Ga0209181_10013479_pt1 | contig 10225 bp, 7 predicted proteins | sample MAT05_FD_187208 | JGI IMG/M metagenome (GOLD analysis project Ga0209181, IMG submission 187208) | Freshwater microbial communities from Lake Fryxell liftoff mats and glacier meltwater in Antarctica - MAT-05 (SPAdes) (version 2) | ecosystem: Environmental > Aquatic > Freshwater > Ice > Liftoff...
TGAAGTCGGCGGTGGCCGCGTGGGTGTCGGGCATGGTGCTCTCGTGATCCTGTCGTGCGATGGCCCGGCCGGTAGCACGGGCAGCGCCGCAGGCCAAGAGCCGAGGCAGAGGCATAAGGATATGTTTATGTCTGGCGCGAATTGCGCCGTTGGTTATCCCCGCCCGCCGCGACGCTCCGTCGGCGCCGTGCTTCCGGCCGGGCGGCCCGCATCGAAGCCGAGAAAGCCGATCTCCGGTTGCGGCGCGCCGCCATCGCTCGCCCATAGCCGGGCAGTGCGGGGCGCCTGCGGCGCGGCGGGTGCGGCAGCCTCGCGCCGCGGCTGCGGGCGCGTGGCCGGCGCGGCGATGGAGGAGCGGGCGAGTGGCGCCGCGGCTTGGGGCGGTAGCGGCCGGCCGGCTTCCCGCGCCGAGAGCAGGAAGAAGGCGATGTCGTTCCGCCCCTGATCGACCGCGGCGTCGAGCGCGGTCAGGCCGAGGGCGTTGCGCCCTTGCAGATTGGCCCCGCGCGATACCGCGTCCCGCGCCGCCGTCAGGTCGCCGCGATTGACCGCGTCGAACAGCGCGGCGTTGGGGGAAAGGTTGGCGGTGGGATCGGCGTCGATCGGCGCGGGCGCGCGGCGTTGCTCCAGCCCGGGCAGGGCAGGCGCCGCGCCGACCTGGGGGCGCGCCTGCTGGTTGGGGCGGATCATGCCCGGGCTACCGCCCTGCGCCGCGGCTTCCGCGACCGGCAGAGCGAGAAGGGCCAAGGGGAGCATCAGGCGGGACAGAATCTTCATGGCCCCAAAATAGGCGGTTCGGCCCGGCACAGGAAGGGCTGTTACCTTCCCTCCCGCCGCCAGGCCAGCAGGGCGAGGCCCAGGACCAGCGGCAGCGCCGCCCAGGGTGGCAGCAGCGGCAGGGCGGTGATGCCGGTCACGGTGTGGTCGCCGTTGCGGCGCAGCCCGATCCAGCCCGGACCCGGCGACGCGCCGCCATGCGAGTCGCGCCCGACCGCCACGCGGCGCAATTCCGGCACGGCCGGCGTGGCATCCGCCCCCAGCCACCGCAGCGCCCCGGCACTGGCGGCGACCAGGGGCGCGAGGGGCGCGGCATCGGCACGAAGATCCGCGACCTCCATGGGGTTCGGCGCCTCGGCCGCGGCGAAGGCGGTGCGGCGGCCATCGGCCACCTGCCAGACGCCTGCCTGCGGCGCCGCCATCTCGACCACGGCACGACCGCTGCGGGTCTCCGGCCGGTGGCGCGTGGTGCTGCCATCGGGGGCGGTGACAACGATTTCCGGCACAGGACCGGCTTCGATGCTGCGGCGCACGGCGGTGAGCTGGCCGTGATCGATGCGCGCGGTCAGATCCTCCTCCTCCAGCTCGGGCTCCTTCATCGCCCAATGCGCGATGCGGCGGAGCAATTCCTGCTGCGGCCCGCCGCCGTCATGGGCGCGTGACCAGAGCCAGATCTGGTCAGAGAGCAGCAGCGCCACCCGGCCCTCCCCCACCCGATCCAGCACCATCAGCGGCGCGCCGGCCGGACCCTGCATCAGCGTGGCGCCGGCGCGGGGTTCGGCGCGCATCGCGCGATACCAGCGGCCCCAAGTGGCCTCGGACAGCGCGCCGCCATTGGCGTTCCAGGTATTGGCGCCTGGCAGATTCTCGGTCACCGGGTGGCGTGCGCCCATTTCGGTCACTAGCGGGCGGAAGGGCTGCTCGATCAGGCCGGTCTGCGCCGCCTGAGCCCCCGTGGGCGGCCTGGCGGGCAGGATCTGGCCGAGCGGCGTGGCGGCAAGGCTGGTGGGCCCCACGAATTCCGGCCCGACCGAGAGCAGCAGCGCGCCGCCGCCGCGCACGTAATCGGCGATGTTGCGCAGATAGACCGGCGGCAGCAGGCCGCGATTGCCGAAGCGGTCGAAGATGATCAGGTCGAAGTCGCGCAGCTTCACCTGGAACAGCTCGCGCACCGGAAAGGCGATCAGCGCGAGTTCCTGCAACGGCGTCAGATCGTCCTTCTCGGGTGGGCGGAGAATGGTGAAGTGCACCAGATCGACGTTCGGGTCGGCCTTCAGCAGCCGCCGCCAGGTGCGCTGACCGGCATGCGGCTCGCCGCTCACCAGCAACACGCGCAGCCTGTCCCGCACGCCATTGATGGCGACGACGGCGCGGTTGTTGAGGTCGCTCACTTCGCCGGGGCGGGTTTCGGCGGTGAGTTCCACCACGGTCTGGCCGCCGCGCTCGATCGCCACCGTGATGCGATGCTCGCGCCCCACGGGCACGCTTTCCACGCGCGGTGCCTGGCCGTCGCGCCGGATGGTGAGGCGCGCCGCACCACCCGCCGGCGCGCCGAGATCCTCCACCACCACGCGCAGCTCCACCGGCCGGCCAACGATGCCGAAGCCCGGCGCCTCGACCACGCGGATGCGCCGATCCACCTCGCCGGGCCGGCCCGGCAGCAACAGATGAAAGGGCGCGTCGAGGCTTGGCGCGGGAGGCAGGTCATGCACCTGGCCATCGCTGATCGCGATCACGCCGGCGAGGCGCGCGCGGGGGATGTCGGCCAGGGCGCGTTCGAGTGCCGCGTGCAGCCGCGTGCCCTGGTTGCCCCCCTCGGGCACTTCCACGGTACGGAGCTCGAGCTCCGGCAGGCGTTGCGCGCGGGCCTCGATCTGCTCGCGCGCCGCGGAGATTTGCGCGTCGCGCGGCCCGAGCACGGCGGAGGCGCTGCGATCCACCAAAAGAAGCGCGATGTCGGGCCGCGTCTCCCGCGTTTCCTCGACGAGGCGCGGATTGGCGAGCGCCAGCAGCAGCGCCGCGAAGGCGGCCGCGCGCAACAGGGCGCCGCGCGCCGGGCGGATCAGGCGCGTCGAACCATCGGCGTCCCGCGCCAGTCGAAACAGCGCCGGCAGCAGCACCAGCACTGCCAAGGCGCCTAGCGCCAGCAACAGCCAGAGCGGGATGACGGGCGCGAAGTCGATTCCGGCAAAGGCCTGGCGCATCAGTTCCCTTTCAATGCCGCCGGCGACGGCTCCGGGTGCTCGCCGGCTGGCGCCCGCTGCGCCCTACGCCTGCCGGGCGGCATCAGTTTCCCAGCCTCTCGAGGATCGCCGGCACATGCACCTGGTCGCCCTTGTAGTTGCCGGTGAGCGCGTACATCACGAGGTTGGTGCCGAAACGATAGGCCAGAATACGCTGCCGCGCCCCGCCGGGGATCGCGGCATAGGGGTTGTTGCCCCGCGCATCGATCGCCCAGGCCGCCGCCCAGTCGTGCCCGCCGATGATCACGGGACTCACGCTGTCATTCGCACGGTCCTGCTCCCGCGCCACCCAGACGGTGCCGCCGACGAAGCGGCCAGGCAGTTCCTGCAACAGATAGAAGGCGCGCTTCAGGACATGCTCCTCCGGCACCGGCATCAGCGGCGGCACCGAGAGGTCGCGAGTCACGCGGCGCAGCGCGGCGCGCGAGCCGGGCGAATAGCCCTCGCCAGAGCCCTCGTCGCGCGTGTCGAACAGGATGATGCCGCCCTGGCGCATGAAGCCGTTCAACGCGGCGACGGCCGACGCCGAAGGCGGTTGCGCATCGGCGAGCACCGGCCAGTACAGCAACGGAAAGAAGGAGAGGTCGTCGGCGCCGGGCGTCACCGCTACAGGCTCGGCCAGCGTGGCAGCCGTGCGCCGATTGACGAAATCCGACAGGCCGACGAGACCCGTGCGGCTGATCTCATCCACCTGGCTGTCGCCGGTCACCACATAGCCGAGCCGCGTCGCGGTCGCCGCCGCGCCCTCCTGTGCTTGCGCCGGCACGGCGAGGCCGAGCGCCAGCAGCACCACCGCCACACGCGCAGCCAGCGTGGCGCGGCCCAGCGCACCGCGCAGCCACAGTGAGGCCAGCAGATCCACCGCCAGCAGCAGCAGCGCCGCCGCCAGCAGCCAGGGGCCGAGGTCCCGCTCAGCCGGCACGCCGCCGATGCCGATCAGCGCGGCGCTGGCCGGCGGGGGTGCCATCACCCGCGGCGCGGGCACGCCGGCGCCGAGGTTCAGCGCGCGCCGATGCGCGGCCTCGCCGCTCGATCCACTGCCATACCAGCCTGGCGGATGCCGCGGTGAAGGCACCTCGCTCTCGATGCGCGCGGCGCCGATCGGCTGCGCGCCGGGCGGTGGCGGGCCGAGCCGGCCGAAACCATCCAGCGTCTCGAAGGCTGCCAGCGGTGCCTCCCCATCGGTGCCGGTGACGCCGACCGAAAGCGCCACGAGCCGCCGCAGCATGTCCACGAACAAGCCCGACAGCGGCAGGTTCGACCATTCCGCGTTGGCCGTCACGTGGAACAGCACGATGCGCCCGGCGCCACGATTCTCGAAGGTGACGAGGGGCGTGCCATCGGCGAGCCGCGCCCAGGTGCGCCCGGTGAGTCGCGCCGAGGGCTCGGCCAGCACCTGGCGCTCCACCGTTACCTCGGGCGGCACCAGCAGGCCCTGGAAGGGCGAGCCCTCCGGGAAGGGCGCGAGCGTCTGCGGCCGTTCCCACGAAAGCGCCCCGCCGATCTGGCGCTCGCCGGCGCGCAGCGGCACGGGCAGCAGCGTGTCGGGGGCTTCGGCGACGCGGGCCCCGGCGAAGCGCAGCAGCGTGCCGCCGGCCTCGACCCAGCGGGTCAGCGCCTCGCGTTCCCGCCCCTCGGCCACAGGGCGATCCGCCAGCACCAGCACCGAGAGGCTGCGGGCCAGCAGGGCTTCCACCGGGCCGCGGCGGATCTCGGCATGTGGGGCCATGGCGCGGTCGAGGTAGAACAACTCGCCGATCAGCGGTACGTCGGCCGCGGTCTCCTCGCCCCCCGCGATCAGGCCGACGGGGCGGCGGCGGAAGCGCTCATCCAGCAGCACCGTCGCATTGGCGCCGATCACGCCTTCCAGGTCGAGCCGCACCACTTGGTTGCGCAGCTCGATCGGCAGGGCCATGGCGGCCTCGGCCTCGCTCGCCCCGGCTGGGATGGCGATGACGGCGCGGTCGAGCGTGCGGCCGTCGCCGGTGCGGGCCAGCACCACCGCCTCGGTCGGCACGGGCACGGGAGTGGTCCGGATGGTGAGCAGCAGGCGGTCGGCCTCGGCGCGGGGCGGCGGCAGCAGGCGGATGGGCCTGCCCTCGCTGCGCGCGAGCGTCAGCGCGCCGCCAGTCGCCAGCGCCTCGGCGAGTGGGGTGAAGGCGCTGCCCTCAGCGGCGTGTTCCAGCCCATCGGCAACGTAGAGCGCGGCGAACCCACCTGGATTCTGGGCGCGCCAGCCAGCCAGCGCCTCCAGCGCCGCGGTGCGATCCGGTGCCCAGGGCTTCGGGCGAAGGGCGGCGAGGCGCGCGCGCAGTTCCTCGGCCGGCATCAGCCCGGTGATTCGCGGCGCCTCGGCCAAGGCTGGTGCGGCGGTGAGCAGCAGGGCGGTCCGGCGATCACCGCGTGAGGCGGCATCGAGCGCGGCCTCGGCGGCGGCGATCCGGTCCGGCCAATCGGCGGCGGCGGCCCAGCCATCATCGAGGGCGATGAGCAGCGGCCCCGCGCCGCCCGTGCCGGCGGAGGGCCCCCAGACTGGTCGCGCCAGGCCGAGAATGATCAGCGCCGCCACGGTGAGCCGCAGCGCGAGCAGCCACCAGGGAGTGCGCGAAGGCGTTTCTTCCGGCGCCGGCAGATCGGCGAGCAGGCCGATGGCCGGGAAGCTCTGGCGCTTGGGCGCCGGCGGCGTAACTCGCAATAGCCACCAGAGGAGCGGTAGCAGCGGCAGCGCGAGGAGCAGCCAGGGCGCGGCGAAGGCGATAGATCCCAGGGCCAGCATTTTATTGCGCCCTCATAAAGCGGGCGCGCGCTCTGCGCGCTTGCCTTCGCGCCGACGCGCCGCTCCGCCGGAAAACGAAGCTGGTCTGCGCGCGGGGCCGCCCAGGCGGCCCAAGAACCCTGACCTGCATCATGCTGGGGCAAGCACCTGGTGCAACGCCATCAGCGCGGCCTCGGGCGGCTGGTCGGTGTGGTGGATGGCGAAACTCCACCCGGCGGCCTGAGCCAGACCGGCGAGCCCGGCGCGGTGACGCGCCACGCGCTCGGTATAGATCTCCCGCACCGATTCGACGCGCGGCACCAGCGCCGCCAGGGCGCTGCCCGTCACCTCCTCGAAGCGGATTCGGCCGGTATAGGGCAGCGTTTCCTCCGCCGGGTCGGTCACCTGCAGCATATGGCCGCGCACCCCCTGTTGCGCCAGCAGCCCGATGGTGCGGCGGGTTTCCTCCAAAGGTGCCCAGAAATCGCCGATGAGCACGGCGCGGGCATGCCGGGCGAGCCGCACATCCACCGGCTCCGCCGCCATCTGGCCAAGTCCCTCGGCGAGTGCGGGCAGGGCGTTGCGGCCGGCATAGGGGCGCGGCAAGCCGAACAGCCGCACACGCTCACCGCCGCGCAGCAGCAGTGAGGACAGCGCCAACAGAAGAAGTGTCGCACGCAAGGATTTCGCCGGCAGGTTCGGGGTGCTGCGCCAGGCCATCCCGGGGCCGGAGGCGCACCACAATGCCACGGTCTGCGCCGCCTCCCACTCCGTCTCGCGCACGAAAAGCCGGTCGGATTTCGCCGATTGCCGCCAATCGATTCGCTGATCGCCAGCCACATAGGGGCGGAACTGCCAGAAGGCTTCGCCCGGGCCCGCGCGGCGGCGGCCATGCACGCCGGGCATCACGGTCGCGGCCACCCGCTCGGCCTCGACCAGCAGGGGCGGCAGGCGGGCGCCGATCTGCTCGGCCCAGGGAATGGTGACCTGAGCGGCCTTGCGGGCTGGGCTGTGGGGGCCGGAGTCAGCCAAGCTGCGCCTTGAGCACATCCAGGATCTCGGAAATCCGCACGCCATCGGCGCGGGCGGAGAAGTTGAGGGCCATGCGGTGCCGCAGCACCGGCTCGGCCAGCGCCAGCACGTCATCGACGCTGGGGGCGAGGCGGCCATCCAGCACGGCGCGTGCGCGGGTCGCCAGCATCAGCGCCTGGGCCGCGCGGGGCCCCGGGCCATAGGCGAGGTTGCGGCGTATTGCCTCAAGCTCGGTCGTCTCGGGCCGGGCGCTGCGGACCAGCTTGAGGATCGCCTCCAGCACCTGCTCGCCCACCGGCAGGCGGCGAATGAGGCCCTGCGCCGCGATCAGCTCCATCGCACTCATCGCCGGCTGCGCCTTGGCTTCCTTCGATCCGGTGGTGGCGAGCAGCATCGCACGCTCGGCGGCGAGGTCCGGGTAGCTGACGTCGATCTCGAGCAGGAAGCGGTCGAGCTGTGCTTCGGGCAGCGGATAGGTGCCTTCCTGCTCGATCGGGTTCTGCGTCGCCAGCACATGGAAGGGCGCGGGGAGCGGATGGATCTCGCCGGCGATCGCCACCTTGTGCTCCTGCATCGCCTGGAGCAGCGCCGATTGCGTGCGCGGGCTGGCGCGGTTGATCTCATCCGCCATCAGAAGCTGGCCGAAGATCGGGCCCTTGATGAAGCGGAAGGCGCGCTTGCCGTGCGCGTCCTCCTCCAGCACTTCGGAGCCCAGAATGTCCGACGGCATCAGGTCCGGCGTGAACTGCACCCGCTTGGCGTCGAGCCCGAGCACGGTGCCCAGCGTCTCGACCAGCTTGGTCTTGCCCAGGCCCGGCACACCGACCAGCAGCACATGGCCACCCGAGAGAAGGGTGATGAGCGTGCGCTCCACCACCATCTCCTGCCCGAAGATGACGCGGCCGACCCCTTCGCGCACACGTTGGAGGCGTGAGGCGAGAGATTCGGCCTCTCGCACGAGAGTTTCGGCCTCGATTGCGTCCGCCACTTCAACCATGCGGGTCGGGCTCCCTATATGCGCGCCGTGGATATGGGGTGAGGATGCACTTCGCCCAGCCGTCGCGCCACTGCCACGTTGCTGCGATGCGATATTTCGCACGGCGGGGCCTGGGCGGCCGAGGGGTGCCGGGCTGGGGAGCCTGGGAATATCCGAACCGCGGGAGGCCTCCATCCCGCAGGATCGAATGGGTGTAAGGCTGATGAGCGAAGGCCGATCAGAGAACGCGTTGCCGGGCATGGCGTTGCCTGGCCTTTGCATTTCGAGTGGTGGGCTGGCGGGCGATGGGCTTGGCCCGGCCCGCCGTCCGCGAGCGGGGATGCCGCGCCTCACTCCGGAATGTGGCCATTTCTCGATGCGCATCGCGCGCGATGGCAGTTGGTACTACCGCGGCAGCCCGATCGGGCGGAAGGAGTTGGTCTGCCTGTTCGCTTCAGTGCTGAAGCGCGAGGCCGATGGCAGCTACTGGCTGGAAACCCCGGTCGAACGTGGACGGATCGATGTCGATGACGTGCCCTTCATCGCGGTCGAGATGTGGTGGCGCAATTGTGCCGATCCCTTCTCGCCCAATCCTGAGCCGCGGCAATGCCTGACATTCCGCACCAACCTCGATGAGATGGTCACCGCCAACGCGCAGCACCCGATTCGCGTGGTGATCGACCCGAAATCGCGCGAGCCGCGCCCCTACATCACCATCCGCCCCGGCCTCGAGGCGCGCATCAACCGCGCCGTTTTCTACGAACTCGTGGCGCTGGCCGAGCCCGAGACGATCGATGGCCGCGCCCTGCTCGGCGTGTGGTCGGAGGGCGTGTTCTTCCCCATCGACGAAGTGCCGGCCGCCGCCCCCGTTCGCCAGGCTGCCGAGTGACCTTGAAAGGCGTGAGTTTTGGTCGCCGCGACATCGCGGCCCGACTTGCCGACCCCGAGGCCCTTGCCCGCGCGGTTCCCACCAAGTCAGACGATGCCGAGGCAGCCGCCCCGAACGGCCGGCTGGTGGCCGCGGCGGTGCTGGTGCCGATCATCTGGCACTCTTCGGGGCCGGGCGTGCTGCTGACGCTGCGCTCGGCGCGGCTTTCCTCCCATGCCGGGCAGGTCGCCTTTCCGGGCGGACGGATGGAACCTGGCGAGACCCCCGAACAGGCGGCGCTGCGCGAGGCGGCGGAGGAAGTCGGCCTTGACCCGGCGCTCACCACGCTCACCGGCAGCCTGCCGGAGCATCTGACCGCTACGGGCTATCGCGTGACGCCGGTGATCGGCTTCATCGAAGGCCCGGTGGCGTTGACGCCTGATCCGGGCGAGGTGGCCGCGATCTTCGAATTGCCGCTGTCGGTGGTGCTTGACCCTTCTGCGCCACAGCTCCAGCGGGCCGAGCATCGCGGCCGGATGCGAGAATTCTGGGTCTGGCCGCATGAGGAGCACATGATCTGGGGCGCTACGGCCTCGATCCTGGTGAACCTCGCGCGGGTATTGAGAGGATAGCCTAGGGCAAGATCGATCCTCTCGGATCGATCTCGTGCTCCAGAAACTCTTGAAAAAAAGCACTAAATCCGTCTGAACGGACGGAATAGCGCCCTAAGTCTTCTCCGAGTCCAGCCAGCGGCCGACCAGCCCAGCCAGCACGGCGCCGATCAGCGGGGCGACCCAGAACAGCCACAGCTGCGCCAGCGCCTGCCCACCCAACACCAGGGCCGGACCGGAACTGCGCGCCGGATTCACGCTGGTCCCGGTGACCGGGATGCTGATCAGGTGGATCAGCGTCAGGCCCAGGCCGATGGCGATCGGCGCAAATCCTGCCGGCGCGCGGGATGAGGTGGCGCCGAGGATGATCACCAGGAAGAAGAAGGTCATCACGACTTCGGTGACGAAGCCCGAGACCAGGCTGAAATTGCCAGGCGAGGCGGCTGCATATCCATTCGCGCCCAGCCCGCCGGTAAAGGTCGGGCTGCCCGAGGAGATCACCAGCAGTACCAGCGCACCAGCCACTGCACCCGCCACCTGCGCGCCGATGTAGCCGGGCGCCTCGCGCAAATCGAACCGGCCAGCGGCGACGAGGCCGAGCGTGACCGCCGGGTTGAGATGGCAGCCCGAGACATGGCCGATTGCATAGGCCATGGTCAGCACCGTGAGGCCAAAGGCGAGGGAGATGCCGACCAGGCCGATCCCGATCTCCGGGAACTTGGCAGCCAGCACGGCGCTGCCGCAACCGCCTAGCACCAGCCAGAGTGTGCCGATGAACTCGGCTGTAAGTTTGCGCCCCACGATTGTTTCCCTCGTCGTTCCAAGCGGCAGGTGGTCTAGCCGAGGGGGACAAGTCTTGTAAAGCAGGTAAATCCCGATTTTTTGATCAGGCAGGGGGCTCGTCGATATCCCGCGCGCGATCGAGTGCTCCGCGAAGGCGGCGCAGCAGGGGCAGGGCGGCGG
>Ga0209181_10013481_pt1 | contig 10223 bp, 9 predicted proteins | sample MAT05_FD_187208 | JGI IMG/M metagenome (GOLD analysis project Ga0209181, IMG submission 187208) | Freshwater microbial communities from Lake Fryxell liftoff mats and glacier meltwater in Antarctica - MAT-05 (SPAdes) (version 2) | ecosystem: Environmental > Aquatic > Freshwater > Ice > Liftoff...
CAAGGGTAAGAACTTTTGGGGCAAAACTTAGCCCTCGCAAGCGCAAGGTCGCTGTTACTCTCTCCTTCCTTTCCGGGAAAACTTAAAGAGAGAAATACCTATCGCGCATCGCTATGTCTACGCCGCATTGTTCTGTGACTCTTATCCTCCTTTCAGCTTCTTTGGCGGTAGTTAGTGCCTGTAGCGATCGCCCCGTTGCCAGCAGTGTAGAAGGCGATCGGCAGACGAGCAAAGCTTCCCAAGTCCAGGTTTCCCAGGCGCAAGCGGCAGCACCTCCAGCGGCAAATCCCATCGCAACTCAGTCAGATGCCTATGCCTTAGGGCTTGCCCGCGCCTCTAGTGCCTTTAACATTAGCCAGTCTGCCCAGTCAAAAGACGACTGGCATTTGGTTGCAGAACGATGGCAGCAGGCAATTCAGCTCATGGCAACTATCCCAAAATCCAGTCAACATCATGCTCAAGCGGCGCTAAAACTTATAGACTATCGCCGCAGCCTAGCATTTGCCCAACAGCAAAGCGATCGCCCCACCGCCAACAATCCCAATATCGTAGTCAGAAACTCTCAATCTAGCCGCTCTAGCCTGGTACCCAGTCGGGCGATCGCCTCCTCTAGAGCGCCTGGGGCGATCGCGCCCCGACCGTCATCACGAACAGTTCCCAGTAGCTCTAGCAGCGTCAGACCTACCCCTAGCAACGTAGCCTTCTTTGCACCTATCACCAGACGCGCCGGAAATACTCCAGTGATTGCCGTGACCTTCAACGGCAGTCAAACCTATGAAATGATTGTGGATACTGGAGCCAGTGGCACCCTGATTACCCCTGCAATGGCAACTGCCCTGGGAATTCAACCCGTGGGCGAAACCATCGTAGATACTGCCAGCGCTCAAGGCGTATCTTTTGCGTTGGGCTATGTTGATTCCATTGCAGTTGGGGGAGCAGTGGCACAGAATGTTTTAGTCGCTATGGGCGGCCCTGAACTGACTCTGGGCTTGCTAGGTCACGATTTTTTTGGTAACTACGACATTATTATTCGTGAAAACGAAGTGGAGTTTCAGGAGCGCTAATTTTTTAAGAACTCAACCAGCTCCTCTAATTTTGTCCAAGCAGCACCACTAGCCAGGATATCTTTAGCCATGCTGATCCCTTGGCGATAGCAAGCAGCAGCATCGGCGGCATCCACCTTCACCCTGCCGCCCACCTTTAATGCTAAAGCCGCATTCAATGCCACGACCTCAGTTTGCGCCTGAGTGCCCTTCCCTTGCAGCACCGATCGCAAAATCTCTGCGTTCTCCACTATTTCACCACCCCGCAGAGCGCTAGTAGGAGCAGTCATCAGCCCCAGCGCCACGGGATCAAGAGCTAACGATTGCACTTGCCCCCCAGACAGCACTGCCAGATCAGTCAAATCTGCTAACCCTGCCTCATCCAACTTTTCTCGCCCATGGAGCACGATCGCCTCTTGCCGCCCCAACTGATTGAGCGCTTCTGCCAGGGTTTCCACAAGCGTTGGATTAAAAACTCCCAGCACTTGCCCTGTGAGGGATAAGGGATTGACCAGCGGCCCTAGCAAATTGAAGACCGTTCGCACCTTCAATATTTTTCGCAACGGCGCTACATGCTTCATCGCCGGATGCCATCCCGGTGCAAACAAAAACGTAATTCCCACTTCTGACAACGCCGCCTTAATGTGCGCGGGTGCTGCCCCCAAGTTAACGCCCAATTCTTCTAAAACATCCGCCGAACCCACTTTACTTGAAGCCGCCCGATTGCCATGTTTAGCCACGGCTACTCCTGCCGCAGCAGCCACAAAAGCCACCGCCGTAGAAATGTTGAAGGTAGAAGCCCCATCGCCACCCGTGCCACAAGTGTCAATTAATGGGGCAGATAGTAATGGAGCAGACAGCGGGGCAGACGAACCCCCTTCGGAATTGCCCAACGACTGCGCCTGCAAAACCTGAGCCATGCCCGCCAACTCACTAGCAGAAACGCCCTTTGCCTGAATTGCCGCCAAAATTGCTCCTGACATCACGGGCGAAATGGCTTCGGTCAGCCAGCCTTGCATTAGGGTGGCAGCTTGAGGCATCTCTAGGGATTGACCCTCTAAAAGCTGTTGTAAAAAGGGCGACCAATCTTGTTCAGCAACGGGAGCAGAGGTGATCATAAACTTGAAAAAAGCGGCTAATTGTTTTTAAGACTGTATCAGGATTTTGGGTCACATTGGGTCATAGGGCTTGCTGCTGAAGGCTTGTTGCTCCGTAGATACCGCAATGGTCGCCCCCCTGTGTTAAATTTTCACTAAACAGCCCCGGTTCTTAGAGGATGTTTGAAAAGTATCAAAGCGCTTTACACTCGCCCCCCAACCCCCCAATTCTGGGGGACTTTTGAGCCAACTCTGCTTCAAAGTCCCCCAGAATTGGGGGATTTAGGGGGCGGTTCGGGTCACAATCTATACTTTTAAAACATCCTCTTACTCACAAAATCACCGAGCCAAACGCTCATGACAACTACCTTAGCTAAACCTCAAAGCCAAACTCCGCTCTTGTTTGAAGGGCTAACATGGCGAGAGTTCAAAGCCGTTGAGCAATTACTCGATCGCCCTGGCTATCGACTCTCTTTTTTAGATGGAATTTTGGAGATTCAACAAATGCCTGGTGAACCCCATGAAACAGCCAAGGAAAGAATCGGTGCTCTTTTGGAAATTTATCTGCTGATAGCAGGTTTTGATTTTATTCCAACTGGCTCTATGACTCTAGAAAGCGAGTCTGGTGCCGTAAAACGAGAGGCTGATAAATCCTACAAGCTTGCAGCAGGTCGATCGCGCCCTGATTTGGCGATCGAAGTCGTGTTTAGCAGCGGTGGGATCAACAAGCTAGAGGCATACAAGCGGCTGAAGATTGGGGAAGTCTGGTTTTGGGAAGATGGGGTTTTAGAAATTTATCATTTGCGGGAAGAAAACAATCAGTTGCGCTACGAAAAGATTGTTAATAGTGAAGCCGTACCCGGAATTAACCTGGAACTACTGCTGCGCTGTGTCAATATAGTGAATCACGTAGAGGCGATCAAAACCTTTCAGCAAGGCACTCAGAAATAGCATTGAGAACCCCATCAGGGCACGATCGCCCATTCTTAACGTTTCAGCCTATGAATTTCAGCGCCGTGAAGTTTAGCATTAAAGTCACCGATCGCCGTTACCGATCGCCCCTTTCAAAAGCTCTATCTCTAGATCAGACTATCCTTCAATGCATAAAGAACCTGCTCCTGTTGCTCCTGGGAAAGCTCAGGGAACATGGGCAGCGACAGCACCGCTTGAGCCAATCGTTCCGCCACAGGCAACCGCCCAGATTGATAGCCTAAATGTTCATAGACAGGCTGTAAGTGCAGGGGGACTGGGTAGTAAACCATGGAGCCAATGCCCTGAGTTTGCAGCTTTTGGCGAATCGAGTCGCGCCGATCGCCCCCAATCTGAAGCGTGTACTGGTGCCAAACGTTCCCTGGCAAAGCTTTTGGGGCAGTCATGCCAGGAAGATGGCGAAGCACTTGATCGTATCGTTCAGCGATCGCCCGTCGCTGGGCATTCCATCCTTCCAAATAATTCAGCTTAATACTCAAAATTGCTGCCTGTAAAGCATCCATCCGGCTGTTGATGCCGATCGCCTCAGAGCTATAGCGCTGCTGTTGTCCATGGTTACGCAGCATTCTGATCCGAGCCGCGATCGCCCCATCATTCGTGGTTATAGCGCCAGCATCGCCACAGGCTCCTAAATTTTTAGTGGGGTAGAAGCTAAAGCACCCAATGTGCCCAAAGCTGCCCACTTTTGTGCCTGCCCAGTCTGCCCCTGCCGCCTGCGCCGCATCTTCAATCACCCAAAGCTGATGGGATTGGGCGATCGCCGTTAACCGCGCCATGTCCACAGGTTGCCCAAATAAATGAACCGGAATAATCGCCTTGGTTCGGGGCGTAATTGCCCCGGCAATTTGGTCTAGGTCTAAGTTGAAGGTTTGGGGATCAACATCAATAAAAACCGGAGTTGCTCCCACTGCGCTAATCATGCTAGCAGTGGAGATAAACGTGAACGGCGTTGTGATCACCTCATCGCCCGCACCAATTCCGAGGGCGCGCAATGCTAAGTACAAGGCATCGGTTCCCGAATTGCAGCCAATGCAATCGGTTGTGCCGATATAGCTAGCAAACTGTTGTTCAAAACGCTCTACGGTCGAACCATTGATGTAATACCCTGAGGCAAGCACCTCTAAGGTTTTTGCACCAATTTCTTCCCCAATGAGCTTGTACTGCTGGGTTAGATCAAAGGCTGGGATAGAATTCACTCGCTTACACCACAAATTTTGTCCTGATTCAAATTAGATACACCAAAATGACCAGGTGTTCCTTGATTTTCAAAAAAATAGGCGATCGCTTGCCAATATTTTGAAGTCACTCCTCATTAACGTAACCGAGCATACGGTTCTGAGAGATCGCCAAGAATCTAACGTTACCGTTTTGGAAACTGCGATCGTTGTGCTCCCTAAATCAAGTTAGGGAGTAGCAATGAAATAACGCCCCGAACCGCCCCCTAAATCCCCCATGCTGGGGGACTTTGAAAGGTTCGTAAGTCCCCCAGCATGGGGGATTTAGGGGGCTGATTCAGTTAGTGCATCCCATTAGGGTCTTATTTTCACGCAAATCCCTTAGATGAAATCTAAGCCAAGAAAATCCTGCTCTGTTTCCATACTCAGAGTTTACTGATTATGCAACAGGTGGACTTATGCTGTTGACCCTGAGCCATGGTATTTTACACGTATCACAGTTTAATGAAAGTCAAAAAATTCTTAAACCCCTTTTCTGGCAAGCATTTTATCAAGTTAGCAATGAAATTTAAATCCGGTTCAGCTTTAATGACCGCCCTCTTCATGGCTCTGGCTGCCGCCTTACCTGCGCTGGCAGACACAGCAATTATTCAAGCCTCGTCGGGTAGTCAGGTCAATGTCCGTGCCGAGCCTTCAACCACTGCACAGATTCGGCATCGTGGACTGGGTGGCGATCGAGTCGATGTTCTCAATCGCACCAGTGCCCCAGATGGTTTTGTTTGGTACTTTGTTGAGTTTCCAACTTCAGGTGCCCGTGGCTGGATTCGGGGAGACTTACTAAAGGTCACTGCAACTGTGCCCGTCACTCCGCCGACTTCTGTCACTCCACCGACTTCTGTCACTCCACCGACTTCTGTCACTCCACCGACTTCCGTTATGCCGCCCACTTCTGAACGGGTATCGTTTGCACCGGGTACCTCTGCTGCCACAGTTGGGGGCAAAGTGCAAGGCGCTCAATCGCGGGAGTATTTGGTTAATGCCGCCTCTGGTCAGACCCTAAAGACCAGCACAACTGGCACCAGTCAATTTTTGCAAGTCCAAGTATTTGCCCCAGATGGGACTAACCTGTACACAGGCAGTAGAAACTGGTCAGGGGTTCTCCCTAGCACAGGTGACTACCGCATTCGGGTGAGACTTGTCCCTGAAGAGCAGAGGTCAAATGCGACTGGAGAATATAGCCTGACGATCGCAGTTCTTTAAAGCCGACTCGGTGCCCAACCTCTGTCATCGTGACGAAACAGCAGCGACACGCCCGTTCGCCATACTAAGACAACACTTTATAAAACCCAGTGCTTTTGCTATTTGCCTTATCCTGATGATGCAGAGCCAGCCGCGAAAGAAGTAAAGAGGGGCGATCGAGCTAAGATTGGGTGATGCTTTTGAAAACTTTCGCTAACCTTGTTAACGTTCGTAAGGCGATCGGCTAAATGGGATATATGTCATCCTCAGTTTGGGTTAAGGGTCTACCTCTAGTTCTTCAGCGTTGGGTGCAAGATCCAGCAGCGTTGTCGGCGATCGCTTCTTTAGCACTGCACCTGCCGCTGCTGCTGTTTCTCCCCAGGCTATTTTCCAATACTCCCGGACTGGAAGAACCCGATCTGCCTAGCTCGGTCGATGTCGTGGAATTGACCCCTGCCGAGCTAGGGCGGGTGCCAAATTTTCAAACTCCCGAAATTATTTTGCCCCCCTTAGCTCAAACGCCTTCCTCCCTTTCTATTACGCCCCTACCCCAAGCCTCGTCTCCCTTCTCAGAGACCACGCTCCCTCCTCTCCCTTCGTTAAATACCCCTTCCAGCTCTTTATGGGGATTTGGTTCTTCTTTCCAATTTCCTCCCATCGGCAATACAGCCCCGACCTTTACAGTGCCCCAGACTCAGGCACCCTTCATTCCCTACATCCCGCCCAGGATAGCGGTGCAGCCACCGCCCCGCCCACCCGTTCAGTCAACGCAAACCCCTACAGCGGCTCCTTCTCCAACCGCTACGCCCACCCCCTCGCCGCAGCCAACCGCTACACCCGGAGCCGAGGGGCTAGGGGGTGAAACAGGCGGACAGGTCGCAGCAACTCCGTCACCCACCGAGCGATCGCAAGCCCAAATCAACCAGGAATTGCTGGCTCGGAATCAAGAGCTTCGGGACAAGTTGACTTATAACGAAAGCGGCACAGGCGACAGCGATTATGTGCAGGCAGGGCAAAAGTGGTCAGAATCTGGGCAAGCCTGGTTAGGGGGCGATCGCCCTATTACTGGCTCTATTCAGCAGGGAGAGATGAATGGCTCCTACCCCAATGCTGCCGGGTATCGCAGTCTATCTGGGGCGGTGATTGTGGCGGTGCTAGTCGATGAAAACGGCAAACCTGCTCCTAACCCGACAATTTTGCGAAGTTCGGGATACGCCATTTTTGATGAAATAGCGCTCCAAGACGTGATGGCTCAAACCTTTAAGGCGACGGGCAAAAAAGAAGCCTACTGGATTCGGGTGACCTACTCCCCTCGACGAACCGCTTAGACAGAATTTTGGCTGAGGGTATTTGCCAATTTGTCTGCAATACCAGTGACCCAATTTTCGTCTTGCTGGGTGTAGCTGCGGGGAGCATTTGCCCCCAGCACCAGCACACCCCGATCGCCAAGGGGCTGACAAATGACGCCCTGGGTGTTTTCGGGCAAATAATCAAACTCTACTCGCCCCGGATAAATTTTTAGGCTGACTAAGTAAACGGGCTTTTGGGTCGATAAAACCCGTTGAACGATCGCCCCCGGCTTGACTTCTCCATTGGGGCTAAGAATGCCTCGTCGCAGCAGCACTTTACCGTCGTACCAAACCACGAGCGATCGCGTCACAGTATTAGTTAACAATAGATGGGAAGCCCACGCCAACTCTGTTCTCACTGCTTCAGGCAAATCTGTGACTAGCTCAAAGCCCTGTTCCCCCACCAAGATCACTGCATCAGGTTGCTTAGGCTGAACCCGCTGCCAAAGCAGTCCCGTTAGAATTAGCACGGCGCTGATAATAATCCCCAGGGCATCAGAGCGAGATTGGGAGTTAGTTAAATCAGCCGTGAACAGGCGATTGGTCATGAGCAGCGTCCCAGCGATCGCGCCCACGACGATAGGCAGTTGACGCAGCACTTGATTTTGATCGGGTTTTGCCATTTTGCGAAGATAGACTGATTAAAGATCAATCAAAGTTAAAGATGAATTAGAGAGGTCAGCTTGAAAGACACCACTTTCTAAACTATGAATTATCCTGTGTATTGATGTTAAGAGGTTGTCTGAGAATGAGAAGTCTGAGAAGTATAGATTGCCGTCCGATCCGCCCCCTAAATCCCCCAATTCTGGGGGACTTTGAAGCAAAGTTGGCTCAAAAGTCCCCCAGAATTGGGGGGTTGGGGGGCAAGTGTAAGAATCTTTGACACTTCTCAGACATCCTCTAAAGGTTCAGCATTTTAAAAAGGCAGTTCTTTGTGTTAGCAGGCATCGCTTCTAGTTTACTTTCTCTCTTCCTCAACAATTCTCCCAAGGTAGAGCCACTACAGGCTGTGCCTTGGTCGTCGTTTCTGAATACTGCGCTGCTGCGATCGCTGACTCAGCCTGACCCCGACGCAATGACAATGATTCAGCAGCAGCTTGACGCTCTAGGAGGCATGGGCTACTCAACCGCTGCCCAGGGTATTTGGATGCAAGAAGGCGATCGAATGCTAGCCGACCATTTAGGAACTACGGCAATTCCAGCGGCATCCTTAACCAAAGTCGCAACTACGCTAGTCGCCCTATCCACGTGGGGCGCAGATCATCGATTCAACACGTTGGTCAGCACTACAGGGACGATTCAGGGCGGCGTGTTGCAGGGTGATTTAATTGTGCAGGGCGAGGGCGACCCCTTTTTTGTGTGGGAAGAAGCGGTGGCGCTAGGCAATGCCCTCAACAAAGCGGGGATTACGCAGGTAACGGGTAACTTGTTAATTGCAGGTGACTTTGCCATGAACTATGAGGTTGATCCCATCGTGGCTGGAACCTTGTTAAAACAGGGCTTAGACCCAAACCTGTGGAACGGGGAAGCCACAGCACAATTTGGACAAATGCCTGCTGGAACGCCTCGCCCCCAAGTCACCATTAAAGGCGGAGTGCAGTTTATCCAAAGCATTCCACCCTCTAAACCGATCGTGCGGCATCAGTCGATGCAGTTGGTCAGCATTCTTAAGGCAATGAACACTTACAGCAACAACATCATGTCGCAAATGATGGCAGATTTGCTAGGAGGTGCGCCGACTGTAGCGAAAAAGGCATCTGAAATTGCCCGATTTCCAGCGATCGAAATCACCTTAGAAAACGGCTCTGGGCTAGGTACGAACAATCGAATTTCGCCTCGTGCAGTGACGCAAATGATGTTGACCATTCAAAGCTATTTGCAAGACAAGCAGATGACTGTGGGCAATTTGTTCCCGGTCATGGGCAGAGATGTCGGGACACTGAAGGGGCGATCGCTCCCCATCAGTTCAGTCGTCAAGACGGGCACCTTAAACGAAGTCAGTGCCCTAGCCGGAGTCGTGCCGACGCGCGATCGCGGTTTAATTTGGTTCACCATTATCAACTATGGTGCAGGCGATTTGGGTATCTTTCATGATCAGCAAGATGCGTTACTGCAACGTCTGCAACAGAAGTGGGGCGTTCCGATAGCGATTCCGTCTGCCGTTCAGCCTAGCGATCGCTCTAACAATGCTTCCAATCGGATTGGTGCGCCTGAACGCAATCAGTTGCTTTAAGATTGGGCTATGAAGCCAGCCCCTCCGCCTGATTTGCTAGAACACCGTCGTCAAGAAGCGATCGGGGTGGCAGAGCAATGCGCCCAAATTTTGCGGCAAGAATTTGGGGCGACCCAAATTATTCTGTTTGGCTCTCTTAGGGGCGATGCTCCATGGCACTGGCAATCTGACCTGGATTTAGCCGTCAGTGGCATTTCAGATGAGGCGTTATGGCAAGCCCATCAAAAGCTTGCTTTAGTCATGCCCAACTGGTTAAAGTTTGACCTCGTTGACCTGGAACAGGTTGCCCCCCAAGTTCGGAGCCGCATTTTGCAACAACAGCCCATGCCCACCGATCGCTACCTGGCACTTAAGAGCCACATTGATGATGAAATGGCGGCGCTAGAGCGCTTGCTCAAGGTCTTAACTGCTCTCCTAGACCAAGCCTCTACGATTCCAGAAATTGCTTTAATTCCGGCGCTAGCCAGTTATATTACTGACTTTTACACGGGCTGCGAGCGCATTAGCGAACGAGTTGCCGTTGCTTTAGATGGCGGTATCCCAGAAGGCTCTAACTGGCACGAACAGCTTTTGCGCCAAGTTGCTGATTCAGGGGCAGAGGGTCGTCCACCCCTGTGGCAGGGTTCGCTGCTGCTAGATCTGAATGAGTATCGTAAATTTCGTCATTTCGATCGCCATCGCTACAAGCTAGACCTTAAGGGCGATCGCGTTTTAGAATTAGCCCGCCAAGTCCAGCCTACCTATTTAAAAATTCAAGGGGCGATCGGAGATTTTGAGCAATGGCTCATTCACTTATCAAGCCCAGCATCAAATTCTTGAAAAACTAATCCTACAGATCCTAAAGAAAAGTTCCCAGCTTTTGACCAGGAACGTTTTAGGTGTGAGGAGCAAGACATCTCGGTTAAGAGACGCTTGTTCTTATCTTCAATTCTAGCTATCAAAATGTAAAAATCTCAAGAAATTTTAAAAGAAAAGAGTGCGGAAAGACGGCTTGGAAAGGGCGGTTTTCCTCTCTCTGGCAATAGCGGTTAGGTCATTATCTGCATGATACTGTTGACCAATCTAATGATTCGATCAATAACGTTTTATTAAGAACC
>Ga0209181_10013482_pt1 | contig 10222 bp, 12 predicted proteins | sample MAT05_FD_187208 | JGI IMG/M metagenome (GOLD analysis project Ga0209181, IMG submission 187208) | Freshwater microbial communities from Lake Fryxell liftoff mats and glacier meltwater in Antarctica - MAT-05 (SPAdes) (version 2) | ecosystem: Environmental > Aquatic > Freshwater > Ice > Liftoff...
TAGTGATGTAAAAGGTGTTGATGGATAGGGTAATACAGTTAAGGTACTTAGTTTTGAGGTCTCTAACATCTCAATCCATTTCCCCCAACTGTATCATGCTCGTAAAAGTACAACTTTGCCCCGCTTGTCAAAGTACGCAAATCGTTAAAAACGGCCATACCCGACACGGTAACCGGAACGCCGGACCGCAACGCGTCAAATGCCATGAATGTGGGAAGACAAAAGTACTCCTGCTCAAAAAGAAGCCGTTTGACCTGCCCGCTCTGGAACGCGCCTTGAGGGAGCGGCTTAGTTTGTGGGGAGTAGCCCGCGTTTTTAAGGTGTCCTTGCAAACGGTTCTGCTAGTCGTCAAGTTAACCGCTCAACGATTACCAGCCTTTCGGGATAGTGTTCAAGTAGCTCATAAAGAGGATATTATTGAGTTTGATGAGGTGTGGTCTTACGTCCATGACAAGCAACAACAACGATGGCTGTGGACCGCTATCTCGCGCCGAACCCGCCAGATTATCGCTTGGTCTTTGGGGGATCGCAGCCGGGAGACCTTTAAACAGTTACTGCGAAAGATGCCGGATGAATATCGCCGATGCGTATCCTATCGCACCGGCGCCCCGGTCCGACGCCTGGCGGGCCTATGATTTGTTGCTTAAGTCGTCGGCACACCACCAAAAGGTGGGCAAAGAGTCTGGGCAAACTAATCATATGGAGCCGCGCCGGCGGACCGGATGGAATAATACCCTGCGTCAACGCCGAAGTTGCCGTCAAACCTTTTGCGATTCATCGTAATAATATGAATTCACTACATACACAGAAAGGAATTGAAGAATATCTGATTTTATTGAGTATTCGGCAGACATGTAAATATCAAAATCTGAGTTTTTGGGAATTCTTGAAATCAAAAAGAACGACCTTATAATATTGAATCTATGGTTAGAAATGCCATGCAGTACCTAATTTGGAGTAAATTTGACTCATGGACTTGTACAACGACAACGAGCGGTTTATTTCCCTCGTCTCCGATTATGGCTTCAAAGCCACCTTTGGCAACGAATCCGATACCCGGTTTTTGCGAAAGGCATTACAGGCACTCATTAACTCGCCCGTGGCTATTCAGCAGGTAACGTTTATTCAAAACGAAATCAAGGGCGTGACACGTGACAGTCGAAGCGGGATTTATGACCTATTTTGCAAAGACGAAAGGGGAAATGAGTTCATCGTAGAAATGCAGTTGAGCGAGTATCCGGAGTTTATTCAACGCATGAAATTTTATGCGTTTTATCGGCTCAACACCCTGATTCGGAAAGGAGACTACCAGTTTGACAATTTGCCTAAAATCTACTGTATTGGCATTTTAGCCGTTAGCATCTTTTCGCAAATTACTGATTATCAAAACATTTCGGTTTTGATAATCAGAATAACGAACTGATAGACGAACAAATGACGTTTATCACGGTAGAGTTAGATAAGTTCGACAAAGACTTGAGTGCCATTCAAAGCGATTTGGATAAACTGATTTACACAATGAAAACGATCCATGAAGTAAGTGAGCCAACGCAGTTTCCCCAATTTTGGAATGAGGAATGGTTGCGGGTAGCGATTCAAGAATTGGACAAGCGGGCTTTCACGCCTGAACAGCGATTAAGTTACGAAATGACTATTTCAGCTAACGCGCTGGCTATCAAAAACGAGAATAAGAAGATTGAGGACGCCAAGTCAGCAGTAAAAGCAGAAGCCGTTGCAAAAGCACTCAATGGAGGCAAACTTACAGTTGAGGAAATTGCAGACTACAATGGGGTTTCAATTGACTTTGTTCTTGAAGTTCAGCGACAAATTTCGGCCAACTAAAAAGCATTTCCACGTCTCCGGCGACAGGCCGCAAGGTCAGCGTTTTCAGCCCAACCGGCCATGGGTGTAAAGGCTCCTTACACCCGCCATCAACACACGGGAGAGTTGGGCGGGGCTAATCAGAAGTGCATAAAGACCTCCTTGTGACAGTGTGAACGCTCCTTAGGTTAGGCTTTTGAGGTTCCATTTTGGGGTTCCGGGGTCAACAGGACATCCATCCTACAGCTTTCGGCTATTTTGCCTGATGGGTAATCAAACCACAACAAACACGCAGGGGCAGCTGCTCAATGCCGCTGTGCATTTGGGAGCAACCGGAATCTATCAATTTGGTACTATTGTGGAGAGTCAAGAACGTGATCGGCAAGCTTATCATGGACAAAACGGCTCCCGCTGGAAAGTCAGCGCCTGTCAAACCAGTTGTTTCCTCTGTACGACCCTCTCAGGTTAGTATTATCCCTCAATAACAGGGTTGCAGCCAACTAGCCAACAATTAGTTTCTGCCCTGGTTTCAGCGCGTTACCCCTGATCTTATTCACTTTTTTCAACTGCTCAATCGACAGGCCGTCGTAGCGCTGGGCAATGTTCCAGAGCGTATCGCCGGGCTGTACCCGATGGTAGCGGTTGCGAACGGGCTTATGAGCAGCAATCGCTTTAGCCCGTTTCTCAGCTTTGGGCGTTTTTTGTTCGGCTAGCTCTTCAGCCTGGGTCTCGCCAATATCTTTCAGAATAACCAGTTTCTGACCTACCGAGACGGTATTAGACGACAGCTTATTCCATTTTTTCAGGTCATACACTTCTACATTGAACCGCTCGGCAACGCGGAATAGCCCCTCCCCTTTCTTCACCGTATAGCTAACCTTTTTGGGTTTCTGCTGTACCACTTCCTCTACATCGTCGGGCTCAGGTTGATCGGTAGGTATGGGGGCATTCGAGGCAATCAGAGCACTTTCTGCCGGAGTAGTAGGCTGTTCGGCACTCAGACGTGACAGCGAAAAGCGGTCGTTATCAACTACCTGACCTAACCGAGCATTATCAACGACCTCTGCATCAGCCATCAGAATATGGTCCATGATAACCGGCATTCGGCTGGCCGAATCGATAATGGTCTGGCGATGCTTCTCGAAATAAGTGAACTGATCGCTGGGCACCCGGAGCATAAAATCGCGGGTGTAAGCAGGCAAAATGCCCGTTGTAACGTGCGGATTCAGCTTGTGCATTTCACCAATGGGAATACCCGTCTGTTTGGCAAACGTCATTACATTGAAATAGCTATTTACGTGAATCGTATCAAACGGAATGGGGTATTCCGGCGTTTCTGGAAAAATACCGTGATCGTTGGCGTAGTTAATTACGTAGGTAAATGCAATGAACTGCGGCACATACGCACGGGTTTCCTTCGGTAGAAAATCATAAATAGTCCAGAACGAATTACCTCCCGAACGGCGCATAGCTCGCTTAACCGTGCCTGGCCCCGAGTTATAAGCCGCCAGAGCCAGTGGCCAATCATGAAATATATTGTACAGATCACGCAGGTATTTACAGGCGGCTTCGGTGGCTTTCACCGGCTCCATACGTTCATCTACGTAATCGTCCTGATAAAGTCGCATGTCGCGCCCGGTGCCGGGCATAAACTGCCAAAGCCCCCCTGCCCCAGCATGAGAAACGGCCCGTGGATTCAGGCCTGACTCCACAATAGACAGGTATTTTAATTCATCGGGGAGGTTGTATTTAGCGAGCATCCGTTCGTACAGCGGAAAAAACAGCGACATCCGCTCCAGCATGGTGCGGGTATAACTTGGCTTACGAAACAGAAAGTGATCAACAAATCCATGCACTGTTTTGTGGTAGGGCAACGGAATTGTCTTTTCGAGTTTTGGCAAACGTTCCAGCAGCAAAGCTTCCGGTACGGTGGGTGCACTGGTATATTCCTCAACCTGCACCGAGTCGATGCGGCTCGTGTCGGCCTGCATGGGCGAAGCGACAACACTAATTGAACTCAAACCAAGCAGGCTTATCAACACAACGCTCGCCTTCTTCATGCTGCAAATTGGTTTATATTTCTAGTTCACTGCTTCGCAGTTTCACATCTTCATAGATAGCACCGAAACTAACACAAATTTTGCGCCAATGCCACTAAAGCACCTTCTTTAAAAGGGGGAGCCATTAGTTGCAGGCCAATGGGTAGTCCTTCAGAATCGGTGCCGTTTGGAATTGATATGGCGGGGTAACCCACTACATTAGCCTGAACGGTAAAAATGTCGGCTAAGTACATTTGCAGCGGGTCCGCTCCGGCGTTCCGGTCCATTTTTTCGCCCAATTTGAATGCCGGACTGGGCGTTGTTGGCGACAACAAGAAGTCGTAGTGAGTAAACAGTCGCTCGGTTTCCTCTCGAATCAGGCGACGTACTTGTTGGGCTTTGGTGTAATACGCATCATAGTAGTTGGCGCTAAGCGCGAATGTTCCCAGCAAAATTCGCTTTCGAACTTCCTTGCCAAACCCTTCAGTACGACTCTTTTTATAGAGTGTAATCAGGTCAGTGGCATCCGCTGTACGATGACCATAGCGCACCCCATCGAACCGCGAGAGGTTAGAACTGGCTTCAGCAGTTGTCAGAATATAATAGGTTGGCAACAGTGATTCAAGTAGGGACAAACTCACTGGTTCTACCGTGTGGCCCGCAGCCCGGAGCTGGTCAATCTTACGTTGGGTAGCTGCGCGAATACTGGAATCTACGCCTGCACTCTCAACGCCGTCGCGGAGGTAAGCAATACGCAGCGGTCTATCAGCAGGCAGGGTAGCCGTGCTGTAGGACTCAACGGGTTGATCAGAAACGGTACTGTCGAACTCGTCGGGGCCAGCCATAATTTCGAGTAGCAGCGCGCAATCGGCGGGAGTATTGGCAATAGGGCCAATGCAATCAAATGACGATGCGTAGGCAATTAAGCCCCAGCGGCTAACGCGCCCGTAGGTTGGCTTAAGGCCCGTAACACCGCAAAATGCGGCTGGTTGACGAACAGAACCGCCCGTGTCGGAGCCGATACTGGCCAAACAAAGGCCAGCCTGCACAGCTACTGCCGAGCCACCACTCGATCCGCCCGGTACCCGGCTGGTATCAGCGGCATTGCGCACAGGACCAAACGCCGAGTTTTCATTGGATGACCCCATAGCAAATTCGTCGCAATTTTGCCGACCAATTACAATGACATCTTCGTCCAGCAGCCGCTGAACGGCAGTTGCGGTGAATTGAGCAACGAAACCGTCAAGAATGCGGCTCCCTGCCCGAATACTATGCCCGGCATGGTTCAACACGTCTTTCAGGCCGATAACCATGCCGGCCAGTTGCCCAACGGCCTCGCCCGCTGCCCGACGTCTATCGAGTTCGTCGGCACGTTGGCGGGCTTCATCGGCATATACCTCTGTAAACACGTTGAGATGTTCGCTGGCCTGAATGCGGGTCAGATACCCGTTTACCAACTGACGACAGGTGATAGTTCCCGCCCAAAGGTCGGTCTGAATCGCAGAGAAGTTACGGTAAATTGTAGTCAAAAGTCACGGGTCAAAAATCGTAAGCGAGCATCAAAAAGGCAAAAGTCACAGGTCAAAAGTCGGCTAACGCATAAGCAATGCTCACGCGTTAGCCGACTTTTGACTTGTGACCTTATACTGTTGACTTTTAGTTACTTCGTCTCTTTCAGGCCGTCTTCGATATTCTCGCGAACGTCCTTCGTAGCATCCTTAAACTCACGGATACCTTTACCTAAACCACGGGCCAGCTCGGGCAGTTTTTTCGCGCCGAACATCAGGACGATTACCGCAAAAATCAGGATCATTTCTCCTGTACCCAGTCCTCCAAGGAAACCTAAAATGGATGCGAAAGTCATAATCTGTAGAATTTATATGTATGCAAAGTTAGAAAACTCTCTTCAATTAGCCAATCGAGATAATATCCTTTTGGCTTTCCCACTGCTCAAACTTATCAAGGTCGCCTTTAACGGCGCCGAAAAGCCACATGAGCAACGCAATGTCATCCGTTAACCCAACAATCGGCAATAGATCAGGAATAAAATCGATTGGCGACACGAAATAAATCAGTACGGCAATCATCCGAACCAGTGTATTCCACGGAACAGCCCGATATTCGCCTGACGCATAAGCTTTAAGCAAGCGCGTCAACAAGCCCAGTTGCCCCCGAACGGCGGCTATACTGGCACCCGTAAGCCCCCCTGATTTTGCCATCGCATCCTGAATCAGCTTCAAAATACTCCGACTGTTTTTTGCCGTCTTATAGGCCCGTCCGCCCGCAGTCCGAAAAAAAACCGATTTCAATACACGCGACAAAAGACTACTTTTTTCCATCTATACTATTGCTGAATGGCTGTTTGGATTAGATAAGTTTGTCAGCCTACGTTGGCCGTCAAGTGGTATAACACCAAAACCATTCAATCTATTTCAAAACCGAGGGATTGGCACCAGAATTTGTTCGAGAGATGTCAATTTCCCAAACAAGATACCATCCCCATGGGTACAAAAATTGGTTTGTCAACCTTCCCAACTTTACCTTTGCCACCGGTTTCAGAAACATCAAAACCCGGACTGTCGTCCATCACAACCGTATGAAAATAACCGTAGTAGGAGCTGGTGCCGTTGGGGCAACCTGCGCCGACAACATCGCCCGCCGTCAACTTGCCCAGGAAGTAGTGTTGCTCGACATTAAAGAGGGGCTTAGTGAAGGCAAAGCCCTTGATATGTTTCAGACAGCTACGCTCTGCGGCTTCGATACAAAAATCACTGGTTCTACTAATGATTACGCAAAAACTGCCGGTTCAGATGTTGTCGTGATCACATCGGGTCTGCCGCGCAAGCCAGGTATGACCCGTGAAGACCTGATTGGTACGAACGCCAAAATTGTGAAGGGTGTAACGGATAACATCCTGCAACACTCTCCAGAGGCTATTATTATCATTGTGTCGAACCCAATGGATACAATGACGTACCTGTCGCTGACAACCTCGGGCCTGGCCAAAAACAAACTAATTGGCATGGGTGGTATCCTCGACTCAGCCCGCTTCAAAACGTATCTGTCACTAGCGCTCGATTGTCCCCCCAATGATATTCACGGAGCGGTAATTGGGGGTCACGGCGACACAACCATGATCCCCCTAACTCGTTTGGCCACCCGCAACGGGGTTCCTGTAAGCCAGTTCCTGGACGACGAAACCTTGCAGAAAGTTGCGGCCGATACGATGGTTGGCGGTGCCACACTCACCAAACTCATTGGCACGTCGGCCTGGTATGCACCGGGTGCGGCCGTAGCCGAACTGGTGGAAAGTATTGTTCGCGATCAGAAACACGTGTTCACCTGCTGCGTTTCTCTTGAGGGTGAATATGGCCAATCGGATATTTGCCTGGGTGTGCCCGTGGTTATTGGCAAAAACGGCTGGGAAGCGATCATCGACTACAAACTGAACGATGAAGAGCAGGCCGCTTTTGCCAGGTCGGCCGATGCCGTTCGGAACATGAACGACGTACTGAAAACGCTGGAGCTATAAGTCGAAAGTCGTCAGTCAATAATCGAGGGATTTTTTTACGTTCCCTGCCAACGACGTACTGACTGACGACTATTTTTATGAAACACATTATCTTTTTACTGCTGATTGGTATCTCGTGCGCTTTCCTGGCGGCTCCACAAACTATTGAGCGGCTGTCGGCCACTGTGTTGACCCGACAGGTGCAAAAAGGCAAATTGGTAACGGTTCGGGGCGAATTATTTTATCAGCGGAACGGCAACATGGTTACCCATTTTACCTTTCCGCAGGAAATGGTAATTCTGGCGAATAAGTTGGGCGAAACCCGTATTTACGACCCGCGCCGGAACGCCGTAATGCGCTACCAAAACGGGGCATTTAGTACATCGACAACACAGCTATCGTATTTCTTGACCGGGGCTACCGCCGATATGGGACTCATTCAAATTGGCTTTGTACAAGACCGAACGTATAATACCGGTAAGTTGCTCGTGACAGAGTGGCGGCAAAAAGTAGCTGATAAGAAAGCGCCTGTTCAGCGCGTAAAGGTCGTTTTTGATAAGGCAAATCCGATTTATATGCACTATGCTGATACGGGTGGAAAGATCATCCGAAAGGTATTTTATTACAATTACCAACCCATTGACGGTCGTCCATTCCCAACCTCAACCACCGAGATTATTTATGAGGGGGCCGATTCCACGGTAGCTAAAACCATTTACGGCGGCATTAAACTCAACAGCGACGCCACCAGCCCGTATTTTCAGTACACCATTCCGGCCAACGCCCGCGTTGAGTAATGACCAGCCCAACCACGGTTAGCTTTTTACCCCATCCATGCACAAACCAACTACCGGCGGCATAACTCTATCTTTTCTGGGTCTACTGCTGTTTTTCTTCCTTTCTTGCCCTGTGCTGGCTCAGTCGCGGCAACAACAGGACATACAGCTGATTATCAGCCGTGACTTCCGAACAGGCGACCAATTTGCGCAGTATCGCCGACCTGGCAATAGCAACCGCACCCTCTCTTACCGCCGAAAAAGCTGGCTGGCCCGCTACAACCCGGTGGCCTTAACGCTCAAAGGAGCCATGTTGGGGTATCAGCGGCTAATGTCGCAGCAACTGGCCCGCTCGTGCCCATACCAGCTTACCTGCTCTAATTTCAGCAAACAGGCTATTGAACAATATGGGATTCTGAAAGGTGTGTTTCTGAGCGCCGACCGTATTACTCGCTGCAATCGAATCGGCTTGCTCGACGTTCGCCCGATTGACATCAGCGAAACGGATGGTACTATTCTGGATTCATTGAGCCGGTACAAATGGTGAAAAAGCTACTGGTTTTGGTCGGTCAGGCGATCCCGTTCTGGTTTCTGGTTTTTCAAAGCCAGACTATTCGTGCCCAAACACCTGCCGACTTTGGAAAGGAATGGCGATTTGCGCAGTACTTGTCCGATAAAGATGCTTTCCCCGAGGCTATTTATGTGCTCGAGCAGTTGGAGCCCCTGATACAAACTGCCGCCCAAAAGGATTCTCTGGTGTATTTGCGGGGATGGCTGGCGTATACAACAAAGGAATTGACCGTGGCCCATCAAAAACTATTGTCGGTATCGGTATCCTCTCCATTTTATGCTCGTTCACGCTATTTCGGAGCTTATTGCCTGGTTTTTGCTGGTAACCGCGATTCGGCGCGTGTTGTAATGGAAACACTACCTATACCCAACTCTACGTTTCGTGAATTACGAGCCCTACAATTAGCCGGAGTAGCTCTTTTACAACGTCGGTATGAAGACTTTGACCAACACCGACAAGCATTCAGATACACCTCCTACGCGCTGGTAAATGAGCAAAACCGGTTCAATAAATACGACTCGACTTTGCGGGCCGAAAAACACCGATCTCCCTTTGTAGCGGGTTTATATAGTGCCATTTTACCGGGCTTAGGCAAGGTTTATGCTGGTAAGCCCAAGCAAGGAATTGCGGCTTTTCTGCCCATTCTGTCGTTGGGTTTACTCACCTACGAAGGTCTCCGAAAAGACGGTCCCCGGAGCACCCGGTTCATTGGATTTGGGTCGTTGTTTACCCTTTTTTACGTGGGGAATATTTGGGGAAGTGTTTTGTCGGTGAAGGTCAAACGAAATGAATTCAAGCGCGAGTATGATAACAAGATATTGTTTGATATGCATATTCCTGTGCGTAGCCTGCTCAACTAACGGGCAACTTCTGCCAGTAAACCAGCTTCACCTGGCCGACTCACTGGCCAGAGCCGGGCGTTTTTTTGAGGCTGGTATCGCTTACGAACGGGTATTGTTCAACCAACCCGATTCTACTGCGCAACTGGCGGCTGTGGCCGGAAAAATTGGGTGCCTGAAACAACAGGGACGCTTTGCTGCTGCGGTGCAGTATATCAACGGGGAGGTAACCAATTCCTATTCGGACTCTACCCTGTTGGCACTTCGTCATGACCAGATTACGTGTGCTTATTTGGCCGGACAGTTTGAGAACTCGCTTTCGCTGCTGGAGCGGCTCCCCTATCTTCATCCAGATGGCCCTACAGAAACGCCCGTCATGAGCGTAGTCAGGATTCTATCGCTCAACGAGTTGCAACGTTGGCCAGAAGCGGCTGAGGCTTACCGAAAACTCTTAGCCAACAACCAGAGTGATACTTTATCAACGCCTTACAGGCAGTTACCACGACTCAAAAGCGAGCAGAAAGCCATTGCTCTGTCCACATTTATACCGGGTGGAGGCCAGTTTTACGCAGGGAAACCGGGCGAAGCAATGTTGAGTATCCTGGTCGAATCGGCAGGCTTGTATTTTGGCGTCACCAACTTTCTGGCGGGGTATTACCTATCGG
>Ga0209181_10013484_pt1 | contig 10222 bp, 6 predicted proteins | sample MAT05_FD_187208 | JGI IMG/M metagenome (GOLD analysis project Ga0209181, IMG submission 187208) | Freshwater microbial communities from Lake Fryxell liftoff mats and glacier meltwater in Antarctica - MAT-05 (SPAdes) (version 2) | ecosystem: Environmental > Aquatic > Freshwater > Ice > Liftoff...
TGTTCTGGCGCCGCATAGGCCGGGGTCAGCGCCAGCGCGGTCTGCGCGGTGCGCTGCTTACTAATCACGCGGGCGATGCCAAAGTCGACCAGCTTGGCCTGCCCGCGCGCATCAACCAAAATGTTGTGCGGCTTGAGGTCGCGATGGACCACCAGCCGCGCATGCGCGTACGCCAGAGCATCGAGAATTTGCAGGGCTAGGCGCAAAATCGCATCGACATCGGGCGCAGTTTGCTGGATCCAGCTGTCGAGCGTCACGCCGTCAACAAACTCCAGCACCAGATACGGAACGCCCTGCGCATCGGTGCCGCCGTCGAGCAGGCTCGCGATCCCAGGGTGGGCCAGAGCACCGACGATCTCGCGCTCGCGATGCAAGCGCCGGGCAAGGTCTGGCGATGGATCGCGCAGCCGCTTGAGCGCGACGTCCTTGCTGTACAGACCATCGCGGCGACGCGCGCGATAGACCATGCCCATCCCGCCTGCACCCAGGCATTCGAGCAGCTCATAGGGTCCGATCTGCTGCGGCGCACCGGCGGCCGCCGGTGGCTCGAGAAATCCCTCGCTCATTTGCAGCGTCGCAAGCAGCGCGACGGCCGCATCACGGACCTCCGGCGCTTCTGTCGTCATGTCGCGCAGAAAATTCTGGCGCCGCTCGGGCGGCAGCTCGAGCGCGGCCTCCAGCAGTGCGAGCGAGCGCTGCAGGGTCATTGCAGCGCTTGGTAAAGGAACGCGCGAGCGACGTCCCAGTCGCGCTGTGCAGTGGCGCGCGAGATGTCCAGCAGCGCGGCGATCTCGGCCATTTCCAATCCGGCGAAGTAGCGCAACTCGACCACCCGCACCTTGCGCGGATCGGCTGCTTCCAGCTGGCCCAATGCATGCTCCAGCGCGATGGCATCGACGGCCCGCTGCGTCTGTGCATCGCCCGATTCATCGGTGTGCCAATCCGACAAAGTCACCCGCTGCTGCTGGCTGCCACCGCGTTTGTCAGCATCGCGGCGCCGCGCGTGGTCGACCAGAACCTGGCGCATGCGCCGCGCAGCCAACGCGAACACCTGCTGCCGATCCACCACGCCCATCGTGCGGTCGCCCGCAATGCGCAGGTAAGCCTCGTGCACCAACGCGGTTGGCGACAGCGTATGCCCTGCGCGCTCGCCCGCCAGCATTCGCTGCGCGACGGCTTTGAGCTCGGCATAAACCGCATCAATCAGCGCCGCATTCGCCTGCGTGTCGGCGCTGGCTGCAGCCTGCAAAAGGTCGCTGGGCGCGACTGTCGGTGGCGGTGAATTACGCATCCCCGAATCGTAGCAGTCTGTTGAAGACAGCTGACTTGCGGCGTTGAAGACGCCGGGTTCTATGAATCGGATTGCAGCGGCGCCGACGCCGAGCTTGCACGATGATCCCTAAAGCCCGCTTTCTGCGTACTGCATAGAATCCATCAAAAGAGATTTCCGACAATGCACGCCATCACACGACTGCTGCTGATCTCCCTGGCCTTGATCGGCCATTCTCAGGCCGACGAACGCGATGGCTCCATCGTGCCGGGCTACGGGTCGGTATTCGGCCGCGCGGTCTTCAGCGATTTCCCGAACGCCCCGCATCCAGGCGCCTATTTCGGCGCAATGGCGGTCTCGTCTTTCGGCAATACCTGGCTATTTGGCGAGTTCGAAAGCTTCGAGCCAAACACTGGGCTGCCAATTGCGCGCATCTCGACCTCGACCGGCGCGCTGGATCTGGCTTTTGGTAGCGGCACCGGGATGCGCTCTTCGCCCTTCCCGATCGCCGGTGGCACGTGGTTCCGCAACCTCAACGCGCTGACCCAAGCAGACGGCAAACCGATCGTCACAGGTGACGCCAGGATCGCCGGGCGAGACCGTGGCTTTGTATGTCGCCTGAACGCCGCCGGCACCTTCGACCCAAGCTTTGGTACCGCTGGCTGCGTTACCGTGCGTGCGTTTGCGTTCCCGGTCGAGGATTGCGGCATCGAAGGCCTTGTGATTACTCCTTCGACCGGCGCGATTTCCGTGGTTGGTGACTGCTCGGAAGCAGGCGGTGGCAGCGGGCAGCGGGCATTTACTGCGCGCTTCACATCAATGGGCCTGCTCGATACCGAGTACGGTGCTGGCGCTGGCGTGACTCTCCCGCAGATTCCGGGCGCAAGCCTGCGAAACCTGCGCGCGCTCGCACTGCGCTCAGACGGGCGGATCATGGCGGTCGGAACGGTGCGGCGTGCGTCAAATGAGTTAGATATCGCGCTGCTGCGCCTGAGCAACGACGGCACGCTGGATCCGGACTACGTCAACGGCGGCTACCGGCTGCTCTCGGTCAATCTCAATGGCAATGTCGACGACATCGGCACCGGCATCGCGATCCGGCCCGACGGCCGCGTTCTCACAATGGGCACGACCGAATCGCTTAGCGATGATGGCGAAGTGGTGCTGTGGCAGACCACGCCCGGCGGCGCTTTAGACTCAAGTTTTGGCACGAACGGACTGGCGCTCGGTCCCGAGCCGCTGAAGAGCCTGTTCTTTCCCGAACAACAGTTTGTCGCGTTTCGCGCACGCATGCGGCTCTCGATCGACGACCGCGGCCGCGCGGTCGTGATGTCGCGTTCTCGCGAGCAGCCATTACAGAAGAGCGACGATGCGAAGGTGTACCGCTTCCTGCCCAACGGTCGGCGCGATCGCAGCTTCGGATTCAGCGAGCGCGGTGTGGTCGACATCGACAACGACGTGTCGCTACCCGGTCCGGGGCCCGTCTTCGATACCCCGACTTTTGTGCTTGCCGAACGAAACCGCATTCTGATCGGCACTATTTCAGTGCGCGACGGCAAGCGCTACATGGTCACTCTCACTTTGAACGGCTCTGGCCTGTTTAGCGACGGCTTCGAATCGCTCGCCGCATCGTGCGCGCTGAATAACACCCTTAGCGTCGCTGATCCGACCTTCACTCGTCCCCGAGCATTCGCTCAGGGCGGCGCCTGTAGCTTGAGCGTGAACCCTGGTGTTTCCGCAACCCGATACAAAACAATTCCGATTACGCTGAGCGCAGCCTCGAATGTAACGGCGAGCTTTCTGACTACCGATGGCGGCAGCATGACGCCAGCGGGAGCTGATACTTACCTGATCCTCTATGGCCCGGGCGGTTTCAATCCAGCGGCGTCGTGTAGCAATGCCATCACTGCCAATGACGATGATAGCGGTAGCACACTCCTCTCCAAGCTCACAACGACCACCCCGCTGGCCGCAGGCAACTACACGCTGGTCGTGACCTCGTTCGAAGATGTGCCTCCGCCTCCGGCGCCCCTTCCCTGGAACTACACGCTCGCCGTGACGCCGCCGAATGCCTGCGGTGCCGCTCCTCCCAGCGCCCCACGCTAATCTAAAACCCCACCAGCGCAGCGGTCGGCGAGGGCGTGCCGACCAGCGCTGGTGGCGGCTCCCCCTCAAGGAAGACGCCCGATTATCTGAATCGGATTGCAGCTCCACGGATGTCCTGCTTTGGCGCCAATGTCCTGCTTTGGCGCTACACGCTCGCCGTGACGCGGCCGACCGCCTGCGCTATTCCTCCTACCGCCCGCACCCTGACCAACAGCTCCACCGCAGCGGTCGTTCTCAAATAGTGCTGAGGGTCGTTGATCTGGTCGGACCGCATAATTGTCTGCGTTTAACCACACTCGCTGCTGTGCGTGAATTGCCGCCTGGACGTTAGCGACGGCGCGCCGCGCAACGTAAATCAGCGCGTGAGAATAATCGAGCGCGTGCTGCGTCTATTGGGAAATGATCTTTCAGGAATGATTCCCCATGCGATTTCTCCCGCCCAGTGCCGTGCTAGCGCTCGTGTTTATTTGCCCCGTCCAGATCGCCTGCGCCAACCCGGGTGGTCTGTTTGAGCCGGGGAGCTTTCCGGCGCTCGCGGGCCCCTTCCCCGCAGTTGAGATGGAAGCCGCGGCGAACGAGGCCGTCGCGTTCGACGCAGATGGCGACGGTGATCAGGATCTTTTTCTCGTTTTCGGCACCCGCGAGGCGCTCGGCACTGGCGACGAGACTTCTTTGCCTGACCGGCTCTACCTGAACGACGGCGGCGGCGTGTTTGCAGCGGCGGCAACTGCGTTCGACAGCGCGCCAGCACGCTGCGGAGCAGCAGCAACCGCCGTGGATCTGGATCGCGACGGGCGCGATGATCTGGTGGTTGCCGGCTGCACGGAATATGACGCTGCGACCAACAGCGTGCGTCGCGACCCCAGCGTGTGGTATCGCAATCTCGGCGGCGCAGCCTTTGGCGCTGGCGTAACACTTGGGTCCGAACCGGCCGTCGACGTTCTCGCGAGCGACCTAGATGGCGACGGTGACTCAGATCTGGCGATCCTTCAGTCCAACGGGGGTGCCACGATCTTTCGCAACGATACGGCCCCTGGCGCAGCTATCACATTTACAGTTGCGCAAACCCTGCCCGCCACGGTCTTCGGCGGCGGGCGATTCGCCAGTGGACGGTATCTCAGCGGGGATGCTTTGCCCGACCTAGCCATGTTGCAGCCACGCGGTTCGCCCAACGCGCCGGCCGGTGTGGTGTTCTGGCGCAACGCGGGTGCTCTTAACTTCCAGCAGGATGTGCGCGTGCCGATCAACAATGGGCAGCCGAGAGATCTGGCCAGTGCCGATTTCGACGGCGACGGCATGGATGATCTTGTCGTCGTCGCCTCCGGCAGCCTGCTGGGCCAATCCGATCGAGCGCGTATGATCTACCTGCGCGCCAACGGGCCTGAGCTGGTTGATGACCTCTTTTTCCGCGCCAGCCTAAGAGGCGTGATTGCCGCCGACGTCACTGGCGATGCGCGACCCGACCTGATATTCGCTCAACTCCGACCGCCGGTAAGTGATCTTGATACGCCATCGCTGCTAGTCGTCTACAACACACCGGCCGGATTTCGTTCTAACGGTCAGTGCTTTGGGCGCTTCTCTGCTGCGCCTAAGGCGATGCTTACTGCGCGCTTAGACGGCGACGCGCTGCCTGACCTTTTTGTGCTTGGACTTACCCCCGCTGCGCCGCCTCAATCGTCAACCGGATGGTGGCGCAACGGCGCATCACTGAAAGGCCGCGAATGTTGCCCGGTACAGCTTGCTGCGCAGCACATCAATCCGTGGTCGCCCTCGCTCAGCGCCTTGCAAACGTTGACCTCCCTCGCGTCCGTCGACGTGGGTGCGTACTCGCGCGTTCGCGACGAACTGCTCGCCAACTCGAGCGACGGCGCACGCTTGCGCGCACGCTATGCGCTGCACAGTCCCGAAGTCGTTGCGCGAATGCTGAATACCCCGACACTGTGGCGCGATGTCAGCAGCGCGCTGAGCCTGTGGAGCGTCCCACTGCGCGAGCTGCTGGCTGGACGCGGGCGCAACGTGACTGTCACCGAGGACATGATCGAAAGCATTGATGTGGTGCTCAACACGCTGTCGTCCACGGGCAGCGCCGCGCTGGCCGCGGCCGTCATCGACGAACGTGCGCGCTTGCCAGCTTTCAGCAACTTAGTCGGACTTGATCTCGAAGCCTTTCGCCGCGCGATCCTCCCAAGTGAACTGATCTTTGCCGATCGGTTCGAGGTGAGCGCGCCATGAGGACACGTGCCTTCAGGGGGCGATGTGTCCGTATGCAAGAAGAGCGTTAACCGGTTGCGCGAGCGGACACTGAATCTTTGAGGATTCCCGGCAAGGCGCAACGCGGCCATCTGCTCGCGCAGTAGGTTTTTCTAACTGCCCTACAGTGGCGGGGGAGGTGCTTTGCTCCATGCACCGTCGACGTTCGAGTTGCTGTTATTGGTGTGGTGCACCAAATTGCTCACGCTGCGGCCAAAGCGCGCAATCATCATCATGTTGAAAAAATGCATCACGCCAAGCACCAAAATGGATACGCCCACTTTGGCGCCGACCACGGGAATCAGATCAAAATTCTCCCGATTCCAACCACCCAAACGTAAGCAGATGAAGCCAACGTTGACCAGGTAAAATCCTATAACCAGCAAGTGGTTGGTGGATTTAGCCAAATCCAGGTCTTGCCCGAAGCATTTAACCAAAAAAACTTCGCCAGTTTTAGAAAGTACCCGCGCAACCCAGATGGTCATGCCAATGGAGAGCGCTAGGTAAGTCAAGTAAGAGAGTGTGCTGAGTTCAAACATGTTGTGCTGCCTGTTCGGTGGATGGAGAAGCCACTTTAGGAAACACGCGCTGACCAGGCTTCCGCATTGATCGTTTCGGAGACAAGAATCAGAGATTAAATTATTATCTTCTAAAATCAATAAGTTAGAAAGTTCATTTTTGATCATTCAGTAAGTTTGAGCGCGCTCTGGCGATATTTCCCGGGTACCACGCCAGTCAGATCCTTGAACGCCGCATAGAAATTGGACTGCGAACTGAAGCCCACTGACATCCCAACCGAGAGCACCGAAGCGCGGGGCTCGCTTATCAGCATCTGTTTCGCGGCGTCCACGCGGTAGCTGCGCACCAATCTGGAAAAACTCATTTGAAACTGGGTATTGATCAGTTCCGAAACTTGATGCGCCGACAATTTCGCAAGCTCAGCGACACGGCTCAAGCTAACGTCCTCATCGGTATAGATTTTTTCAACTTCAAATAGGCGCTTGATCTCGCTGACCGCGCGTTCGCGATCCACCTTGATCAAAGTAGAAACCGCGTAGGTTGTGACGACAGCTTCCCCGGTTTTTTGCACGATGTCGGGAAAGCGCAGCAGCAAATACAGCATCAGTGCATAGCCCAAGGTGATCAGGCTGGCGTACACGCTGGCGAAATAGCGCCAGCCAAACCACGGTGCGGCCAAGCATAAACCCGCGACCAACACAGCCATGGTGCCAAAAACAGCCATCACGCGCAGTTCCATAACAAACCAACGGCGTTGCGTGCGCAATTGGAAGAGCAAATAACCCAAATGCGCGCTGGCGAATGTGCCTGTAAGCATCGAAAGCACAATCAGATACGGCGCTGGCAATCGCAGCGCGAATGCAAACGCCAGCGCGGGCAGCAGCCATTCGTGGTGCCGCCAGCGCTGGTCGGCTGGACGCAGCAGGCCTAAAAACAGCCAATAAAATCCAAGCGACTGCAGCAGCACGACCAAGCCATATCCGCGGCTAGTCAAGACCACTGAGGCGCCGACCAAGAACTGCGCATGCGCAAGCTGGGTCGCACTCAAGCCTGCCAACATGACGTAGCCCGCGATGCGGCAGTGCGCCGGCAAACGGATATCCCGGTAGACGCTCAGAAAAGCAAATCCCAGCAGTATTGCGGCACCGACCGAGAACCCAATGCCCAGCAGCACGATGCCAGTGGTGAAAGAAATTGCGTGCATGGACCCGTACTATGCGCCTTGGCAAATTAAGGGCTAAGTGAACAACATTGCCTAGGTTTACGCTAGACGCTGATCTCCAGGCGAGTGCTGCCCGATATTGCGCGCGACTGTGAAAAGATGACTTTACAAGCGGCCAAACGGCCGCTTTTCAGTGTGGGAATGCCGCCTCAGCGGGCGCTGATCTCGTCGGCTAGAAAACCCGCGCCATAGACCTTGCGAAGGGCTTCGATGATCGCCCCTGCGTGCACTGACACCGCGCGGTTGCTGCGCTCGTCGTACCAGTAGGCGCCGCCCAGTGAGCGGATATTGCCGTCAAACACGAGACCAACAATCTCGGCATCTTTGTTGATAACCGGCGAGCCGGAATTGCCGCCGATAATGTCATTGGTGGTGACGAAGTTAAACGGCTGCGACAGATTCAAGCCGCCCTTTTCCCTGGCCGTGAACCAGCTCTTCGGCAAGGCGAAGGGGTCGGCACCGGTCTCGCGCTCGAACGCGCCGCCAAAGGTGGTGAACGGCGCGACGGGCTTGCCCTTCTCCTCCCAGCCCTTAACCTGCCCATAGGAGAGCCGCAGGGTAAAGGTGGCATCGGGGTAAACGCTGGTGCCCTTCAAGACAAAGCGCGCAGCGGCAATTTTGCTGGCGCTCTGGGTCTCGATGGCTTTCACCTCGTTCTCGTTGGTCTTGCGCAGCGCGCGCGACGGCGCGTCAAGCAGCTTCGCGAGCGCGATGAACGGATCATTGCTGGCATCCACAGCGGACTGCCCACCCGCCCATAGCGCCTTGCGAGCTTCCAGATCACCTAGTTTGGTGCCCTCTACCAGCCGCGCGGCGACGGTTTCGGGCGAGTCTTTGCCGAGGACTGCTTTCACCATCGGGTGATCGGGGCTTAAGTACTCGCGCAGCTTGGTAAGCGAGTAGCTGAGCGTCGCTTTTTCATACTCCGGATAGATCGGTGCGGTGGAAAACAGCTGTTGCTCGAGCTGTGGCAGGCGCGCGTCGCTGAACTCCTCCAGCCGCTCGGCGTTTGGCTTGGCGCGCTCCTGCGCAGCGCGCACGATCGCACGCGCCTTGGCAAAGTAGTTGCTGTAAAACCCCGCACCACCTTCGAGTAGACGCAGCTCCCAATAGAGGTTGCGGGCAATGGTCTGGGCCCCGGCGATATCGTCCCACGCCTTGCCGCTGCTGGCCTTGAGCTTGGCATTGTTGTCGACGAACGCGCGTAGCTCAGTTTCCTGGCGCTGCTTGTAGGCAAATACCTCTGGATCTTGCAGTGCTTCGAGCATGCCCTTGCGCGCCTTCAAGCCGTTTTCGACGCCGAACAGATCATCCGTTGCGATGCGCGATTGTTCGGCACCTTCCATGCGGTAGCGGCTCAGGTAACCGCGGTATTCGCTGCTCAACATCAGGCTCTGCGGCAACACCATGTCACGCAGGGTCTGCAGCTGGGCTACGGAGAGGCCGCGCTGCGTTGAACCGGGGTGGCCGAGGATGAACGTAGCCTCGCCAGCAACCGCCCCTTTAGCGTTAAAGGGAAAGTAGTTGGCAAGTGTCGCCGGCGCGCCGCTCTCGTAGACGCGCAGCAGCGCCATGTCGAGATTGAAGCGCGGAAAGTTGAAATTGTCGGGGTCGCCGCCGAAGAAAGCGATGGCATCTTCGGGCGCAAAAGCAAGGCGCACATCGTCGAAGCGGTGGTAGCGATACAAGCTATAGCGGCCGCCTTGATAGAGCGTTACTACCTCGCACTTGCGAATGGTTTGGTCAGCGCCAGTGCAGGCCGATTCGAGACTGGCGATCGCGGCCTTTCTGGCATTGACAAATGCCTCGCCGGTAGTGCCTTTGGTGGCGGCATCCACCTTGGCGGTGACGTCACTGATCTCCTCTAACCGGTTGATCTCCAATGCCGGGCAGCGCAACTCGTCGGCTTTGGCCTTGGCGAGAAAGCCATCCTTGTTGAAATCTGCCTTCGCGGTGGAGAGCTGCTGGATGCAATCGCGCACACAGTGGTGATTGGTAAGTACCAAGCCATCCTTGCTGACAAACGAGCCAGAGCAGCCGTTGCCGAGACGCGCCGAAGATTGCATGACCTTACTGACCCAGCCGGCATCGGGGGCAAAGCCGGTTTCCCTCTCGATGGCCTTCATTGGCAGGTTGTCGAGGGTCCACATGCCCTCGGCAGCGTGCAGAGCAAACGGCAAACACAGCATGGTGGCAAGCCAGCCCTTTAAAATTCGCATAGGAAAACTCCCGTTGGTTGGTGGTAAGCGCGCCCTCACGCACTCGAGCGCCGCATGATGCGGCAAAGCCCGGTAATTTGCAGTGACCTTCCTGGCACAGCGCTAGGCTGCGCCTAACTTGAGGGCTTTAATCAGCAGCAAGGTGCTCAACTATAGAATCCTGCCAATTTAAGCCCTCTCCTCTCGGGCAGCCTTGAGGGGAGTTTGAAAAACCTTAAGCGAGCGAGCTGAGGGACGTGCGCACCGCGCGCAGGAACCGCAGCGGAAGTTAAGTCTCCTTAAGGATTCCGCGCACGGAGCAACCTAGCCATCGGCTCGCGCAGTAGGTTTTTCAAACTGCCCTTGACACCCATCAAGCCACCGGCCCACGCTTCGGCGTGAAGTCTTGGCTCCGCATATCCATAATTTGCGGTCAGTTCGGTAATGGTCAAGACCAACTAAATCGAATTGGGTTTTGGAGAAAGATGAGAACAACATCGGACAGTCGACACCGGACAGTCAGAGAACAACATCGGACAGTCGACACCGGACAGTCAAGAACTGCGGACAGCACCGGACGATGCACAACACCAACCCACGGCCAGAACCTGTTGCTGCCAGCGCTCAGCGGTGTGACCCAGGCGCGCAATCGCAGCG
>Ga0209181_10013486_pt1 | contig 10221 bp, 8 predicted proteins | sample MAT05_FD_187208 | JGI IMG/M metagenome (GOLD analysis project Ga0209181, IMG submission 187208) | Freshwater microbial communities from Lake Fryxell liftoff mats and glacier meltwater in Antarctica - MAT-05 (SPAdes) (version 2) | ecosystem: Environmental > Aquatic > Freshwater > Ice > Liftoff...
CGCCGCAAGTGATGAAGCCACGGAGATTCGCGATGACGTCTCATTTTTCCGAGCCATCCAAGCCGCGCTGAACAAGCAGAGCCCGAACAGCAGGAAGTCGCCCGAGCAGATCGACGAAGCCGTGCGCCAGTTCGTGGGCAAAGCCATCACGACCGAAGGCCAGGTGATCGACGTCTTCACCGCCGCCGACCTGTCCAAGCGAGATATCAGTCCTCAGCGACCAGTTCCTCGCCGAAGTCCGCGGCCTCAAGCACAAGAACGTCGCCGCCGAGCTGCTGGAGAAGCTGCTCAAGGACGAGCTGAAGGTGCGCGCGAAGAAGAACCTCGTGCAAAGCCAGCTCTTTTCCGAAGAGCTGAAGAAGACCCTCAACGCCTACCACAACCGCGCCATCTCCACGATACAGGGGCTGGAAGAACTGATCGCCCTCGCCAAGGAACCCGACGCCGCCACCAAGCGTGGCTAGGAGCTTGGTCTCAACGAAAACGAATACGCGTTTAGGGCTATGCACTTGATTCCCCGCGGCCCCGGCCCGGAGTTTGGACAGGAAAATTGAGGACAAAGGCATGAAAGCCCCATCTTTCTGTCCAAAATTTTCTCGCGGTTTGGCGGCTCTCGCGGTTGCGACGAGTGGGGCCGGAACCCCGCTCCGCACCATTCCGGCACACCCCTGCCGGGGCGCGTCCGGTGGTTGCCGCGATCCGGGGGGTTGCGCTCGTTCCTCGCTTACCCCCGGCTAATTTCCGCCGTCCCTCTGGGACGCATGGGGCCACGTGCATCTTGTTTGCCCCACCCTTGCAAGAAACTGAGATGCGCCCGACGAGTGGGATTCGCGGGAGTGCCACAGGCGAATCGGGCGCGAGGAGGCGGAGGCTCCGCGGTGTCACGCCCGATTCGGGTGAGGTGGCGCAGGATGCTGGCGGACCGCAAAGCCAGGGATGGTGTTCGCGGCAGGGCGGCGATCATTTTTCCCTGTTCCTGAATTCCGGATGTCTCCGCATGCACGAGCCGCAATGGGTAACTGCGCGGTCGCGTTCAGGGTTCCAAGTTCCAAGTTCCGACTTCCGAGTTCAGCCCGCCGCAGGCGCGGTGCGAGTCCGGATGCGCCCGCGGAAATGGTGAAGCCGCTGCGCGGGGCCCAACTTGGAACGCAGAACTTGGAACGCAGAATCCTCACCGCGGTTGCGCCCTTTCTTAAACCGCGCTGGCTCCCGGTCCTCACGGTGTCCAAGTTTACAACTCCGTCTGACCGAGCAGCAGGCTGAGGATCATCCCGTAAAAGTCGATCTGCATCAGGGCGTAGGTCTTCGCGTTGGTGCGCCTTCTCCGGCGACCGCTGGTGTCGTCCTCGGTCACATCGTGCCGCGCGCCCAGGGCGAGGCGGGCTTGATTCAGGGTGTGGACCCATGCGCGGCCATTTTGCGCGGGGATGGAAAAGCTGAATGTTTCGTTCTCTTCCTGCATCCCGGCGAGATCCGCGGCGACGATATCGAGGTGCGATTGGAAGACTTCCCTCATTTCAGGCACCACATTTTCGCGCCAGTCCGAGTCGGTCTCCGCGTCGGCTCCGGCGGTGGGTGAACTGAAGATGCGGCCCTGGGCGGCATCGTCGTTCACGGTCGCAGTCTCCGGCAAGGCGCGCAGGAGTTGCGCGATGAGCGGATCGATCTCAGCCAATAACCAGCCTGCCTCGCTCGATTGAATCTCCATGGAATCAGCGGCTCTTCTCGATGGTCGCGAGGAGCAGGTAGAGATGAAGCTGCTGGACGTAGAACTCCGCCCGCTCGCGCGCTCCCGTCCAGACGATGGAGCGGCCTTTCTGGTGGACTTCGAGCATGTGAATCTCCGCCTTCTGCCGCGAGTAGCCGAAGACTTTGGTGAAAACTTTCGCGACGTATTCCATGAGGTTGATCGGGTCGTTGTGGACGACGACGTTCCACGGGACGTCGAGCGACTCAGCGGTTTTCGTCTCCTCCTCGGTGATGACGTCAGCATCAGTCGCGCAGCGCACCGGGCCTGCATTCCGCAGGAGCGCCATGGCTTCGCAGGGGACAATGATTCCGATCATCGTGGAACCGGAGCCGTGCCCGCAGGCGGTGCAGGAACGATCCTCGCGGTCGGGACAACAGTAGCGGGCGCGGTCGCGGGCGGAATCGTCGTGGGTGGCGAAACGGCTCCGCCAGGGTTCGATTGCACGGCGGGCGTGGGTGCCAGGAGCGATTCCAGGCGCGAGATCCAGGAGGCGAGATCGGGATGCTGCGGGTAGGCCTTGATGAGGTTGAACATTTCCGTCACCGCGCGATTGCGCTGACCGATGAGGAAGACGTCCTGCGCACGCGACCAGAGGAGCTGCGGCTGGCGCACCTGCATCCACTGGCGTTCGTCGTAATCGGCCATGCCGGGTTCGATGCGGTGCTGCTCCTTTTTGATCGTCATGTCCCAGTATTCGAGGATGCGCGGATCCCTGGTCGCGCGGAATTCGGGAAGGATGATCGCATTGTAGATGCCGTTCATATTTCCCGGCACGGATTCCCAACTCGCGCCTTCGCCGTCGTCGTTCTTTTTCCTGCGGCCGCCGGTGTCACCGAGCAGGTCGGCAATCTGGAGCCTGCGCGCGACCGGGCTGCTGCCGACGGACATCCGCATGATGTTGTCGTGAACCTTTTTCGCGTGAGTCTCCTCGGCGACACCTTTCTTTACCGAGACCGGGGCCTTCTTCATTCCGCCGGCGCGCTCCTTCGCCTTGTCGATCTGATCCTCGACGCGTTCCATCGCCAGTTCATCGGCTTCGATCTGCCGGGTGAAATCGATCACATTGGGCAGCAATTGCTTCGTCTCCGCGCCGGCGGCGTGCTGGATGGTGAGCCCGAGCCAGAGCAGGTGCAGCCGCGCGGCATTCGCGCCCTCCTTGCTGCGCAGCGCCTCGCCGTCGCCGGTCTTCCATTCACGCACCGCCGTCGTCTCGTGCCCCACTCCTGCGAACTGCACGGCAAGCACGGCCTCGGTCCAAAAGAGGGACGCCCTTTCGTTCGAGGCAGCCGCCGCAATGATCTGCTGATACGCCGCGTTCCTGCGCGTCTTGATTCCCGCGTCGCTCTGCTCCTTGAACTGCTTGAGCCCCTGGAGGAGTTGATTGACATCCACGGGGGGCGCGTCGCCGGTCTGACCGATGGCGGAAGCACAAATCGCGAGCACGATGGTGGAGATGGAACGGAGTTTCATGGGAGTGCGGGAGACTAAATCGGCCGGCCGTGTCTTTGCACGGCAGAAATTACTTCACCGTCCCCTACCCGCTCGGCTGGACGCCGGAACGGTCGCCAGCACGCGCTTCCAGATCCGATCCTGCACGCGATGCATCCGCGCTCGCGAACGCGCATCGCGGTCGTCGTAGCCGTTCAGGTGCAGCAGGCCGTGGACGACGTAGAGCGCCAGTTCGTCGAACACATCATGCCCGTGCTCCAGCGCATACGTACGCGCGGTCTCGGCGCTCACCACGATCTCGCCGTGGTCGAAGGTGATCACATCCGTCGCGCCGGGCACGTTCATGAACTGCCGATGGACCCGCGCGATCACTGCATCAGTCACCACTGTCACCTCGATCGAAGGCAATTCGCGGAGACGGAACTCGCCATCACCGGATTCCTGCGCGCATTCCGGCAACGCCATCTGCGCAAATCGCCGCAGTCGCCCGACATCGAAGCGGACGCGACGCTGGCGGTTGATGACAATGATTTCCACAGCCCGAAGACTGCCCGCCTGACTCCGGGATCGCCAGTGCCTTTGCGAAGACCGTGCTGGAAAAGCCAAATCCCACAGGCACACTGCGGTTGACTCATCAAATCATGCGCCTCTCCTTCCTCATCCTGCTGCTCCCGTTCGCCGCATGCGCCGCGGGCAACGATGGCGATGCTTTCTTCCGTGAGAAGGTCCGTCCCATTCTTTCCGAGCAGTGCTTCAAGTGCCACAGCCACGAGGCGAACAAGGTCAAGGGCGGGCTCGTGCTCGATTCGCGGCAGGGCATCCTGACTGGAGGCGACACGGGGCCTGCCGCAGTCCCGGGCGACCCGGAGAAGAGCCTGCTCATCAAGGCCATCCGCTACGAAGACGATGATCTGAAGATGCCGCCAAACAAGGGCGACGGGAAGAAGCTGCCCGATGCCTCCATCGCGATTCTCACCGAGTGGATCAAACTCGGCGCGGCGTGGCCGGACGAGCCGAAGGGACAGAAGATGACGGCGCGTCCGCGCGGCGTGATTACCGACGAGGATCGGAAATGGTGGGCGATTCAGCCGATGGCGAAGCCGGCACCGCCAAAGCTGGGCGCGCACCCCATCGATTCATTCATCCTCGAGAAGCTGAATGCCGCCGGCCTGAAGCCCGCGCCTCCCGCAGCACCCGAACAACTCGCGCGCCGCATCTATTTTGATCTCATCGGCCTGCCGCCGACGCCCGAGCAGACGATCCGTTTCACCCAGGCCGCGAAGGCAGACTCGGCCAGGGCGGTCGCCGAACTCACCGACGAACTCCTCGCCTCACCGCGCTACGGCGAACGCTGGGCGCGCCACTGGCTCGACGTCGCCCGTTATGCCGAGAGCGACGGCTACCGGGCCGACGAATACCGCCCCACTGCGTGGCACTACCGCGACTACGTCGTGCGCGCGTTCAACTCGGACAAGCCCTACGACCGCTTCGTGCAGGAGCAGCTCGCCGGTGATGAATTGTGGCCGGGCGACGCGGACGCCACCACTGCCACGGGATTCCTCCGCCACGGGAGCTACGAGTATAACAACCGCGATGTCGTGGAGCAGTGGACGACGATCCTGAACGAACTCACAGACGTTACGGGAGACGTCTTCCTCGGCCTCGGCATGCAGTGCGCGCGTTGCCACGACCACAAGTTCGACCCGATCCTGCAGAAGGATTATTTCCGGCTGCGGGCATTCTTCGCGCCGCTGAGCTGGGTGGACGACCGCGATGCCGCCACTGCCGCGCAACGCGAGGAATACGCTGCGAAGCTCAAGACGTGGGAGGAAAAGACCACGGACATCCGCGCCCAGATCGAGGCCATCGAGCAGCCGGCCCGGGAAAGGTCACGCAAGTCGGCGATCGAGAAATTCCCGGAAGACGTGCAGGCGATGATGCTGAAGCCTGACGGCACGCGCACGCCGTACGAGCAGCAGCTTCACGAACTCGCATTCCGCCAGGTGTACTTCGAATGGGCGAGGCTGCTGACCCACGTGAAGGGCGACGACAAGGACAGGCTCGTCCGGCTGCAAAAGGAACTCTCGGCATTCGACGCCGACAAGCCGCTGCTGCTGCCGCTCGTTCCTTCCGCAGCCGACGTGGGTCCGGTCGCGCCACCGATCCGAGTGCCGAAGCGCGACAGTCTCGGCGACATCGAACCCGGCTTCCCGACGATCCTCGATGAGACACCGGCGAAACTCACGCCGCTCACGAACTCCACCGGCCGCCGCAGCGCCCTCGCAAAATGGCTCACGAATCCCGAAAACCCGCTGAGCGCCCGCGTGATCGTCAACCGCGCATGGCAGTATCATTTCGGCCACGGCCTCGCCGCGAATGCGAGTGACTTCGGCAAGCTCGGCGACATCCCGTCGCATCCCGAATTGCTCGACTGGCTCGCGCGGCGTTTCGTCGCCGATGGCTGGTCGCTGAAGAAGCTCCATCGCCTGATCGTCACGAGCGCCACCTACCAGCAGGCGGCAGCCGGTACGCAGGTCGCCACCGCGGCGAAAGCGGCGGCAACCATCGACCCGGAGAACAAGCTGTTCTGGCGCTATCCGACACGCCGCCTCGATGCCGAGCAGGTGCGCGACGCAATCCTCGCGACCACCGGCGAGCTCGACCTCGACCAGACCGGCCCGAGCGCCGGCGCGGACAAGCCACGCCGGACGATCTACACGAAGATAATGCGCAACACGCGCGACTCGCTGCTCGATGTCTTCGACATGCCGGAGGGATTCCAAAGCACCGCCCAGCGGAACTCCACCACGACGAGCACCCAGGCGCTCACGCTGTTCAACGGCACCTGGATCCTCGCCCGTGCCAAGGCGCTCGCCGCGCGTGTCATCCGCGAGTCCTCATCGGACGAAGCCGAGCGCGCCGCCACCGCGATGCGCGTCGCATGGGGACGCGAACCATCCCGCGACGAGATCACCGGAGCGCGGAAATTCATCGCCGCGCAGTCCGCCCTGATCGACGCGCGTGAACCGGAGATGAAGCCCGTCACCTTGAACACCGACAAGATGCCCTTCCGCGAGGGCCGCGGCGTCGTGCTCACCAGCGGCAGCATGGAGCGCCTCGTGATGAAAAACTCCCCGAGCTTTCCGGACGGCGACTTCACCATCGAGGCATTCATCGTCCTGAATTCACTTTATCCCGACAGTCAGGTGCGCACCATTGCCTCGCACTGGGATGGGTCGAAGGCGCACCCCGGCTGGACATTCGGTGTCACCGGCAAGCAATCGCGCTACAAGCCGCAGACGCTCGTGCTCCTGCTCAACGGCCAGGGCACGCTCGGCAAGGATAGCGAGGCTGTTTTCAGCGCGCTGAATCTGGAAGTCGGCAAACCCTATTACGTCGCCGCCAGCGTACACCTCGCCGACCGGCACGATGGCATCACCTTCTACGCGAAGGATCTCTCCAATGACGATCTCCCGGTCCAGATCGTGACCGTCGCGCACAACACCGTCGCCGGGATCCGCGGCGATGGGGACTTCACGCTCGGCGCGCGCGGCACGAAGGGCCACGTGTGGGACGGCATCATCGACGACGTGCGCCTTTCCCGCGTCGCACTTCCCGCCGAGGCGCTGCTGCTGAATAGCGGCCAGCAACTCCACGAGGCGACCGTCGGCTATTGGAAATTCGAGAGCTCCAGCGGCATCTACAGCGACAGTTCGCCGCGCGGCAACAACATCGAGGCGCGGATCGCCCAGTCCAAGCCAGCCGACCCGCGCGCCGCCGCCTTCGTGGATTTCTGCCACGTCCTTCTGAACTCAAACGAATTCCTCTACCTCGACTGACCATGCCGTGCTCCAACTTCGATCCTCTCTTCACGCGCCGTGATTTCCTCACCCGTGCCGGCGGCGGCTTCGGTGCGCTCGCGCTTTCGCATCTGCTCTCGGGCACCTCCCTCGGCGCAGCCATCGCGGACAAGAATCCGCTCGCGCCGAAGAAGCCGCATTTCATGCCGAAGGCGAAGTCGGTCATCTTCCTTTTCATGGAAGGCGGGCCGTCGCACATCGACTCCTTCGACCCGAAGCCGCTGCTGAACAAACTCGCCGGGCAAAAAATCCCCGAGAGCTTCGGCAAGGTCATCACCGCGATGGGCGAGTTCAATTCCCCGCTGCTCGCGAGCAAGCGGCAGTGGAAGCAGCATGGCCAGGGTGGCCTGTGGATTTCCGACTGGCTGCCGCACACCGCCGAGTGCGCCGATGACATCGCCGTGGTGCGCTCGTGCGTCGCCGACGGCATCAATCACTCGACCGGCGTCTGCCAGATGAACACCGGCAGCATCCTCGCCGGCCGCCCGTCGCTCGGCTCGTGGGTGAACTACGGCCTCGGCTCGGAGAATCAGAACCTGCCCTCCTTCGTCGTGATGCAGGACAATCCCGCAAGCGTCGTCAACGGCCCGCGCAACTGGGGCAGCGGCTTCATGCCTGCCGTCTATCAGGGCACGCGCATCGAATCCGGCAGCGAGCCGATTCAATTCCTCCACAACCCCGACGGCATCACCGCCGAACAGCAGCGCGGGAAGCTCGACTTCCTCAAGACGCTCAACTCGCACCACGCCGAATCGCGGCTGAACAGCGAACTCGAGGCACGCATCGCCAGCTACGAACTCGCATTCCGCATGCAGGCCGAGGCGCCGGACGCCGTGGACATCAGCAAGGAAACCGAGGACACGCGTTCGCTCTACGGCATGGACCGGAAGGAGACCGCGAAATTCGGCGGCATGTGCCTGCTCGCCCGGCGACTGGTCGAACGCGGCGTGCGCTTCGTGCAGCTCTACAGCGGCGCGGGCAGCAAGTGGGACGCGCATTCGAAGATCGAGTCGAACCACGGGAAACTTTTCGGCGAGACCGACAGGCCCGTCGCCGGCCTCCTGCGCGATCTCAAACAGCGCGGCTTGCTCGACGAAACACTCGTGGTGTGGGGCGGCGAATTCGGTCGCACCCCGATGAGCGAAAAAGGCGACGGGCGCGATCACAACCCGACCGGCTTCACGATGTGGATGGCCGGCGGCGGAGTGAAAGGCGGCCAGACCATCGGCGCGACCGACGAACTCGGCCTCCGCGCCGTCGAAGACCGCCTCCACGTCCACGACTTCCACGCGACGATCCTATATCTGCTCGGCATCGAGAACCTGAAGCTGACCTACCGCTACAAAGGCCGCCCGGAGAATCCCACGCTCAACGAGGGCGAGGCGTACAGGAAGATCGCCGGGTAGGCTGCGCGTCTCGCGGCGGATGCCAGGCAAGTGATAAGTGAATAGTGTTTAGTCGGGAACTAACCCGCATTTCTCACACTCCGCCGGCAAGCCGCGAATGTAGCGTAGCTCTCCCGAGCTGCGCCGTGCCGGCACGCACTGCGGCGCAGCTCGGGAGAGCCACGCTACGGGAACGCTGCCCGCCTCGCCGGTGTGCGGCAGGCGGCGCAACACCCTGCCGCCTCCGACGCCATGAGTGTGAGAAATGGAGGCTAACCACTGATCGCCTTCCGCGCATTCAGTGTCGGACGCGCGGGACCACCCTGCATTTCTCACACTCATGGCATGCGGGGGCGTGATTGAAAGTGAGTCCAGTTCGCCTTTGAGAATGGTGGATTCCCTCGCCGATTGGCGATCATCGGTCCAGTCGGATCCCGCGCCGATTTTCCATTCTCCCGAACGAATCGGTATGAGCCCAGTGGAAGAGCAAGGTGGTGGCGCCGAGCGTGGCGCCAGCCTTTGGACTGCGCGCGGCTTGACGCCGCTTTTCCCTCGCCTCGGGTCCGACGCGCAGATTCACAGTTGCTCCGCAAAGCAACGCCGCGCCTTGCGTGCGCGCGGCGCATTTCCCGATTTCGCCCAGCGGCCCTCCGCAAAGCCAAAGCGGAGTCGAGCCTCCGCACTCCAAAGCCTCGCGGCACTCGCACCCCGCTCTGCTTTGGCCGGCAACCTGCCTTTGAACTCCCGTTGAATCACGCCCGGCATGGGATGCGACACGGTTGCGCCGCCTGCACTGCGCGGCTGCGAAGCGGGCGGCGTTCACGTAGCGTGGCTCTCCCGAGCTGCGCCGCAGTGAGCGCCGGCACGGCGCAGTTCGGGAGAGCCACGCTACAAGCGCGGCCTGCCTGCGGAGTGGGAGAAATGCGGCAATCACTCATCGCCTTCCGCGCATTGAGTGTCGGACGCGCGGGACTACTTCTTCCTCTCCGCAAACTCCTCCCAAGCCGTCGCGGAAAAGGCCTTCCACTGCTCCTCGATCTTCGCGACCTCCGGCATCCCGCTGTGGATATAGAGCGCGTAACGCAAACGCATCGGCTCGCCCTTCTTGACGACGAGCGCACCGGAGAAAGTCAGCGCGGCTCCCATCCAGCCATCGTTGCGGCAGTGGAATGGCACCGGGTGATTCGGATTCTGCGGATGATCGAGCAGCGCGATGCCCTCCACCGCCGTCGGCGTAATCGGACCGCTGTAATCCATCCATCGCGCCGGCTTGCGGAAGCAGCCGTCCTCATCCACGCCCCCCTCGCCATTGCGAATCGTCCCGCCGCCGTCATGCACGCCGATGGTCTTCGCCATCCGTACGCCGAGCATTCCGAACGGGCTCCCGCCGAGCGTCACATCGGCGGCCCGCGCCTCCAATTGGAGGTCGAGCAGCAGCAGCCACTCCTTTCCGGGCAGAGCCCTCGTGCTCACTCTGCGGCGGTCGTGCAGCACGGGCCTGTTCTCTCTGTCCAGCCACGCGTTCTCCGTTTCCGCCAGCGCGACATCGTCGCCATCCTCGTAGCGAAGCACCCGCAGATGCGCGATGCGTCCCCCATTGTCCGCCCAGAAATTCACCCCGCCGACGAACTGATGCGAGAACCACACCGAGTTGTGATGACTGTGCGAAACCGGATCGCGCGGATGCCCCATCCGCGTGAGAGATCGCCCCGCCGGTCCGATGATCGGAAAAACAAACGGTCGCCGCTGATCCTGCGCAAAATGGAACCGCGCGATC
>Ga0209181_10013491_pt1 | contig 10219 bp, 12 predicted proteins | sample MAT05_FD_187208 | JGI IMG/M metagenome (GOLD analysis project Ga0209181, IMG submission 187208) | Freshwater microbial communities from Lake Fryxell liftoff mats and glacier meltwater in Antarctica - MAT-05 (SPAdes) (version 2) | ecosystem: Environmental > Aquatic > Freshwater > Ice > Liftoff...
GAATTTGCAGGCGGGCAATGCCGCCGCTCGTAATCCCTTGACGAACGAGTTCCATTGCCATTGTACTACTCATGGACTCTCTTTTCGATGCAGAAGTCCGCTCTCGCTGCAGCAATTGAACCTCTTTTCCATGCGTCTCAATATCCGCTAGGAGTGCAAGCACTTCGTCTAGCGATAGTTGTGCTTCTCGCATTGGTGGGAGTTTTGCGAGGTCCATTCCGTCGTGGTTCGGCGGATGAGCAATTGGCTGCAGGGACGAAGACGAACCAAGGTCCGGATTCGACTGTAACGGCTTGCGAAATTCCTCTTGGTCAGGTTTTGATTCCAGCGAGGTTGATTCGTCACTCGACTTACGCAAACGGAACCAATCGCGACGATTCATCTTTGGTTCGGATGGATTCATGATCATTTTCCTAGAGAGAGTCGACCTGCATCGCGTCAATAAACTTCGCGTTACTTTCCAGAATGATTTGCTCGAGCGTTGACGAGGGTGCATGACATTGTTGACAATTCTGCCGCCAAGGATGTGTTGTTTGCAATCCCCGATAACTCGCTTGTCCATGGCAGCTCAGGCAATCGACTCGCATCCATGTTGAATGTGGAATCTGCGGTGGAGCGCCCGCGAATGCTCTGGGGCCACCTTCGGGTGCAGCCAGTCCGACGAAATGGTTTGCACGAACCATCGCATTTGGCATATCCGGAGACGCAGTTCCGACATGGCATTGCGTGCAGTTCGAAAGAAACGGGTGCGACATTCTAGGAATTCGTAGCGTTGCAGTTTGCGTACCTTGGGAATGGCATGCGACGCAGGACTCGGCTGACGATTCGGCGATGGGATGTGGAACCGTAGGTGGCGCACCATTGAATGCCCTGTTCTTCTCTCGCATGGCCAACGCAAATCGCTTTTCTGCCACGGGAATGTTATTGTCGGTGCCCAGATCAATTGCCGCTTGTTCGGTCGTTGCGAAGTGAGAGTTCGACCAGGTCGAAAACGGGCTGTCGTTTTGCTTTAGCTTTGATGACGCTGATTTTGCACGGACCGCCATCCCCATTTGCGAGTAATCGGTTGCCGGAATGGATCCCGTTTCCATCGTTTCGAGCGTGCGTGCCGCCCCAACGATTCGACTCAGTCCTTGAACGCGTGCTGTTTTCTCAAATGGATTCATTGGCGATTGTAGGCCAACAAAATAGCCGACAATCGCGACGAATGTGATCAACGCTCCGACCAGGAGAACGATACGTGATGGTTGTTTCGGCTGCATACGGCTACTAAACTTTCCTGATGCGGACCGCACTTTTTTTGTAGTCGGGCTGTTTGGAAAATGGATCAACGGCGTCCAAAGTCAAGTTGTTGACCATCTTGGTTTCATCGAAAAAGGGAACGAATACGGTCCCTTTCGGCGGTTTTCCGCGTCCCTCGATCCAGGCCTGAATCTCAATAGAGCCTCGCCGCGATTCGACGATCACTTGGTCGCCGTTCCGAATTCCCGCATCGGCCGCATCGGCCGCATTCATTTCGACATAGGCAGTAGGCATGGCACGACTCAATTCAGGAATGCGCCGCGTCATCGATCCTGAGTGCCAGTGCTCGAGAACCCGACCGGTGCAGAGCATAAATGGGTATTCCGCATCCGGGACTTCGGCGGGTGGTATCCATGGGTGGAACCAAATTTGAGCGCGATCGTCTTTTGTGCTTGAGTGATAAAACTGGATACGTTTTCCGTTGCTCACGTACGGATCAAGTCCGCCAACAAATCGATGTCGCGTTTCTGTCCATTGGCCATTCACCTGAACAACTGGCCAGCGAAGCCCTCTGGCTTTCACGTACTCGGTGTACGGCGCTAAATCCTTATGCTTCAGTCGCGAAAAGAGCCGGTACTCTTCGAATAAATGCTGATCGACGTTGATGTCATAGTAATTCTTCCAGTTCCAAATCGGAACCGGCTTGCTTTCTTGATCCAGCACTTCAAACAAGAACCGACCATCGCGATCCTTCATGCCCTCGAACCCTTTTTCGAACAAGCGATGGGCCACTGCAATCGTCTGCCAGCAGTCATCTCTTGCTTCTCCTGGTGGTTCTACCATTTTGAACCACTGCTGCGTTCGACGTTCCGAGTTGCCAAACATTCCGTTCTTTTCAACCCACATGGCTGACGGTAGAATCAAGTCCGCTAACCGCGTCGTGGCTGTCGGATAAACGTCGGACACGATCAGGAACTTTTCCTTCATCCCTTCTTTTTTGTTGAAGAGCTTGTTCAAGTTCGGCAACGTTTGTCCCGGATTAGTAACTTGAACCCAAATGGTGTCGATGACGCCCCCTTCCGCCTTAGGGGTGCAAAACGACTCCCACATCTGTACTGTATGGAATCCAGGAACTGGATTGATTTTTCCTGGTGGAAGCTTCCATATCTCTTCGGTCTGTTGGCGATGTTCAGGGGTAGCTACCAATCGGCCACCAGGCAGAGTATGCGAAAGAGTACCTACTTCGCGAACAGTACCACAGGCGGAAGGTTGGCCTGTGAGACTTGTCGGCGCATCGCCTGGTCTTCCGAAGTGACCGCTCAATAAGTGAATCCCATGTACCATTGAATTGATGGCAGTGCCTCGCGTATGCTGGTTCATCCCCATGCACCAAAGCGATGTAATTTTCAATTCTGGATTTCCGAACAAGTCGGCAAGCAACCGAATTTGATCCGCCGGCACGCCGGAAAGCTCTTCGACGTATTCCGGTGTGTAGGGTTTCAACTGCTCCGCGTATTCCTCGAACGAAATCGATTTGCCATGCAGGTTTGGATTGGCATCGTCGGGAGCTTTGAAGTTGCAGAACGAACTGACAAACTCCTCGCTATATGTTTTTTTTGCCAGCAACAAATGCGCGATTCCATTGGCGATCGCCAAGTCGCCGTGCCCCTTCATTTCTAAATAATGATTGCAGTGAGTTGTTGTTCGCGTACGTCGCGTACCAATGTCGATCAAGAGAACTTTTTCGCCACGGCTTCGTCGATCGACGACGCGAGAGAAGAGAACCGGATGCATTTCTGCAGGATTGTTGCCCCACATGATTAGCACATCGCACTGGTCCAGATCGTCGTAGCACCCAGCAGGTTCGTCGACCCCATACGTTGCCAAGAAACCCGTTACGGCAGAGGACATACAAAGTCGGGCATTCGGATCGATGTGATTGCTTCCCAATCCGCCTTTCATGAATTTCAAGGCCGCATAGCCTTCCGGGATTGTCCACTGGCCCGAACCATAAAAAGCAAATTGACTCGGCGCTGCTGCTATGCGATCTGCGATGATGCCAATCGCTTCATCCCAAGGGATGGCTACATACTTGTCACCGCGACGAAGGAGTGGGGTTTTTAAACGGTCTTCGCCGTACAACGCGCTACCGACATGGTACCCCTTAACGCACAGAAGCCCTTTGTTCACTTCTGCGTTTCGGTCTCCTGCCACGGCCACAACCTTGCCGTCCTGCACGCCCACTTGAACGTGACAGCCGGTTCCGCAGAAGCGACAGGGTGCCTTGTTCCACTTCACGTCATCCGTCATCTCGCTACCCTGAATCACCGGCAAGCTCCAAGTCGATGAGCCAGCGGCAACCGCCGTGGCGGCTGCCATGGCCGAAGTTTTTAGGAAATTCCTTCTTTCGGCATTGGAAAGTGATTTTTCTGAGGCTTGAGCAAGTTTTGGTAGTGCCATTCGTTATTCTCCGACTACGGACGGTTCAAAGGATGCAAAAATAATGTCGACGTGCAGAATTCCATTTAGTCCCTGCACCCATTGTGTCCACATTTCCAGTTCCTCCGTGCTCTCCGCTTCGATCGTGAGAGGTAGCCGAAATCCATAAATCTGGCCTATCTCTATTTCCGTTCGCTCTCTTAATTGATTCAGCGTATTCTCGAAACTCGAGGCTTCTTCCTGTTTCAACGTCGCAACCAAGCTGGCGATCATTCGATTTACTCCTTCCGGACTAGACGTAGGTTTCGAAGCAATATAAAACAAGATAAAACTATCCACAATTGCAGATAGGGAGAATACGAGTTTGAACTTTTTGATTCGGCTTGAGAAGTTTATGACGGAATATCGCTACAGACCTACTTCGGTTGATAACCGTCCACGCGTGCGGACAGGTAAACCCGCATGGCGCAAGCGGTCCGGAGTGAGCCTTCTTGCGATTCTAGCAAGTTGCGTACTCGGCGGCGTGATCCTGAGCATTTCGTTTCTTTGGTTTCAAACACCAGAATTGCACCGTTCCGAAAAGACAAGCGTGACGAACCCGAAGTCGCAGCCACTAAGCTCCGTCGAAGATTCGACAAAGACAAAAAGCATAAAACACAAGATCACGATTAACCAGCCGGCTGGACCTCCGAGAATTGACATTGGCCTAACAAGCATGCATGGAGAAAAGTTAAGTGTTGCTTGTTCGACCTGCCATACCACTCGCGAGCCGAACATTGCGAATCGCTCCACGGCCGATTTGGATGAGTTCCACAAAGGCATGAGTTTCTCGCACGGCAATCTTACTTGCCTTGCCTGCCACAATCCGAAGGATTACGACTCGCTCCATCTTGCAGACAGGACGGCCGTAAGTTTCCAAGAGGTAATGTCGCTCTGCTCTCAATGCCACGGGACCCAGCGTCGGGATTACGATCACGGAGCCCACGGTGGAATGACTGGATATTGGGATTTGAGTCGTGGACCTAGGGTTCGGAATAATTGCGTCGATTGTCACAATCCGCACCAACCCAAGTTTCCGAAGATGAATCCAACGTTTAAGCCGAGAGATCGATTTCTAGAAAGTCACAACGGAGAGCATCATGAATAGCAGCGACTCGCCGTCGAGCCCATCCAAACCACCGCTCCCCATTTTGTCGATCTTGGACAACGGATCGACTCGCCGTACTGCACTCAAGGGCGTGGCTATGACGCTCGGGCTGGCGGCATTTGGCAAAGCGATTTGGCCGTTGACGACCATCCCAGAGAATGTTTCTGTCAGCGAGTTCCTGCAACAGCATTACAAAGAATTGACCGAGGATGATAAAACGGCAGTCTTCAAGCGACTCGCCGCAGAGACGAAGCAGCAATACGGGGCCGACGTCACTATTTCCGATCAGCGCCCTATACCGGGCGTCAAATTCGCCTATGCCATCAACTTGAGCAAATGCAATGGCAATGGCAAGTGCATGGAAGCTTGCAACAAAGAAAACAATCACCATCGCGGTGTGGATCAGTCCTACATCCGAGTGCTGGAGATGTCGAAAGGATCGCTGGATCTGGGCAAAGGGACAACGACTTTCGATCACACTGTTCCGCAGGACGACAAGTTTTATATGCCTGTCCAGTGCCAGCAATGCGACAACCCACCCTGCGTGACCGTATGTCCCGTCGAAGCGACCTGGAAAGAAGAAGACGGCATAGTCGTGGTGGATTACAACTGGTGCATTGGCTGCCGGTATTGTGAAGCGGCATGTCCCTATCATGCACGGCGTTTCAATTGGGAAAAGCCAGAGCTCAGCGCAGAAGAAGTCAATCCGAATCAGGGCTATTTGTCCAATCGGATTCGCCCCCAAGGAACGATGGAAAAGTGTCACTTTTGCCTGCATCGAACCAGAGAGGGCCGACAGCCCGCATGCCTTGAAGCATGTCCTACGGGGGCTCGCGTTTTCGGCGACATCAATGACCCGGAGTCGGATATCAACTGGGTGATCAAGAATAAACGTGTCTTTGTATTGAAGGAAGAGCTTGGCACTCAACCAAGTTTCTTTTACTTTTTCGATTCATGAGCCTGATTCAACATGACCGTTGACGCAAGAACTGATCCGATGAGTGCCCATCCCGTGCGAAACTATCCAAAGTTTCTATGGTGGGCACTTGGCGAAGCGACCAACGGCAACCTGCCGTTCTACGCATGGATGCTGGCCTTGACTGCCATTGCCTTAGTGGGGGCGAATGCGTGGGCTGTGCAAGTGGTGGACGGCATGATCGTGACGAACATGACCGATCATGTGAGTTGGGGATTGTACATCGCTAATTTTACTTTTTGCGTCGGGCTGGCGGCCGGTGGTGTGATGATGGTTATCCCCGCATACTTGTACGATGACGAAGAGATGCATAAAGTCGTGATCATTGGAGAGATCGTCGCGATTTCCGCCATTATCATGTGCACGCTCAGCGTGCTTGTTGACTTAGGGCGCCCGGATAGGTTTTGGCATATGTTACCGGGCATCGGCCGTTTCAATTGGCCCATGTCGATGTTGACTTGGGACGTGATCGTGCTCAATGGCTATTTGCTAATCAACCTGCACATTGTCGGATATTTGCTCTACATGCGGTTCCTGGGACAAAGACCAAATCCAACTTGGTATATTCCGTTCGTCATGCTGTCGATTGCTTGGGCCATCAGTATCCATACTGTAACTGCATTTCTGTATTGCGGTCTTGGCGGTCGCCCATTTTGGAACACCTCGTTGCTCGCCCCCCGATTCTTGGCCTCTGCTTTCGTTAGTGGTCCCTCGTTCATCATTCTCGTAATGCGGGTTCTCAGAATCACAACTGGCTACACCGCGTCTCCCGCGCCGGCACGATTGCTTATTCAAATCATTCGGGTGGCCATGACGGTCAATTTGATCATGTTGGCGAGCGAGATATTCACAATGTTCTACACGGGAGGCAGTCACTTGGCTGCTGCCAACTATTTGTTTTTTGGAAGCCATGGTCGCAGTGGACTTGTCCCGTGGATTTGGACTGCCATCGGGCTGAATCTGATTGGAACAATGCTTTTTTTTACCAAGTCTGCACTGGAACGAAGTCCTGCCCGCATCTTGGCCTGTCTTTGTTGCATTGTTGGGATATGGATTGAGAAAGGAATGGGGCTTATTATTCCAGGTTTTATCCCGAGCACGCTTCATCAGATCGTCGAGTACACGCCAAGTCTTACGGAATGGAAGATCACCGCCGGCATTTGGGCAGTGGGTCTCATCGTGATGACACTTCTTTTAAAGATGATGATCTCGGTGCAAAAAACACGTGAGGTCCTGGAACTGCACGTGGAATAAGCGTTGACTCAGAATCGCCCGAAGCTGCTGAAGTTTCAATCGTACATGTCGAAATCGACAGCGTTCACTACCACTGGATAAAGGGTAGTCGCGGTGGCAATGGTCGTGGCATTGTGACGGTCCAACATTCTGTTTGTAAAGGTGCTAAACTAATGATCGATCCATTTGGACAGATCAGAGACAATGAGATACCAGACGCAATTCGATTTGCCCTTTGTATCGGATGGCGATCAACTGAACCAGGTCCTCCGATGTGGATCGGATTTACTGACTCTGAAAACATGGAGACGCGATTCGAAAAAAGAAACCCAAAGGATCCGCCATATTGGCGTGATCCCGCACGTGTTGAAAAAGCATCGAAAAACCAACGATTGCATCCAAGCGGCGATCCGGTGCACTGACAAATCAATGATTCATCCCGCCGCTTGGTGAATCGAACCGTCATCGCCTTCAGAAAGGACTCGACGATGGATCGCACTGGCGTATTGTCTCGTCTTCGGTTTTCCCTGCGAACCTGTTTAACCGTGACGTTTCTCGTGGCGGTCTATTTTACCTGCTTGTTGAGACAAGATGCATCGCGACGCCAACTTATATCCGATATCGAGAGTGTCGGCGGGACTGTAAAATTCGACGAATCGATTAGTAGGTCACTTTTCAAGAGCCAAACCGTTACAGAGATTACTATCCCACGTAGACGTATTGCCAACGTTGGTCTGTTGCGTCTCAAGTCGTTTTCAAATTTGTCGACTCTCGGACTCAAGGATGTCGACTTCACAACCAAGGACGGAGGTCGGTTTCGGTGTTCGGAATTTCGATTTACGAAGATTAATGACAGTGTGTGGAAGAATCTCGAATCAATCTGGTGACTCAAATGGATGCGTACCAGGCTGACAGCGTCCGAAACCCACCCACGTTGTACTGCAGTGCGTCGGTATTGCCGCTTATGTCAAGTAGGCCACCGCTCAGTTGCCTTCTGCTTCGCTATTGCGATCGGCTCGTGCAAGAAGTCGATACCAGTGACTTTGTGTCCCCGCTTGGCGAAGAAAAGTGCGTTCTCTCCCGTACCGCAACCAGAGTCCAGAATGACCCCTGAGATTTGACCGGCAACATCGAGAAGTGCCTTCTGAGGTCTGCCGATCTCCCAGCGTGGCTGACCGGTGTAAAGTCCTTCGAAGCTGGTGCGATCATGTACGGGCATAGTGGAGATTCATTTCGTGTAAACTCGTCGAGTCGATATGATGTTCATGAAGCCGGTATTGTAACCGCAACAAGATGAAGTCCGCTGACCAAGAGTATGACCACAGGAAGATGTGACGCAAAATGCCGTGGATCGAATGGTATAATTCACTCGCCAAACCAAGTTGGACGCCTGCACCTGGTACCATTGGGCTGATCTGGCAAATTCTCTACCCTGTCATCCTCATAAGCTTCGGCTTTGTTTTCGTGCAGGCGTTTCGTGGTAAGGTCAGTTGGGTGATCGCCTTGCCATTTATTATCAATCTTGTAGCCAATTGATCTTCACACCAATCCAGTTTGGAATGCGAAACCTTCCACTTGCAGCAGTGGACATTTTGATCATTTGGGCAACGATCATCTGGTGCGTTGTAGCTATTTGGCCGCACTTCAGGTGGGTCTCTCTTGCCCAAGTGCCTTACTTCATCTGGGTATCGCTGGCCACGGTTCTGCAACTGAGCATCACGGCGATGAATTGGGGGAGGCCATGAGCGAGTTTCCGCATGAACGCTTCATCCAACGAGCTATCGAACTGGCTGCGAATGTTCCCAACTTTCCCTTCGGGGCCGTGATCGTTGATCGAGAATCGGGTGAAATTATCGCTGAGGGCTGGAACAAGTCGTCAGTCAATCCGACGTGGCACGGGGAAATCGACGCCATCAATCGGCTGGCCGAATTAAGGCCTAAATTCGAGGGAAGCCGACTATCGCTTTACTCAACTGCCGAACCCTGTCCCATGTGTCAGGGTGCGATCTTGTGGAGCGGTATCGGGCTGGTCGTCTATGGCACGTCGATCCGGTTCTTGCAGAATCACGGCTGGCGACAAATCGACATTCTTGCGGAAGAAGTCGTGCAGCGTAGCCCCAATTGGCGATGCACGATCATCGGCGGCATTCTAGAGCAGGAATGCAACGCACTTTTCCTGGCTGCATCCCGAAAAGATGCTGGTTAATTGAGACGAATAGACGCTCCAATAACCGCTCGATTGATTTCCCAATGCAAAGTATCAAAAAACGTATGCTGGTCGTGCTTTCGCCGGTGATTGCCCTTGCCGTTCTCCGTGCATTGGCAACGAAGCCAAAGAACCTCGGAGCCAATAATGGTCGTTCATTATCCTCTGGTGCTTGCATCTATTGAATCTTCTCGTCAGTATAGACCAACCCTTGGCTATCACGAACTTGGAGGTTGCCAGTAGAGTCAAGAATCCAGTGATCACCAGATGTGGAACCACTCGGCTTGTTAAAGCGAGGACCTAGAGTCGATTGGCTTTCAACAATTTCATCGGTGCCCGTGCTACCATCGTCAAAGGTTAATACCATGAATAGTTTTCCGTTGTCGCGAAATATCACGATTCGGTGGCCCGCTGAGGGAGAATCGTCTAGCCATCGACCAATTTCGTCACGATTTGAAGCTTCCGAGTTTGCTGAGAGTGTCGAAGCGGCATCGGCAGACAAACCTAATACCTTTACCGCGAGGTCTGGATTGTAATGTGTGGATGCCCAGTATCCTGTGCCAACCTGCATATAGGGAAGATAGTATCCAATGAACGTGCGTTCGTAAAATCCGTTGTCGGATGCTCTTACCCTTCTCGCGATTACGGTCAACGTTTCCCCAGATACTCGTTTGTTCAAGCGAATTTCGACAACACGTTTTATGCCCGGTCGCTTCCTGTCTTCGATGACTGTGTATGTGACGTCGGTAGGAATGGTCGATGATGGAATTATCGCAGGTGCGACTTGTGTTTGTGTGGTCGTCGTCACTAGGGGTGGCGACAAGGTCTTTTTTTGAGGAGGCATTGACGTAGGTGCGATTGACAGAATTCCTGGACAGATAGCTGGCTATGCTGAAGCTCTTTGAAGCGATCTTGCCAGAGTCGGATTTTTTCCAAGGAAGTAGTGCGAGCCATTGTGAAACCCTTGCGAATGATT
>Ga0209181_10013494_pt1 | contig 10219 bp, 7 predicted proteins | sample MAT05_FD_187208 | JGI IMG/M metagenome (GOLD analysis project Ga0209181, IMG submission 187208) | Freshwater microbial communities from Lake Fryxell liftoff mats and glacier meltwater in Antarctica - MAT-05 (SPAdes) (version 2) | ecosystem: Environmental > Aquatic > Freshwater > Ice > Liftoff...
AGATTTGTAGCTGATTCCCAAACTGATTCAGCAAGCTCTCTAATTGCCAGGAGGCTTGGAGGCTGCTGCCAAACAGAAACAGCAGCACGGTCACTGTACTCACAGCGGCCCAATTCATCCAGCCGCCTCGCTTGAGGCCAAGCAGGGTTTCGCGTAATAAGTAGTCTGATTTGGTCAAAAATCCGAGCATGGGTAGAGATGTAGAAAATGGGGGATGGGAAACGGGAGGGGAGAAATGAGAAATGAGAAGCAGATAAAGCTGAGGAGTAGGGGGGACACGGCCAATCTTAGGTGCAGGATTCCAGATGTCTAAAGTCAGCAGATCCCAATCAATATGCCAGGAATCTAGTAGAAGACGGCGCAAGTTTAGCTACCGTAGTGCGGGCATCTTGCCCGCGCAGGCTGGAAGCCTGCACTACGAACGGTAGGCAGATTTACGCATCAGAACTAGCTCCAGGAAATCTAACCGCTTATGCTACCGCGAACTGGCATACAGGGAGTACATCAATCTAACGTCAGCTGGAACATAAAGTAGGTTAAAAGTTGTCTCTAGAGAAATTTCTCTTTACCGAGTGAAATACTTCTTCTAAACAGGTGTAAGTATGATTCACTAAGATGGGAATAGTAGAAAAAATTAGCGTCTAGCTGCCCTCAGCCATATCCTCATGACCTCCCAAGTTTTAGTTGAAAAGAAAAAATTAGCAAAGCCGCCCTTGGAATTGCATTACTTGGGCGATCGCGTCTTACGTCAACCCGCCAAGCGGATCACCAAAATTGATGACGAAATTCGGCAACTGGCGCGGCAAATGTTGCAGACCATGTATAGCGAAGATGGGATTGGGCTGGCCGCTCCGCAGGTAGGCGTTCACAAGCAGCTGCTCGTGGTAGATTGCAACCTGGATGATGCCACTACGCCCGCATTAATTCTGGTTAATCCAGTGATTTCCCGTCAGAGTCACAGCCTTTGTGTGATTCAAGAAGGCTGTCTCAGCATTCCCGGCGTGTTTTTAGATGTGTCGCGTCCCACTGAAATTGAAGTGTCTTATAAAGATGAAATGGGACGTCCGCAAAAACTAGTGGCCACCGACCTATTGGCCCGCGTGATTCAACACGAGATGGATCACCTTAATGGCGTGCTGTTTGTCGATCGGGTAGACAACGCCCTAGCGCTCAACCAAGAACTGGGCAAGCACGGATTTTCGCTACAGGCGGTTAAGCCCGTCGCATCATAGCTCTCTTGCCGCCCCAAATCTTACCTGCTTCACTCCTCGCCCCTATTCAGGATGCTTCAGCCGTGACGCCAAAAAGCGGAATTTATCTGGCCGGATCGTGCGTTGCCGCGATCGCCGCCATCGGGTCTATCTTCGAATTGTCTTCTGGCACACCCCAACTGGGCAGTGTCGTGACAGGAATAATTCTGGCACTCACCACTCCCCTCACCGGGGTGCTGTTTTATGCCGCGATTCAAGATGCCAAGGCAAATCAATAAGCCAGCCCATGCATAATACCTAACGTGACCGAATTATCGCCCCAAACGGCCTTTCTGCGACAGTATGCCCTAGAGGGTGCGCCCAATTCGGGCGTTGTATATTCTCTGCCGCTGGCGCGGGAAGTATTGCTGGGGCGAGACCCAGAATGCCAGGTAATTGTCGATTCCCATACCTTTAGCGGCGTATCGCGCTATCACGCCAAAATTTTTCCGACCGCCAATCGACTGGGCTGGCAGCTGTGCGATCTAGACAGTACCAACGGCACGTTCCTCAACGGCAGACGATTGCAGGGAACGCAGGTTTTGCGCCAGGGCGATCGCATTGCATTGGGGCAAAAGGGTCCTCACTATGTGTTTGAACTTCAGTCGGCTAGAGCGACGTCTGGCCAACACAGCCCTACTGATCCCCTAACTCAAGCCTTGTTGGATGATGACGAGTTGGAATCAGGCTTACTGCCCACCCGCGATCGCGTCACGGCTAGCCAGCTGTTCCCAATTTTATCGACAGGGCAAGATTTGGCGCACAAAGCCTATCTAGTGCCAGGGATGGTGACTGTCTCATTTGTCGTGCTGATGTTTGTGTCAGTGGGCAATCCGCCTTTGTTCAACACAGCGCTGGCAATTTACCTGGCACTGGCGGCCAATTATTTTGTCTACCAACTTTGCGGCAAGCCCAAACCTTGGTGGCTATTGGTGGGGTCTGCGGCCATGACAGCACTGGTGCTGCTTAGCCCCATCTTGAGTGTGTTTTTATTAGTATTCCAGAAGATTTTGCCCGGTGAGGTGCCCAGTCCCTTTAGCGGAAATCTGCTGACGCTGGCTGTGCAAATGTTTTTTGGCGCAGGGCTAATGGAAGAGCTGCTGAAAGCGCTGCCCATTTTGCTGGCGTTGGCGATAGGATCACAGCTGCGATCGCCCTGGCGGGAGCGGATTGGCGTCTGGGAACCACTAGATGGCATCTTACTTGGCACCTCTTCGGCGGTCGGCTTCACCCTACTAGAAACGTTAGGGCAATATGTGCCAGAAGTAGTTCAACAGATGAACGTTCAAGTCAGTCAAGACTTGAGTCAGCTGTCAGGACTACAAATATTGATTGCCCGAGTGCTTGGCTCAATTGCTGGCCATTTGGCCTACAGCGGCTACCTGGGTTACTTCATTGGGCTAAGCGTGCTGAAACCCCAAAAACGCTGGCAAATTTTAGGCGTGGGCTACCTCACAGCGTCGCTACTGCACACGCTCTGGAATATTTTTGGCATTGTTAACCTGTTTGCCCTAGCGGCCATTGGCAGCCTTTCCTATGCCTTCCTCGCGGCTGCCATCCTCAAAGCTCGGGCACTGTCGCCCAATCGAGAGCACAACTTCGCCACCCGGTTTTCTCAGAAAACATGACTTGCCCAGTAACTATCACTTTCCAAGAAACCATTACTTTCTAAGAGGTCATCACAGTGGACGCATCCTCTCAGAACCATCGTCCCTTTCAGTCCAGCTTGGGTAACTGGGCGATCGCGTAACGGGCGATCGCCAAACTCAGCCGCGCCTGTTCAATGCTCGATAGCTCTGACCACTCTTCACATCGTACCGACTGAAGCGCCCCGTCTAATAATTCTGTTTCGGCTCCACTGCGCATGGCATAGGCAAAAGGACGAGCCAGCACATGCAAATCATCCTCGCCCCATTCCGGCAAAATTTCTTGCACACACATCACCAGTTGGTCGGCCAAAATGCCGTGGGCGGCAACAGCCTGTTGAGCGCGATGCACAATAGTTTCCAATAGGTTTTGCGGCATGCGATTGGCGAACTGCTGAAATAAATCTGGATTGAACAGTCGGGCAACACTCGGTGCAGGCACGGGGTTCTCTAGCGTCGTCCACAGTTGGTCGATCTGGCTGGAGAGCGCCTGGGTGTAAGGCACTAGCTCATCAGTCAACCAGCCTGCTGCCACCACCTCCTGCTCTAATTGTTCAAAATAGGCAGAGGAGTTGGGGTCAGTTGGATTCCAGGGATACGGGGTATCGGAATCGTTCAAAATCAGCTGTAACAGCTCTAACTCTGCCTGAGCCTGGAAGGGTGAAAAACAGGGACGTGTAGACTCGCTTGCCATTTAATTACTCCTGAATGCGCCGAGAGCAAACTCGATATCGATAGCTACAGTGGGGGGTGTGGCAGTTCCGCAATTGGCTGGAATTTATTCTGAGATTTTGTCAGATGGGGGAACAAAGGAGGCTGAACGTAACAGGTTGTAATGAAATACCAGTGTATTCACCCTCCAATTCACCTTCCAACTCAGCCTCCAACTCACCCTCCAATTCAGCCTATTAGCCTAGAGCGGCGGCGATGTGATGTCATCTACCAGGAACTCTAGCTGATACGTGCCAAACTTAATGCGGCTTTTAGGTTTAAGCGGCACCTCTTCTTGGTGAACTTTACGCCACTGATTATTAGGTTCTAAGATCCAGGTGCCATATCGGGACAAATCCCTAAGAACATACCCCTGTTCTGTCAGCCCATCTTGCAATGAATCGCGATAGAAAATTTCGGCATGTCGGCGTGAAACTCCAGCCACCTTTAGCACCAAGTCATTACCATCTATACAGCCCACGCGCATCATGCCCCCATAGATTGGCCAGGATTGGGTATGGGTTTCTACTGAACGCAAACAGGCCGTCGGAATTCTAGAACCCACCCAGTTAGATGGATTATCTGGAATTTCGGTGACGCCTTCTGTAAGCGGCTTGACTAATTCGCCATCAAATTCTGGGTGCATGTAGAGCACCGGCAGCGTCCAAGCAATTTGGTTGAATTTGTACAGTGTTAGCAAGTGTTGGCGGGCGATCGCCACCGCTTCATCAATCGGCGATCGCTCGGCTAAGGCGCGAGCAAATCGTTGAATAAAGCTGTGGGCTTCATGTTCGGCGATCGTATCGCGCATGCCCAACACGGCTGGAACGCCATGATGAATCAACACTTCGGCCAAACTGCTACGAGGAATGGTTTGCTGCCCTTGCTGATCGGGTTGTGCTCCCCAACAGGCGTTGAACACCGCCAGCTTCACCCGACAACGGGTCAATACCTGCGCTAGCTCTGTGCCATTGATGGTGGCATCAGGACGCAGAAACAATAGCCCCCCATCAGGACCAGGCATGCCATGCCCCGAATAAAACAGAACATTGTAGGTTTGCGTTTCTAAATGCGTTGTGAGGTCTGCTGGGGTGGGCTGCATCAGCGTTGTCACCTCACAGGGCACTGGCGCAACAAAGCTATTCAGCGGATCGCTTTGAGCCGAGCTTTCTAAAATTCGAGTCAGCGCCGCTTCTTCTTGGCGCAGCTGTAGGGCAAACTCGCCCGACGAACGACTGCCTTTACGTTCATCATCCTGCCCTTGCACCAATAAAATCTTCAGGGCATATTCTTCGCGCAACGGCGGCAGGGGATCTACCTCATTGGTAGTCCGGCTAAATAACAGCTGTTGACTCAGAGAAATTGCTTGGCGTCCTGGTTGCGATTGCATGGTCTCCCACGGCAACATAATCAGGCCAGGATCGCGAACTTCTAGCCGCAGCCGCAGCGGCCTACCTTGGCCTTGGGCAATCCCTTGGCTCTGCGCCAAACTGTTTTGGATGGGCCCTTCAAATAGCCACTGCCACAAACTGACCCCAAGATGCTGCATGAGACGACCCGCATAGCCTGAGGGCGCGTTGTCGTCGGTGCTAAGCGGTGGCAAAAAGACAGAGGGAATCCGGGGAACCTGGGGCAAATTGCGCAGAGAAAACATGGTTTGCCAAGCCTCCCAGGTTTCAGTCAGCGTTCCAGTCCAGGTACAGTCATGATGAACATACCCCGCTTGAAATGGGGACTCTAGCACCCAAATCGCGTAGTGGTTTAGGTTAGCGGCTGTCAGGCGGTCGATCGCCAATCTCAGACAAGGGGTATCAGACGAAGGCATGAAGAGCTGTCAATCCTGTACCGGAAGACGTAATGCTTAACAGTCTATCTGGTATTCAACGCTAGAACTACTCCGACCAGTTTGTACAGCAGTTCTCATGCGTAAAACCTGGCTCCGCTCCACTTACCCCAGCGGCGGCAAAATAGGCGGGGGTAAGGCCGAAGGAGAAACTGGCACTGTCGGGGGAGAACTAGGCGCGGCCAAAGGAGAAATTGGCACTGTCGGGGTTGACGTCCCACAAGTTCCCCGTTGGTCTAGGGTCAACGGTGTGTTAGCCAGCGCCAACGGCTCTACGTCTTTTTGCTTAATCCATCCCTCGGTACCTGGTGCAATAGCAGCAGTATCGGCAGTTGAACTACCTGCCGAGCAGAACCGTAGCTTCAACCAGCGATCGGGAGTAGCCGTATTTTCTGCCACAATTTGCCACACACTGCCAGCGGGAATGGGAATAGCTGGATTTGAACTAGGATTTGAACTGAGAGGGGTCGCAACTGGAGCGGCGGAAACTGGAGCGGCTGGAGCTACAGACGGATCTGGAGCCGGTAACAGGGTCAAACTAGGGGTGTCGGCGGGGGTGCGACCAATTTGAATGAGGGAATCCAGCGGCAACGGCAATGCAGTTGGCGGCATGGCGGTGCCATTAGTAGGTATCGGCAGGGGGCTAGGAGATGGCACCACTCCCAACAGAGGATTTACCCAATTGCGAACCGATGCAGACAGGACGTAAGCCAGACCGCCGCCAAAACCCAGCAGCAACACTAAGCTGGCGAGCAGGGGCAGCAGCCGTGTGCCAGAGGTTGACGGCTGCGCTTTAGGAGCAACCAGTTTGGTTTTGAGCGTGGAAGAGACAGGAGCGGCAGTAGGCTGGGGCGAGCCAGACTGGGGCGAACCGGACTGGGGTGAAACGGACTGGGGTGAAACGGGCTGAGCTAGAAAGGTGGCCGGAAAGACAGCGGCATCATGGTCAGAAGGTCTAGGCTGCACCTCAGACGGGGTTTGCAGCCGACAGTGGATTAACCCAATGGTGACGTTATCATGCCCGTTTTGGGTATTGGCCAAATCAATCAGCCCTTGACATGTAGTTTCCAGTTTGGCACTGCCCTCTAAAGCCGGAAGAATAGCGCTATCCCAATATTGTTCGACCCGGTCGTTGTCGCTTAAGCCATCTGAACACAGCAGAAAAATGCTGTCGTCATCTAAGATAAATCGCTGGACAGTAGGGCGGAGGAACGACGAGGTACTCACCCCCAGGGCCTGCACCAGCGAACCCGAACTGGGATGCTGCAACGCCTCGCGGTAAAAGCTATAGCCCATACGCACTTCACGCGATGCCACATCATCGTCTAGCGTCACCTGATGGCAACCCCAGCGCGTAATCCAATAGGCTCGACTGTCGCCTACATGGGTAATATAAAGTTCATGCTGACGCACTAGCCCAATCACCAGCGTTGTCCCCATCCGCTGTCGCTCTTGGCGCTGTTCATCGTCGTTGCGCTGGCTAATTAAATCATTGGCAATACAGGCGGCCGCCTCTAACTGTTGGATCAAGGCGGCTGCACTTAGAGTCGCTAACGGCTGAGACTGAAGGTGCTGATAGACGGCGGCGATCGCCAGATTAGACGCCACATCACCGCCCTGATGTCCACCAATCCCATCACACACAATGACTAACGGGCTGGTAGCCACAGCAGTTCCCCCCAGCACCAGCGTCTGCACCGTACCGTTGGCAGGATAACAAGCATCTTCATTGCGACGGCGACTGGGTCCTTGATCTGTTTGGGTTGACAACGTAATGTGACGAGTTTGTGCCCGATCCACCGTTGTAAGCCCGCTATCCAGCTGAGCAACTAGCTGATCGGCATCGTGCAGCGTTCCCCCAATTAACTGCTGACAAATCGCGTCTAAGACCGGGGCGGCTGTAGGATGAGCCGTTGGCACCCAACGCTGCCACAATTTACCCAAATCTGCCAGCGTCGGACTCGCACCCGTCAAATCTGGATGCAGCTCTAACAGCCGCACCAGCCCCCCCTCTACCCGGATCAAATCGGGAATTAATAAGGTAGACGCCACCTGCTCAGTCCTGAGAGGTTGCCACAGCTGAGCGATTTGCCACAGCCAATTGAATTGCCGCAATGCCGATGAATCTGGCCAGATCGTAGAGAGCAGCGGCAAGAGGCAGGGATCAAGCTGTGGGCGCGCTGCATCTAACGTTGCGGTTGCGGTCGAGTGACCACCCACTGTTAAACCAGCAGCATCCGTTGGCAGATAAATGGCGGCCTGCTCTAATAGCACTAGCCGATTAGCGGGATCATTGGGGTCGTTCAGCACCCAATCATAGACTTGGGGGACATGGGTTTGATAAGGGGAGAGCCGCAAATACGGCATTAAAAAATCAGGGATATCATCCGTTTCAAAGCTGGGATACAGTCCCGGCTTAGTATCGAGCAAAATTCGAGAACCTTTGTAGAGATAGCGGTTCGTGATTAAGTCGCCTGGGCGGTAGGTATCAATGCCGTCACTAATCGTCCACAAATAGCGCTTAGGCAGAGGCGTGCGGCACTTCTGGCAAAACTTGTTGGTTTCCGGATTCGGAGTTTGACAGGTGTAGTTGGGGCAGTACAGCATTAGCCTGACGCGTTGCCTGAAACCGGAGAATTACAGATCAGCTATATCACAATAGCTTAGCCCTTGCTGAATAGCACATGAGCAATCAGAAGTAGCCAAAAAAAAGCAGCCAAAAAATAGTGCTTCAGCCTGTATGACGGCTTTCAGATGCATGAAGTCCATCGCAGGTTCTAAAACAAGGGGCTTAAGCCCCTTGCCTCTACCGCACTACTCTAACAGGCCATGTCGCTAACCAAACTGGCGGCTAGACTGCACCTCAGCGTCCAAGTTAAACAGCACTGACAGGGTGTCCATGGCTCGACGACGAGCTTCAATATCCTGCTGCGCCCGCAGTTGCACCATGGGGTCATGCAAAATTTTGCTGACAATGCCTTTGCTGAGGGCTTCAATAATTCCCTGGTGCTTATCGGCAAATTCAGGCCCTAGCCGCGACAGCGCTTTCTCTAGTTCCTGAGTTCGAATGGTTTCCATTTTGTCTTGCAGGCTTTTGATTGTGGAAACGGTTTCTAGCGATCGCCACCAAGCCTGGAACGCATCCACCTCTTGCTCCAGCAGCACCTCTGCCTCCAGCGCCATCTGGCGACGGCTCTCTTGGTTTTGAGCCACTACCGCCTTCAAGTCATCCACATTAAATACATGGACGTGGGGCAAATCGTTGACATCTGCATCAACGTTACGGGGCACCGAAATATCAATCAACATTAAATTCTGAGTCGGTGCCAAAAATGTCTCTAGCTTGGCTCGGTTCAGCAGCGGTTCTGTTGCCGCCGTACTCGTAAACACCAGGTCAGACTCAGCCAAGACGCCGTCCATCTGATCTAACGTGTAGAGGTGCAGGTTGGCATCGGGAAACTGCTTGGCCAACTCCTGCGCCCCGGCCATGGATCGATTGACGATGGCAATTCGGTGCGCCCCTTTCGATAAAAGATGCTGCACCAGCAGCCGCGCCATTTTGCCTGCGCCCAAAATTGCCACGCGATAGGCCGCCAAATTTTGTACTTTAATTTGGGCTAGCTCGACAGCTGCCGAACTAATCGATACCGCCCCGGTGCCGATACTGGTTTCTGATCGAACGCGCTTGCCGGCCTCAATCGATTTTTTAAACAAACTATTCAAAATTCGCCCGACGCCGTTGCATTGCTGCCCCAGCTTGTGGGTGTGTTTGACTTGTGACAAAATTTGCCCCTCGCCCAACACCAAACTATCTAAGCCCGCCGAAACCCGCATTAGATGGGTAACCGCGTCTTCATGCAGCAGCACAAACAAGTGTTGACGCAGGTGGTGCAGCGGCAGTTTGCCATACTCCGACAAAAACTGGCTAGCTTCACGAATGCCGCCGTCGGTCTCGCTGGTCACGATGTAGATTTCTAGTCGATTGCAGGTACTTAAGATTGCAGCCTCTTCTATATGGGGATACCCACACAGGTGAGCGATCGCCGCTTCCGTTTGCGGAGTGGGGATGCTCAATTTTTCTCGCACATCGACAGGGGCTGTCTTATGGCTCAGACCCACAACAGCAATGTTCATAATCCTCCCAACGGTTTCTCATCTTGCGGGGCCGGCAGACTAAGTTTTCTGAATATAGTGCGGATGCATCAAGCTAGCGCGGATGCGTTAAGGGCGATCGCCACCCTTGTTTAGATCGACACTAACAGCCCAAAACATTACCACCGAGCAATCCCACCAGGACTGCAATAGAACGAGTCTACCAACTCAAGGTAACAGCATCGACACCTCCGGCCAAAGCACCCAACCCCTGGACATGAACATTCCTAAACATTCCTCTACAATCCGTAAAGCAGCAGAGGCTTCTCAGTAACGCCTCAGACTGCTCTCTGCCAGTTTAACGAGCTACACCAGCCAAATTTGGTACCCCTTCAGATCAGCCGCCGCAGAACGCCTGCTCACGTTTCTTAAGAATTGTCTGGTTTTACTTTACAAAACTCAACTAAAAGCTTATATTCAGTTCAGAGCTGAGCCTAAAAAGTTCAGTCATACATTTTCCCTCTGTAGTTCTCTACGCATTCATTAAAAACATGACCACAACAATCCGTAGCACCGAGCGTGCCAACGTGTGGGAACAGTTTTGCGAGTGGGTCACCTCCACCAACAACCGCCTATATATTGGCTGGTTCGGTGTGTTGATGGTACCTACCCTGCTA
>Ga0209181_10013495_pt1 | contig 10218 bp, 5 predicted proteins | sample MAT05_FD_187208 | JGI IMG/M metagenome (GOLD analysis project Ga0209181, IMG submission 187208) | Freshwater microbial communities from Lake Fryxell liftoff mats and glacier meltwater in Antarctica - MAT-05 (SPAdes) (version 2) | ecosystem: Environmental > Aquatic > Freshwater > Ice > Liftoff...
CCCGGCGAAACCAAGGAACTGGTCTTCCTGCTGGGCTACGTCGAGGTCCCGAAGGACCAGAAGTGGGAGAGCAAGAGCGTCATCAACAAGAAGCCGGCCGAGGCCTTGATTGCGCAGTTCGACAGCAAGCCCAAGGTCGACGCCGAGCTCGCCAAGCTGAACCAGTATTGGGACAAGCTGCTGAGCGGCTACTCGGTCAAATCGAGCGACGACAAGCTCGATCGCATGGTCAACATCTGGAACCAATACCAGTGCATGGTGACCTTCAACATGTCGCGATCGGCTTCGTTCTTCGAGAGCGGCATCGGTCGAGGTATGGGTTTCCGCGACTCGAACCAGGATCTACTCGGCTTCGTGCACTTGGTGCCCGAGCGCGCCCGTGAGCGCATCCTGGACATCGCGGCCACGCAGTTCGAGGACGGCAGCGCCTACCACCAGTACCAACCGCTCACCAAGCGCGGCAACAACGCCGTCGGCAGCGGCTTCAACGACGACCCGCTCTGGCTCATCTTGGGCGTGGCTGCGTACATCAAGGAATCCGGCGACTTCGCCATCCTCGACGAGAGCGTGCCGTTCGACAACGACGCCAGCAAATCACGGAGCTTGCTCGAGCATTGCAAGCGTTCGTTCGATCACGTGACCAACAATCTCGGTCCGCACGGCCTGCCGCTGATCGGTCGCGCCGATTGGAACGATTGCTTGAACCTGAACTGCTTCAGCGAAACGCCGGGTGAGTCGTTCCAGACGACCGAAAATCGCGAAGGCCGCACGGCCGAATCGATCTTCATCGCCGGCATGTTCGTGAGCATCGGACCGATGTACGCCGAGATGGTCGAGCGCAAGGGCGACAAGGCCGAGGCCGAGCGCGTGCGAAAAGAGGTGGCCAGCATGGAGCAGGTGGTGCTCCAGCACGGTTGGGACGGCGAGTGGTTCCTCCGCGCCTACGACTTCTTTGGCAAGAAGGTGGGCTCGAACGACAACAAAGAGGCAAAGATTTTCATCGAGCCCCAGGGCTACTGCGTCATGGCGGGCATCGGCGTGAAGACGGGCGAAGCAAAAAAGGCACTCGATGCCGTCAAGGAGCGGCTCGATTGCGAGTACGGCATCGTGCTCAACAACCCGGCCTTTACGGAGTACGTGCTCGAGTACGGCGAGATCTCGACCTACCCAGCGGGTTACAAGGAGAATGCTGGCATTTTCTGCCACAACAATCCTTGGATCATGATCGCCGAAACGGTGATCGGGCGCCCCGAGCGCGCGTGGGAGTACTACAAGAAGATCGCGCCGGCCTACCTCGAGGACATCAGCGAGCTGCACCGCACGGAGCCCTACATCTATGCGCAGATGATCGCTGGTAAAGATGCCGTCAAGCCCGGCGAAGCCAAGAACAGCTGGCTCACGGGTACCGGTTCATGGAACTTCGTGGCCATCAGTCAGTACCTCTTGGGCGTGCGACCCGAGTGGGACGGCTTGGTCGTGCAGCCGTGCATGACGCGCGAGATCGCCGACTACACGATCACGCGGCGTGCACGGGGAGCCACCTACGTCATCCACGTGAAGAACAGCGGCAGCGCGGCGCCCGCCCAGCTGACCGTGGACGGCCAGAGCATCGAGGGCAATATGGTGCCGTACGCAAAGAGCGGTACCACGGTGAAGGTCGAGTGCGTGGTCTGAGCTCAGGCTGACTCGAAGCTCGAAGAAGGGCGGCGTTTTCGGACGCCGCCTTTTTCGTGCGGCTCTTCCAAGGCTCTGGAATTTACCGTTCGAGACGCACTCGAGAGCCCGAAGAGCGAACAATTGCGCATGGCGACATGGGCGGGCTCGCAGGAGAGCGCTACCCTTGGCAATGCTTATGCGACGATCGACGAGCTTGCGCGTGAATGCGGTAGTGGCCTCTCTGGTAGCGGGGGCCGGCTGGGTTGGATGTAGCGCTCCGGAGGGCAACGGCGCTCCAGATAGCGACACCGCAGATATTGGGACGGTAGATGCCGGGGACGGAGATATCGGTGGTGTCGACGTCGGTGACTCCGGGAGCGGCGGGACCGGGACGGGCCCCGACAAGTCCAAGTACTGCGATTCGGGCGAGGTGAAATTCGAACCCCGAATTCCGACCGTGTTCATCCTCGTTGATCGCTCGGGTAGCATCTTCGATCTGCAGCAGTGGACGCCACTCCGCGACAAGGTCTTGCCCGTCGTCAAGATACTCGAGCCTGATGTACGCATAGGCCTGGGTGCGTACAATAGCGTCAATGGCGCTTGCTCCGACGTCATCGAGGACCAGGGGACGATCGCCCTCAATAACTTCGCGGCCATCGAGACCTTCTACAAGGGGCTCTCGGCGACGAAGCCGGGCGGCAAGCTGGACACACCGACGTCCGTTGCCGTCCAGCAAGCGGCGGCCATTTTGACCGCGGACGATGGCCCGGGAGCGAAGGCTATCTTGCTGGTGACGGCAGACGATGATCCGGACTTCTGCGACGATGTTGGGCCTGATTGCGGCAACGATGCGGCCATCGGCGCCATGCAATCAGCGTATGCGCAGGGTATTCAAACGTTCGTGTTTGCAATCGACAATCCAGACATCCAGCACGCGGATTGGCTGGATTTCTGGGCCCAAGGCGGAGCAGGCGAGAGTCCAAACTGGATCACCGGGCTTACCAAGGACACATACAGTGGCGCCGTGTACAACGCCTGCCAAGGCAACGCCGGTTGGAAGTCCGCTTGGACGGCCGCAGGGCGAACCGGTTTCGACCCAATCGGTGCTTACGCGGCGGCCGAGGGTAGCGCCAAAGCATTCCTCTCCGATGACCCGAATGAGATCGCGGAAGCCATCAAGGGTAAGGCGCAGGGCCTCAAGTCTTGCAAGCAGGATTTGAGCAGTCCCGATTTCGCGGGAGTCAAAGACGGCGCAGCAGGCGACATCTATCTGAATGACGAAAAGGAGCCGATCCCCTCCGGTGAGTGGCGCATGAACAGCGCAACCGAACTCGAACTCCTCGGCGCGAGCTGCATCAAATGGCTCGAACCAGGTGTCGTCGATCTCTTCGCCGGCTTCGCCTGCGACGAACTCGTCGTCAAGTGAGGTGAGGAAACGGCGGTCGCGGAGACGGCCGCCGTTTGTCGCGCGCACCATTCACTCGCAGGGCAGGCGCTCTGTCGACACGGAGATCTCGTCGATCAACAGTGAATCGAAGACGCCGCTGTACGACTGCATGCCGACCTTGAGGTAGTTGGCCTTGAACAAGGCCTCTACGCGATCCTTCGGCTGGCTGTGGACCAGCGTGTTGAGCTTGGCGCCGTTGGAATAGAGGTTGCTGTACATGGTCGTCGGGTCGTTCTGGTCCACGTGGACTTCGAGGCAATACCAAGTGTCCGCGAGCGGAACCGTGCCGGTGCAGCCGGTGAACTCGCCGCCAGGGCCCTTCGTCGCCCCGATTTCGAAGCCTGCATAGACAGCTCCGCTGTTGTTGCAGGAGCTGTCACCACGGTAGCCGATGCGTAGTTCGGGGTCGTCAGCGTCGGCCTTTTCGCCTAGCTCGAAGAAGGTGACCTCGTGCTGCGCCGCGGGATTTGCCCCGCCGATTTTGATGCGCGCGCGGACCCAAAACTCCGCCAGCTCGGGGAGCTCGTAGTGCAACGGGCAAGAAGTGTTGGCGCCGCTCGATGCGCCGCTGGTGAGAAGCGCCCCGCTGCCCGCTTCTCCCGCGCCGGCGCTGATGGTCATGCTGTAGTTCGAGTCGGAACAAGTCTTCGCAACCCAAGGCGCGCCGCTCGGCACGGCACTGTCGAAGGTCTCGCAAAGGATGTCGGCGGCGCTGCAGTCCGTGGACGTCGTGCCCCCGCTGCCGTCGCCGCCGCTCGCGGTTCCTCCGCTGGCAGGGCCCGCGCCGCCAGTTGCCGCGCCGCCCGTGCCCACCAGGCCGCCCCCCGCGCCGTCGATGCTCCCGCCGCTGCCCGCGTCGACCGACCCGGTGTCCGAGGCCGAGCAGGCCCAGGTCAGGCTGCTGAGTCCAAAGAAAGCCAAGCCGATGGTGAGCGAACGAGGAGAAGGGCGAAAGTCGAGCCGATGTGTGGAAGAGCGCATGAAGATAAGCGCAGAATAGCGCTCCCACGAGCCGCGGGCAGCCCGCTTTTCATCTTCGTATGACGACAAAAGTCTACGTTTTCGGCGGAATCTCGCTTGGTGGAACGAGCCCGGAGCGCGTGGTCCGGTCTCGAGATGGGAGCGGTTCCTCTGCGCACACAATCGGCTAGAGTCGCGCGCCATGAGTGAGGGAACACCGGTCGTCGCCCAGTCCAAGCATCCCGCGCTGTGGGTGCCAAGCAGCTACTTCGCCATGGGTACCGTGTACATCATGGTGTCGACGGCTTCGAACATCATGTTCGCCAACCTCGGGTTGTCGAACGAGAAAGCCGCCGCCTACTCGAGCCTGACCGGTTTTGCGTTCACGTTCAAACCGCTTTGGGCACCGCTGCTGGAGCTGTTTCGAACCAAGAAATTCTGGGTCGTGCTCATGCAAGGTGTGCTCGGCCTCATCTTCTTGGGCTTGGCATTCGCGCTGAAACTGCCGGCTTTCATCATGCCCGTTGTCGCGCTCTTGATGGTCGCCGCAGTCGCCGGCGCGACGCAGGACATCGTGTCGGACGGCGTGTACGTCACGAGCCTCGACAGCAAGCGCCAGGCAGCATTCGCCGGCATCCAGAGCATGAGCTGGAGCATCGGGCCGATCTTGGCCAACGGCTTTCTGGTCTTGCTCGTGGGGCGCTGGGCTGGCGAAACGGCGGATGGTCCCAAACCAGACCCTGCCGCCTATGCAAACGCCTGGTTTGGCGTGTTCGTGGCGCTAGCCGTGCTGCTGTTTGCGCTGTCGGTCTGGCACGCTTTCAACTTGCCCCAGGGCGAAAAGTCGGCTGATGCGCCGCGTTCGTTCGGCGACGCCATGACCACTTTCGGCGACGTGTTTTCGACCTTCTTCGCCAAGAAGGACGTCCTCAAACTGATCGGCTTTGCGTTTTTCTATCGCTTCGGACTCGGGTTGCTCGACAAGATTGCACCGCTTTTCTTGCTCGACACGGTCGCAAACGGTGGCCTTGGCCTGAACAACAGCCAGCTCGGTCTGCTCAATGGCATCATCGGCACGACGGCTTTTATCGGCGGCTCGATCTTGGGCGGCCTGTTCGTGTCCAAGCGTGGCTTGAAAAAGTCGCTGCTGATCCTGTGTCTCGCGCTCAACGTACCCAACGTGACTTTCCTCTACCTGGGCATCGCGCGACCCGAGAGCATCGTCATCGTCGGCATCATCTTCTTCATCGAGAAGCTCGGCTGGGGCTTCGGCGCCGTGGGTCACATGATCTACATGATGCAGCAGATCGCGCCCGGTCCGTACAAGACGGCGCACTACGCCTTCGCCACGGGTCTCGGGCTCAGCCTGTGCATGACGCTCACCGGCCTGGCCAGCGGCTACTTGCAGACGGCCGTCGGCTACCAGATCTACTTCGCGATCGTGCTGCTGGCCGCCATTCCCTCGATCCTGTTCACGGTCATCGCGCCGTTTCATGAGGACGACGGCTCTTCCAAGGCCTGAAGGCTGCCGCGGTAGCGCTTTCTGAATCGCTCTTCGTGTTCGGGACGCAGTACGCGCCTGCGCGTGCAGGTGACGTGTAACGCCCCCGGCCTCCGGCACGCCGAGCGACTCTGCTCGCGCGAATGACGTTTTCTGGCGATGACAGACCCAGCGCCCCCTGTAAACCTCTGAGGAAGATGCGGGCGTCGACCGAAAATACCGGTTCCATGGACCAAGGCGGCGAACCTTCGCGCCACCGTTCACCCGTCTGGTGGGTGCCGACCCTCTACTTTGCGGAGGGTCTGCCCATGATCACCGTGAGCGTGGTGGCCGCGCTCATGTACAAGAACCTCGGAGTCTCCAACACCGACATCGCCATCTACACGGGTTCGCTCTACCTGCCTTGGTCAATCAAGCCGCTGTGGGCGCCGCTGACGGAGATGTTCAAGACCAAGCGCCACTGGGTGCTGGCAATGGAGTTCGCGATGGCCATCAGCCTGACGGGTGTCGCACTGTGCCTGCAGCTTCCGAATTTCATGGCCATGACCTTGGCGTTCTTTTGGGTCACGGGCTTTCTCTCGTCGACCCAAGACATCGCCGCCGACGGCGTTTACATCTCGGTCACGACACCCAAGCAGCAGTCCGCGTGGGTCGGAGTGCAGGGCATCTGTTGGAACGGCGGCAAGATCGTGGCCGGAGGCCTCTTGGTCACGCTGACGGGTCACCTGTTCGATCGCTACGTCGCTGGCCAGACGCGCACCCCGGAACTCGAGCTTGCGGGCTGGCAACACGCCTGGATGGTCGTGATGGGGCTCTTGGCCGCGATCATGGCCCTCTTGGGCCTGTGGCACCTGAAAACCCTCCCTCACGACACGCGCGCAGTCGAAGCACCAACCACGTTCGCCGGCGGTGTTGCGACCTTCGTCGATACCCTCAAGACTTTCTTCGAGAAGCCGGGCATCTGGCTCGGCATTGCCTTCATTCTGCTCTACCGCAGTGGCGAAGGCTTCATCGAGAAGATCGGTCCCTTGTTCATGTTGGATCCGGCTGCGCAGGGCGGCCTTGCGCTCTCGAACCAGGCACTCGGCAACATCTATGGGACCGTCGGCACGTTCGGCTTCATGGCAGGCGCCTTGGGCGGCGGCTTTTTGGCAGCCAAGTTGACCTTGCGACGCAGCATCGTGGTGCTGGCCCTAGCCATGAACATTCCCCACGTTTGCTACATCCTGCTCTCTTCTGCCAACGCACCCAGCATGATGTCGATCACCGTGCTGGTGACGATCGAGAAGTTTGGCTACGGCTTCGGCTCGGTTGCCCACATGCTTTACATGATGCAGCAGATTGCGCCCGGAAAATACCGCACGGCGCACTACGCCTTTGCCACATCGCTCATGGGGCTCGGCCTCATGGTGCCCTCGATGATGAGCGGCGCCATTCAAGAGGCTCTCGGCTACCACAACTTCTTCATCTTCGTTCTCGTGGCTTCGGTCCCCTCGATCATCGCAGCCTGGATCGCGCCGTTCCCCAACGCTGACGACGAATCGACGCAGTCGCCCAAGCCCGTGGGTCACTGAGCGGTCTGGAGAGTGGGTGGCACGCTCGAGGCGCCCTCGAAAGTGCGCACGGTAAACAGGCCCGTGCGATCGACATGCGGGACAAACGAGAAACGGCCACTCTTTCGAGCGGCCGTTCTTCATTTTCGAACCGAGCGAACTTGGTTCGAACTCACCACCACATGCTGGCTTCGATTTTGATGACGTTGACGTCGGGCGAGAGCGTGGGTGCGCCGCGCATGCCGACCGGCTGGTTGTCGGCCGTCGAACCGAAGCCGTCGGGCGGCGGGGGCGCCGTTGCGGGCTGCACGCAGAATGCGTTGGCGGGCAGGCCGTTGAGCAGCGGGACGGGAGTCAAGAATCGGGCGCCGTTGCCGTTGGTGGATCCGGGGCGGAAGGGGCTATCTGCCGGGCTCACGAAGTTGCCCGCGCTATCCGAGCAGTTGCGCTGCGCGTACATGTAGCGCGAGTACGAGATGGTGATCTGCTCGCGAGTCACCAGCTGCGAGCGGAAGGTGATGCGCGGCGACAAGATCATGAACGCTTGCTCGGGGATCTTGTTGTTGGGCGAGAGGCGGTCGAAGCGCAGGCCGGCGCTCATGAAGGGTAAGAAGAAGTACTCGGCGTCTACGCCGAACTTCAGCTTGGTGACCCCGTCGGCGCTCAAGCTGGCGACGTCGACGCCGGCGCTGTCGGCGATCGTCTGCAGATACGCCTGCTCACGTGCTGCGTTGCTCAGGCTCACGAAGTTCAACATGCCGTACAGCTTGAAGCGTAGGTCTTGGTCCCCGGGCATGATGTCGAAGTTGGCGAGACCCAGCTCGTACTGAGCCAGGATGGTGCTGACCGCGCCGTCGCCGTTTGAGCACGAGCCGTTCGGCACGGTCGAAGGACCGTTTGCCGGTGCGCCACCCGCAGGGCAGAAGCTGGACTCGAGGTAGTTGTCGACGATGCCGAGGTTGTAGTTGCTCGCCCCGAGCGAGTGGATCGACTCGATGGCGTTGCCGACCACCAGCGCGTTGGATAGGAGCTGGTGCGAGAAACCGCCGTACAAGTAGCCGGCGATGCCAAGATCGAAGCGGCCATCGACGCCCAGGACCGTTTGCGAGCCATTGGGGTACTGGGCACCGAACACGCCGTTCAAGCCATTGGCTCCGCCGGGAAACGTCGGGGCTTCGCTGGGGAGGCACTGGTTACCGGCTGGGGTTCCGCAGTTACTGCCCGGCAGCACGTTGGGGTAGAGGGGCACGACTTCTTGGGCCGACCAAGCGTGCAGCAAGTGCGCCGTGAACTCCATCTCGTCCAGCTTCAAGAACGCATGGCCGTGAGCCAGCGTGGTGAAGCGCGCGCGGTTGAACATTGCGGGGTCAGGGCGGTTGCCGCCGAAGCCACCTTCGAAACCGAGTACGGCGCCGTCCAGATCGATGTCCATGCGAGCGGTGCCGCCCAGGACGTGAGTACGACCGAACAGGTACGTATCGTATTCACCGGCGTCGTAGACGCCTGCGCGGCCGTAGCGGTTCCAGTGCGAACCCACCTTGACGTTGAACTTGATGTTCTCGAAACCGAGATCGTGGTTGAGCTCGACCCAACCCTGGCCGATGCCGAACTGAGCTTGGGGGTTGGCCCAACTGGGGTCGGTGAATTGAAATGCCTGGATGGCCACGGTGCCGCTGACGATGCCGTTGCCCATGGTGAAGAACATTTCGGCCCATTCACGCTTGTTGTGCGAGGTGAACTGCCAGCTGGAGTACTGGTCGTCGGGAATCACGGGCGAGTGAAGGGTGGTGCCCTTGGTGCCCGTGCTGCCGTCGGCGTTCACGGTTTGCGTCGGATCGCTGCCGATGCCCATGCGGAAGGGCGCACGGAAATAACCGGAGTACGTCATCTGCCAGGTGCCGACTTCGCTGTCGGGACCACCGATGGTGCGGCCGTCTGCAGGGCGCGCGTCGGGGGCCGCTGCGGGGGCCGCTGCGGCTGGAGCCGGGGGAGGCACGACGGGCGCTGCGGTGGTCGTTGCGGTCACGCCAGCGGGAGCGGCTTCGGAACCGGCAGCAGTCGTCGAGACGGTGGGCGCAGCGGCAGGGGGCGCTGCAGGGTTGGTCGCCGTGGGCGAGGCTGCAGCGGGTTCCTCGTCGAGGGTGACCGGCGTCTGTGCGAACGCAGCGGTGGGGAGCAGTACGGTGAGTAGGGCAAGTGAGGTTTGGAGACGGCGCATGATTTTCTTCCTGTCGGGGGGGGAAGCGCTACCACGTTTCAGTCGCAATTGAATAGGCCTGCGACCACAAGCGGTGACCCGCGCGTGCCTTTTAACAGGTTCTGTCCCAGCTGGAAGTTCTTCTTACTAATTATTTTCAGTAGGTTGCGGGTCCAGGGCCGGCCCGTGGGCCTTCCGGTGGAAGCGATGTAAAGGACCCTTCCATTGCGTGAAAGCGGCGGGTGGTTTGACCAAAATGGGTGGCTTGCGAGCCCGCAGCGCCCGGCGAAGGCTGGGTCGCGCGCTGTCGGTCTCACGCGGACCGGGGCTGGCACGAATCGAATCCGAAACTGGGCTGTGTCATGGTGCAGGAACCTCATGTGCCGCCTGTTCGGCTTTCGCAGTGTCATCCCGAGTCAGGTTCATCGATCACTGGTGTTGGCCGAGAACGCCCTGGGCGTGCAGAGCAACGAGCATCCCGATGGCTGGGGCGTCGCCTACTACGTCGACGGTGTGCCCCATCTGACGCGCAGCCCGATGACTGCAGTCAGCGACGCGATGTTCCACCGCTTGAGTGGCTTGGTCGCCTCACAAACCGTACTCGCGCACGTGCGCCAAGCGACGCAGGGACAAAACAACGTCCTCAACTGCCACCCGTTTCAGTACGGGCGCTGGGTCGGTGCGCACAACGGCGACGTTCCAAACTTGAAGAACAAGCGTGGCGAGCTGGAAGCGGAGGTCGCTCCAAATCTCTTGCGCTTCGTGCTTGGTGAGACGGACAGCGAGCTCATCTTCTTCATGTGGCTCACACGCCTCGCCGCGTCGGGTCCGCTGAACGAACCCCACGATCTAGCCGATTTGGTGGAGGCGCTGCGTTGGACCGTGCAGCGGGTGCGCGCAATTT
>Ga0209181_10013496_pt1 | contig 10216 bp, 8 predicted proteins | sample MAT05_FD_187208 | JGI IMG/M metagenome (GOLD analysis project Ga0209181, IMG submission 187208) | Freshwater microbial communities from Lake Fryxell liftoff mats and glacier meltwater in Antarctica - MAT-05 (SPAdes) (version 2) | ecosystem: Environmental > Aquatic > Freshwater > Ice > Liftoff...
TGCGTCGTGCAAGGTAACGATGCGCTCCAGCTCGTCGGCCAAATGCGCGCCCCATGCCGGTTCGCCGCGCGTATAGGCGTTGTGTTCCAGGTTGTGCGTGTGCGGCAAATGGTCCACACCGACCAACATACTGCCGAAGGTTTTACGGTTATTGGAAATACCGCCGACCGAAATACCGCCGAAACCGACGCCGTGATAGCCACGTTCGCGCCCAATCAAGCGGGTGCGCGCGGCATCCCCGCGTACTCGGTGATAGGCAAGCGCCATTTTTAATGCCGTATCAACCGCTTCCGAGCCGGAGTTGGTATAAAACACCTGCCCAAACTTGTGGTTGGTGTAGGTCATCAAACGCTCAGCCAACAAAAACGCCGCTGGATGCGCCATTTGAAACGACGGCGCAAAATCGAGCTGACCAATCATGTCCTGTACGGCTTTAACTAGTTTTGGCTGCGCATGACCCAGCGGCACACACCACAACCCCGCTGTGCCATCCAAGACTTGATTGCCATCAACGTCCGTGTAGTACATGCCGTGTGCGGACACCATCAGACGCGGGTTCGCCTTAAAATCACGGTTCGCAGTAAACGGCATCCAATAGGCAGACGTTGCTTCGGGGCGGGATTCATACATAGCGCAAATCCTGTGCAGTATTGAAAAATACCCAGCAATCGCATCGCGTGGCCGAGTCGCAAATTGGTTCATCAGAATTCTTTAGCAACAAGCGCTTTGACGAAACCTTGACTGATGATTCTGCCACGAAAATCGTGCGAAATTGGCAAAATTCGGTTTTTGGGGATATTTGGGACGGGGATAGCCGTTGACGTGCATCCCGGTTGAGCGTCAAATGAAACTCGAATTTGCTTTTAACCTAGAAAACTCAATTGGACGTGCCCGAGTGTGCTTTTTTCGGCTTGTCCGGATCCCTAGTGTCAGATATGGGCGTGACGATGCGGCATAGTCATTCTCTGCAAGGCGGAAACAACGAAGCAGGGCGAGTCGAAAAAGGTGCAATCGGGTGCGTAGCGCTTAGCACCCATTCGGTGACGTTCGAAAAAGTCCGAAAACTTATGCACACTATGTCTATCCGAATGCCAAAGCGCGGTGAACTGAGTTTTTTAGGTTTAATGGTGCCTAATTTTCATGGCAATTTGGTACTCACTCGTAAATTTCACCAGGATCGAGACTATTAGTTTCGCGCACGTCCCTGCCTCGACAAAGCGCGAGCTGGCCGCAAACCCAGTCGCAGCGGCCATCACGACTTGGTATTTGCTTGAGCATTGCAGCGACACAATCGCTTTCGTTCTGGACCGACGGTTTTTGGCCATTCCCTTCTGGGTCATCATCAGACTTGGAAACCTACAAAGATGTCACTGACAACGTTGTCGATAGTCTTATTGCAGCGGGCATTCTTCAAGATAATGGCCGGAACGTCTTCGACCGGAATGAACCTACGCAGTGTTTGGATTACCTGAACTAATTAGCCGATGCTCGACCCACAAGCTTAACCGCGCGCAGCCATAAAGATGACAGCACTGAAAGAGCAAAAGGCGCCGAAATTCAGCGCCTTCTGTTTTTTTTAAAGGGAACTTAGCTTGCCCCTAATAGACTTCAAAGTCGGCGCGACAGCCCTGCGCAACCCAGACACCGCGGCGGTCAGCGCCCCAGCTATAGCCTTCGGTACATGCGGCACGACTAACTTGATTGACCAATCTGACGCGACCTCTAAACGGTAACGCACAATACGCTTGCCGTTGATCATAGCTTTCGCAGCGAATGACCGTTCCATGGGATTGCTCCGGTGCATAACCACCACCGCCGCCTCGATTTCCACGTTGGCGCTGGCGCTGCACAACTGAGGCAAAACTTCCTCTGCAACCCTGACTCACCCACAAGCCACGTCGATCCACACCCCACGTTTGGCCCTCTAAACACTGTGAGCGCGAATGTTGCTCAACCAAAACGACGTCACCCCGGTTGTCGATATCGCAATAGGCTACGCGCCCTTTGTAGCTCTCGCAAATAACCTCGTCGATAACATCAACATCGTCGTTGTCCCACGCTGCGGCGTGACCGCTGAAAAACATCGAGGCGCTAGACATCATTAAAATCAATACGATCTGCTTAAAACTTGTTTGCGTGAACATAGTGTTGGGCTCCCTTGTGGTCAAACGTTTACATCTCGATTTTTAAGTAATTTTTGGTTGAGCGTTTTGCGAAATTACCATCCCAGTCTAAACTTGAATCCTGAATTGAGACGCGCCGATCATATCCATGAGCCTGAATGACGAGTGCCCTGCCACCCTTGTTCATAAATTTTTACTCAGGCGCGCCGCATCTAAGCTTCGCAAAACAATCCGGATTTGATGCAATTTTTTCCGGTCTAAACACTGTCAAGCCGCTACCATGCTTGTTCTGGACGATTGGCTCGGCGCATAGTCGCAACATTCCTCCGCTTAAGGTCGTACGCACTGCATTAAAACCCTTCCCACTTGGACAAACTTTCCAGCATGAAACCCCACCCAGTGAAGATCTATTCGGCATGAAAATAATTTTGCATTGGCGGCTTGCGGCAACCGTCGCGATGGTTGTTGGTGCAGCATTTATCATTGCGCTTCCAGCCTTAAGCGTACTGAGATTACCGCCTGGCGCAAGCTTTTTTTCAGCAGCGTCTTTGGCGCTGGCACTTGCTGTTGCCGCAGTCATTTGGCTCTATAGTCTTCAGGAAAATCATATTGTTGCTGCGGAAAAAGACGCGACCAGTCTGATAAAAACAATACCGCTAATTTTTTTTACAGTGGATAAGCAGATGCAACTGAGTCGATTACGCTCGACTCGATTTGACGAATTTTTTTATGGGAAAAATTTTGGCGCTGGAACTGACTTTGCTAGCGCAATTGGATTCCTGACCGATGCCCAGATTCGTCAGGAGGCCGGGGACTACGTTAAATTGATGCTTGCCCAGACCAAAAGCACGGTGTCCGGCATGAATCCGCTCGAATGCGTTTCAGCGCTAATGCTTAATAGCGATGGGCGCCCTGAGCTTCGCTATTTTAAGTTCGCTTTTGGCGACTATTTTGAAACCGGTAAGTTTGCCGGGATCTTAGTTGCGATCAATGACATTTCTGACGTAGTTAACGTTAATGCTCAACTGCAGGCGTTGACGCAAAAATCAGACCAAAGCGCCCAGTCAAGCGTTGACTTAATGGTTCGGCTGATTAAGTTGGACCGAAAAACACTAGTTGACAAATTTGTCAGTTTTGAAAATTTGCTTGACGAGGCCAACCTGGAGTTAAAAGACAGCGGCCACAGTGGCGTGCGCTACCAAACGCTAGCTGATCAAGTGCGCAAAAAGATCAAACTGCTAAAAAATGACGCAGCCGCGCTCGGGTTAACCGAACTCAGTGCGAGCGCGGCGGAGATGGCGGCGGAGCTCGAAATTCTTGGGCAAAAGCCCGACCTGTCAGGGAATGATTTTTTTAGCGTCGCGCTAAAGCTCGATGTACTTTACGACTGCCTACATAAATTGAGCGCAATGCTGAGGCAGCTCCCGGACGCGGCCTTGAAGACAACTGCGCAAACCTACACGGCTTATGAAACGCCGGGTACAGCAGCTACCGCAGCAGCTCTAGAAACGCCAGACACTGCGCCAGCTGAGCAAGCCACGCCAGAAGGCGATGCAAATAGATGCGACTCATTGGAAAGCGGCATAGAAGAACAAGCCCGCGTCAGCGACGCCATGTCAACGACCCTCAATACCTATGCATCATCTGAAAAAGCGCCTTTGGCTGATGCATTGCCGTTAGTAAATTCAAAGCTCAGTAGCAAAGAACAAACCTCAATCGCACCAGCGGGCGGAACCAACGATACCCATTTACTGCGCTTTGAATTCGCCTTAATCCAACAAGCATGTATTAGAACTGCCGAGAAATTGGGCAAAAAGATTGCAGTAAATGCGCAAAATCTTATAGCTGAGGCAATTCCCGACCGTTTGAAACAACCTTTGACCGAAATTTTAGTGCAATTGATTCGCAGTTCACTTGCAAATGGACTGGAGTTGCCGGCCGTTCGAACGGCCGCAGGAAAGGACGAAAGGGCAACACTAGCACTCACATGGACGGAATTAGAAAATGGCGGTTACGAGTTGGTTTTTCGTGACGATGGCTATGGTCTAAATTTCGACGTTATCCGTTCGCGAGCCCTCGCTTTGAACAGAATCTCTGTGGCACAGGCCGACGCACTCGATTCGCGTCAGCTAGTCGGGTTTATCTTTGAGCCCGGATTTTCGACGGCGATAAACCCAGCCGATAACGCGGGCTTTGGCGCCGGTTTGGATTTAGTTATGGCTGCTGTCAAAAGATCTGGCGGTAAAATTTCGGTAGGCACGCAACCTGGGCTCTACACGCAGTTTCGCGTCAGCTTTCCAGTATTGAAGGACTTAAGCTGAATGTGGGCGACCAAAAAATTGGGTTTGACGTCGTCGCAATGTTCTCGAACGCAACACTTTCAGATAAGAAGTCAGCGGCATTTGAATTGGGAACTTTTCGATCATTACCCACTCAACGGCGCTAACTTCTATCGGCGATACCCCTATGGCCTACGCTCAGCAAACGCTATCAAATCCAGCCGCCGCCCGGCCTGCAACAAATCGGAGCAATATCTATGCGCTTAGCCCAGCAGCGCCAGCAACGGTGGCCGCTGCGCCTTCAGCACTCGGAAGTGATTGGATGACTGAAGCAGATCTTGACGTGTTACTGGTGCAGCGGGCGCAAGCTGGCGAAATGAAAGCGTTTGATTTGCTGATCCGCCGCTATCAATCTAAGGTTATTGCCGCTATTGGCCGCTTAGTGCGCGATCGCACTGAGTGTGAGGATATTGCCCAGGAAGTGTTCTTGCGCGTTTATAAAAATCTAAATGGATTTCGCGGCGAAAGTTCCTTCTACACCTGGATTTATCGAATTTCATTAAACACTGCGAAAAATTTCCTAAGCTCAAACAATCGCAAAATCAACACATCAGGCCTTGAGCTTGATGTCGCCGATCAAATTCAAGATCCGGCTAGCTTGCGCGATCGCGCCACGCCCGAACGGGAGTTTTTACGTGAAGAAATCCAGCGCGCAGTCGTCGAAAGCATGGCAGCACTTCCTCCTGATATTCGCCAGGCACTGCAATTACGTGAGTTAGAAGGTCTGAGCTATGAAGAGATCGCAGCGCAAATGGATTGTCCAATTGGCACCGTACGCTCAAGAATTTTTCGGGCGCGGGAAGCAGTGGACAAACGCATCCGGCCGATGCTTGAGCAGCAGTAGCCGAAATGAAAGCGCTTCGCCTAGTCCTTAAAGAAACTTCGTTTCTAAATTCTGCAAGTCAGGGATACACGCCATGAATAACGACGACGAAACAACTTCACCCGCATCATTAGAACAACCGTTACCGTCGGAACACTTAAGGGAAAGCCTCTCTGCGCTGCTCGATGGTGAGCTGAGTGCAACGGAAGCGGCGTTTTTAATCAAGCGCATGGCGCACGACGCCGAACTCAATGCGCAGTGGCAACGCTTTGAAGGAATTGGCGAAGTACTGCGCGGGCAGGCGCTAGTGTTAGAGAACGATCGTTTTAGCGCCCGCGTTTTGAGCAAGATTGCGGCTGATTCAGCAGACACATCGCCCGCATTTGCACCACAAAGAATTGCTACTTCACGCAATGCATTCAACCGCCAAACATTGAGCCGCTTCGGCACCGGTATTGCGATTGCAGCGGCGGTAGCCTGGGCTGCTTTACTTTTACCACAACGATATCAAACCGAACTTGAGTCACCGCAGGTAGTTAAATCCGCAGCACCTTTGACGCTCGCAAGCCCCGTGGTCAGTATACGAACGGTATCTGGGCACATCGGTGGAGAGGCAATATCTGGCGGGGCTCAAAACAACGCCTTACTTGCGCAATCGATGGATGCATTTTTATTGGAACACGTCCAGCGTTCGCCCGTTTCGCCTATTTCTGACGCTGTGTATTTACAGAGTATTGCCTTAAGTGAAAGCTTAGAAGTGCCTCAATAATGCGAGCGCTCCTCTTCATCCTAAGCGTTTGCAGCCTGCCGAATGCATTAATGGCGCAATCCGCAAGCATTTCGTTAGATCGAGAAGCCTTGTTACATCGATTTGTTTCACCCAAACCGATGAGTTACCGCGCCGAGGTGATGTTTGGACCAAGCAATCCAAATGCGCCCACAAACCCAACGCGCATTCTCGAGGTACGAAATGGACTGCTGATGTCTTCGCCGGCAGTACCGGGGGCGCAGTTTGCTATTTCGGATCAAACTAAAGCGATTTCTGCGCTCATGAGTAATTATCAGGCGCAGTGGGAAGAAATTGCCGCAAATTCGACGCTCGCAGATCGATCCACACAGCAGCTGAAATTGATACCCAGGGATGGTTGGCGCTATACACGGGTACTTTGGCTAGACGAACAAACCGGTGTGCCACTGAAAACGGAAATCTATCGAAAAAATGAGCTTATCGAGCGCATCCAGGTCAAAAATATTACCTTTTTGGAGATTGACAGTGGATCTAATACGAACTCAAGCGACAGGAACGCAAGCGACAGGAACTCAAGCGACACGCAAAACACCGATGCAGCCCCTGAAATGTCGGCACACTCAATGTTTTACGTGCGCAACGTACCCACAGGCTTCGTTTTAACTTCAGTTTTTAACGACACCGTGCACGTACAACAAATCTATAGCGATGGAGTTGCCCGGGTTAGTGTATTCGTGCAGTCTTTAGGAGCACTTCCAGCGGCCGGCTATACCCAACGTGGTAGCACCGGCTTTGTCGTACGTAGAAATGGCAATGTTGATCTAGTGGCAGTGGGAGACGTGCCGCAGGCGACGCTTGATCGTTTTTTAAGTGGCGTGGACGCTGTTCAAGAATAAACTGCAAGCCGCTATAAATGATCGTACAGGACACCAGAAACTGGGCGCTTTTTTGAGAACTTAAATATTAAACCTTAGCCTTCAGGAATTGCTTTGTTGACTGTTTGACGTAAACGTTCCGGGCTACACTAACGGGCTACTCGGCCCCACCAAGGCCTTTTAAGTTTACGCACACGGGCTCATGCTTTTTGCAAGCCAGGCGTTCGCTTTGTGCCGGATAATAAGGTTCAATGAAAAACATACGAAATTTTTCCATTATCGCGCACGTTGATCACGGAAAATCGACGCTGTCGGATCGCTTCATTCAGTTCTGCGGCGGTTTGAGCAATCGTGAAATGAGCGAGCAAGTGCTCGACAATATGGATATCGAACGCGAGCGCGGCATTACGATCAAAGCGCAAAGTGTTTCACTCGATTACCTCGCGTTAGACGGCGAAACCTATCATTTAAACTTTATCGATACACCCGGGCACGTCGATTTTTCCTACGAAGTAAGCCGTTCGCTGTCTGCTTGTGAAGGTGCATTGCTAGTCGTTGACGCCGCACAAGGCGTCGAGGCGCAAAGCGTCGCCAATTGCTACACCGCAGTCGAGATGGGATTGGAAGTAGTGCCGGTGTTGAATAAAATTGATTTGCCAACTGCAGATCCAGATCGCGTGCGCCAAGAAATTGAGGACGTTATCGGTATTGATGCGACGGACGCCGTCGAAGTCAGTGCGAAAACAGGCCTTAATATCCGAGAGGCGTTGGAAGCATTGGTAAAACGCATCCCGGCACCGACGCAGCCGCCTGGCGATGAAGTCAAGGCGCTTATCATTGACTCCTGGTTTGATAACTATCTTGGTGTCGTGTCGCTAGTACGTGTGATGCAGGGCGTATTAAAGAAAGGCGACAAAATTTTAGTGATGTCCACCGGGCGCACACATCAAATCGAAGAGATGGGCGTATTTACACCTAAGCGTGTTTTGCGGGATCGCCTTAGCGCAGGCCAAGTTGGCTTTATCTGCGCTTCTATCAAAGAAGTTAACGGCGCGCCGGTAGGCGATACGCTTACGCTGGCAAGCAAGCCCGCCGCGGCACCATTACCTGGCTTTCAAAAAATCAAACCCCGCGTTTTTGCTGGCATGTTCCCTGTTAACGGCGAGGATTACCCGGCGCAACGCGACGCTTTAGAAAAACTTAAGCTCAACGATTCCTCGATCACATTTGAACCGGAAAGCTCAGAAGCCATGGGTTTTGGCTTTCGCATCGGCTTTTTAGGCCTGCTGCACATGGAAATTGTGCAAGAGCGTTTAGAGCGTGAGTACAACCTCGATTTAGTCACCACCGCGCCTACAGTGATTTATCAGCTTGAATTGACCGACGGCAGCGTTGTAGAGCTTGATAATCCAGCTAAATTGCCTGCCGGGCACTTAGTCGCCGAAGTTCGTGAACCGATCATCACTGCAAACATCTTGGTGCCGCCAGACTACCTAGGTTCGGTTATCAAGCTTTGCGAAGAAAAGCGTGGCGAGCAAAAAAGCTTGAATTTCCTAGGCACGCAGGTTTCGGTAGTGTACGAACTGCCGCTTTCAGAAGTCGTTATGGATTTTTTTGACAAGCTAAAAAGCGTTTCACGCGGTTACGCAAGTTTTGACTACACCTTCAATCGTTTTGAAGCCGGCCCTTTTGTGCGGGTTGACGTGTTGATCAACGGTGATCGTGTCGATGCACTCAGCCTGATCACGCACCGGGGCGTCGCAGATCGGCGCGGCCGTGATTTAGTGGAAAAATTGCGTGAACTGGTGCCGCGTCAAATGTTCGACGTTGCCATTCAGGCTGCCATCGGCGCGCAGATTATCGCGCGCTCTACAGTCAAGGCTATGCGGAAAAACGTGTTGGCGAAGTGCTACGGCGGAGACGCAACACGCAAAAAGAAACTGTTAGAAAAGCAAAAAGAAGGCAAAAAGCGCATGAAGCAAGTAGGGAATGTGGAAATACCCCAGGAAGCTTTCCTTGCGGTGCTTAAGCTAGATCGCTAACTAAATCAACTCAGACATCGCTTCAATAACGACGCACCGCCAAAGCCAAGTCAATTACCGTGGTAAAAATATATGAATGTTGATTTTCCTCTAATTCTCACTGTTCTAGCGCTATTTTCTGGTTTGATTTGGCTAGTCGATGCGCTATTTTTCGCACGCACCCGCCGAGCAAGAAACGAGGCGGTAGCACAAGGCGAGCTGCCTGAGAAAGAATCGTGGCTAACCGAGCAGGCGAAGGCATTCTTCCCCGTATTGATGATTGTTTTAGTGGTGCGATCCTTTTGGTTTGAACCCTTTCAGATTCCCAGCGGTTCCATGATGCCAACGCTTTTGGTTGGCGATTTTATTGTGGTCAACAAGTATGCCTATGGCTTACGTCTACCAGTGACTAACCAGAAAATCCTCAGCATCGGCGAACCTAAGCGCGGCGAGGTGGTGATCTTTAGACGCCCCGCGCGCCAGCCAGAATTTGATCATCCAATGTCAGCCGACGAGCGCGCAAAAGACTTAGCAATTGTGGGCGCCACTTTTATCAAGCGTTGTATCGGCTTGCCAGGAGATACAGTTAGCTACCAAAACCATGAGTTTCGTATCAACGGTGAAGTCATCGAGCATAAGCCCATCGGAAATTACATGACCGATGCGTCCAGCGTAGCGCCGATTGAAGCAATGCTGCAAAGTGAAAACCTGCTGGGCGTGACTCATCAAACCCTAACCACACCCTACCCACAGCTAAATGGCGAATGGGTTGTGCCCGCAGGGCATTATTTAATGATGGGTGACAACCGCGACGGCAGTTCTGACGGCCGCGATTGGGGCTTTGTGCCAGAAGAAAATTTAATGGGTCGCGCCAGTTTTATTTGGATGCACTGGGATTGGCAGCGCAAAGGCGTCGTCGCTTGGAATAGAATTGGCACCACAGTTCGTTAACACTAAATAGGAGCAGTGTATGAAAGTCAAAGCGCAGCGCGGTATTACTTTAATGGGTTTTTTGGTGGTGCTTGCAGTGACGGGCTTTTTCCTTCTCATTGGGGCGAAACTGTTTCCAGCATATTCCGAATTCAACTCGGTAAAGTCAGTTATGAATGACATGGCGCTTGAACCGGGTGCTGCGAATTTTACGATCACGCAAGCTTGGGGCTCGATGGAGCGCCGATTTAACATTAGCTACGTGGAGACGCCCAAGCGAGCCTGCCTGACCCTGGATCGCAAAGCCGGCGCGAATTTAACCTGCACGTACGAATATCGTACGGCATTTGTCTACAA
>Ga0209181_10013499_pt1 | contig 10213 bp, 4 predicted proteins | sample MAT05_FD_187208 | JGI IMG/M metagenome (GOLD analysis project Ga0209181, IMG submission 187208) | Freshwater microbial communities from Lake Fryxell liftoff mats and glacier meltwater in Antarctica - MAT-05 (SPAdes) (version 2) | ecosystem: Environmental > Aquatic > Freshwater > Ice > Liftoff...
GTAGATTGAGGGGAGTTTGAGACCAGGAGCCGAGCCGTGCTGACCCGACTGAAGGTGACTGGGTTCAAGAACCTGGTGGACGTGGACGTCCACTTCGGCCCGTTCACATGCATCGCCGGACAGAACGGGGTGGGGAAGTCGAATCTATTCGACGCCATTCAGTTTCTGAGCGCGCTTGCCGACCGGACGTTCATGGACGCAGCTAAATCGGTCCGGGACGAATCCGGACGGACTGGGGATATCCGGGCACTGTTCCACCGGACTGGCGACCGGGTCGGGGACCGGATGCGTTTTGAAGCGGAGATGATCATCCAACCGACTGGGGCGGATGACCTCGGGCAGACGGCATCGGCTGGTAGCACATTCCTTCAGTACTCGATCGAACTCGGCTACCGAGCCAATACGAACGGACCGAGCGGCGAAGCTCTCGAACTGATCCATGAAAACCTGACGTACTTGCCCCCAGTGGAGTGGCAGAAGCGACTGAAATTCCCCCGGACGGACAAGTGGGATGAGTCCGCGCTCGTGTATAAGAATCGGAAGTCGCCATACATCTCGACGCAGGTGGACGAGGGAGAGCGACGGGTGTTGCTTCACCGTGAGGAGGCGCGCACGTCGGGGAAGACGACGAAGCGGCCGGCGCGCCAGTTGCCGCGTACAGTACTTTCCGCCACGAACGCTTACGAATCCCCGACAGCCCTGCTGGTGCGGCGAGAGATGCAGTCCTGGCGACTACTACAACTCGAACCGTCCGCCCTGCGCAAGCCCGACGAGTTCGACGCCCCGTCCCAGTTGGGATGGGACGGGGCTCACCTGCCCGCCACGTTGTTCCGGCTCGCTAAGGCTGCCGAACGGTCGGATGCGACGGGGGAGGGGGCGAGCCGGGTTTACGGACGCTTGGCCGCCAGGCTTCACGAACTGATTGACGACATCCGCACGCTTCGGATCGATCGGGACGACAAGCGCGAGCTCCTATCCCTGATCGCTACGGACCGCTTGGGCACGGCGCTCCCGGCCCGCGGGCTGTCCGACGGCACGCTCCGCTTCCTAGCTCTCGCGGTGTTGGAAATGGACCCCGAGGCGGTCGGCGTAGTCTGCTTCGAGGAGCCTGAGAACGGCATCCACCCGGCCCGCATCCCGGCCATGCTACGGCTGCTGAAAGACATCGCTGTAGACCCGAGCCTTCCGGTCGGACCGGACAATCCCCTCCGCCAAGTGATCGTCAACACACACTCCCCCGTCGTGGTCAAGGAGGTTTACGAGAATGATCTGGTCGGAGCGGTTACCGAGGAAGCGGTGACGAGCGACGGGCGGGCACGACAGATCGGGTTCCATTCGTTGCAGAACACCTGGAGGGCTACACTCGATCCACCCCCTCAACAGTTGGCCTTGAATGCGCTCCAGGCTTACCTGGCTCCGTTGCGCCGACGGGTCGACGGCCGGGCCACAAACTCGCGCCGGGCCGGGGGCAAAGCTCGTCGGGTTTGCGAACGGGAAGATGTTCGCAGTCTTTTCGACGGGTTGGCCGACGCATGAGTCCACTCCGAGTTACCATCCGCGGAGACGGCTCATCGGACGACGCGCTCAAGCCACTCGTTGAGTGGGTGTTGCGGGAACACTTGCCAGTGATGGTGGGCGCGGCCGTGCAATTGGTAGAACGGTACGACCCGTTACCGGCCGAGCGCAAGGGGCTAACGGGGTCGATCGAACGGTCCCTCCGCCTCGCCCCGTGCGAACTCCTGGTGGCCCACCGCGACTCGGAGAACGACACCCGGGGCAAGAGGGTGAGCGAGATCGACGAGGCCGTTGCCGAGTTGCGAGGCGAGGGAGCGGCGATTCCCCCTTACGTCTGTCTAGTGCCGATTCGCATGACCGAGGCGTGGCTACTCTTCGACGAACCGGCCATCCGGGCTGCGTCTGGGAACCCGAACGGTAAGGTCCGGCTGAAGCCGCCCGCGCCGAGAACCGTGGAAGGTCTGGCCGACCCCAAATCGCTGCTGCGGGCGTTGGTGAAAACCGCCAGCGAACTGACGGGACGAAGGCTGAAGAAGCTCGAAACGAATCACATCCCGCGGACGGTCGCGGCGTACATCGACGACTTCGCCCCGCTCCGCCAGCTCTCCGCGTTCCGCGACTTCGAGGCCGAGGTGCGCGCGTTCGCGGAGAGCTGGGGGCCGGCCGACTAACCCGCCTCACGCCTTGCCGATGTGGTGGATGATGCGCTCTGCGAACTCCGTGCTGCTCGCCCCGGCCCCGTCGCCGTACCCGGGGAACTGACGGGCGATGTCGTACGTCACGTACAGCTTCCCGCCCGGACCCGCCTTCGCCGTCGCGTCCGCCTCCGCGAACGTCGCCTCCACCGCCTTGTTCACCAGCGTCGCCGCCTCGAACCACTGGAGGAACTCCAGCAGCAGCGCCCCGCTCAGCAGCACCGCGCCGGGGTTCGCCCGGTTCTGGCCGGTGTACTTCGGGGCCGTGCCGTGCGTCGCCTCGAACATCGCCGCCCCGTCGCCGATGTTCGCCCCCGCCGCCAGGCCGATGCCGCCGGTCAGCGCCGCCACCGCGTCGCTCAGGTAGTCGCCGTTCAGGTTCGGCGTGGCGATCACGCTGTAGTCCTCCGGCCGCAGCTGGACCTGCTGGAACATGCTGTCGGCGATGCGGTCCTTGATGAGGAGCTTGCCGGCCGGCGCCTTGCCGCCGTGGTCCTTGTACACCTCGTCCTCGGTCACGATCTGGTCGCGGAACTCGGCCTTCGCCAGCTCGTAGCCCCAGTCCTTGAACGCGCCCTCGGTGAACTTCATGATGTTCCCCTTGTGGCACAGCGTCACGCTCGGGAGCTTCTTGTCGAGCGCGTACTGGATCGCCATCCGCACCAGCCGCCGCGTCCGCTCCGGGCTGATCGGCTTGATGCCGATGCCGGCGCTGTCCAGGAGCACGTCCGGGCCGTACCCGAGCCCGCGGAGGAAGGCGACGAGCTTCTTCTGGTTGTCGCTGCCGCTCTTGAACTCGATGCCGCAGTACACGTCCTCCGTGTTCTCGCGGAAGATGCACATGTCCACCTTGTTCGCGTTGCGGTTAGGGGCGTCCACTCCCTGGTAGTAGCGCACCGGGCGGACGCAGCCGTACAGGTCGAACTTGAACCGGAGGTAGACGTTGATGCTGCGGAACCCGCCGCCGATGGGGGTGGTGAGCGGGCCTTTCAGGCCGACCTTGTAGTAGTCGAACGCCTTGAGGGTGTCGTCCGGCAGGTAGGCGGCGCGCTGGCCGTCCTCGGGGAGCGCCTTCAGCTGGTCGTCGGTCACGCTCGGGCTGTACCGCTTGCGGGCCTCGTCGCCGGCCTCGGCCTCGAACCACACCAGCTTCTTGGTGCCGCCGTAGGCCTTGCGAACCGCGGCGTCGAGCACCTTCACCGCGGCGGTCGTGATGCCGGGAACGTTCCCCACGTCGGCGCCGATGCCGTCGCCCTTGATGAGGACGACGACGGGGTCGTTGGGGATGGTCCACTTGCCGCCGTCGTATGTGACGCGGGTGCCGGACGTGGGGGCGGTGAGTTTGTCGTAGGACGGGGCGGTCATGGAGGAACCCGGGGGTGGGACGGAAGAACGGGTAGCTTACAGACGGACACCGCTCGCGGCTCCGCGCCGCGGGGCGCGAAGCCGCAAGCGGCAACGTCACCACCCGAGTTGCCGCTTGCGGCTTCGCGCCCCGCGGCGCGGAGCCGCGAGCGGCGGCGCGTAACCCCCCTGTAACGCGGCGGAACGCGCGCCCTTCCCCCGCCGTCCGAACTTCGTCTATAAGACACCACGTAGTCGCCTCTCCCGTCGAGGTTTCCCCATGCCCCGGTCGAAGCGCTTCCTCGCCGCCGGCGCCGCGCTGTGCGCCGCCGCCGTCGCCGCCGGCCTCGTCGCCACCCGCGACACCGCCGCCCAGCCGCGGCCGGAGCAGTGGAAGAAGGTGGACGAGGCTGTCAAGAAGGGGCTCCCCAAGACCGCCATCCAGGAGCTGGAGCCGATCATCGCCTCGGCCATCAAGGACAAGGCGTATCCCGAGGCGGTCAAGGCCGTCTGCACGAAGATCAACCTCGAAGGGAACATCCAGGGGAATAAGCCGGAGGAGAAGGTCATCCGCCTGAAGGCGGCCATCGCCACCAGCCCGGCCGAGATGCACCCGGTCATGAACGCCGTGCTCGCCCACTGGTACTGGCACTACTTCCAGCAGAACCGCTACCGCATCGTGCAGCGCACCGCCGCCGGCGACACCACGGGGGATGATGTCACGACGTGGGACTTGCCGCGCATCCTGTCGGAAGTCGAGCGCCAGTTCGACCGCGCCCTCGCCGCCGACAAGCAGCTGAAGGCCACCCCCGTCGCGCAGTACGACATCCTGCTGCAAAAGGGGACCATCCCCGACCGGTACCGGCCGACGATGTACGACGTGCTGGCGTTCGACGCCCTCGGCTTCCTCGCGGCCGGCGAACACGGGCTCACGAAGGGCGAGGACAACTTCGAGATCGCCGCCGACTCGCCCGTCTTCGCCCCGCTCGCCGACTTCCTGAAGTGGCAGCCGCAGACCACCGACGCGACGAGCCGCACGCTCAAGGCGCTCAAGCTGTACCAGACGCTCGTCGCGTTCCACGCCGGCGACGAGAACCCGTCCGCCCGGCTCGACGCCGACCTCCACCGGCTGCGCTTCGGCCACACCCGGGCCGTCGGGCCGGACAAGGACGCGAACTACATCAAGGCGCTCGAGCGCTTCGCCGCCGACCACGCGGACCACGAACTGTCCGCGATGGCCCGGTCGCTGTGGGCGCGCGCCGAGGTGAACCGCGGCGACCGCGTGAAGGCCCGGCAGATCGCCCTCGCCGGCAAGGCCGCGTTCCCCAACAGCCCCGGCGGAACGCTCTGCTACAACGTCGTCGTCGAGATCGAAGCCCGGCACATCCAGGTGAACACCGAGCGCGCCTGGGCCGACCCGCAGCCCGACGTCCGCGTCACCTACCGGAACCTCAGCCGCGTCCACTTCCGGCTCGTGAAGGCCGACTTCACCGCCCGCCTCCAGCGGAACGTGTGGCGGCCCGAACAGTTGCTCAACGAGGCCGAGCGGACCGCCCTCCTCGCGCAGAAGGCCGAGCTCGCGTTCACCCGCGAGCTGCCGCCGACGCCCGACTACAACGAGCGCACCGAATCGTTCCCGGCGCCGAAGGGCGTCGCCCCCGGGTTCTACTTCCTCATCGCCAGCCCCGACGCCAACTTCGGCGGCGCCGACAACGTCGTCACGTTCGCCGACGTGTGGGTGAGCGACCTGGCCGTCGTCACCCGGCAGGAGTCCGGCACCCTGCGCGTCGGCGGGTTCGTACTGAAGGGGAACCCCGGCACGCCGGTCGAGGGCGCGAAGGTCCAAATCTGGCACCGCCGGCCGAACGGCGGGTGGGACGCCGGCGAGACCGGCCCCACCGACCGCAACGGCATGTACGCCCTCACCGGCCGCCAGCAGCACGGCTACCTCGTCGTCGCCACGCACGAGAAGCAGCAGCTCGCCAGCGCCCACGACGCCTACCTCCACCAGCACGACTTCCGGGCGCAGCCGCACGAGCAGACGGTGTTCTTCACCGACCGCGCGCTGTACCGGCCGGGGCAGACCATCCAGTTCCGCGGCGTCTGCTTCCGCACCGACCACGCGGCCGACAAGTACGAGGCCATCCCGAACCGCGACGTGACCGTCGTGTTCAGCGACGTGAACGGGCAGGAGGTGGCGAAGCTCGCCGTGCGCACCAACGAGCACGGCTCGTTCTCCGGCAGCTTCACGGCGCCGCGCGACCGGCTGACCGGCCAGATGACGATCCACACCCCCGGCGGCCCGCCGGGCGCCACGCGGATCGCCGTCGAGGAGTACAAGCGGCCGAAGTTCCTGGTGACGACCGAGCCGCCGCGCGAGGCCGCGAAGCTCGGCGCCGAGGTGAAGGTGCCCGGCAAGGCGGCCGCGTACACCGGCGCCGCCGTCGGCGGGGCGCGGGTGAAGTACCGCGTCGTCCGCGAGGTGCGCTACCCGAGCTGGTTCTTCGAGTACTGCTGGTGGCGGCCGGTGCCGCGCCAGCCGGCGCAGGAAATCGCCCACGGCACCCTCGTCACGGAACCCGACGGCAGCTTCACCGTGCCGTTCACCGCGGCGCCGGACAAGAGCGTCCCCGAGAGCGACGAGCCGACGTTCCGCTACACCGTGACCGCGGAAGTGACCGACACGACCGGCGAGACGCGCGTCGGCACGCAGAGCGTGGAGGTGGGCTACGTCGCGCTCCGCGCCACCGTGAGCGCGAGCGAGTGGCAGACGGCCGACGCCGCCGTGAAGCTGACGGTCGGCACCGCCAGCCTGGACGGCGCCGGCCGCGAGGCCGCGGGCACCGTGAAGGTGTACCGGCTGAAGACGCCCGAGCGGCCGGCCCGCGCCGACCTGCAAGGGTGGCAGCGGCCGTACACCATGCTCCCCGGCGCCGCCCCGCGACCCGACCCGACCAAGCCGGTGAGCTGGGAGCTCGGCGAGGTCGCGCACGCCGCCGAGTTCAAGACCGACGGCAAGGGGAAGGCGGAAGCGCTCGCCAAGCTGCCGGCCGGCATTTACCGCGTGATCGTCGAGACGAAGGACGCCTTCGGGAAGGCGGTCACCGGCAAGGCGCAGCTGCTCGTGCTGGCCCCCGCCGCGGACAAGCTGAACGTGCCGCTCACGAACGTGGTGGCGTCGCCGAAGTGGAGCGTCGAGCCGGGCGGCATCTTCACCCTGTATTGGGGCACCGGCTACGAGTCGGGCCGGGCGTTCGTGGAAGTCGAGCACCGCGGCAAGACGTTGCACGCCTTCTGGACCGACGCCGCCAAGACGCAATCGACGCTGACCGTGCCCGTGACCGAAGACATGCGCGGCGGGTTCACCGTGCGCACGACCTACGTCCGCGAGAACCGCGGCTACCTGGAGTCGCGGCACGTGGACGTGCCGTGGACGAACAAGCAGTTCACGGTGAAGTGGGAGACGTTCCGCAACAAGCTGGAGCCCGGCAAGCGCGAGACGTTCACCGCGGTCATTACCGGCCCGGACGCGAAGCGGGCGGCGGCGGAGATGGCGGCGACGCTGTACGACAAGTCGCTGGACGCCTACCGCCCGCACCACTGGCAGCAGGCCATCGGCCAGTTCCGGCAGGACCACTCGCGGCTCCAGCAGCAGTTCGAGAACGTGCCGAAGCACCTCCAGCACCTGCACGGCCAGTGGCCCTCGCGGCACCTCGGCGTCACGCTCACGTACCGCGGGCTCCCGCCCGAGCTGACCACGAACTACCAGGGCTACGACTACTTCTCCCAGGGGCTCGGCAACGCCTGGGCGGCGAACCAGTACCGCGAGTACTCGCGGATGGCGCTCGCCGACGGGATGGTCGCCCCGACCGCCGCTACCCCGATGGCGCCGCCGATGCCCGGCTCGATGCCGATGGAGGCTCAATCCGCCGGCCGGGGCGGCGACGCCAACGGCGCCGACCGCAAGAACGCCGCCGGCGGCGAGCCCGGTGGGCCGTCCGAGCCGGACCTGTCGAAGGTCGCCGCCCGCACGAACCTGAACGAGACGGCGTTCTTCTTCCCGCACCTCGTCTCGGACGCCGAGGGCGTCGTGCGCATGGAGTTCACCATGCCCGAGGCGCTCACCACCTGGCGGTTCATGGGCATCGCCCACGACCGCGACCTGCGCAGCGGCTTCCTCTCGGACGAACTCGTCACGTCGAAAGACCTGATGGTGCAGCCGAACCCGCCGCGCTTCCTCCGCGAGGGCGACGTGCTCGAATACCCGGTGAAGGTGTCGAATACGTCCGCGACGCGGCAGCAGGGGAAGGTGCGCCTGGCCGTCCGCGACGCCCGCACCGACAAGGGGCAGGACGCCGAACTGGGCCTCGCCAACGCCGAGCAGGCGTTCGACCTGCCGGCCGGCGAGTCGAAGACGTTCAGCTGGAAGCTCACCGTCCCCGAGGGCGTCGGCCCGCTGACGTTCAAGGCCGTCGCCGCCAGCGACCGCCACTCAGACGGCGAGGAGGGCGTGGTGCCCGTTCTCTCCCGCAAGGTGCTGGTGGTCGAGTCGATGCCGCTGCCAATCCGCGGCGCCGGGCAGAAGGACTTCGACTTCGCCCGACTGCGGAACTCGGCCGGGTCGAACAGCATCCGCCACCAGTCGTTCAGCATCCAGATGGTGAGCCAGCCGGCGTGGTACGCGGTGATGGCGCTGCCGTACCTGATGGAGTACCCGCACGAGTGCAGCGAGCAGACGTTCAACCGCCTCTACGCCAACGGCCTCGCCCGCCACGTCGCCAACAGCGACCCGCGCATCCGCCGCGTGTTCGACCTGTGGAAGGGCACCCCGGCGCTGCAGAGCCCGCTGGAGAAGAACGCCGACCTGAAGGCGGTGACGCTCGAAGAAACGCCGTGGGTCCGGCAGGCGGTGAAGGAGGGGCAGGCGCGGCAGAACGTCGGCATCCTCTTCGACGCCAACCGGCTCGACCAGGAAACGGCCCGGCTGAACCGCCGCATGGCCGAGATGCAGTACCCCGACGGGATGTGGCCGTGGTTCCCGGGCGGCCGGCCGAACGAGTACATGACGCTGTACATCACGACGGGCTACGGCCGGATGCGGCACCTCGGCGTGAAGCAGGACGTGGCCCCGGCGGTGAAGGCCGTCACCGCGCTGGATGCGTGGATGGACCGCAGCTACCGCGAAATCCTGCGCCGCGGCAACCCGGAGCTCAACCACCTGTCGCCGACCGTGGCGCAGTACCTGTACGGCCGCAGCTTCTTCCTCGCCGACCGGCCGATCGCCAACGAGCACCGGCAGGCGTGGGACTTCTGGGTCGGTCAGGGGAAGCGCTACTGGCTGCAACTCGGCCACCGCCAGAGTCAGGCGCACATCGCGGTGGCGCTGAAGCGCGTCAACGACCTGCCGGCCGCCCGCGGCATCATGGCGTCGATCAAGGAGCGCTCCGTCTCCAACGAGGAGATGGGGATGTTCTGGCGCGACCTGGAGCTGCAGCAGTTCTGGTTCCGCGCCCCGATCGAGACGCAGGCGATGATGATCGAGGCGTTCGACGAGGTGATGAACGACCAACAGGCCGTCGAGGACTGCAAGGTGTGGCTCATCAAGCAGAAGCAGACGCAGGACTGGAAGACCACGAAGGCCACCGCCGACGCCGTGTACGCGCTGCTCCTGCGCGGCGAGAACCTCCTGAAGTCCGACGCGCTGGTGGAAGTGACCGTGGGTAATCGCAAGATCGAGCCGCGGAACGTGGAGGCCGGCACGGGCTTCTACGAGGAGAAGTTCCTGCGCAGCGAGGTGCAGCCGTCGATGTCGGCGATCACGCTGAACAAGAAGGACGCGGGCGTGAGCTGGGGGAGCGCCCACTGGACGTACCTGGAAGACCTGGACAAGGTGACGGTGGCTGCCGACGGCCCGTTGAAGCTGGAGAAGCGGCTGTTCTTGAAGTCGTACACGAAGCAGGGGCCGAAGCTCGACCCGTTCGCCAAGGCGCCGGTCGGCGTGGGCGACGAGGTGCTGGTGCGGATGGTGCTGCGGACGGACCGGGACATGGAGTACGTCCACCTGAAGGACCACCGCGGCAGCGGCACGGAGCCGACGAACGTGTTGTCGCGGTACCGGTTCCAGGACGGGCTGGCGTACTACGAGAGCACGAAGGACACGGCGACGCACTTCTTCGTGGACTACCTGCCGAAGGGGAACTACGTGTTCGAGTACCCGCTGCGGGTGCAGCACCGCGGGGTGTACAGCACCGGGTTCGCGGCGATCCAGTGCCTGTACGCGCCGGAGTTCAACAGCCACTCGGAGAGTTTGACGCTGGACGCGCGGTAGGTGTTGCCCGGCCGCCCACCGTCAGGCGGCGGGTGCCTCAGGAGCGGGTCGGGCGTCCGCGGCCGGTCCCGGCTGTCGAAGTCGTGGAACGCCAGGCTGCGGGAGGCGGTGGCGCGTGCATGCGGAGGCGGGTGACGATCGGCTTCGGGTTGCTCAAGACCCGCACGCCGTTCGACCCCGCGTTCGCGTCACGAATCGCCACTTGATAACACGCGACCTTGTATCTTCCAGGCGGCCGCACCCGCGGCCACGTTCCCGGGGGTGGCAGGCCGTCTGCTACCCGGCCCGCGAGGCCGCGAACCAGCTGGTTAGCACTACAGCGCGGGTGTTT
>Ga0209181_10013504_pt1 | contig 10212 bp, 7 predicted proteins | sample MAT05_FD_187208 | JGI IMG/M metagenome (GOLD analysis project Ga0209181, IMG submission 187208) | Freshwater microbial communities from Lake Fryxell liftoff mats and glacier meltwater in Antarctica - MAT-05 (SPAdes) (version 2) | ecosystem: Environmental > Aquatic > Freshwater > Ice > Liftoff...
TCGTTGATAAGCGTAACCGGTGGTTCTTCGTTTATCAAAATAACCTCTTCCATCGTTTTAACCTTGTCATGCATCAACACATTTCCATGGTCAGCTATTTTGTTGTTGTCGGAAATGGTGAACCAGGTATTGCTGTTATGATAATTTACATGGGTAATCAGCAGGCGATATTCTCCATTGGCAAGGCCCTTCAACTCAAAGCGGCCATCCGTTCCAGTGAGTGTAAATGAAACCAGTGAAGAATCCTTTTTTTCTAACAGTGTAACAGTAGCACCAACAACAGGTTGACGGCTTATGGTATCAAAGGCAACTCCTTTTAACGCTCCATTCTTTTGCGCCAGCAAAGCCGTTGTAAAGCAAAGCGTCAGTAGTACCAGGTATATTTTCTTCATGCAAAATTTGTTTCTGGTACGAAAATATTCCTATTGAATCGCAATGACGGTTAATGCTGCTTGGTTTAAGGTTAATGAAGGTTAATAAAAATAGGAGTAGTGATTTGTTGAGCGTAGAATAGTATGTCGATTTGTGATTCGATAGCTATCGGATAGTGAATGGTCAATGGTGAAATATTGACCATTCACAATTGACCATTCAAACGCAACTTGACAGTAATTATATTTCCCACGATTATTTGCTGTTATTGAATTCTCCAAAGTGCCAAAGAATACCAGACGGATCATGCAGAAAGCATTCGCTGCCCCAGTCAAATTGTTTAATATCCGTCAATCTTACACCGGGGTATTTGGTGGTGAGATCTAAGTCCGATAGCTCTTTCCAATAAAGATCCACATCTTCCACTTCTACAAAAACCATGGTGTTATCTATCCAGTCTTTAACGTAGGCATGCTGCAAATAAAATCCGAGTTGATCAGTTTTAAACAACGACATGTCTTTCGACAGCACAACTTCTTCAAAACCTACATCCCGGTAAAAATGTCTTGAAAGATCATAATCTTTTGCGCCTATAAATGGCCGTATCGAGGTGGATTTATTTTTCATGGTGCTGTTATTTTTAATTAGATAAATGCGAATCTATCCGATGAAAAAATATTCTGTGCCCGAAAGTAGAAATTAGTTTGCTAATTATTTGAATTAAGTTGATGGAAGGCTTAAGGTATTTTTACTAACAAAACATGAATGAAAGATTTGAAATTTCAATCCAATCTTTCCGTATTTTTAAACTACAATCAAACACATTTATGAAACTATTTACCCTGCTACTGGCATTTTTTTTCAGTATCCAATTACAGGCACAACAAACTTACTGGCAACAACAGTTGCGGTACAATATCAACGCCACCCTTGATGACCAGGAAAAATCGATCACAGGTGGTGAAACCATTGTTTATAAAAACAATTCGCCGGATTCACTCAATTTTATTTGGTTTCATCTTTGGGCCAATGCTTACCGATCTGATTCTACTGCCTTGATTCAGCAAATTAAGAATGACAAGGAGCGATTGAAAAAGATGGAAACTTTCGGAACCGGTTCTATTAGCGGACTTGATTTTAAAGTAAATGGAAAAGCTGTAAAAACGGCGCCTCATCCCAATCCGCAATACATTGATATCCTGCAGGTGTTGCTCGACAATCCATTGTTGCCGGGTGATTCTATCAGTATTTCGACTACTTTTAAAGTGATGCTGCCACCCTATTTTTCAAGGTCAGGTTTTGCGGATGGCGAGTTTATGGCCTGTCAGTGGTATCCCAAACCAGCGGTGTATGACAAGAGCGGCTGGCATGAATTTCCTTACCTTGACATGGGTGAGTTTTATAGTGAATATGGCGATTACAACGTAAGCCTTACGCTGCCATCTGACTACATAGTGAGTGCGACTGGTGTGCTGCAAACAGCTTCAGAACTGGATGCCTATAAAAAAATTGGGGCACAAAATGTTGCCAGTCGCAACGACAATCCGGCGCTGTATGTAGCGGCTAATAAAAAGGAAAAGACGTTGAACTATTATGCCACACAGGTGCCCGACTTTGCCTGGTTTGCCGATAAAGGATTTGTGATTCAGTACGACACCATACAATTATCGGGCTCTACAACCATTGATGCGTTTTCTTTTTACCATAATAAAAAGAAAACCATCTGGAAGAATAGCATCGACTATATAAAGGACGGCATAAGGAATTACAGCAATTGGATAGGCGAATATGGTTACCCGGTAGTGCAGGTAGTGGAAGGCCCAAAAAATAATTCAAGTGGCGGAATGGAATATCCGATGGTTACATTGATCACAAGTCCGGATGCAAAAGAGGAAACACTGGATGCGGTGATTGTGCATGAAGTTGGACATAACTGGTTTATGAGTATGCTGGGCAGCAATGAGCGGGCGCATGCCTGGATGGATGAGGGATTAAATACCTATTTTCAGTTTAGGTATGAGGCGGAAAAGTACAAAAGCAATTCCGTTTTTGGAGATGCCATACCCAAGGAGGTCAAGCAAATGCCCACCGAACAATTTTTAAAAACCATTTACAATGTGATTGATCGGAATATTCCAATGCAGTCTGCTATGGATATTTCGGCAGAAAAATTTCCGGATAGCGGCGAGTATGGATTGATTTCATACATAAAAACAGCCTTGTGGATGCACCTGCTGGAAAATACGATTGGCTGGGATAAACTGCAACTGGCGGTTCACAACTATTTTAATAAATGGAAAAACAAGCATCCCCAGCCGGAAGATATGCAGGCCGCTTTTGAAGAAGCCACTGGCACCAACCTTAATGCGTTTTTTGCACTTACTAAAAAGGAAGGGAAGTTTGAGTAGGTAATGACTGCCAAAAATTATGCTGACAAAAAGAATTGCCTCAGCTACAAGTATTACGATAAAAAATGAGCCTTATAATTTCTTGTAAGGCTCATCTTTTTATAAAGGAATAAATTTCCCTGTTAATGATATTTCGGATAAGGCTTTGATATCTCCAATGGCCTTTTAAATATGCTTTAAAAGGTGGTAAATAGTCTGCACGCCGTTCCCCATCTTCAATTTTTTATAGTTTAACCAATTGTCCCGTGGCCGCCGATTTGTAAATGGCTTCCACTATACGGATATCTTTTAACCCTTCTTCTCCCGGCACCAACATAGGTTTTTTGGCTTTGATGGATTGTGCATCGTCATCCATTTGCTTCGCCTGCTGCCAGGGCACCTTGTATGGAACATTAATTTCACCTAACGGGCTACTTCCTTTTAAACCGTTATAAGCAGAATAGGGTGCCATATTGATGCTTCCCTTTTCACAATTTATATCAAGAAAGTTGACGTTTTCACCAAAACTGGTTTTAATATCGGCCAGCACACCACCCGGAAATTCGAGGGTCGCTATCGTAGTTTCATCCAGTCCGTCTTTATAAACCTCCGGCCGGGTAGTAGAAGTTTTAGCAGACCGGATCGCAACCGGCTCCATACCGGTGCCCAGCCTTGCTCCCTGTATGGCATACACGCCCATATCGTACAACACACCGCCGCCCATTGATTTTTGTTGTTTCCAATGATTGGTACGTCCATCAAAATAACCTGCGGCACAATTTAGTTTTTTTACTTTGCCAAGCAGTTGCTGGTTTACAATGCGGCGATATTCCTGTGTGTTTGGATCGTGATGCAGGCGGTAACCTATTGCCAGCGACCGCTTACTTTTTTTACAGGCGTCTATCATTTCCTGGCATTCGGTGGCGGTAATGGCCATTGGTTTTTCGCACCAAACATGCTTACCGGCTTTGGCCGCCCTTATTACATACTCGTGGTGCATAGAAGGTGGGAGCACCACATATACCACATCAATAGCCGGGTTATTGGCTATCTCATCAAAGTTTTGATAATTGTAAATATTCTTGCCAGGTATATTGTATTTCTTTTGCCAGGCTTCCGCTTTGGATGGAGTGCCTGTAACAATCCCGGCCAGGTAACAGTGTTCGGTCTGCTGCAATGCCGGGGCTAATAAATCGGTGCTGTAGTAACCGAGGCCTACAAGTGCCACACCCAACTTTCCGTTGCCACTGCGGCCTGCTGAAAATAACGATTGTGGTGCGCTAAAAATAGCCGCACTACCCAGCGCAAGATTTTTAATGACTGATCTACGTGATACATTTTTCATACTATGATTTTTTGATTGAATTGATTGTTATTGTCTTTACCAGGATTTAATGGATGAAATGATTGTAAAATTTTCTATTCGCCTTTTTCAATTTCCTTTTAAATTGATTGTGGTTCAATGCCACAATCCTATCATCCTCCAATCTTAAAACCACTGTCTTGACTAGGATTTTTTGGATTAAATGATTGTAGGATTTTTTTTCTGCTGTTTTTCGTTCCTCATTTAAACTGGTTGCAAGTTCAATCCTTCAATGCTATTATCCTCCAATCTTAAAACCATTGTCTTTACCAGGATTTATTGGATTAAATGATTGTAGGATTTACTGTTCGTCATTTTATGCTATCAATTTGAATCAGGCTTTTTAGGCTTGTTCTTTAGTGCTTCTATTGCTTCCGGATGCTTTGTGTTGTAGATTCTTTTGTACTGCAAACTATTTGACCCAAAATTGATAAGCAAACCTACGGGTAAATTATAAGCTTCCAGATAATTTTTGCATTGGTTCAGGTCACTATCTCTCAAATCAATAATTGCCTTTAACTCTACCATTATTTTTTCTTCCACAAAAAAATCAACTCTCCGGGTGCCAATTTGTTCTCCTTCATAAAAAATATACATTTCCATTTCTCTTGAAAACTTTAATCCCTGTTTTCGCATCTCAATGGCCATAGCCCGCTGATAGATTACTTCCTGAAAACCATTGCCCAAAATGCTATGCACCTTCATGGCACAACCAATTATTTTGTGTGTTAATTCCTGGTAGATCATCTTTATTAAGTTTTTTGGATGAAAAAATTTAAAGACTGATATTATGAGTTTTAAAAGTAGTATTTAAATGATCCGGGTTATAATTTTTTGGAAGAAACTTTTGGAATGAAAGGATGATCGGATTGTTAAAGAAATTTTTACGCTTCTCTTTTTAGCTGATTACGAAAATATAATGCACCAATCCTGCCTTCTTCAAATCATAAAACCATTGTCGTGACTAGGATTTTTTGGATGAAATGATTGTAGGATTTTCTTTCCACTTTTTAACTGATTGTAAAAATGCAATGTAAGATGTAAGAATCCTATCATCTTCAAATCGTAAAAATCCTAGTCACGACAGTATTTATATAGAAAAACGGCCATTACAAAATGTAAGGCCGTTTTATAAAACACTGGTAGGGTAAACTATTTATCATCCCAGATAATATTGTAATCGCCGTTTTCCTTTTCCTTTTGTTTAAGGGCCTGTAAGCCTTTTCTAAATTGCATTACCAGGTCGTTGATACGGATTATGGTGGTTAGCTGGGAGCCTGCTTTGATATCATCCATTTTATAACCTTTACCAATGATTAGCGAGCTAAAATATTTGGTTGGGAAGAAATCTCCATTTGTTGGGCCTAATAATTCGGTGGCCAATTTTGGTACCAGCACGCCTTTATTTCCATCCCACGCTACCTGCAAATCGAGCGTTACTTTTAGGATGGCATTGGCACCGCTTTGGTTGATGAGCTTGGTCATGTTGTTGTTGGGGCCCCACTGTTCGGTAACAGGTACAAAGTTGGAAACCACTTTTAATCCCTTGTATCCTCTTGACAATTCTACCGTAGTGTTTTCATCATCTTTGCTAAACTGACCCATACGCTGGTAGGCTTCAGTACCGGTTATTTTCTCTATTGGTAATATTGGCGCATTCAGTTCTTCTTTTAATACCTGTGTAAGTTGTTGGTACAATTCGTTTAATACATAATCCCATTTTTCGTCGGGCAGTTGAGGAAACTGTAAGGTTTTGGTAGTAGTGGTATATGAGTTGCCGCCGATATTGTATTTGGTACTGCTTTTATGATCGTATAATATACCCCTTAGGGCAAACGACAATACACCAATGTTTTTTATTTTGCTAAACGCCATGCTGTTAAATGCATTGGCTTTTGTAAACTCGTACTCAACCGGGCCATCGCTAAACTTGTCGCTACCCTTTACGGTGAGGCCCTTGCTTACTTCAATATCAGGATTAATATTGGCATAGCGGCCAGCGTGGTAAGCATCTGCATAATCAACTGTGGTATAAATGCCAGATACATCCGTAGCTTTTTGATTGGAGCTCCGGCTAACGGATAAATAGCTCTTTTTGAAATTGGTCATGGAGCCATTGGTATTGTTTACATTTCTGAAATAGGCCGCCGGGATTGTGATTTTATTAGCCGACGGAAAATAGCCTACCTCACTCCAATAACTGATGCCTATTGTTTTAACGAGCAGACGTATTAAAATGCTGGTACCTTCGGAACCAGCCGGATTGTCCAGTTCCAACACCATGTCCTTTGCAGGATCCAGGTTAATGGTTTCATCCTTACTGCCGTTGATGGCTACTACCTTTACACCATACTTTGGTGGGTGTACGGTAAAGCTTGCTTTTTGTCCTTTCTCACTGGTAACTTCAATTTTTTTCGGCGATGTATTGTCGCCCGAAAAGCTGGAATAAATACCCATGGTGATAAACTCAGCAGGCTTGCCATCTACTGTTACGGTTCCTTTAATTTTGGTGAAACCAACAGCATCTTTTTTAGTAAACATGATCATGGTTTGGTTACCATTGGTTTTCCAGCCTTCAAAGAAAGCCATTTCTGCAGTGCCTAAATTTCCGGGTGGTAAATTGGCGATGTTGTACACAGTGGGAACCACGGTGCTTAAATCATCGGTGCTTGCGGTTTGCATAGTGCCGCCAGTTACTTTAGCTACCTTGGTAATTAATTTGGTAAATAAATTAGGTCCACCTTTTTTGCCTTCCCGGCTTTCGGTCTCTTTAGGCGCAGCGGTTGAATCTGAAGTGGCCTGTTTTTTCTTTTTGCCAAATACGTTGCCCAGTTGCGCCTGGCTGCTGCTGAGCAAAACAAAGGTGATGGCTGTAAGCAATATCTTTTTCATGTTGTATAATTTACTACAATGATACAGTTTACTCAATCTCAGGCAATACCGTCCACACGGTATTTTACGGATGGATGTGCTGGTGCTGGTAGGCCCATTTTACCAGTGATAATACATTGTGGCAGTTTGTTTTTTTGTAGATGTTTTTGCGGTGGGTTTCTACGGTTCTTACAGTTATGGCGAGGGTAGTTGCTATTTGTAAATTGGAGCAATCTTTTTCAATGAGTTGCAGGATCTCTATTTCTCTGCTGGTTAGTTTATTCATATTGTATTGTTGTTTGAAATACAATATTAGTTAGTGGATGGGTGATTTGACATACCCTTGAGAGGGTATATAGTAGATATGATTATGACAACCACCTATGAAAACTGTTGTTAGAATTTAATGAAAGCCGAAAACGCTCTGCCTTTTGTAGAGAAGGCTAATTTTACGGAATAGTTCCGAAATTATTTCGATAACAACTGATGCTCATAAGCCCACTTTACCAGCGTTAATACATTATTGGTGTTGGTTTTTTTGAAGATGTTTTTACGATGCGTTTCTACGGTTCGTATGGAGATGTTAAGCACTTCAGCCAATTGTTTGTTGCTTAAATCCTGCTCCATCAGGCGGATGATTTCAATTTCTCTGCTGGTTAGCCGGGTGTCTGAAACCTGTTTGGCTCGGTTGCTTTGTTGCTCCAGTGCAGCCAATATCTGCGGCTGAAAATACTGTCCGCCATTGTGCACTTTTAGGATAGCTTGCAATAGCTCTTCTTTATCTGTTTGTTTCAGCAGGTAACCGTGTATGTCTGCATCGTTGATCATTTCTTCCACAATGTCGCCGGCACCACTCATGCTTAGGGCTATGATTTTGATGTGTGGAAATTGTTGCTTTACGGCTCTGGCCAGTTGCTGACCATTCATGCCTTCCATCATTACATCGCTCAATAAAATATCAACGGGATGTTGTTGTAGTTTGATCAGTATCTCCTGTCCGCTGTTGGCCGTTACTACTATTTCTACCTGCTGTTGCTGGTGCAATACTGCCTTCAATCCGTCAATTACAATCTGGTGATCATCTACCAGGGCCACTTTTATTTTGTTGCTATCTGTCATGCTTCAATCGGAATATGGATGGCTACTAAAGTGCCGTTTCCGGGAGCTGTATTCCACTCAACGGTTCCCTTTAGATATTGTACCCTGTTTTTAATATTGTTTAAACCAATGCCATCATTAGCGACAGCTTTACCGGCATCAAAACCTTTTCCATTGTCTTCAATCATCACATCAATGCCATCAGGTTCCTGGTTGATGGAGATGTCTAAATTGCTGGCTTCTGCATGTTTAATCACATTGTTTACGCTCTCCTGTATCACCCGGTACAATACCATTTCTATATGATTGGCAATTGGTTTTTGCAGGCCATCTGTTTGTAAATTAATGGATAATTTATTTCCGGAAATTTGTTGTATAAATTCCCTTACCGCATTTACGAGGCCTTTTTTTAATAAGGCATTGGGCATCATATTATGACTTACGCTTCTTACTTCCTTGCAACTTTCATCTACCAGCACCAGGCTTTTATCAAAGAGTTGCTGGCCTTCGGGTGTAAGCGTTGCTTGTTCATTGAATGCTTTTAAATTCAACCAGGCTGCACTCATCAATTGACCAACGCCATCGTGCAAATCGCTGGCAATTCGCTTGCGCTCTTTTTCTTCAGCCTCCAGTATTCCCTGCATGGCAATATCCTGCTGTTTAAAAATTTCCTGCTGTAGCATTGCCTGTTGCTGCGTTTGTTTGCGTTGGTAAAACAAATAGCCCGACAAGGCCAACAGCAATGTAAACACCGAAATGCCGATAATGGCATTGTTCTTTTTTGTTAGTTCCAGTTCTTTGATTTTCTTTTCATTACTCAGTTGTGCAATCCGTTGTTGCTTTTGTTGTGCATCCAGTTTGTTTTGCAAAATGGTTTCTTCCTTACTTTTAATGATCAGTCCGTTTTCTTTCAATTGTAAATCAGCAATGGAAATGGCGAGTTTTTGATTGGAGATATTCAGGAGATTATCGATAATATCAATCCGCTGGTTTTCTATTTGCAACGATTTGATGGAATCTGATTTTGACAGCAGGTTAATCTTCAATTGCTTTTTCTCAGTTTCATATTTTCCTTTTACATCCTCAATAATTTTGATTTTATCTTTAGCCAACATAGAATCACTGATACTGCTAAATTTAATCTGGTAAACATAGGCTTTTTCATAATCACCTTTTTCCTTGTAAAGATTGGCCAGTGTTTCATTGGCATCTTTTTCCAACTCAAGGTATTGAATCTCCTGCGCAATTTTTAGTGACTGTAGCAAATAGTTTTCGGAGGCAACATAGTCTTTGTTCATCATTGCCAAATCGCCCAGTTCGGTAAGACTAATTGCCTGCAACTGTTTATTTTTTGTGCTTAAAGCCAGTTCATAAGATGCCTGGTAATTTGCCAATGCTTCGTTTATTTTATTTTGATTTTTTAAAACCAATCCCCGGTTGTTGTACGCTGCGGCCAATCCCTTAGTATAGGTAGTTCCTTTAAAAAGCTTTATCGCATCATCAAAATATTTTTCTGCCAGCGGGTAATTCTTTTGCCGGTTGGCAATCAGTCCAAAGTTTACATACACTTTGCCAACATCTATGGGAAGCCCCAGTGTTTTGAAAATAGCAATGGCGTTGTTGCCATAAGTAATGGCATCGTCATACTTTTTTAGTTCTTTGAATAGTACACTCAGGTTCATACTCATGTTGGCAATCCCTTTCTGGTCATTGATTTCTTCCCGGATAGCAATCCCTTTCAATAAATATTCTGTGGCTTTTACCAGATTGCCGTTTTGTATATACTCTGTGCCAAGGTTGTTGTAGGCCATACCCACACTTTTTTTATTGTTGTATTTTAATCCAATTTCAATTGCTTTATTATGGTATGCAATAGACTCGGCACTTTTATTCCAGTCGGAATATAGATTGCCCATACTAGTATACAAATTGGTGAGTATAGCTTCTTTGTTGTATTTTTTTACAAGTATCTCCACCTCTTTATAATTAGAAAGTGCTTTTTCCATATTATTAAAAGTCATGTAAAAAATGCCGAGGTTATTGTACGCATCTATTTGTCCGTCTACATATTTTAATTGATTGGCTAATTTGAGGGCGTTGGTAATATTTTGTATCGCCTTT
>Ga0209181_10013505_pt1 | contig 10211 bp, 8 predicted proteins | sample MAT05_FD_187208 | JGI IMG/M metagenome (GOLD analysis project Ga0209181, IMG submission 187208) | Freshwater microbial communities from Lake Fryxell liftoff mats and glacier meltwater in Antarctica - MAT-05 (SPAdes) (version 2) | ecosystem: Environmental > Aquatic > Freshwater > Ice > Liftoff...
ACTTCCAAGAGTTTGGAAGTGGTTGCGGGGGTAGGATTTGAACCTACGACCTTCAGGTTATGAGCCTGACGAGCTACCGGGCTGCTCCACCCCGCGATTAGGGGAATACAATAACCTTACCCTCTTCCTCCGCAAGCGCTTTCTTTTGAGCGGGCGCGACTTTCGCGGTTCCTGCGACGATTTTACCCGGTCGGCATGGCGATTCCTGTTTGGAGGCAAGCGCGTACTTGCGAGGAGCACGCGCATTCGCTTTTCTCCTCTCCCAACATGAGCGACGCATTCAAGACCAAGCAGTTATTCGATCTGGGTTCAGGGAAACAGGGCAGCCTCTACTCGCTGCCCGCTCTGGAGAAACAAGGGGTGGGGCCGATCTCCCGGCTCCCCATCACCATTCGCATCGTGCTCGAGAGCGTGCTCCGCAACTGCGATGGCAAGAAGGTGACGGAAAACGACGTGAAAATGTTGGCGAACTGGAATGCGAAGGCGCCGGAGTTGGTGGAAATTCCGTTCGTGGTGGCGCGCGTGGTGTTGCAGGATTTCACGGGAGTGCCGCTGCTCGTCGATCTCGCGGCAATGCGTTCGACGGTTTCGCGGCTCGGGCGTGATCCGAAAATGATCGAGCCACTCGTGCCGGTGGACCTCGTGGTGGATCATTCGGTGCAGGTGGATTTCTTCGGCAGTGCGCAGGCGTTGCAGATGAATCTCGACCTCGAATTTAAACGTAACCGCGAACGTTACATGTTGTTGAAGTGGGGCCAGCAGGCGTTCCAAACCTTTGGCGTGGTGCCTCCGGGCATCGGCATCGTGCATCAGGTGAATCTCGAATATCTCGCGAAGGGTATGCTCGAGAAGGACGGCGTTTATTACCCCGACACGCTCGTGGGCACGGACTCGCACACCACGATGATCAATGGCCTCGGTGTGGTCGGCTGGGGCGTGGGCGGCATTGAGGCGGAGGCGGGAATGCTCGGCCAGCCGGTGTATTTCCTCACTCCCGAGGTGGTGGGCGTGCATCTCACCGGCGCGGTGAAGGAAGGCGTGACGGCGACCGACGTGGTGCTGCATATCACGCAGATGCTGCGCAAGGCGAAGGTGGTCGGGAAGTTCGTGGAGTTCTACGGGCCGGGCGCGAAGTCGTTGCCGGTGGTGGATCGCGCAACGATCGCGAACATGGCGCCGGAATACGGAGCCACGATGGGATTCTTCGGTGTGGATGAGGAAACGGTGGCCTATCTGCGCGGCACGGGCCGCTCCGAGGAGCACGTGGTGGCTTTCGAAAACTACTACAAGGCGCAGGGCCTCTGGGGCATCCCCGAGCGCGGTGCGATCGACTACTCGGTGGATCTCGAACTCGATATCTCCACTGTCGTGCCTGGCGTGGCGGGTCCGAAGCGGCCGCAGGATCACATCAATCTGCCCGACCTGAAGAAGACCTTCACCGGGCTCTTCACCAAGGCGCTGCCGGACGGTGGCTACGGTAAGACCGCCGAGGATCTGGCACTGCAAGTGCCGGTGCACATCAACGGCGCCGCGCCGACGGCCGCGCCGGAGCTCTTTTCCACCGATGGCAAAACCGACTCGACGCACATGCGCGAAGGCGCGCCGGTGAATGTCGCGGAGATGATCACCAACCGGCCTTCGCCGACCCCCGCGGACGAACTGCTGCGCACTTCCTACCGCTCGGCGGACACGCAGATCGGGCATGGTAGCGTATTGATCGCGGCGATCACGAGTTGCACGAATACCTCGAACCCGAGCGTGATGCTCGCCGCCGGCTTACTGGCGAAAAAGGCGGTTGCCCGCGGGCTCACGGTGAACCCGGCAGTGAAGACCTCGCTCGGGCCAGGCTCGCGCGTCGTGACCGACTACCTGGAGAAAACCGGTCTGCAGACTTACCTCGATCAGCTCGGCTTCCAGACCGTGGGCTACGGCTGCACCACGTGCATCGGCAACAGCGGGCCGCTGCATCCCGCGCTGGAGGAGGCGATCGCGAAGAACGATCTGATCACCGCCAGTGTCCTGAGCGGCAATCGCAACTTCGAGGCGCGCGTGCATCAGAACATCAAGGCGAACTTCCTCATGTCGCCGCCGCTCGTCGTCGCCTTCGCCCTGGCGGGCCGCGTGGACATCGATCTCACCACGGAGCCGATCACGCTCGCCGCGGATGGCACGCCCGTCTTCCTCCGCGATCTCTGGCCCACGCTCGCGGAGATCAATGCGGCGATGTCCAGCGCGCTGAGCCCGGAGGTCTTCCGTCGCCTTTACACCGACTTCGCCACGCAGAATCCGAAATGGAACGAGATCCCGTCCACCATCGGCGAGGTCTATGATTGGGATGAATCGAGCACGTATATCCAGGAGCCGCCGTTCTTTACGAACTTCGGCATGCATGCCGGGAGCATTGATGTAATCAAGGGCGCGCGCCCGCTCGGCATCTTCGGCGATAGCGTCACCACCGATCACATTTCGCCGGCTGGCGCGATCAAGAAGACCTCACCCGCGGGCGAGTATCTCACACAGCATGGCGTCGATTTCGAGGACTTCAACAGCTACGGCTCGCGACGCGGCAATGACCGCATCATGACCCGCGGCACCTTTGCCAATGTGCGGATCAAGAACCTCATGGTGCCCGGCGTGGAAGGTGGCGTAACGAAGCACCAGCCCGAGGGCACTGTGATGCCGATCTACGACGCGGCGATCAAGTATCAGTCCAGCGGCGTGCCGCTGGTCATCTTCGCCGGTCAGGAATACGGCACCGGTAGCTCGCGCGACTGGGCGGCCAAAGGCACGCGCCTGCTCGGCGTAAAGGCCGTGGTCGCGCAGAGCTTCGAGCGCATCCATCGCAGCAATCTCTGCGGCATGGGCGTGATTCCGTTCCAATTCCCCGATGGCGTAAACGCCGCCTCGCTGAAACTCGACGGCACCGAGACGTTCGACTTCCTCGACCTCGACGACAACATCAAGCCGATGAGCGACACGACGCTGGTCATCCACCGCGCCGATGGCACGGAGGAAAAGGTGACCCTGCGCTGCCGCATCGATACGGCGATCGAGGTGGACTACGTGAAGCACGGCGGCATCCTGCCCTTTGTACTCCGGCAGTTGCTCACCGCGTAAGATTTACCGCAATCGAGTGAGGGCGGGCGTAGCGTGGGGCATGGATACGAACCGTGACTCGCGTTCCGCCGCCCCGCCCGCGGCACAGCATCACCTACGGTTTCACCTGCCTCACGGGCATCTCGCGCCGGCGTTTGGCGGCGATTGGTTTGGGCTGAAAGCGGAGGCGTTTGCGCGCTTCTTCGGCACGCCGGTTTTCCTCATCGGCCAGACCTTGCTCGTGGCGCTTTGGATTGCGCTGAATGTCGCGGGCGTCGCGCACTTCGATCTCTACCCTTTCATCCTGCTGAATCTCGCTTTCAGCCTCCAGGCGGCCTATGCGGCGCCGTTGATCCTACTCGCGCAGACGCGGCAGGCGGATCGCGACAAGGCGCTCTCGGATGCGGACGCTCAGCATCGCGAGGCGCTGGCCAATGCGAGCGTCGAGCGCGAGGCAATCGCGGCCGCGCACGGCGCCCATCTGCTGGAACTGATGGAGCAAAACACCGAGTTGACGCGGCTGACGAAGGATCTCACGCAGCGGATCGAAACGCTGACGGCGGAGATGCACCGACTCATCGTGGAGAGCCACGGGGTGAAGTAATCGGCCTTGCAGCGGGCGGCGCTATTTCAGTGAGGCGTCGATCGATTTCGCGACCGAGTCGGTGAGCAGGATCATGGCGGCGGGCTTCCAGTGGAACTGATCGCCCGCGGCGAGTTCGAGCTGGCCCGCGACGACGCTGGCGAGGTCGTCGATGGCGACGCCTTCTTCCTTCATGACCAGCAGGGCCATCTTGTTGTGTTCCTCGATGGTGGGCTGAATCTCCGGGTCGAGTTGCTCGGGCTGTCCTTTGACGGTCACGGGCGTGATCGTGGCCCAGATGAGTTTGGCCCGCGGCGCGTTGGCTTTGAGCGCCTGGACCATGGTGCGCGTGGCGGGGATGAATTGCCCCTCGGGGATTCGGCCCTTTTGCCAGCCGTGCAGGCCGAGGTTGAAGTGGATGACGCTGTATTTTTCCTGGCCGAGGATCGCGGCGAGCGTACCCGGGAGCGACTTGTCGGCCTGGGTGGTGGGCGTGATCCAGGCGTCGATGTTGGCGCGGCCGGCCAGGGCTTTGCGGACGGGCTCGAGGTAGCCATTGGTGATGGAGTCGCCGATGAGCAGCACGCGGGGCAGGGTGGTGTCAGTGACGGCGGCCATGCGCAGGCTCCACGAGCCGCCTTTGGGCGGGAGGCGTGAATCAGTTTCCTTTCCCTCGGGAATCTTTACCGGTATCTGCGCGGCGGCGGTGCAGATGATGGTAGCGGTGACGAACAGCGAAGCGAGGCGAGCGGTGATCATAGTGGGGTGGCGCATGGTGGCGGACGGGCCGTTCAGATCAAGCGCTACAACGCACGGTGGGATTGAAGCCGACGAGCAGGAGCGGCGCGGCCTGCATGAGCTTGTTCACGAAATCATTCACAGGATGCACGCGCAGGCTGCCGAGCCAGTCGAGATCCTCGGAGCTGTGATGCACGGCGTGAAAGGGCCACATGCGGCCACGATGGAAAAGGCGATGGGTCCAGTAGGCGAAGAAATCGACGAGCACGTAGATCTCGATGGCTTGCAGCCAAACGGGCTGGCGGCTGAGCGGGCCGAAGCCGCGATATTCTCCCATCCGCAGCACATCGCCGGTGGTGAGCCTGGCGACGACGAGGATGCCGAGCGGGAGGATGAAGAGGTAACGGACGATCGGCTTGGCGAGCAGGATGGTGGTGAACCAATAGACGACGTCGGTGCCCCAGCCTTTGCGGAGGATGGGCTGCGCGCGCCCGCTGTGGCGGCCGAGCAGACGCTCGATGAAAAAAAAGATCGCGCCGAGGATGAGCAGCGTGACGAAGACGCTGACGATGGTTTTGTCGGCTTTCATGGGGGGTGCCGCGGCAGACGGTCCGTAGGCCCGGTGGGTTACAGCCGTGAGTGGCGGGCTACGGGCGGGCGAAAAAACTTTACCGTCGCCTCACAATTCTTTCTGACGGTTTGCGAGGCGGGCGGCGTCTATTGCAGAAGACGCGACTGCATTCCGCGACCGCGGCTCACTCCAAAAACCCAAGAACAGAACGATATGAAAAAACTCCTCACTACGCTCAGCGCGTTGGCCCTGGCCTCCGCGCTTTCTTTCGCCGAAGACAAACCGCCCGGCGCGGCAAAGGAAGGCGCACCCGGTGGTCCCGGCGGCGAAGGCCGCAAGCGCCCGTCGCCCGAAGAAATCATGAAAAAACTGGATACGAACAACGACGGGACGGTCTCGCACGAAGAGTTAAAAGCCGGCCCGATGGCGCAGAAGAATCCGGACAAAGCGGACGATGCGTTCAAGCACATGGACAAGGACGGTGACGGCAAGCTGACCACGGCCGAGATCAAGGAAGGACGGCCGCCGCGCCCGGCGGGTGGTCCTGAGGGCGGTGGAAAGGGAGGTCCAGAAGGCGGCAAACGCGGACCGAAGCCCGGCGGTGAAGGTGCCAAGGCCGGGCCAAGGCCAGCTGGCCAGTAACCGCAGGATCAATTCCCAACTGAGCGAGCGCCGCGCCGGCTTGCCTGGTGCGGCGCTTCGATTTTTTCCCTTAGAGTATGTAGCGAAACTCAATTTAGCCGCGGATGGACGCGGATTTTCGCGGATAAGAAAACCATCGCATTCTGTGTATCCGCGTTTCATCGGCGTCCATCCGCGGCTCAAATTCAGCTCATCGGCCGGACTTCCGGTTCATGCTCTTAGAGCATCTGCTGCCGCCGCAGGGGAAAGCGCAGTTGGGGCGTGCCGCAGAATCGCTTCGAGAGATCGATGGGGTCGCCGAGGTTTACTTGCTGGGGATCGATTTGGTAAGCCCAGACTTGGAACATGGTGAGCTGCGCGGGGCCATAGAGGGTGGAAAAGGCGCCATCGACGGCATCGAGCCCGCAGGCGATTTTGATCCGCCCGGTCCGCGGGGTATTGAAGCGCGCGTCGAAGGTCTGCCAGTGGCCGCCGACGTAAACCTCGAAGTAGGCGTGGAAATCCATGGGGGTGCCGGGATCGTAGCAGCCCACGTCGGGCACATAGCCGGTGACGTAGCGTGCGGGGATATTGAAGGTCCGGCACAGGGCGATGGCCGTATGGGCGAAGTCGCGGCAGACGCCGTAGCCTTGCGAGATGATTTCGGAGGCCGCGGTGAGGGGACTGCCGGAGCCGAAGCGATATTGGATATTGCGATGGACCCATTCGCAGATCGCCTGAACGACCGGGAGTCCGTGCGGGTAGTGGCCAAACCGTTGGGCGGCGAAGTTGCGGAGGCGATCGGAGTCGCAGTAGCGGCTCGGGAGCACGTAGCGGAGGAGGTGGAGCGGTAGTTCGCCGATGGCGGGGATGTGGCCGAAGGTGCCGACATTCTCGGGTACGGACGGTGCGGAGACGAACGCGTCGTGGCGGATGCGGGTTTCGCCCGGCGACAGCATGAGGCGGTGCACCATGTTGCCGTGTTCGTCTTCATGCTCCTCGAGCGAGGAGTGCGGCTCTACGGTGAACTGCTCGCGCTCGATGTGCTGGCCGCGGTCGATGCGCGGCTTGATGAGCAGGACGATGGGCGTGGGCGCCTGCGCTACATAGGTAAGGTAGAGCCCGCAGCGGATGGTGAGATCGAGCGGCGGATCGTAGCGATTCATGTCGTGAGCTGGGTGAGGAAGTCGTCGAAAAGCGGAGCATAGAGTAGATCGCGCTCGGGATGATACTGGACGCCTACCGCCCAGGGGTAGGCGCGCAGCCGCACCTGCTCGACGATGCCATCCCCTGCGTGCCACGCCTCCACTTCGAGACTTTCGGCGACGCGGTTCAGCGCCTGGTGATGGGAGCTGTTCACGAGCGCAAACTGATGGACTGCGGCACGGTCGTAGCGGAGCGGTTGCAGGTTCCCGAACTTCATCTCGGGCAGGTCGTGGCCGCGGATATCGAGATGCAGCGTGCCGCCGAGTGCGATGTTGAGGATCTGGAAGCCTTTGCAGATGCAGAGGATGGGCAGCCCGCGGTCCAGTGCGTGGCGGAGCGCGGCAAACTCCCAGGCGTCGCGTTCCGGCTCGGGTTCGATGATCAGCGCAGGATCAAGCGGCGGATCCACGTGGAAAGGAGCCGAGATGTCCGGTCCGCCCGAGATCAGCAGACCGCGCATCCCGGCGAGATCGACGGGAGTGCTCCGTGCATTGCGGACTTCGACCTGCGGATGCTGTGCGAAGAATCGTGCGAAGGGATCGGAGTCGCATTCCCTGATCCAGGTACCCAGCGGCAACATGGGCGCAGCAATCTCACTCCGGCGCTCTGGGAACAAGGGGTTTCGTCGCCGTGGAGCGATTTTTTGATCACGTGGCGAGGGCAGGCTTGCCAAACGCTGCGGGGGCGTTCAGCAATGCGCGTACATCTATGAAAAAAATCGAGGCGATCATTAAACCATTCAAAATGGAGGACGTGAAAGAGGCCCTTTCCGAGATCGGCATCGAGGGGATGACCGTGAGTGAAGTGAAGGGATTCGGCCGCCAAAAGGGGCATACGGAGATCTACCGTGGAAGCGAATACACGGTCGATTTTCTTCCCAAGGTGAAGTTTGAGATCGTGGTCGCGGATGAACGTGTGGCCAAGGCGGTGGGAGCGATCGTCCAGGCGGCGAAGACGGGCAAAATCGGCGATGGCAAGGTTTTCGTCCTGCCGGTCGAACAAGCGATCCGCATTCGTACTGAAGAGCACGGCGACGCGGCGATCTAGGGTGAACCCAACGCCAGCGTGTGGGCCGCTGCGGCGCTCTCTCGCTGGGATATTCTACCGACGGCTATGGCCACCTGGCTTATCGCGATCCTTCTTGGCTTAATCGAGGGGATTACTGAATTCATTCCGGTCTCATCGACGGGGCATCTTGTCCTGACCGAACAATTCCTGCGCCTCAACGGGCAGCCGGTGGATCAGACTTTCTTCGGGACGGAGATCTTCAATGCAGTGATCCAAGTCGGAGCCATGCTCGCGGCGCTGCCGCTTTTTTCGGCGCGGCTGGCGACGCTGAAGCGCTGGCGGGAACCGGTCGCGCGAGACTATTTCGTGAAGTTGATCGTGGCCTTTGTGATCACCGCGGTCGGAGCGCTGGCGTTGAAAAAAGGGGGACTCACGCTCCCGCATACCGCCACACCGGTGGCTCTCGCGCTGCTGCTCGGTGGGATCGCATTTATTCTGATCGAGAAGCTCCGGCACGGACGCACGGGCACGGACGAGGTCACATGGACGCTCGCGGTGGTCTTCGGTCTCGCGCAGATCGTGGCGGTGGCGTTCCCGGGGACGTCCCGCTCGGGAGCGACGATCATCTTCGCCCTCGCGCTCGGGCTGGCCCGAGGGCCGGCGATCGAGTTTTCCTTCCTGCTCGGGGTGCCTACGCTCTGCGCCGCGGGCGCGAAAACGATGCTCGACGCGTTGAAGGCTCACGAGGTGATCGAGTGGGGCCCGTTGATTTTGGCGACGCTGGTTGCGGCGATTTCATCGGTGATCGCCGTTCGGTGGCTGCTACGTTATGTGCAGTCGCACACCTTTGTGGGATTCGGCATTTACCGCATCGTGCTTGCGGTGGTGCTCTTGGGTGTCGTTTTCGTTAAAGCTTAGCGACGCGATCCGATTCTTGACCCTCCGTTGAAGCGGAGCAGTTTCCGGGACTCGCACGCCTCGTTTTGTTCACGAGGCGCGCGTTGAGTGAGATCAAGGCCCCAGCGGATTTACACCGTGACGGGGGTCAGATCCCAGATGTCGCGGGCGTACTCGGAGATTGTCCGGTCACTGGAGAACTTGCCCATGCGCGCCGTATTGAGGATCGCCATGCGGGCCCAGCGCGATTGGTCGCGGAAGGCTGCGTCCACTTTTTTCTGCGCTTTGTTATAGGACTCGAAGTCGGGCAGGCAGAGGAACGGGTCGTCGTGCAGGAAGCTGTCACGCAGCATGTTCAGGCAACCGGGTTCCTCGGGGGTGAAGTAGTTCGACCCCACCCAGTCCACCACAGCCCGCAGCTCTTCGTTGGCGTTGTAGAATTCCTGCGGCTTGTAGCCCCGCTTCCAGAGGGCTGCGACTTCCTCCACCGTCATGCCACAGATGAAGATGTTTTCGGCGCCGACTTCCTCCATGATTTCCACGTTCGCTCCGTCGAGCGTCCCGATAGTGAGGGCGCCATTGAGCGAAAGCTTCATGTTGCCGGTGCCGGACGCTTCCTTGCCCGCGGTCGAGATTTGCTCGGAGAGGTCGGCCGCAGGCACGATCCGCTGGGCGAGGGAGACGCGGTAGTTCGGCAGGAAGACGACCTTCAGCTTGCCGTTAATTCGCGGGTCGGAATTGATCTTCGCCCCCACGGCGTTGATCGCCTTGATGATGCACTTGGCCATGTCGTAGCCGGGTGCGGCTTTGGCAGCGAAGATGAAGACGCGCGGGGTGATTTCGAGCTCCGGATTCTGCAGGAGGCGGCGGTAGAGAGCGAGGATGTGGAGCAGGTTGAGATGCTGCCGCTTGTATTCGTGCAGGCGCTTGATCTGCACGTCGAAGAGCGCGGAGGGGTTCACCTCGATGCCGCACTCGTGCTTGATGACGCGGGCGAGGTCGATCTTGTTGGCGTGTTTGATCGCCATGAAGTCGCGCTGGAATTCGATGTCGTCGGCGTATTTCTCGATGCCGCGGAGAAGGTCCAGATTTCGCTCCCAGCCCTTGCCGATCTTCGACGTGATGAGGTGGCTGAGCCGCGGATTGCACGCCAGGAGCCAGCGGCGGGGCGTGATCCCGTTCGTCTTGTTGTTGAACTTGCCGGGATAAAGCACGTCGAACTCCGGGAAGAGGTCGGCCTTGATCAACTTGGTGTGCAGGGCGGCAACGCCGTTGACCGAGTGGCTGCCGACGACCGAGAGATTGGCCATCCGCACCATCTGTTGGTGGCCTTCCTCGATGATGGACAAGACGCGCTTTTTCTCTGCGTCACCGGGCCACTTCGCATCCACTTCTTCGAGGAAGCGTTTGTTGATCTCGAAGATGATCTGGAGGTGCCGCGGCAGCACCTTCTGGAAGAGCCCGACGCTCCACTTTTCGAGCGCTTCGGGG
>Ga0209181_10013507_pt1 | contig 10211 bp, 10 predicted proteins | sample MAT05_FD_187208 | JGI IMG/M metagenome (GOLD analysis project Ga0209181, IMG submission 187208) | Freshwater microbial communities from Lake Fryxell liftoff mats and glacier meltwater in Antarctica - MAT-05 (SPAdes) (version 2) | ecosystem: Environmental > Aquatic > Freshwater > Ice > Liftoff...
TATTGGAGGAGTCTAACGGGGTGCGGTAGGCGGTAAAAATAGTACTTTTCTTTAATTTCTAAACATTTTTTTTACCCTTTTTTATAAATGGTTTTTTAATTCTCTTTGGGCATAACTCATTAATTGGGCTGTTTTACGTTTATACCACCACTGGGGAACGGTTTTTTTCATTAGAGTATCGATCGATCGCATTCCAAATAATTTCCAAACACCATTTACTTTGCCCCCCAGGTTACTTTGCATTGCTCTCAGACTCATCGCAAACCCAGCTTCAATATACTCCATATGATGCCAATATCCAGCCGGCATAAACAGAGTATCCCCATGTTCTAATATAACCTCATATCCCTTTGCCAAACGGGTAGCAGGAAAATTTGCGTAATCAAAAGAATCGTTATAATGGGCAAAATTGGCCAGGCTTAGTACTTCCCATGGCTTTCGGTATAATTTATACTGTTCTTCATGAGGAAAAAGTAATACTCTTTTTTTACCCATAAACTGTGTATGCAGTATATGGCTCATGTCAATATCAAAATGCATATGAGTAATGCTGCCCTGACCTCCCACAAATAACATTGGATAATTTTTCACAAATCCACTCATCAGCTCTTCGGGCCAGGTAAAATCTTTAATAATCTGGGGCGCATGTTGAAATATATTAAATAGAAAAATTCTTAAATCCAACGGGCCGGCTTTTACCTTTTTAAGGTAATCACCAAATTTCATATAACCATCCGCTGTATTAATGGGAGTATAAGAGTCGCTTTTTACATTATTATACACTCCAACCTCTTTATCGCCAACAACATTTATAAAATAATCCCAATTCCATTTACCCATTGCAGGCCATTCCTTTGCAAGACCCGTAATGATCAGGGGTTTCTTGGTATCATAATAATGTTTCTTAAAATCTTCGGGAGTTATACTATCTACCTTATCTACAACATTCAACTGCATATTGATCACATTTACGACTTTCAAAATTAGGAATAAATACCATAATAGCTGTTTACAAAAAACTAATAACCATTAGTTTTGTAGTTCATGGCAAAAATAAAAGTAGCTGGCAATGGTTCTAAAAAAGAGGCCATTCTTAAAAAGGCTGCCCTTTTATTCAGAAAAAAAGGGTTTAAGGCCATTTCTATGAGAGAGTTGGCTTTGAGTATAGGTGTGGAGGCGCCCAGTTTGTATAATCATATTGGCAGCAAAAGCGAATTACTGCAGCATATATGTTTTAAAGTAGCGGGTGCTTTTACCACTCAGTTGCAGGAGGTAGCACTTTCTGATTTTACTGTGGTAAAAAAATTAGAACAACTCATTCGTTTTCATATTTGGATGATGATGCAGTCTTTTGATGAAGTGTATGTTTCCAATCATGAATGGAAATACCTTGATGAACCTTACCTGGGCAATTTCTTAACCCAGCGTAAACTTTATGAAACTAAAATGATGCAACTGGTAGAAGATGGAATTAAAAATAAAGAATTAAAGGATATTCATCCACATGTGGCGGTTTTAACGATACTATCGGCAGTAAGAGGATTAGAGTTTTGGCAGCGCCACAAAAAAGAGATACCGGCAGATGTTTTGGAAAACAACATGGTCAATCATTTACTAAATGGATTAATAAAATAATATGGCAGTTCACTTTCACCCGCTAAAAATTAAAAACATCAATAAAGAAACCACCGATTGTGTGTCGGTATGTTTTGAAATACCCGAAGCCTTAAATGATGAGTTTACATTTAAAGAAGGCCAGAACATAACCATTAAAACAACAATTGATGGTATGGAACTAAGGCGCTCCTATTCGATATGCACGGCCCCACATGAAAAAGAAGTAAAAGTGGCTATCAAAAAAGTAGACGGTGGTTTATTCTCACAATTTGCCAATGAAAAATTGCAAAAAGGAGATGTGCTGGAAGTGCTGCCTCCTGTGGGAAAATTTAATGCAAAAATAGAAAACACAACTACAGGAAGCTACCTTGCCATTGCAGCAGGCAGTGGAATAACCCCGGTAATTTCCATTATCAAGCATACCCTGCAAACACAGCCCGGCAGTGAATTCACCCTTATATACGGAAACAAAAGCCGCAGCTCCATCATCTTTTTTGAAGAACTGGAAGGATTGAAAAATAAATACATGCAGCGCTTTAATTTCATTAATATCCTAAGCCGGGAAAAAACAGATTCGTCTATTAATTATGGACGGATTGATAAAGATAAATTAGCAGCTATGCAGCATTTGCTGTCTTTTAAAATCTTTGATAGTATTTACCTCTGCGGGCCTGAGCAAATGATTTTTTCAGCCAGTGAATTTTTAGAAAGCCTGGGTATTGACAGGCATAAAATTCACTTTGAACTGTTTACCACCCCGGGACAAAACAATGTAAAAAAAGAAAGGGTTGAAGCATCCGCTAATAAAGACAGCGGCCCACACAGCAGTATTACCGTAAAATTAGATGGGCGCAGCTTTGATTTTGACCTTGGCCAAAACGGCCAAAGCATCCTGGATGCTGCTTTACAGCAGGGTGCCGATTTACCCTATGCCTGCAAAGGCGGCGTTTGTTGTACCTGCCGGGCAAAACTGGTAAGCGGCGAAGTAATCATGGACGTAAATTATGCGCTTGAACCTGAGGAAGTAGATCAGGGATTTATTCTTACCTGCCAGAGCCATCCCCGCAGTGAAACTGTGGTAGTGGATTTTGATATAAAATAAAGGCCCGTCACCACTGGCAAGGCCCTTACTTTTTTTTGAAGAAGAAAAACTATTGTTTAATAAAGCTGGATTGTGTTAATTGCCCGTTATTATAAAGCTGTAACACATACATACCTGTACTCAATTTTTGTATCAATATTGGCGCATTTTGCCCGTTACGGTTTTATTCATTACAATTCTTCCTGTAGTATCTATTAATACTATTCCTCCTGCACAAATACATAATTTGCAGTACGCAAATACAAAAAAGGATAGCTACTTTTAATCATCCATTTGCAAACCAGCATTATGAAAAGATTTCTACTCTTAATTATTTGTGTGAGTATTATTTGCAATTCACAGGCGCAAACAAAAACGATTGAGCATTTAAAACAGCAGGTATCAACAGCGGTTGGCAATGAAGCAACACTTGAGGCACTCTTAAATCTATGCGTTCAGCATGCCAGCCTCAACAAAGACAGTTTATATAAATACGCAGTGCAAGCCAGGTCATTAGCAGGCAAGCAAAAAGATGCAATATTAAAAGGCAAAGCTGCTATTGCTATGGCCTATGCATACTTGCAATCAAACAATACTGATAGTGCTGCTGCCCTCATTGAAACAGCTTTATCTAGCAACAGCGTAATAAATTCCGCTACCCGGCCTTTGTATTTTGAACTATCCGCTCAAAAAGCCGACTGCTTTGGGGATGCCTCCAATTATAAAGAAGCATTACAATTGCTATATAGTATTGTGGCGCAGGCAGAACAGTATAAAGACTCTATGGTACTGGCAAAAAATATGAATACCATCGCTGTTATAAATTACAATATGGATGATGTGCCGGATGCCTTCAATTGGTATTACAAAGGATTATCCTATACATCCTCAGCTTCAAAATTCGACGCCCTAAAAGGAGCACTTTACATTAATCTATCAGATGCTTTTCGCTGGATAGACAAATTAGACTCTGCAGAATATTTTATAAATCTTGCTATACCACTTTGCGAAAAAGCAGAAAATCTTTTTTATCTCTCCAATGCGCTCAGGGTAAAATCAAGTATCTACAAGAAACAGAAAAAATTTACTGAAGCAGAAAAAATTTTGCTCAATTCTATTGACATAAGTGAACGGATAAACGGCAAAAGATTATTCTACAATGAAGGATTGGCTTTGGCGCAATTATACCGAACCACCGGCAATACACAAAAAGCCATTGACATGCTCAAAGCTGCACTGGCAGCGGATAGCGCCATTCACCAAAACGATTCCGGCAGATATGACAGGTTAAGGATTGAATATTATAATTCACTGGCCCATTGTTATCAATCCATCGGTGATCAAAAAAATTATACCACTACGCTTGAATCATTGATCAAAGAAAAGGATAAATTCTATGAAGCTAATTCTGCCCAGGCTATGGCCGAATTAAAAACAAAATATGAATTGCAGAAAAAAGAAAGCACTATCATTAAACAACAACTGGATCTTACGCAAAAGAATTATTTATTTTATGGCGCATTGATCGTGCTTTTATTTGCAGCAATAATCAGTTTTTTATTATTTAAAAACTATCGCCGCAAACAACAATTAAAAACAGAACAATTATTGTATCAGGAAAAAGTTTCATCTCTCAATGCTGTAAAAGCGGCGGAAGAAAACGAAAGAAAAAGAATTGCTGCCGACTTGCACGATAACCTGGGTGCTTATGCAGCTTCCATTGTTTTTAACCTTGATCAAATTGCTTTGCAACAACAGGAAACTAAATACCTTATTCCATTCCAGGAATTAAGAAATAATTCCAAAGCTATAGTAGCACAATTGGGCGATACTATTTGGGCTTTAAAAACAGATGAACTCTCTCTTACTACCATTAGCGACAGGATAAAAATATTTATACAACGCCTGCAACCAAGTTATCCCCATATAGCCATGGAAGTGCAGGAGGCCATTAAAACTGATCATGTGCTGCCTGCGCTCCAGGCTTTTCATTTAATGAGAATTATGCAGGAAGCCATTAACAATGCCTTGAAACATAGCAAGTGCCATAATATTGTTATAAAAGTTTCTGACAATAATCAATGGCAGATAAGTGTAAATGATGATGGTACTGGTTTTGACGCCAATACTATAAATAGCACGGGTTATGGATTATATAATATGAAAAGCAGGGCTGCTGAGTTTAATTGGAATTTAAACTGGCAAAGCGGCATCAGTGGCACAGCAGTTAACATTAGCCCTACTACAAATTGATTATTGCCCAATGAATCATTTTTAAAGATTTTGCATCATGCCTTCAACAGAAAAAATAACGGTTGCACTTACAGAAGATAATCCTATCAACAGGAATACTTTTCTTCAAAAATTTGAGCAATTAGATAATTACAAATTGTTGTTTGTTGCCCGCAATGGCAACGAATGCCTGGCCACCCTAAAAGGCATGCCTTTGGCAAAACTTCCACAGGTGATCTTTATGGACATTCAAATGCCGGGGCTGGATGGAATACAAACCATTGGTATGGCAAAGGCATTATATCCCGGTATACATTTTATTGTGCTCACTGTTTTTGATGATGATGAAAAGATATTTGATGCAATACGTGCCGGAGCCTCCGGTTATTTATTAAAACATGAACCGGCCAGCTTTTTAGACGATGCTATTCAAGCTGTTCTTGAATATGGAGGTGCCCCCATGAGCCCGGCCATTGCAAGAAAAACTTTAAAATTATTAAGCGTTTCTCAAAAGGCGGCTGTAGAAGCATACAATTATAAACAGCAATTGCCGGAAATGATCACCAGCAGGGAAGAAGAGATTTTACAGCATATGGTGAATGGTTGGGATGCAAAAAAGATTGCGTCTATCTTAAGCATAAGCGTACTCACCGTTCGTAAGCACATTGCCAATATCTACGAAAAGCTCCACGTACAATCAAGGGCAGAGATTATTAATATGGCACACCAGAATAAATGGTTCAAACAATAATTGATACATTATCGCTTATAAAAATACCTGGCCAAAACAGCCGGGTATTTTCATTTTATAGGATTATTTAGTTAGTTCGCATCTTAATCTCTAAAGCACATTTGCTCTGCAGGAGCATTAAATTTGCTGCAACAAACAAATGACGTTTTCATTTGTTACTTACCAATAATCAATTATCCAAAAAATGTATTGCTACAGAACAAATATAGAAGCAACAATAATTTTCTACAAAGCTTTGGCCATCAGGGTCAGTAAAGCATTTATGTACTAAATATATATGATGCAAAAATAAGTAGCAATAATGCCACAATACGCATTGGATCGCCGCAAATTGAAAACAATAAGAGCAGTGAAAAATATAGGCCCTTTGTAGCTTTTGTAAAAGAAAAAGGGAAATGTAAAATGGCAAATAATATTTATCCCGAATAACATTAACTATAAAATCATAATAAACAGCAGCCGGAAAACTAACAATCATTAGTTTTTTATTAGTTTTGATTTTTAATATCTCAATATGAGTGTACAAAATTTAGAAACTCTTTTTCAAGCTAAAATTGATAAAGAAGTAAAGATTGAACCACGGGACTGGATGCCTGATGCCTATCGCAAAACCAATGTGCGGCAGATAAGTCAGCATGCGCACAGCGAAATTGTAGGCATGTTGCCGGAAGGTAACTGGATAAGCAGGGCACCCTCTTTAAAACGCAAAGCCATCCTGATAGCAAAAGTGCAGGATGAAGCCGGGCATGGATTATACCTGTATTCCGCAGCCGAAACACTTGGTACCAGCCGTGAGCAAATGATTGATGACCTTAACAGTGGCAAGGCCAAATACTCTTCCATCTTTAATTACCCCACACTTACCTGGGCAGATATGGGTGCTGTAGGTTGGCTCGTAGATGGCGCCGCCATTTTAAACCAGGTAATGTTGTGCCGCACAAGTTATGGCCCTTATGCAAGGGCAATGGTTCGCATATGCAAAGAAGAAAGTTTTCATCAGCGCCAGGGGTTTGAAAGTCTGCTGGTATTATCAAAAGGCACCGACGAACAAAAAGCCATGTGCCAGGATGCCATCAACCGCTGGTGGTGGCCCAGCCTTATGATGTTTGGCCCTAAAGACAGCGAAAGCACCAACAGCGATCAAAGCATGAAGTGGAAGATAAAACGCAAAACCAATGATGAGCTCCGCCAGAACTTTATAGATATGATTGCAGAGCAAATAAAATTGCTGGGTATGACCCTGCCAGACCCGGATCTCAAATGGAATGAAGAAAAAAAGCATTACGATTCTGGGGAAATAAACTGGGATGAATTTTGGGCTGTGGTAAAAGGAAACGGCCCCTGCAACAAACAAAGATTGGCTGCCCGAAACAAAGCTCATGAAGAAGGCGCATGGGTAAGAGAAGCTGCCATGGCTTATGCAGCAAAAAAGAAAGCAAAAGAACTGAGCAGGGTAGCATGAAATAAAACACAGATTTGCGGCATCAAAATGATGCAGCCATAACAATACAATTATTGCAATGAATATAAAAATCAGAAAATATTTATACGGAGATATACCCGAAGAAAATGCAGGCGGTACCGATTTAAAAAAAACGGCAGATATTGCTCAGAACAATCCGGATGCCTGGCCGCTTTGGGAAGTTTTCATCCGCAGCAAACAGGGCCTCGACCATAAACACGCAGGCAGCCTACATGCAGCAGATGCAGCAATGGCTATAGAAAATGCCAGGGACGTTTATACAAGGAGGCAGGAAGGTGTAAGTCTTTGGGTGGTAGAAAGCAAATATATCCACGCCAGCAACCCCGATGATGCAGAAAGTTTTTATACGCCCGCCGAGGATAAGATTTACCGCCATCCCGGGTTTTATGATTTACCGGATGAAGTGAAACACATGTAAAAAAAGTTGATCGGTTAATTAGTTGACCAGTTGATACCATTCATTTTTAAAACAGTTATTATGAATGAAAAATCTAATCAAAGTTTTACGGAGTTGGAGCTGTGGAAAAAAGGAAGGGACTTAAAGAATGAAATAAAAGAAATAACTCAGGGTTATCCTTCAGAAGAAAAATAAAGACTAACCGATCAAACAATTCGATCGTCCAGAAGCATTAATGCAACAATTGCTAAGGGTCATGGAAGATATACATTCAAGGACCAGATTCATTTTTGTATTATCGCAAGAGGATCATTAAGCGAAACTTATAACCACCTTATAGATGCATTAGACTGTCAATATATAACAAGTGATCAACTTATATATTTCAAAAATAAAATTGATGAAGCAGAGAGATTATTAAATGGCTATATCTCTTATCTCAGAAAAAATATTGAAAAATGAATACTTCCACACCTATTAACTTATCAACCACCCAACTGTTTAACCATACCCTTCACCTGGCCGATACCAACCTGATACTTGCGCAGCGAAATGGAGAATGGTGCGCCCATGGCCCTATATTGGAACAGGACATTGCCATCACCAATATTTCGCTGGATCTTATTGGGCAGGCAAGAAATTTTTATCAATATGCTGCACAACTGATCAACCAATCATCTGATCAACTGACCAATGCAGCCACAGAAGACAGCCTTGCTTATTTAAGAACCGAGAGAGCATTTAAAAATTTACTTATAACCGAACTGCCCAATGGCGATTGGGCGCAAACCATATTGAGGCAGTTTTTTTACAGTGTATACCAGTACGGGCTATACGAACAATTGCAAAGAGGTTCCGATGCACAACTGGCGGCCATTGCAGAAAAATCCATTAAAGAAACAACCTATCATATAAAGTGGAGCAGCGAGTGGGTATTAAGATTGGGAGATGGTACAGAAGAAAGTCATGAAAGAATGCAAAAGGCTTTACAAAATACCTGGGCTTATACCGGGGAAATGTTTATGCCGGCAGATTACGAAATGGGAACAGGAACAGATTTCAATTTATTAAAAGATCAATGGGAGAAAAAAGTAAGACATGTGTTGGAAGAAGCTACGCTTTCTTACCCGGGAGGTGCAGGAAACGAAAATCCCGTTTTTATGCAAACAGGTGGTAAAACCGGCGTGCACACAGAACATATGGGATTTATACTGGCAGATTTACAATACCTGCAAAGAACCTATCCGGGAGCTACCTGGTAATTAAGAACAAATGAGCACAACCTACCATACTATTATATCAACAGAAGAAAAAAAAATATGGCAACTACTGGAAGCTGTATGCGATCCGGAAGTACCTGTATTAACTATTGTAGACCTGGGTATTGTAAGGGATGTAAAAGTAAAAGACAACGGGGTGGAAATCATTATTACGCCCACCTATTCCGGCTGCCCTGCTATGGATGCCATTAGCATGGACATCCGTTTAAAGATGATAGAGCACGGATACAAAAATGTAAAAATCACATCTATACTTTCGCCGGCATGGACCACAGACTGGATGAGCGATGCAGGAAAAAGAAAATTATTGGAATATGGTATTGCTCCTCCACAATACCGGTCAGCCGCTGCAGGCAATAAAGAAGAAAATATTGAATGCCCCCAATGCAATTCTCATAATACAAAACTCCTGAGCCAGTTTGGCAGCACTGCCTGCAAAGCATTATATCAATGTAACGATTGCAAGGAACCCTTCGATTATTTTAAATGTCATTAATCATCACATCCTCTTATTATTCAAATTCTATATCCTCTATTTCTTTTAATCTCATTTAATATCACTTTGCCTGCTGTTTATTAGCCCTAACTTTGGCTAATAACATTTACAGATCGTATAGCTTAAATTTTTTTAATCAGGGTGCAGCACAGCAGTACAATAAAAATGAAACTGCTAAGAAGTAAATTTTTAGTGAAGCCGGGTATTAATAAAATAAAAATTTAATACCCGAACGTTATCTGTTGCACTGGTTTGTTTGCAGTTTTTTTAATCTGCACAATTCAAATTAAATTGTAAAAAAATTAAATTGATAAGTATGTCTTCCATATTATTTGAAATAAAACATAATGTTGCTTACATCAGCCTTAACCGTCCTGATAAATTCAATTCCTTTAACCGGGAAATGGCATTACTACTGCAAAAAATACTGGATGATTGCGCAACAGATAACAACATACGGGCAATTTATCTTACAGGTAATGGTAAAGCATTTTGTGCCGGTCAGGACCTGGGAGAACTGGTGGGTGAAAATCCACCCGGGTTTGAAGTAATACTGGCAGAGCATTACAATCCAATAATAACCAGGATACGTACTATTGAAAAGCCGGTGGTATGTGCTGTAAACGGTGTGGCGGCAGGTGCCGGTGCGAATATTGCCCTGGCTTGCGACATAGTGGTAGCAACGGCTTCAGCTTCCTTTATTCAGGCGTTTAGTAAAATTGGTTTGATACCGGATAGCGGCGGTACATTCACATTACCCCGTTTAATTGGTTTTGCAAAAGCAAGTGCGTTGATGATGCTGGGAGATAAAATAAATGCAACAGAAGCAGAAAAAATGGGAATGATCTATAAAGTTTTTGCAGATGAAACATTT
>Ga0209181_10013509_pt1 | contig 10210 bp, 6 predicted proteins | sample MAT05_FD_187208 | JGI IMG/M metagenome (GOLD analysis project Ga0209181, IMG submission 187208) | Freshwater microbial communities from Lake Fryxell liftoff mats and glacier meltwater in Antarctica - MAT-05 (SPAdes) (version 2) | ecosystem: Environmental > Aquatic > Freshwater > Ice > Liftoff...
CGGTGTCCAAGACAATTTCATCTGCGGCCCAATCTTGCTGCATGAGTTCGTCCAAAGCGCCGCGCGGTGAATCGCCGTATTCATCGTCGCCGTCTTTTGCAGACGCCATGGCGCGTTCGAGTATTAAACGCTGCAGCGCCAGTGGCAGCTTCGGATTGCTCGCTAAATCATTTGGGATGGGTGCTTTAAATTGATCCGCCAGCGCAATGATTTTATGCATCACCGCAACGCTGCGTGTGTGCTCTGCCATCCGTTCGATATCCAAGCGTTTGGCTTGCACCATAAGATCAAATTGCGCAGCTTGTTGTGCCTCTGGTAACGCCAGCAGCAGAGGTGTTGCGTCTAGTTTTGGATTTTCAATCAGTATTGCGATGGCTTGCTGACGATCTGATTCAGACATGCGCGCGTCACGCGCAGCTGTTTCGTCGCTATAAAGTGACTCGGCTAATGCTGCCAAACCTTCGGCGTCAAGCGATTCCTGCAGGTTCTTAAAGTCGCCGAATCGCAAAGGCGCTGCCGCAATGGCTTTGCGAACTTCAAGATCGCTGTCTTTGCTCAACAGCGTCACCGTGTCAACACTCAGGGAATATAGTTGCCCAGAGATTGTGGCAATACGGACACCGATGTCAGGATCTAGCGCCATACGATTCGCGGTTGCGGCATCGAGTATTGCGCTTCGCCCCACAATTTTGCGCACTTCGGCATTCGCAGATGTCGCCAGGGTTGTCAAAGTCGCGGTTGAGATCGAACCATCTTCCAGCAGTTTTTCTGCCGTCTTGGGCGTTATTTCCACCTTTTTAAGCTGCGCCGCAACAAGCTTGGGTGCACGTCTTGCCAACCACTCAAGCACGATTTTGTCTTGTGTTGCGAGTAGTGGCTGGTGCAAGGCTTCAGGCAATTCAGCGCGGCCCGCGATAAGTTGCGCCAATAAGGGATCACGAGCGATCAGTGGGCTCAAGTTTTGCGCGCTTGCAGATTCAGAGAGCACCTGAGCGACATCTGTAATCAGCGATTCTGGCGCTGTCTGGCTGCGAAAAATTAATCCCCCGTCCTGGATGCGCGTAGCGCCCAATTCATCGTCAAAACGCAAATCTGAAAGTGTGGAATCGGCTTCTATTTCAAGGTGATCTGGTCTGGTGAAGAACACTGGCTCAAATAATCGCAGGGCAATCGCTTGTTGCTGCTCGCCAAGCGTGTCGTCCGTTAGCGTCACAGCAATTTTTCCTGGCCGGTAGTCGTTGAATTTGTCGCTAATCACCAACGCGCGCGCATTCACCTTGCCCGCTACTTCAAAAGTAAAGTCGTTATAGACGGTCAAGATCAAGCCGCTAGCGTTAAGATCTTTTTGTACGTAAATCGCACCCCAGCTGTATAGATTTTCAACTTGCATCTGTCCCAGCACCACCAATACGCCCGTGTCACTGAGGTAGTCATGATAGTTGCCCTTGATCGTCAAATCGCCCTGCACGATCAACAGCGAGTCATTCTCCAACGAGCCATCGACGATCAAATCGCCCAGATGCACAACAACCTCGGTATTTGCATCACCAAAATTATAGGCAATCTGGTTGCTGGCAAATTGCTGGCGCAAGGTTTTTAATTCATTTGCGCTGGCACGGTGGGTGCCGGGCAACGCTGACGCTTTTTGCCATTCAAGGCTGGACGCGTGGCTAAGATTGCTCATAAAGATCTGAACAAGTAGGCTGTAGGTTAGGAAAACTAGTGCTGCCTGGGCATCACGTCCGAAACCAAGAATGGAAGAAAATGCTGGGCGCAATTGGTTTTGCATCGTGGAGTCCAAAATTTAAAGGCGTGGTTTCAATTCGCAAGTCAGCGCAGCGTTGGGATTAAACTGAAAATTCTTATCGCTGCTTTGGGTTAAACGTTCGCACGGGCAAAAAACGAACAGATTGAGTTCGATCTTTTTGCACAGCAAGACAAGCTCGATTTACGAATTATTCGAAGCAAACGGTCAACTTTTGGCAAGCGACATAGTTTCGTGTGGCGCGGATTTTCGCTTTACGCTCAACTCTGCGCAAATGAGCTGCTAAGCTCACGCTTCCAAAATTTCAGATGCGTGCCATGAGCGATCTTAAACCAGCAATTGTTCCTGATATCGGCAATTATAAAGACGTGCCTGTAATCGAAATTTTAGTTCAGATCGGCGACGTGGTTAAAAAAGATCAGGGGTTATTGACGCTTGAAAGCGACAAAGCCACGATGGAAGTGCCCGCGCCCTTTGCGGGTACGGTTCGCGAAATTAAAGTTAAATTAGGTGATCGCGTAGGCGAGGGTGCCACGGTCGTGATGATCGAAGCGGGGGATGTTTCCGCCGCCGCAGCGCCTGCGGTGAAAGCTGCGGCACCTGCCACTAATGCGCTAGACGTAACGACGCCAGTTCAAGCGCCTAAAGCGGTAGTAGCACCACCTGCTGCAGTGGCACCCGCTGCCGCCCAGGCTGCGCCACCAGCTGTTTCTGTAGCGCAAGCGTCCATCAGTGATGCCGCGCCCGCGCACGCTAGCCCCGGAGTGCGTCTATTTGCGCGCGAACTTGGCGTGAACCTGGACAAACTCAGCGCAGGCACCGGCCGCAAAGGCCGCATCATGAAAGAGGATGTGCAGGCCTATGTGAAAGCGGCACTTGCGGCGCCCGCGGTTGCAGCGACGTCAGCGGGTGGTGGACTAGGACTGCAATTGCTGCCTTGGCCGGCGGTTGATTTTGCCAAATTCGGCCCCGTCGAAGTCAAACCACTGTCGCGCATCAATAAAATTGCCGGGCAAAACTTGGCGCGCAATTGGGCAATGATTCCGCACGTTACGCAAAATGACGAAGCGGACGTGACTGAAATGGAAGCCTTCCGCAAGAAGTTAGGTGAAGAAAATAAAGAGCTAAAACTGACGCCACTGGTGTTTTTGATTAAAGCGGTGGTGGCAGCCTTGAAGAAATTTCCACGTTTTAATAGCTCGCTTGATGGCGACAATTTGGTTTATAAGAATTATTTCCACGTCGGAATCGCGGTTGATACTCCAGATGGATTGGTGGTTCCAGTGATTCGTAATTGCGATCAAAAAGGGCTGTTGGAGCTGGCGAAAGAAATGGGCGAAATCAGCGTCAAAGCGCGCGAGAAGAAGCTCAGCCCTGGCGATATGACCGGCGGTTGCTTTTCAATTTCCAGCTTAGGTGGTATCGGTGGCACCGGGTTTACACCGATCGTGAATGCGCCAGAAGTTGCAATTTTGGGTGTTAGCAAGTCACAGATGAAGCCGGTTTGGACTGGTGCTAGCTTCGATCCTAGGCTGATGTTGCCATTGAGTTTGAGCTATGACCATCGCGTCATCGATGGTGCTGCTGCTGCGCGTTTTGCCGCATTTATTGCGCAGCAGTTGGGTGATGTCAGACGTTTGTTACTGTAAACCCCCGCCGCTGCATGAAAAGCCAGCGTTTCGAGAGCGATGCAGCAAGTCTTGGGGGGGATTTGTAAGCGGTAATTTAAACTTTATCGCTCGCTTTTTATACATTGTATTCAGCTTCCTTTGGTAGATTGCACGTTCTTCCAACCTGTAGGATTTTTCATGCTGCGAAATACGACCTTGATTACTGGATTAGTTTTATCCGCCTTTGCTGCTCATGCGGATCAAGAATTTTCTGGGGTCGGCGCGACGCGCGATTACCTTTGTAAAAATTCTGAAACGATTACGGTTTCTGGTGTTTCGCAAAACATTAACTTAAGCGGAGTTTGCGGCAAATTGTTGATCAGTGGTGCCAGCAATGAAGTGCGCGTAATCCAAGTCCAAGCGATAGAAGTTGAGGGTACAAGCAACAAAATTTATTACGGCAGCGATGCCAAAGGCTCCAAGCCAAGCATGAAAAGTTCAGGCACAGGCAATGTGCTCACTGCAGATGCGGGCTTGCGCAAAATCAACGCCACAGCTGAAAGCACTGCTGGCAAGGCCGTCGCAAGCAGCGCACAAGCAGCCGCGATGATTCGTGATCCAGAACAATGCGGCGCGACGCAAACTGTTGAAGGTGCCGCGAATGGCCAAAGTTTGCATTGCGAACCAGGCGAACGTATTTTGATCGAAGGCGTTGCGATCAATACCCGAGTTAGCGGGAATTGTGCCGCCATTTGCATCAATGGCACCGATAATGTCATCACTGTGGATGGCGATGCGCTGGCAGTTGCGGTCAGTGGCACGACTAACCAAGTTCGCGCCGCGCGGGTTGACGCCGTTAGTCTGGACGGCATGAATAACTCGGTGCGGTATAAAACAAGCTTAGGTGGCCAAGGACCAAAAAAGGACCAACCAAAAGTAGCCACCGACGGCATTGGTAATTCTATTTCGCGGCAATAACGCGACTGCGCAGATGCTGCGCGTTTTGCTGCATTTATTGCGCAGCAATTGGCTGATGTAATTAGGCTTTTGTTATTGAAAAAAAAGCCCGGCGACCAGGGCGCCGGACTGGTTTTTAAAGCCGCAGAAGCTGATCGGTGCGCTACGGAGCTACCCCATCCGGTGCGGAAACGGGTTGCTCCACGGCTTCAAAACTTTCATTCATGAATTTTTCGGCCGTGCAATCATGCGAGCTTGCAAAGCGAAAAATACTGGCCGCTGAGGGTGATACCGGATTGCTCGGAGATGTGCCAGTAATCGCCCAAGCGTCGCTTTGTTCAATAAATTGTTGTGGACGCAGCAAAGGCGTGGTGACGGTTTGTAACACGGTATCGGTGCACAGCGCGCCCTCGTCGCGCCATTCAATGACGTGCGCGACATTACTACCCGGCGAAGTTTGCTGATTAAAGCTCGTGATGCGAACGTCGCCAGTCGGGCTTAGTGATAGCGCTGCATCGGTCGAACGCGCATAGCCCTGGTCGCCGTGATATTGCCGCGTCCAAAGTACGTGGCCGCTGGCGCTAATTTTGGCAACGTTTATGTGGTCAAAATCGGCGCGAACCAAGGCAATTTCGCCAGATGCATTAACGGCAAAATCATTTGCTGGGAAGTTGACATCGTTTCGCGTCCATAGCGGCTGGCCACTGGCAGAGCGTTTTTGTAAGCGATAACCGAGTCTTCCTGTGTTGTTGGGAAGCGGTGTAAAGGTGCCGCGCCCGAGCAGTAAATTACCGTTTCCATCTTGGCGCAAACTTGCTGGAAATTGGATGCAGGGCATGACGCCACCACTGTCGGATTGATCAAGTTCCAGAACGCCGTTCGCGCTGTAGCGGATCAAATGCACGATCGCTTCACCATCTTGAGTATTGCTGACGAACGCGATCGCCAAGCCACCTGTTGCGGATGCGACAGCGGCATGCTCGGAAAGATCGTCGCTGCCAGGAGTCAAATAGCGTATCTCTGGCAGCTGTGTGCCCGTGTCAGAAATTCTTGATAGCGTAATGTCGCCTAGGTCTCGGTGAACGACAGCAACTTCGTTGTTGCTCAACATTTGCACGGCGTACTTGCTGCGACTGAAACTGTCGAGTTCAGGCACGCGCTGCTCCCAGCGCAATTGCCCGGAACTCAATTGATATGATCGAATCACTATCTCACTTTGCGAAAAAGATAATTTGTTTCGAAACACAACGCTGGCAGTGCCATTGTTACCAACCGCTATTGCCGGGTTTATGCTGATATCGGCGTCGGCACTGACATCAAACTGGGTCCAACGCAGCTGACCATTGGCATCGTATTGCACCACGCCTACCGGGTGGGTTTGGTTTGGTGAGCTAATGCCGTGGGTGAGTTGAATAAATCCGCCGTCTGGCGTCGCGGCGGTAGAAATGGGATCGCTTGCGCCGATCTTGGTTGGGGCTAGCCAGGACTGCGCCCAGCTCGGTGGCAAGGATTGCGCGGATACCGCAGCGCTTAACAGCGTTAAGGCAAGCCCGGCGACTCCGGTGCCTATTCTTAACGCTAATCTGGCGGGTGATGTTGACGAATGGAAGGTTTGTGTGGACATGGTTTTGCTCCTAGGTTGTTTATGATTGAGAAAAGACGTGCTTATTCACGGTACAAATCAAAAGCGTTAGGCAATAGAAACCCGTGCGGTCTGCAAAAATGCAAAAACCGATTGGGGCCGTGGTGGAAAAACTGGTCTAGCGGCTTGCTTGTTAACTCTGTGGCGGCAGCGGCGGTGCTAGCGTTCGCGGCTGCTTTTTGGGCTCAGTCCTCAAATCCCACCCGCTGCAATAGCTCAAAGCTTGGGTCATTCATGGTGCCGCTGATTTGACTGCCCGGCGCGTGCGGCTGCGCGCTCATTGAATCGGCGAAACGCAGGGGCACGTCATCTTCCGCAATGGTTACGCTGCCGCCAGAAAGCGTATTGGTATTGGGATCAAACACCGCATGTTCGATGCGCACCAACATGGAATTAGTTAGCGAGGCATAGAATTGCTGAGGTGTAACCATCACGCCGTTTACCGTGCTGTAGCTATTGCTGGCGCTGATCGTTGTGCCAAAAACCTTGCAGCGCGTCATCGCTGCTTCAATCTCGGATGCCGGGCCTTGTAAGGTGTAATCATTGAAAACCGGCGCACTGATATTGGTCACTCGCGTCGCATAAAAATTACCGGCGCTATCTTGGTAGGCACGCACCTCCAACTGCCTAGGCTGGTTCAGCCCAAGGGCAAAAACATTTGCTGGATCACGCAATTGGGCGCTATTTTTTATACTGTTGCCCAGAATCGTCAAACTTTCGTTGGGCGAAATGTCGCCTGGGGAAACCGGCGCTTGTAGGCGGATACTGCGGCGAATAAAGCGAATCTTGCTTGCACTGATTAGGTTTGCGCCACTGTAAAAGCCCTCGACTTCAATGCCAACGCCCAATCCTAGATCCCCGGCATTGCCATAGCGATAACTCGTCTGCGCGTTCATTTCAACATTGAGCGTGCCCAGTAAAAACCGTCCGTTTTGCAGTAAAGCCCCGATCAAACCGGTTGCCACCACCGGTGCACCGGCGACGGTGACATTCGGCGTAGGCGTGCTACAGCGAATTTGATTTGCGCTGATCGGCGCGCCAATCACATAAGGACTTTGCGCAGCGGCGCGAATTTCCACATAGTTGCCAACCGCGATGCCGGAACCACAATTGAGCGCTGCGACTTTAATATTGACCAATTGACTGCCAATTTGAAGCATGCCCGCACTTAAGTCGGTAACAAAGCCAGTTAAGCGCCAGTTTGGCGCATTCGCTTGCAGACTCAGGCGAGTGGCGATCAGGCTGTTATTTGCGTCAACTTGGCCGGATACTGCCAAGATTGTGCCGGGGCTCAAACTATTAATCCCGGCTGCAGGCATGCCTAGCAATACGGTATCCGCATCAACAGTTAGGTTTTGACCAAGCACTTGTAGTGGGCTTAGCTGCGTGACCGGCCCGCGCAGTTGCGTATTGATTTCGACAAACTCGGCGAGTCCGCTACTAAGTGTGGCATCTGCCGCTAGGCGCGCAAAAACGCTGCTGCCAGCGCCTGCTTGCGACGGCGTGGGCTCACCTACGATCTCCTCGCCATCAAGCATGTATTGCGTCGCGGCATTAATTGCGAAGTCTCGCGTGTTGTTGACACCAAAGCCGGTGCCAACACGATCATTTGGCATTGGCGCTGAAACTAACGTGTTGGCCATTGCGGAGGTCGCTAACGCCAACAACAACAATAGGCGCGCAAGTGCTACTTGCAGGGTACGTGGACGCGACTGCAGGTTGGCGAGTTCAATTTTATTTTGACTAGGCAAAACATTTAAACCAAATTTCATGGCAATTCCTTTCTAGGTGTTTGGCTTTTTGTCGCTTTGCTAGATCGGCCACGGCCGTCTTGCTTGGGCTCAGGGGGGGGCGGCTCGTCCTGGAAGTAATAAACGCCCAGCCCCAAGCGCGATACTTTCGGCTCGTCGGGTTGCGCATTCATATGTAGCTCGGTAAGCAACTGATCAAACTCATCGAGCGTGCGGTTTGCATTTTCCCGCACCCATTTTCTAACCACCGGTAATTGCGACAGTGGAATTTGGGTTTGATGTACATAGGCCTGTAAATAGCGGTCGGTTTGCTGATCACGTAAGTTGCGCTCGATCGTGCCAATTAGATCGCTGGCCGCTGTCGCTAAGATCCCGAGCTGCTCTTGTTGATCTAGGCTGGAAACCAACAGCTCCAGACTTGTTAGCGCATAACGCCCGTCAGTTTCAACGACCACGTTGCCGCCGCGCAATAGTTCATCGAGCACCGCACGCATCGTTGCACCGCCGGCAAAATCATTGACCAAAGATTGGAAACTCAGGCTTCCTTCGAGCGGCAATTTTTGTGGCTTACCGTTCGCATCCTGATATTTTGGCGTGTAATTCCAACCGTTGATCACCCGTCCAGCACGGTGAAACATGCGTACTGTGGCATCCATTGCGCGTGGCAATTCGCGCTGCAGGCGCTCGACTTCCAAACGCGTCATACCGGTAATGACTGCAACTCTAGAGATCGTTTGCGGCTTCTGATCAATCGCAAATTCGCGCGTTGCCACATCAACATAAACCCACTTGAGTGCCTCTGCCGCCGATTTGTACGGCACCGCAAAGCGCAGCAACAAACGCACCAAAGGCCGAAATAGCCGAATTAACATGGATGAGAATGGGTCGTTCGCGAGTTGCATGGAAACCAGAGTTGCCTTTGAGGGTACGTAATTGATTGTGTTTTCGTATTCTTGCGAATTTATTCGCAAGAAATGACTTTGTCAACTACAGCGCGACCCAAGTGCCCACCAAAACAAGGGTGCTGGGTACATAAAATTTAGGCACTAAAAAACCCGGCACCTTTCGGAACCGGGTTCTCCATGAAACACGAACTCGAACGCAGCGCTATAACTCGATCCTAAAACCAAGCTGCGCACCAGTGTTGCTATAGCGTGATTCACTAAAATGTCGGCTCATCCGAATAAATCCAGCGACGCCATCGGCAAATTGCGCACTCAAGCCCAGCATCAAACTGCCATAGTTGCGGTCTTCTTTATTGGTGGCTGCAAAAAATGTTTCGCGCGTCGATCCAATATCGCCCAAGTAGCGCAAACCAACGCTGTTTTCCTGACTATCAATCACTTGCGTCCAGCGCAGGCCAATAAAAGGCTGATACACACCGTTGCTACCGGAAATAGCCCAACTCGCATTAGTGCCAATGCTGGCGCTGCTGGTGGAACCGGTCACGTCCGCGACTTGCACGGCCCAACCCGCACCATTTCCGCTCGTATTTGAGGCGCGTTCGTCGTAACCGTCAACTTTTTGACGGGCATATTCAAGCTGCAAATACGGATCAAGATTGAAGGCGTCAAAATTCGCCTGATAGCCCAAGGTCAGAGCGCCGCTGAACAAGCTGGTGTCAAAATCAGAAAAATAGCTTTGTGCGACGACTGTATTGGCATTAATAGCGTAGTTAGCACGACGCGTCTGATCGCTCTTGCGCGTGCCCACGCTGCCAAGTGCGTTGAAATACCACGGCGATTGGCCCCGTAATGATAGATACACATCGCCAATCAAATCCCGTTGATCCACCTCGCCCGAGCCACCGGTGTAATCTGCCGAGGTTTTACGATAGCGAAATGCACCGCCAAAGACGCCGTTGTCGCCGACACGGCGGTCGATTCCCAGCAATAGGCCAACTGCTGAGCTATCAAAGCCGTCTTGATCGGCGCTGGCGTCGCGATCTATTTGTGAGCTTTCAACGCTGCCAAATAATGACCAAACGCCGAAACCAGCGCCATCGTCAGCAGCAAAATTCCAGCCAGGGCCTTGCGTCGACAAGCCTGACTTGCCCACGAGTCCGCCCATCAAGCCTGGGCCACCGCCTATTTTGCCAAAGCCGCCGGAAAGGCGCGAACTCAAAATTTCACCTGCGCCAGCCAAAAAAGCGCGGTTTGCCGCCAACGGGGCCTGATCTGCAACCAAAGCCGCTAGCGCCGAACGCACGGCACCATTGCCGGCAAAGGCGGCACCCACCAGCGAGTTACAGTCTTGCTGAAACCGAGGGCTCGCCCGTCCTGAGGTTGGGCAGACAATGGCAATTGCCCGCGCCGCTTCGCGCTGGGTTGCAGTATCGGCAAATTGGTTTAATGCCGCCTGCACCTGCGCGTTCTGTGCATAAACGCTGGAAGACATCGAAAAGTTCATCGCTAACGCGCCAGCGATCAGCGAAAGGGTAAGTCTTTTAGGGCAGTGCATCGAAGTTCCTTAAGCTGTGGGTAAA
>Ga0209181_10013511_pt1 | contig 10208 bp, 8 predicted proteins | sample MAT05_FD_187208 | JGI IMG/M metagenome (GOLD analysis project Ga0209181, IMG submission 187208) | Freshwater microbial communities from Lake Fryxell liftoff mats and glacier meltwater in Antarctica - MAT-05 (SPAdes) (version 2) | ecosystem: Environmental > Aquatic > Freshwater > Ice > Liftoff...
AGCGCAGCGCCTGCTCGACGCCATCCATGTGCCGATCGCACTGGCCGGCGAGGGTGTCAGCCCGCGGGTCTCGGCCAGCATCGGCATCGCCATGTACCCGGCCGACGGCGCCGACTTCGACAGCCTGGCGCGCACCGCGGACCTGGCCATGTACCGCAGCAAGGACCTCGGCCGCGCCCGTTTCAGTTTTTACCACCCCGACCTCGACACCGCGCTGCGCGGCCGCCTGGAGCTGGAGCGCGAGCTGGCGCATGCCATCGACCACAACGAGCTGGTGCTGCACTACCAGCCGGTGTTCGATGCCGAGACGGAGCGCGTGGTGGGCAGCGAGGCGCTGGTGCGCTGGCTGCACCCGCTGCGCGGCCTGCTGATGCCGGGTTCGTTCATCCAGGCCGCCGAAGAGACCGGCCTGATCGCAGAGCTGGGTCTGTGGACGCTGCAGACAGCCTGCGCGCAACACGCCGCCTGGCGCGCCGCCGGTTTGCGGCCCGGCCGCATCGCGGTCAACGTGTCGGCGCTGCAGGTTCACAACGATCCCAGGCTGGCCGAAGCCGTGCGCACGGCGATGCACGAGCACGGGCTGAAAGCGGGTGAGCTGGAGCTGGAGCTGACGGAAAGCGCCTTGCTGTCCGACACCGACATCAACACCGCGCTGCGCATGGTGGCGCGGCTGCGGCAGACCGGCGCCCTGCTGGTGATCGACGATTTCGGCACCGGTTTCTCGTCGCTCAGCTACCTGAAGGTGCTCAAGCCCGACAAGCTGAAGATCGACCGCAGCTTCGTCAATGACCTGCCTGGCGACGCGGACTCGCACGCACTGGTGCAGACCATCATCGCGATCGCGAAGGCGATGTCGATCAACGTGGTGGGCGAGGGCGTGGAAACCGCCGCGCAGCGCGATCTGCTGCTGTCGCTGGGTTGCCGGCTGCAGCAGGGTTACCTGCATGGCCGGCCGATGCCGGCGGCCGCCTTCGTGGTGAGGCTGCAGCACGAAGAGGCGCTGGCGGGGTCGGCTTCACGGTAGGGAATGGCGCGGCACGGCGCGGCGTCAGGTCGGTCACGCGGGCGCGAGTGCGGCCTCGCGCAGGCGCTTCAAGGCCCACAGCACGGTGGTCAACCGCACGGCACGGCGGTCGCCGTCCAGTTGCAGGCGCTCGGCCCGCACCATGGGTTCCCCACCGCCGCCCGCCGCCACGGCCAGCCACACCGTGCCCACCGGCTTGCCAGGCACCGCGCCGCCGGGCCCGGCGATGCCGGTCACCGCCACCGCCAGCTGCACCGGCGCACGCCGCAGTGCGCCCAGCGCCATCGCCTCGGCCACCGGCTGGCTGACGGCGCCGTGGCTGGCGATCAGCGCCGGATCGACGCCCAGCAGTTCGCTCTTCGCCGCGTTGCTGTAGGTGACGAAGCCGCGCTCGAACCAGTCGCTGGAGCCGGCCAGCGCGGTGCAGTTGGCGGCGATCAGGCCGCCGGTGCAGCTCTCGGCCGTGGCCATGCGCCAGCCGCGCGCGCGCAGCGTGTCGGCCAGCAGGGCCGTCAGACCGGCTGCCTGATCTTCGAAGTCCGTCATGTCCGCAGCGCCTTCCAGATCACCATCGCCAGCGCGATCACCAGCAGCGTGCAGCCCGCGGCCACCAGGTCGTCGAACAGGATGCCCACGCCCTGCCGCCAGCCGATCGTCTGGCCCGGCCGCAGCTTGAAGCGGCGGTCGGCCCAGCCCACCGGGCCCGGCTTGGCGGCGTCGAAATAGCGGAACAGCCCGAAGGCGGCGGCCTGCGCCCACAGCCCGGCCGGCATCAACAGCCACAGCACCAGCCAGATGGCGATGATCTCGTCCCAGACGATGGCGCCGGGGTCGGCCACGCCCAGGTGCTGCGCGGTGCGCGTGCAGGCCCAGAGGCCGACCACCAGGCCGGCGCCGATGAGCAGCGCCCAGGACCAGCCGCCCAGGCTGCCACCCAGCCAGCGGTCCAGCACCAGGAAAGCCACCCAGCCCCAGAGCGTGCCCACCGTGCCCGGCGCCCTGGGTGACAGTCCGCTGCCGAAACCGAGCGCCAGCCAGTGCGCAGGGTGTCGCCACATGAAGGCCGCGCTGGCGCGGCGCGGGCCGTCGGCGGCTTGTTGCGCCGCTTGTGGCGCCGTCTGTTCGGCCGTTCTCTCGGCGTTCATGTCCGGAAGTGGTCGAAAGCCTGCAGCCGCGCCTCGACCGCGCGGCCGGTGCTGTCGACGACGCGCAGCGCGTGGCCGGCCTCGATGCGGCCGATCCGCGTGACGGCCACGCCTGCGGCCCGCCCGGCGTCCCGCACCGCCTGGGCCGATTCGGGTGCGGCGCTGAACAGCAGTTCGTAGTCGTCGCCGCCGGCCAGCACGCATTCATGCTGAAGCGCCGTCGGCAGCGCGGCCAATGTGGCGCTGCGCGGCAAGGCGTCGACGTCGACCACCGCGCCCACGCCCGAGCGCTTCAGCACATGGCCGAGGTCGCCGAACAGGCCGTCGCTGAGGTCGATGGCGCTGTGCGCGACGCCGCGCAGGCTGACCCCGAGTGCGACGCGCGGCATCGGCAGTTCCATCGCGCGGCGCACCTGCTCGAACTGCTCGCCGGGCAGGCAGAGCCGGCCGCGAAAGACCTCCAGCGCAAGGCGGGCGTCGCCGATCTGGCCGCTGACCCAGAGTTCGTCGCCGACCTTCGCGCCGCTGCGCAGCAGCGCCTGGCCGGGCGGCACTTCGCCGAACACGGTGATGCACAGGTTGAGCGGCCCGGCGGTAGTGTCGCCGCCCACCAGCTCGATGCCGTGGGCATCGGCCAGCGCATAGACGCCGTCCGCCAGCGGCGCGATGAAGGCCTCGTCGGCACGCGGCAGCGCCAGTGCCAGCGTGAAGGCCAGCGGCTCGGCGCCCATCGCCGCCAGGTCGCTGAGGTTGACGGCCAGCGCCTTGTGGCCCAGCCGATCGGGCGCCACGGTGCTGAGGAAATGGCGGCCCTCGACCAGCATGTCGGTGGAGACGGCCAGCTGTTGCCCGGGCCGCGGCACGAGCAGCGCGCAGTCGTCACCGCCGCCCAGCGCGGCGCGGCGCAGCGGCCGCCGGAAATATTTGTCGATCAGCTCGAATTCACCCATGACCGCGATTGTGGCGGGCCGCTTCAGCTGCCCGGGTCGCGCAGCAGGTTGGCCAGTTCGACGGCCGACCTCACGTTCATCTTCTCGAAGACGCGCGCCCGGTGCACTTCCACCGTGCGCACGCTGATGCCCAGAACGTCGGCGATCAGCTTGTTCGGCCGGCCGTCGATGACCAGGCGCATCACCTCACGCTCGCGCTCTGTCAGCGCGGCCAGCGTGCGGCCCGCGGTCTGCTGCGCGCGCCGGCGTTGCAGCTCGGTGCCGCTGGCCTCCAGCGCCAGCACGATGCGGTCGACCAGCGCGTTGTTGGAGAAGGGCTTCTCGACGAAGTCGAAGGCGCCGCCTTTCACCGCCGCCACAGCCGTGGGCACGTCGCCATGGCCGGTGAGGAAGATGACCGGCAGAGCCGCCAGCAGCCCGCGCTCGGCCAGCCGTTCGAACAGCACCAGGCCGCTCATGCCGGGCATGCGCACGTCGAGCAGCAGGCACACCGGCGCGGTCGGCCAGGGCAGGCGCATCGTGTCGAGGTGGGCCTCGAAGGACTCGGCGCTGGTAAAACCTTCCGACAAAAGGCGACGCGAGCGCAGCAGCCAGGCGAAGGAGTCGCGCACCACATCTTCGTCGTCGACGATGTAGACGACAGGAATGCCGAGCGTGGGATCCAGGGCCATGGTCAAACGGGAGTGGTGCCCGCAGTGTCGCCGCTTTCCACGCTGGGTTCCGCGCTGGGTTCCTCGCTGCTTCCGGCGCTGGTTCCGGCGCTGGTTCCGGCGCGGGCCGGCAGCGACGGCGCGGCGTGGGGGCTGGTGGCTCTCGGCGCCGGCAGCGTGAAGCGGAACTCCGTGCCGCGGCCGTCCGGGCCGGGGCCGAAGTCGAGCGCGCCGCCATGCTGTTCTACCACCGTGCGGCACAGGCTCAGGCCCAGGCCCATGCCCTCGCTGCGGGTGGTGAAGAAGGGCGTGAACAGGCGAAGCGCGACGCTGGCCGCGATGCCCGGGCCGGCGTCGATCACGCTGAAGCTGACCCAGCGCGGGTGCGTCTGCCGCACGCGCAGCGTGAGCACGCGCGCGGCCAGCGGCATGCCGGTTTCCATTGCCTGGATGCCGTTGCGCGTCAGGTTCAGCAGCACCTGTTCGAGCATGGTGCGGTCGCACACCACGCGCGGCGGCTTGTCACCCATGTCGAGCTCGATGCGCGTGCCGCTCTTCCTTGCCTGCAGGCGCACCAGCGGCATCACGGCCTCGATCAGCAGGTCCACGCCCAGCGTCTCGCGCTGCTGCTCGCGGCGCCGCACGAAGTCGTGCACGCTCTTGATGATGCGGCCTGCGCGCTCGGCCTGCTCGGCCACCCGCTCCAGCGCCTGGCGCAGCATGGGCAGGGTGTCGGCGGCCGTTCCCTGGGGCTCGTCGATCAGGTTCAGCGAGCCGGCCGTATAGCTGGATATCGCCGCCAGCGGCTGGTTCAGCTCGTGGCTGAGCAAGGAGGCCATCTCACCGACGGTGGCCAGGCGGGCGGTGGCCTGCAGGCGATCCTGCTGCTGGCGCGACAGCTCTTCCATGCGGCGCTGCGCACTGATGTCCAGCACCGCGCTCATCCAGCCGGTGTGGCGGCCCTGGCCGTCGACCAGCGGCGCCTCGTAGATCATGACCGGGAAACGCTCGCCGTTCTTGCGCATGAAGACGGTCTCGAAGCCTTCACGCGCTTCGAGCGGTCCGCCGGGGCGGCCACCACCGGCCAGCAGCGTGTGCTGGCGGTGCTGGTATGCGTCGGCAAACTCCGGCGGCCAGTACGGCGGCCGGTGTTGCGAGTGGATCTGCGTCACCCGCCCGGCCATCAGCTCGACGGCGCTGGCGCCGACCATCGCGCAAAAGGCCGGGTTGACGTAGGTGATGGCGCCCGTCAGGTCACGCGCGCGCAAGCCGGTGACCAGTGAATCCTCCATCGCCTGGCGGAACGCCAGCGACTCGGCCAGCGCATGCTCGGCGGCGGCACGGCGGCGCACGTCGCGCACCAGCAGCAGCACCACGGTGAACAGCGCGAGCGACAGCCCGAGCACCAGCGCGGTGGCCAGGTTGGGGATCAGGCTGGGCCGGCCGCTGGCGGCGTCGGCGCGCAGCTGCAGCAGCACGCCGGGCAGGTCGACCAGGCGCTCGGCGACATAGACACCGGTGCCGCGTGACATGCCGGCACGCGCCAGCCGGGTACCGTCGCTTTCGACGAACGACAGTTCGTACTGGCGCGCCAGGCGTGGCGTCTGCACGCCGTCGAGCAACTGGGCCAGCGCGAAGGTTCCGACCAGGAATCCGGCGTCGCGGCCGTCCTGCTGCAGCGGCACGCAGAGGTCCAGCACCTCGGCGCCCTGGCCGCCGGGCAGCGGCACGAAGTAGGTGCGTGAGAAGGACGGCCGGGCGGCGCGGCGCGCGGTCAGGCAGGCGAGCTCGGTGTCGATGTCGAGGTCGTCGCGCGACATCTGGCTGAACAGGCGCTGGCCGTAGGGCGTGCTCAGGCTCCCGGTGACGCGCAGATCGGCATCGCGGCGCTCCACGTGCAGCAGTTCGCGCTGGCTGCGCATCAGTTCGTTCGCGTGGTCCCGCCAGTCCGACGGCATCGGCTCCCGCCACATCAGCGCCTGCAGCGCCTGCATGTGGCGCAGCAGGTCGCGGCGGATCTCCACCGCCGCTTCGGCCGCCACGCCGTCGGCTTCTTCCTGGGCGCGTGCCGATTCGTAGCTCACCGTCAGCCAGACCAGCAGGCTCTGCGCCACCAGCAGCAGGCCGATCAGCATGCCCCAGAGCAGGGCCCGGCGCATGCGCCGGCGCGGAGGCTGGGTCGGCGGGTTCGGGGCGTTGGGCGGCATGCCGCGATATTGCCGCCATCGGCGTCATCGTTGCTACGCAGTTTTGCGCATGGGTGGCGGGCCCGTCGGCGCGCACACTGTGCGACCTACAATCGCGCCCCGCCATACGGGCCAGCCGGAGACCGTTTCAACATGTCGACACCGAACGATAAGCAAGCCGAGCTGCGCCGCGCCGCGCTGGAGTATCACGAGTTTCCGACGCCCGGCAAACTGCAGGTGGTGGCCACCAAGCAGATGGTCAACCAGCATGACCTGGCGCTGGCCTATTCGCCCGGCGTGGCCGCCGCCTGCGAAGAGATCGTCGCCGACCCCGCGAACGCCTTCCGCTACACGGCGCGCGGCAATCTGGTGGCGGTCGTGACGAACGGCACGGCGGTGCTCGGCCTCGGCGACATCGGCCCGCTGGCCGCCAAGCCGGTGATGGAGGGCAAGGCCGTGCTCTTCAAGAAGTTCGCCGGCATCGACGTCTTCGACCTCGAAGTGGCCGAGCGCGACCTCGACAAGCTGGTCGACCTGATCGCCGCGCTGGAGCCCACTTTCGGCGGCATCAACCTCGAGGACATCAAGGCGCCCGACTGCTTCTACGTCGAGCGCAAGCTGCGCGAGCGCATGAAGATCCCCGTCTTCCACGACGACCAGCACGGCACCGCCATCGTGGTGGGCGCGGCCACGCTGAATGCGCTGAAGGTGGTGGGCAAGCCGATCGGCGAAGTCAAGCTGGTGGCCTCGGGCGCCGGCGCGGCGGCACTCGCCTGCCTGGGCCTGCTGGTGAAGCTGGGCCTGCGGCGCGAGAACATCTGGGTGACGGACCTGGCCGGCGTGGTCTATGAAGGCCGCGCCGAACTGATGGACGTCGACAAGGCCTTCTTCGCGCAGAAGACGACGCTGCGCACGCTGGCCGAGGTGATGCCCGGCGCCGACATCTTTCTCGGCCTGTCGGCCGGCGGCGTGCTGAAGGCGCCGATGGTGGCGGCGATGGCGCCCGCGCCGATCATCTTCGCGCTGGCCAACCCGACGCCCGAGATCCGTCCCGACGAAGTGAAGGCGGTGCGCAGCGACGCCATCATCGCCACCGGGCGCAGCGACTACCCGAACCAGGTCAACAACGTCCTTTGCTTCCCGTACATCTTCCGCGGCGCGCTGGACAGCGGCGCGACGACGGTGACCGATGCGATGGAAATCGCCGCCGTGCACGCGATTGCCGAACTGGCGCAGGCCGAACAGAGCGAGGTGGTGGCGGCGGCCTATGCCGGCGCCACGCTGAGCTTCGGCCCCGAGTACCTGATCCCGAAACCTTTCGACCCGCGGCTGATGATGAAGATCGCGCCGGCGGTGGCGCGCGCCGCCGCCGAGTCGGGTGTGGCGACGCGGCCGGTGAAGGACTTCGACGCCTACGGCGAAAAGCTGCAGAGCTTCGTCTATGCCTCGGGCACCCTGATGAAGCCGATCTTCAACCTCGCCAAGCGCGCGCTGAACAAGCGTGTGGCCTATGCCGAGGGTGAAGAAGAGCGCGTGCTGCGCGCCGTGCAGGTGGTGGTCGACGAAGGGCTGGCGCGGCCCACGCTGATCGGCCGCCCGGCGGTGATTGCCCAGCGCATCGAGGCCTTCGGCCTGCGCCTGAAGGAAGGGCTGGACTACGACATCGTCAACGTCGAGCAGGACCACCGCTACCGCGACTTCTGGCAGACCTACCACGGCATGACCGAGCGCAAGGGCGTCACCGTGCAGGTGGCGAAGATCGAGATGCGGCGCCGGCTGACGCTGATCGGCGCAATGCTGCTGCACAAGGGCGAGGTCGACGGCATGCTCTGCGGAACCTGGGGCACGACCGCCAACCACCTCTTCTACATCGACCAGGTGATCGGCCCGCGCCAGGGCGGCAGCCCGAGCACGCCGCAGGACGTGTGCGTCTACGCCTGCATGAACGGGCTGATGCTGCCGGGCCGCCAGGTCTTCCTCGTCGACACCCACGTCAACGCCGACCCGACGGCCGAAGAGTTGTGCGAGATCACCGTGATGGCGGCCGAAGAAATGCTGCGTTTCGGCTTGCAGCCGAAGGCCGCGCTGCTCAGCCATTCCAACTTCGGCACCAGCGATCACCCCAGCGCGCTGAAGATGCGGCGCACGCTCCGGCTGCTGCGCGAGCAGGCGCCCTGGCTGGAAGCCGATGGCGAGATGCACGGTGACGTGGCGCTCGACAGCGCTGCGCGCCGCGCCGTCATGCCGCGCAGCACGCTGGTCGGCGACGCCAACCTGCTGGTGCTGCCGAACATCGACGCCGCCAACATCTCCTACAACCTGCTGAAGACGGCGGCAGGTGGCGGCATCGCCATCGGCCCGGTGCTGCTGGGCGCGGCCAAGCCGGTGCACATCCTGACGCCCTCGGCCACCGTGCGGCGCATCGTCAACATGACCGCGCTGACGGTGGCCGACGCGAACGCGGTGCGCTGAACCGCGCGGGGGTCTTGTTCCGGTCTGCGACCAATCGACGTTTTGATCGGCGGCTGACTGCCGCCGCCCGGACCGCCCGACTCGACGCCGGAAAACGGTCTTGGAAAACAGTCAAGTCATGCCACCCTGAAGGAATTCGATCGCCGCTCCGACAGCCGCTACTTGAGCTTCATTGCACTGGTCGGGTGTCGCTGTCGCGCTGTCCGGGTAGACCTCGGTGGTTGTCACGAAGCGCGCGCCGGTCATGCCGCCGCATAAACCCGACGACCGCTGAGCGATATTGATCACGCCTTCCTGCTGCATCGCCGCGCCGATGATGCGGCCGTGCTCGTCCGGCTTGGCGATGTGAGTCACGCGCCGGACGGCGTCGATCAGCGCACGTTGGAAATCGGGTTCGGGTCGCTCACGATCAGCCACCAGATAAAAGCCGTCGGGGATGGCGTTCTGGTCGAGGGCCACGCCGTCGCGCGCAGCCTTGGCGGGGCCGAACTCGCTGTTGTCGGTGTCCGTGGTTTCGTGCAGGTCGACATGCACGTCGATGCGCCCGCAGTGGGTGGCAACGCATGCCATGGCCAGCGCCGACTCGGCGGCCACGCTGGCTTGCTTGAACTGGCGATTCGGGTCGAATGCGTCGGGATTCCAGCGGTTGATGGTCTCGTACCCCCAGGGGCTGATGCACGGAAGCACGAGCAGATTGATCCGTCCTGTGTGGCGATGGAGCTCGTGCTCAAGCCACTTCAAGGCGCCGTGCACGCCGCTGGTTTCGTATCCGTGGACACCGCCTGTGACGAGCACCACCGGCAGGTCCGGGTGCCAGGTTCGGGTGCGCACTGCGAATAGCGGGTATGTGCCCAATCCCAAGGTCGCGTAGTCAAGCGCACCGTACTGGAAAATCTCGGCCTGCGCTGGAAGCCGCATAAGCGGCGCCACCACCTCGGCGGCGTAGCTGCGCTTCACGCGCTGGCGGGCCAACCATGCGTGCTTCTCGGCTGCGCCCCAGGGTTTGCCGGGAATGCCGATCGGATACGGTGTGACCCACTGCGGAGTACTCATGATGCTCAGAGCCATCTTACGATTTTCGGCGTGCAATCTATGCCTGTTGGCAGCGGCTGGTCCTGGCTTGATACGGCGGTGGCGACCGACAGCGTCACCGCCGCGCGCAGTGAGCGTCAACCGGCAGGAAGTCAACTCTGCGATGCGGGCGGGTCATTCCGACCGATGTGCGCTGAGCGTCGTCAAGCCTGGGAAGCGGGCAAAGTAGAGCCCGGGCCATGGGCACTTCCCGGGCTGGAAGCAACGGTCATCGCGAGCAGCGGATCCGCGCGCGTCAAAGCGGCCCCGGCGTTCTGCGGTCCGTGCTGCACCAGCGCGGCTTCGATGTTGACCTCGCTCATGTCATTGACGATCACGGCAAGGCGCAGCCCTTCGCGGTTGGCCAGGATGCGGTTTAGCGGTGTGGTCTTGCCAGCACCGAGGAAGCCAGAAAGGTCGGTGACGGGCAAGCAGCTGGGTGTCATGAGGGTTTCGGAGGTCGGGTTGACCTGGCGACTGCTGATTTTTTGCTAATGCGACCGCGTTATCATAAAGACATTCTGAAATCCGGTACGCTGCATGCATGGAACGCAACACCCGCCAACGCTCGGCCATTCGCGATGCCATCGCCCAAGCCGAGCGCCCATTGCTGCCGCAAGAGGTGCTGGATGCTGCGCAGCAACTGGTGCCGGGGCTCGGCATCGCCACGGTCTACCGCAACATCAAGGCGTTGGTGGACGAGGGCGAGT
>Ga0209181_10013516_pt1 | contig 10205 bp, 11 predicted proteins | sample MAT05_FD_187208 | JGI IMG/M metagenome (GOLD analysis project Ga0209181, IMG submission 187208) | Freshwater microbial communities from Lake Fryxell liftoff mats and glacier meltwater in Antarctica - MAT-05 (SPAdes) (version 2) | ecosystem: Environmental > Aquatic > Freshwater > Ice > Liftoff...
CGTTCTTACTTCTGTTCATACTATTGATAAAAAGTAAAAATTTGCTTTTACTTTAGTAGGTAGGTTTTTAAAATTTTGAAACTTTATAAAAATTCATGCAAGACAAAGCTTTTGTACAAATTGGAAAAATTTTTTTGAAAGAAATGGGAGATAAAGAGCCATACCAGCTTTTTATTCAAAATATGTTTCCTGGTAAAGAAAACTACAACATGATTTTGCCGGTTTTTGAGCTTAATACTGTAGATGATCTATTTATTTGTACGTTCAGGCATGTAGACATTCAAAATGTAAGTAAAAGCAATTTTGAGAAGTATGCCTACCGCAAAGGAACTGCACGTGGAGGTGATATAACCTTTACAACCAAATTTGGCGACATCGAAAAAAAATTTCGTACACTGGTTGATCAACAATTTAAGAATCTTGTTTTCCTTCTTTCCAAATCGGTTTTGGCTAAAGACTTTAAAATCTTCAACGCAGTTTATAAGTTTTTACTTTATAAGGAGAACTTTAGCCAGGTAATAGAAGAATTGACATCCATTTATGAGCGATTGCCTAAGGATGACAAAACTTCATCAGGATTAAGTGTATTGTTTGTTGTTGATGGAGAAGAAAAGTACTTGTCAGATTTTAAAATAATACATCTGGTTTTAACCGCCAGCGGCACTGAAGAAAAATCGGAAAAGTATAATGTAAAATCTGAAGGATTGAACCAGGTTTGTTCGATTTGCATGCAAAAAAAGTCAAAAGTTCATGGTTTCGCCTCGCCGTTTAAATATTCCACAGTAGATAAGCCAGGAATGGTGAGTGGATTTTTCAGGCAAGAGAATAACTGGAAAAATTACCCAATATGCACCGACTGTAGCTTACAGTTTGAATTAGGAAGAACATATGTTGCTAATAATCTCAACGGCTATTTCTACGGTAAGGCTTATTTTTTGGTACCCAAAACCATCTTGAGTAAGGATGATAAAAACCTTGAGAAAGCACTAAAACGTCTAAAAAGTATATATACTAATTTGTCTGCTGAAGGGGCAAAAATTCAATACCGGGAAGACAGCTTGCAAAAAATGATTGCTGAGGAAAACGATTACTTCAATCTTAATTTACTGTTTTATGAAGAGAATCCGACAACAAAAGCTATAAAGATCAAGTTGATGTTGGAAGAGATAGTTCCATCAAGATTTAGAAAACTTTTTGTAGATGTACCTCAAAAGATCAATCAACATAAATTATATAAGGATGCCATAAGCGTAAAAAAGGTTAAATCAGATCTGGTTTTTAGTTTTGGCGTTTTAAAAACGTTTTTTGAAGAAGATTTTTTCGATTTAATTCAAAAAGTCTTTATGCTTCAAAACATATCAACTGAGGCACTTTATACTAAGTTCATGTCGGTCATTCGTCAGAACTACAACAAAATGCAATCCTCCGAAGGCTATGTGGAAATGACTAATTTGACCATTCGCAAAGCACACTTAACTATAGCCTACTTTCAAGAACTTGGCATCATAGAAACCAAATTAAAAAATAAACCAATGGATATTATTGAACCACAAGGTAAAAAGCCAGCTTTCAATATCGAAAAACTAAACCAATTCGTGGCAGAAAACAGTGGTTTTTTAGATACTGATTATAAAATAGGTATTTTTTCAGTAGGCATATTAGTAAGGCTTTTACTTAATATTCAACACGCTAATTTAGGCAACACGCCCTTTGAGAAAAAACTAAAAGGATATAATCTAAGCGCTGATATATTAAAGAGTATTTATATAGAGGCTCTCAATAAAATTTCACAATACCAAGGATTTTACGCATACGCCAACTTAAGAGAATTTATTGACCAACATTTTATCCTGAATATTCATAAGGTTAATAAAATTTCAAATAACGAGCTGTCATTTTATTTTGTATCAGGGCTCGAATTTGGAAACCAATTTAAAAACACCGAAGCAAAAGAAGAATTAGAAACATTATCATCAATTTAACCAACCATGTCAGCAACAATTAAAAACAGAAGCGAAATATTATTTCTTTACGAAATAGAAAATGCCAACCCGAACGGAGATCCGTTGAACGAAAATCGTCCACGTTTCGATGCGGAGAATTCAACTGTTATTGTGTCGGATGTACGCCTTAAACGAACTATAAGAGATTATTGGTTTGAATACAAAGGATACAATGGCAAAAACGGCAAAGATATTTTTGTAAGAGAAACTAAATATGCTGACGGCGACAAGGAATACATTTCAGATGGTAAAAGACGCGCAACCGCCTTTAATGAAGACAGGGCTAAAGTATTAGATACCTGTATTGATATTCGGGTGTTTGGGGGAGTTCTACCTTTAAAAAACGATTCAATTACGCTTACCGGCCCAACGCAATTCCAAATGGGAAGATCACTCCATAAGACTGAAATTATTACAGAACAAGGGACGGGCGCATTTTCATCGGGTGACAAAAAGTCCCAGGCTACATTTAGAACAGAATATAAAGTGCCTTATGCCTTGATCGGCTTCAATGGCGTTATAAATGAAAAGTCCGCCGCTTATTCCAATATGAGTAACGAAGACAAATTGTTATTAGAAGAAGGAATTTGGGAGGGAACCAAGAATTTAATTTCCCGGTCAAAATTTGGACAAAACCCTGTTTTGTTGTTAATCATTAACTATAAAGACTCCTTCTATATCGGCAATTTGAGACAACGGCTGAAACTGGTTTCAGAAAAGAATGATCTGGCAATTAGAGGTTTGGCTGATTTTGAATTAGACTTAACTGAAGTATTGGCAGAATTGAAAGCTAATAAAGAGAAGATTGATTCCGTTGAAATTAAAATAGACTCCAGGTTAAAACTCTTTCCAAAAGTTACCATCACCGAAGGAAAACTTGATCTTAATGCAATCTGACAAACTACTAATTTTTGATATTGGAAGTGAATACGGACATTTCCGAAAATTCAATACCACCACATCGCCATTAACGTACTCGATACCTACCCGTTCTGCTATTATTGGTATTCTTGGTGCGATACTCGGCATAGAGAGGGAAATTTCAATGGGGAAGTTTAAGGAAGGTGTTACTTCGGTTTCAGAAATTTTTTCAAAAAATAATGCAAGTATTGCTGTTCAGCTAATCAATCCTGTCAAAAAAGTGAATATTGCCTTCAATCTGCTTGATACTGAAAAAACAGCTTCTAGCTTTTTCAACATAAAACAAAGAACGCAGATAGAGTATGAACTGCTGAAAAACCCATGTTTTAGACTTTTTATTCAAATTGACGATAGTGCCCAATTTGAAAAGCTGGTGAGGAACGTAGAAGAAAACAGCACTCATTTCACTCCATATTTAGGCTTAAGTCAATTTACTTCAACGGTAGATTTCAAGGGTCTTACAAAATTTGAGCGATTGGTTACAGAAGAATTTACCGAGGTTGTTACAGCTGTGAACATGTCAAAAACAAGACAGGATGATCCAATTCAGTTTAATCATTCAGTGGATTTTAAATATACCTCTGACACTATGCCCGTAGAAATGCTTAAGGATAGAATTGTAACTGAATACTCGGAAGTGGTCATTGAAACGACCGGTAAGCCAATTCATGTAAAATCGAATGACATTTATCAAACAGGGGCATTTGGAAATATTTTGTTTCTATGAAGTTATTCTCGCATCCAGACAAGTATTTAGTTGACCATTTAAAAGAGGTAGCAAATAATTGCAAACGCTTTATTGACGATCTCACGCTATTTGAAAACGACCTCTGCAAGAAACAGATACTACGTGACCTGGCTTACATTATTGGCGCTTTTCACGATTTGGGTAAGGCAACAACCTATTTTCAACATTACTTGCTAAGCGATGGGCACGAAATAACAGGCCCAAAAAATCATGCGTTAATATCCGCTCTTTTTTCAAAAGAAGCTGCAAGTGAGTATCTCGGAAAAACACAACTTTCCGCAGATGAAAAAAGCCTTTTTGCGCACTTGGTTTTCACCGCCGTTAAACGCCATCATGGCAAGTTGGATAATTTTGGCAATGAACTTTTCATCAAAGCTAAGTGCAGCGAACTTCAAATACAGATTTCCGCTTTTTACGAGGAAGAAATCCAATCAATCATTGCCCACTTTGGCGATCCTTTGTCACTAAAGTATAGTTTCAACGATTTTAAAAAATATATTCTTTCCAAGGCGTATTTGGATGATATGCCAGAATTTTCATTAGAGTTTACAGAAGAGGACCACTTTACCAAACTACCTCAACAGGTAAAAATCGAACATTACTATTTTCATCAACTGCTTTTTAGTGTCTTGCTATTATCTGATAAAACCGATGTCATATTGGACAAGACAACCCACTTTGAAAAAGATACTATTTCACCTGATAAAGTTGATGAATTCAGGCTGAGAAATGGTTTTACTATACCCAAAAGTGAAATTGATGAAAGAAAAAACGAGGCATTCTATTCTTCTATTGAAAATGTTTCTACTGTATTTAAGCAAGACAGACACATTTATTCGCTTACACTTCCCACGGGTTTAGGAAAAACAATTACATCTTTTGCCGTAGCACTTGAAATTAAAAAAGCGTTGTTTTTCCCTTTTCAAAGAATAATAGTTTCTATTCCCTTCACTTCAATAATTGACCAAAATTTTGAAGTGTATAGCCAGATAGCAGGAACGAATAATTCAAATGTCATACTTAAGCACCATCATTTAGCTGAACCTGCTTACAAGATCAATGATGAAGAATTAGACCCTGGCAAAAGTGAATTCATGATTGAAACCTGGCAGTCGGAACTTGTCGTAACCACTTTTGTGCAGCTGTTGAATTCCGTTTTCTCAAACGACAAGTCGCTTTTAATGAAACTTCCAAACCTGGCAAATTCAATTATTATCCTGGATGAAGTTCAGACTGTTCCCTATAAATATTGGCAGCTCATTAAAAATACATTCAATGTTTTGGGTAAAATGTATAACTGTTACTTCATTTTAATGTCTGCAACCCAACCTTTAATGTTTCTGCCCGAAGAAGAAATATTTGAGATTGTGCCGGACTATAAGAAATACTTTAGATATTTTAACAGAACCAGGTTGATTAACAAAACCAGCACTAATATTTCGTTTGCCAGTTTTATTGAGGAGGTCGGTTTTTATATTCAGGCAAACCAAAAAAAGGACATTCTCATAATTCTAAATACCAAAAATCATTCAAAAAAATGTTTTGAAGAATTAAGAATGGTGGCAGATAATGAAACTGATGATATTTTCTATCTCTCGACGATGATTACACCATACGAGAGAAAACGGATTATTGGTTTAATAAAAGAACACTCCGCCAAACGAAAGATCATTGTTTCTACTCAGTTGATCGAGGCAGGTGTCGACATTTCGGTTCATACTGTTTTCAGGGCTATTGCGCCAATTGACGCTATTATTCAAGCTTCAGGACGAGCAAATCGCTACAATGAAAAGCCTGATCAAGGGGAAGTTTATATTTATGAAATAGAAGAAATGCGAAAGGCGACTTCAATGATTTATGGCGCGGATTTAATTCAAAAAACAAAAAATGTCTTAAACGGAATTGATACCATAGAAGAAAAATCATATCTCGATTTGATTGAAGGCTACTTTTTGGAGGTTCGAAAACAATCTGAAAGTCACCTGTCGGTTTATCTTGATGGCATTGCTTCATTAAATTTTAAGGACGTAGGCGAATTTTCGCTGATTGAGGAACGAAAAGCAGAATCTATATTTCTTCAACTAAACCTAAAAGCTAAAGATGTTTGGGAGCAATATGTAGATATCTGGGAAGATCCGACTTTAGACATATTTCAGAAGAAACAAGAATTCGCGAAAATTAAATCGACATTTTATGACTTTGTAATCAATGTACCAGTGCCGTATAACAAAAAAACCATTGACTTTGATGACGAACAAATTCGCGGATTTTACGTTTCAAAGCTCGAAAAACCTTCGGTATTTTACAGCTACGATGAAGATAATTTATCGCAAAACACAGGATACCAGGAAGTATCCACTCTAAGTTTTTAACCTCCATGCCCCACCCCATCCACCTCACCACCATCCGTTTTCCCGAAATACAACTGGCTACCCGCGATGCACATAAGCTGAGGGGCTATTTTGGCAACTTATTTAGAGAGCATTCGCCGCTGCTGCACAACCATTTGGAAAGTGGTGAGGCCGCTTATCGTTACCCGCTGGTGCAATATAAGGTGCTTAATAAAGTTCCAACGCTGGTGGGCATAAACGAAGGGGCCGATTTGCTTATCAACCTTTTTTTACAAATAAAAAACCTACAGATAGGCAGCCAGGCGTTTCCTGTGCTGCAAAAGAATATAGAAAGCAAAACGGTTAATATTGGACTGTCAGACGACTTGCACACTTACCGGTTTACTACCCTTTGGATGGCACTAAACCAGCAGAACTATGCCACCTACCTGGCCGAAGATGAACCACAAAGGGCAAAACACCTGAAAGCGATTTTGACAGGTAACGTTCTTAGCTTTTTTAAAGCCATGAGCTACCACGCCACGGCTAATATTATGGTCAGCCTGAAAATAAACACCGAAAAGGAAACGCAGTTTAAAAACAATACGATGCTGGCCTTTGAAGGCGAATTTGTAACCAATACCTTATTGCCCGGATGCATAGGACTGGGCAAATCGGTGGCCAGGGGATTTGGTACGATATCGGGAAACAGTTGACAGATGGCAGATGAAAGATGGTAGAAAAATTTGAGAGTTGAAAATGGGGGAATGTAGAGTTGGACGATCATTATGCCATTAATCGCGGATGCTCTTTTTAAAAAGTTGCTTGAAAAACAATCAGCACAAGTGAGTGACACAACAAAAGATTAGCAGAGAAAGAATGCCGGTCCCCAAAAAAATACGCAGGATAGCTTAATTTTAAAACCCATGAACAAACAGTATATTTTGCAAAAGCTCCGCCATTTAAAGCCTGAATTGCAGGTAAAGTATGGAGTAAGCGAATTGGCGCTTTTTGGCTCGTACAGCAGGAACGAACAAACCCCTGAGAGCGACATTGATATAATGGTTGACTTTAACAAGGCGGTGGGCATTGATTTTTTGGATGTTGTTTACCTGCTGGAAGATGCTTTTGAAAAAACCGGTGTTCAGGTTGTTTCGAAAAAAGGAATTAAAACTCAATATTATAACAGGCTTAAACACGACTTAATATATGCCTGACAGGAATGCCGGTTTGCTGATTAAGGCCATGATTGAATGCTGTGCCTATATTTTTGATTATACCAAAGGCATGACCTTCGATGACTTTATTATGATAGAAAAACGATTGATGCTGTAATAAGAAACTTTGAAGTTTTAGGAGAGGCGGCTAAAAGAATGCCTGAAGAAACCAGGCTAAGGAATAATGAAATAGCATGGAGAAATATCGGCGATTTTAGAAATGTGCTGATACACGATTATTTTGGTATCAACTACGAAATTCTCTGGAACATAATAGTAGATTACCTGCCCGGTCAGTACAATTTTTTACGGGAACTATTAAATGACCATTAGTATAAATTTACGGATCAGGCTTTTTAAACTTTCTTTTACCCACCTGTAAGTATGCAAATTTACCTTAACACATACGGCACCTACCTGCACGTAAAAGATGAGATGTTTGAAATACGTGTACCTGTGAAAGATGGTGAGCCTGAGAAGAAACATATAGCCGCGCATAAAATCAGTTCTATTATTATGAGCACATCGGCGGCTTTGAGTACCGATGCAGTGCGGCTGGCCCTAACCAATAACATAGATATTATTTTTACCCAGGCCGATGGCCACCCCATGGGCCGCATTTGGCATAGTAAACTGGGAAGCACTACCAAAATAAGAAAGCGACAACTGGAAGCAAGCCTGGGAACCGAAGCGGTAAACTTTACTAAACTATGGATTGGCGAAAAAATAAACAATCAAACAGAATTTATTAAAGACCTTAAAAAGCATAGGCCGCAACTGGCCGTTTATCTGGATGATAAAATTGAACGCCTCCAAAACCTTTCGGTATCGTTGGGTAAGCTGACGGCCATAAAAATTGAAGAAATAGCGGACACCGTACGAGGTTTGGAAGGAACGGCCGGCAGACTGTATTTTGAAACAATTAATTATGTAATACCCGGGCAATATCAGTTTCATGGACGCAGTATGCGGCCGGCAAAAGACCCTTATAATGCTTTCTTAAATTATGGCTTTGGCATATTGTACGCACGGGTAGAGAAATGTTTGATGATAGCGGGTCTTGATCCCTACGTTGGGTTTTTGCATCGCGACGACTATAACCAAAAAAGCATGGTTTTCGATTTTATAGAGCCGTACCGAATTTTTGTAGAAACCGTAGTGTTCAGGTTGTTTTCGGCAAAAAAAGTTAATAAAGCCCACACAGATGAAATTACCAATGGTATAACGCTAAACAAAGAAGGAAAGGAACTACTGGTGACCGCTTTAAATGGCTATATGGAAAGCGAAACCATTCGCTACAAGGGTAGAAACCAAACAAGGGCCAATGCCATGCAGCAGGATACACATGGTTTTGCCAATGGTTTAATTGGGAATGACGAAAGGATGCCCGATGAGGGAGCAGTTGAAAGTTGAAAGATGTGAGAAGTAAAGTAGAGAGTTATGAATTTAGAATTATGAGTGAAAGAATTATGTTGAATTTTGAATGTTAAATTTTGAATGAAGAAAGTACCTATAGATAAAAGATGGAAGATGGAAGATGGGAACCGGGAGATGAAGAATGAAAGATGACAGAGGGGAAGCCGGAAGTTGGATTTTTTGTATGTCTGGAGAAATGTACTTTTCTTTAAACCGCCAAACCCGCATATGTCATTACCAGTTGAGGACGATAACCGGCGTGCTTGTACTACTAACCGGCAATTACCAAATGCCAACTTTTTTCTGTCAGCGGTCAACGTACATCTGTCAACTATTTTCTGCCAACCATCAACTATCATCTGTCAACTAATTTACTGTCAACTATTAGATATGATTGCATGGGTTATGTACGATATTGAAGATGATAAACGCCGCAACAAAGTGGCGAAGCTTTGCAAACAGGCGGGCATTTACCGGGTACAGTTTTCGGTATTTTTGGGTACGTTGGATGCCAATCAAAAAGATACACTTCAGTTGCAGATTGAAGAAGTAATTGACATTGAGAAGGATTCGGTTTACATTTTTCCCATGTCGAAAAATGAATTGCAGGCAACGGTGTTATTGGGTAAAGCCTTTGATAAAAAATTGATTACCGATGATGTAAAAGCGCTTTTTTTATGACACTCACACCCTCACATATCATAGAGTATTTGTATTGCAACCGGTTTACCTATTTTGAATATGTATTGGCGATACCTCAATTTGAAGAACGGAATTTTAAAGTAATGAAGGGCAGGGAAGTGCACGACCAAAAACTTGAACAAAACAAAGAATACCTGAGGCGCAAAATTGGCGCGGTTGAGCGCTATAACGATCAGTACCTTACCAATAATTTGCTACGGGGAAAAATTGATGAAGTATTAAAACTGGAAGACGGAACCATGGCCCCGCTGGATTATAAATTTGCACAGTACGACGACAAAGTATATGAAACCTACAAAACCCAGTTGTTTTGCTATGCGTGGCTGATTGAAGAGAATTTTGGTTGCCAGGTTAACAAAGGTTTTCTGGTGTATACGCGAAGCAGCAACAAGTTAATTGAAGTAGACATTAAAGCCAGCGATAAGCAATTGGTAAAACAATGTGCAAGGGAAATAGAGGATATAATAGGAAGGAATTACTTTCCGAAAGCCACTAAATACAAGCAGCGTTGTGTAGATTGCACTTACCGGAATATTTGCATAAAATAGCATTTTCCGGGTGGCAATTTATTTTATGATTACGAAAAACTGCATGCAAGTGTCTGAAAACGAAAGGATAACGATTACGGAAACCAATGAAAAAGATAGTCTTTTTTGTTCTTTGAAATATTGTAAATCCAAAAATGTTGGCAACAAAAATTTAGTTATTGAATTGACAATGAGCTTATACAGCGGAATAACGGCTTAGGCACACACTTCCAGAACAACAAGGATTGAAACAAATATTGCTCAACCTCACCCTTTCTCCTGCCTATTCTTAGGCACACACTTCCAGAACAACAAGGATTGAAACAAGTCATCCTCGCCAA
>Ga0209181_10013518_pt1 | contig 10204 bp, 12 predicted proteins | sample MAT05_FD_187208 | JGI IMG/M metagenome (GOLD analysis project Ga0209181, IMG submission 187208) | Freshwater microbial communities from Lake Fryxell liftoff mats and glacier meltwater in Antarctica - MAT-05 (SPAdes) (version 2) | ecosystem: Environmental > Aquatic > Freshwater > Ice > Liftoff...
TTCCGGTATCTTCGCACCTCGCCATGAAAAGACCGACCACCCTCTTCGCCGCCGCCCTCCTGGCCACGCTCCCGCTTTTCGCCCAGGACCAGGCGCCAGACACCTCGCCGCCGCCGCTCGCGCCTGCCGGGAAGGACGTGGACCGGCTCGAACTGATGCCGGGGAAACCAGCGCAGCTTCTTCCCCCACCGATCGATCTCCCGCTCATCCCCGAGATGCTCGTGCCGCAGGAACGTCCGCGCGGGCGTAGTGTCGAAATCCCCATCCGAAAGCGGGATTCGGCGACAGCGGACGCGGAGGATCAGGTCAAAATCCGCATCCGCCTGCGCGAGGCAAAAACCAAAGCGCAGCGCGACCCTGCGATACAGGCCGAGTGGGAGCGCTCGAACGCGGTGAAAACCGACTACGAAAAGCGGGACGTATTGAAGGGTTACTACAAGTTGCTCGCCGCCCGGATGACGAAGGCCGATCCGACTTTGAAAGGGGCGATCAACATCCAGCTTCAGGAGTCGCTCGGGAGACTGGAGCAAACCCGGATCGCACCCACACAACCGCCAGCTTCTGTAGCTGTGGGGCCGCGGGCGAGGCGCTGATCTGCTGGGTTATTTTCCGTCTGATCGGCGGACCGGACGGGGCCGAAAAACCATTTGTTCCGCGTCCGAACTCAGCTACTCTCCCGCCCTCCTCGAAAACGGCGCTATCGTCTAGGGGCCTAGGACACTGCCCTCTCAAGGCGGGGACACGGGTTCGAATCCCGTTAGCGCTACTTGGTTTCATGCGGCTTCCCGGTCGATTGGCTTGAAAGCAGGACAAAAGCAGGACAAACTCCTTCCATGAAGCGAGCTGCAATGTCCAAAAATAGTGGTCGGGTGGAGGAGGTCAAGGCGGGCAACGTTACGGTGAAGATCTACCGATCTGAAACGCGGGGACGGCCATTATTCACGGTCGCTTATCGCGACCTCGGCAACCGGCGGATGAAGAAGAGCTTCGCCGATCTCAAGGAAGCCAAGGTCGAAGCTTACGCGGTCGCCGCCAAGGTGCAGAGTGGCCAAATCGACGTGTTGCAACTTCACAGCGGCGACCGCACCACCTACCAGCACGCCATCTCCCTGCTGAAGCCCACAGGTCAGTCCCTCGACTCCGTGGCGGCCCAATATGCGGAGGCGTTCACGTTGCTCGACGGTGCGGGTTCGGTTGTCGAGGCCGCACGCTTTTTCGCGAAGCATCATCCGGCTTCGTTGCCGAAAAAGGCGGTGAAGGACGTCTACGAGGAGTTTCTTGCGGCGAAGAAATCCGACGGCGCCAGCATCCGCTACCAGCACGACATCCAAAGCCGGTTGGGACGATTTACCCTACGGTTCGACACCTTGATTTCAGATGTGACGACGCGCGAGGTCGAAGAATGGATTGTAGGGCTCGGTTGCGGTCCGGTGGCGAGAAATAGTGTCCGAGATCTCGTGATCACGCTCTTCAACTTTGCCAGGCAGCGGGGGTATTTGCCAAAAAACCAACCGACCGAAGCCGACGCCGTGGCCGCATCCAAGGAACCACCAACCCAAATTGGTATTTTCACTCCTGAGCAGATGACCCAGCTTTTAACCGAGGCTGATGCCCGAGTTGTTCCATATATTGCCATCGGGGGTTTTGCTGGACTTCGGCATGCCGAGTTGATGCGGCTGGAATGGCAGGATGTAAAAATTGCCCAGGGGCATATCGAGGTTACGGCCAAGAAGGCGAAGACTGCACAACGGCGGATTGTTCCAATGTCTGAGAATCTTGCGCACTGGCTCCGGCCTTTCGCCACCACCCGCGGTCTGCTTTTCGTAGGACACGGCTCACGCTTCCTGGGCAAAGTAACCCGTGTTGCCCGCGACTGTGGTTTTGAGTGGCCTCAGAATGGGCTGCGCCACAGCTTCGCGAGTTATCGCCTTGCCACATGCAAAAGCGCTGCGGAAGTGGCGCTGGAAATGGGCAACTCACCGAGGATGGTCTTCGAGCACTATCGCGAGATCGTGACTCCGGCGGAGGCGGAGAGGTGGTGGGCCATCGCGCCATCAGCCGTTGGCACTTGATCTCATGCCTTGCTCGCGACCGCGGTGATCGCTGCCCAAACGGTTGCAACGGACGAATGCGCTCTCTCTCGGGACGCGCGCTCTCTCGGGACGAGTGCTCCTACGTCGTGGCCAGACTATCTCCGGGAGGCCGGACGTCGCGGACCTTTCGACTCCTGAATGATCGCTGATCGCCAGCAGTATATGGTGACCGCTTCTATCCTGAGTTCGCGGGCGAGATGGAAGTATTCAGTTGGAGTCGGGTGCTTTGCTGGGCAAGCTTCTCTGACAAGGTTTACTAATTCTATAAATTCCTTTTGCGCCTCGAATGGACGTGTAGTGTTTAAGTCTCTGAAGCTAATTGAACCGAGTGGGAAGTCGTCGGCATCGAACTTGCCAGCATCGCCTCCAACATGTTGCCACACCAACTCCATGTGTTGGTCGCAGATCCATGAATATCTCTGCCGTGCGAGGTGACAACGGGCCATGATGTGCCGTTCCCAGTTGTGACCGGGAAGCGCAGGTGGATACATTTGAAGGATAGAGCGCAACTCGTCTTCTGTCGAACGCCACACCGCGATCCAAACTAAGTCCACAGGCAAGCCTAGTAAGGAGGAGAGTTTGCGGCGGCACCAAAAATCCCACGGATCGAGGCCCCACTCCTCTACGAGCTTTCTGCTCACCTCTACTTCCACCGTTCGAGGCCCGCGATTTGATGACGAGAGGAGAATGTGCCGATAAGCATTATACGTCACCTCAAGGATTGCGGCGATCTCTTTGCCTGTCCGGTTGATTAGTTTTTTCAAAAGACCGCCGGAATCGGGCGCCCGCGTGGCATCTGGAAAATCCGCGGGTTGTTGCGTTTTTGTAGCAACCGATTGCGTGCGCTGGCCGTGACTTCGCGTTTTCTTCACGGCCCGATGAAAACACAAGAAAAGACGATCAGCGAGGCGAAACCGCTGCACAAGGAGTGCGCGGACTTGCTCAGTAAGCGCAGCACCTCGCGACAATTAGCTGCTTCACAGCGGACGCTGGACAACTGGATGAGGGGCGGTTCGATTCTGTACATTAAGCTCGGTCACCTTGTTCGCTTCAAGCAGGAGGACGTCGACGCCTTCGTCAAGCAGCGGAGGGTCGGCAGCCGATGAATATGGATACGTTAATTTGAAATTTACGGGCGTGGCCTTGTCGTTTCAGCGACAGGCCACGCCCACCCTTGACTCAGATAGTAACAACCCAATGTCGTCAGCAACACCCAACCGTGTCCAGTCCGCCCAATGGCAGACGGCTCACGCCCTCGACACCAACGCCGCGTCCTTCGTCTCCCACCACGGTATCAACCATTGTGCCTTCCTCACGCTGACCTTTCCCGAGCCCATGTATCCCACACCCGCCAAGGAGAAGCTCTCCAAGGCCCTGCCCATCCTAGCCGAATATTTCCATGACTACATTTGGACGATGGGCCTCGGCACCAACAACCGTCGCATCCACTACCACATCCTCGTGGCCAGCCACCACGACCTCCGGGACGGCATCGACATTACCCTCTACCGCCAGCTCCTCAACCCCGCCGATGACGCCTTCGGTCCCCACCGCTCCGCCGCCGAAAAGCGTCAGGCCCTCCAAAGGTTGCTGTCCAACAACCCCGCCCTCAAGCAGCTCCGCCGCGACCTCCACCCGCGCCTCCACAAGCTCGGCTTCGGGCACCAGGTCGATCTCGGCCCCATCTACTCCGACGGCCCGAGGATTGCTGACTACATGAAGGTCAACTACCTAGACACCGTCCGCCGCAAAAACCTCCTGTTCCGTGGCATCCGGCTCACCGGCTACAAGACCGGCGGTCACCGCGTCCTTCGTCCACCCTTCGGCTGGGTGGGCGATCGTTCACGGCAGCGCCGTCACTCCCTCGCTATTGTCGCCCGAGCTCTCGGCGTCACCGAATACACCAGCATGAAGACGGTGTTCGGCTCCAAGTGGGGATACCTCTCCAGCCTCATGCTCCTCAACCTCGAGTCCGAGCACGGCAGTAACCCAGATGGCTGGTCGTCAGCCGAGATCCGACGGCTCGCGCTCGAAGAGGGCATGATGCCGTTCCTGCCGGTGTCCACCTGACCGCTCCCATCAAAACCAATCCGGACGGACATGCGCTGGGCGCCGACGCGCAGCGTCCAGCCCTGCGCATGTCCTGTCCGGTTCAGACGAGTTCGTTCTTCCTCCCAATGCCTGCGAGACGAGCGAGCAAGCCACTCGGGGCTTGCCCCCGAGGGGCTTGCGAATTGAGTCGAAGCAAGCATTGGGAAAAGCCCGGCCGAGTCTGGCAGAAAGACGAGCAGCCATTTCGTCCTGGCCGCCCCACGAAAATTCCCGGTGCCGCATTCCAATCACGATGCGGCGCCACCGCTACCTCACCTACCCACATGGGCAAACAGCACCACAATCGAAACCTCGGGCTCTCCGCTCGATCCCGGCACGAAATTGACCAACACGAACAGTCATTTCTCGCAGCGCTTGCCCGGGAGGAATCGTTCTTCCGACAACGGTCCCAGCATTACCCGAAAGCCACGATCGACATCGCCGTCGCCACCTCCACCGACGGACGCAGCGCTTACGGAGCAGTCATCCACACCGCTCAGGGCAGCTACGAGCTTTCGCTCCTGACCGACACCACACCGCAACGAACAACCCTCATGGCCGCGGAAGCCAGCCTGGCCTCACTCCTCACGCCGCACTCCATCACCCTGGCCTCGACCTCGGGCTATCTCGTCGAAAGCATGGCGGAGGGCCACGTCCGCAAATGGTCGCGCAATGGCTGGCAAACCACCACCGGAGCGCCGGTGAAATCGCGAGACCTCTGGCTGTCGATCCTCCGGCTTGGTGAGCGGCACGCCGTGAAATTCCAGTTCAAGGTGAGCGCCGCCATGGAGCGCGCGAAGGCTCTGGCCGCCAAGGCTCTCCCCAAAGCTGCCGCCGCGTCGCACCCCGACCGGAAGACGAAAGGAGCCAGCGCCATGTAAATCAAAGCCGCTCCCGTCACGGCTCTTCCCGAGCCCATGCCCGCCGTTAGTTGATAATTCCCGCAGTTTACGCCACGCCGGGGGCTTCGTACCCGGCACCTCACCATGAGAAACATCAATACTAATACCAACGGAGGCGCCAAGCCTGCCGTTTCATCAGCCCCGCAACCCGATGCTTCCAAGGTCCAGGCCGAGGTCACCAAGATCCTCGCCGAGCTCGAAGTCGAAGCCGGCTGTGCAGAGGGGCCGAAGCCGTTACCGAACACCTCAAGCTGCCGGGAGATACCGAAGCTCAGCTCCAACTCGCGAATAGTGCTGGAACAACTGGCCGACGGGAACATTGAGGGCTTCCTCGATCCGGACCAATGGGTTGAGGCCGTGAGCGACGCGGCCGCCGAAGCCCTCGACGTGGCCAACGTGTCCGAGGGCGGACTCAGTTACAACGAGCGACTGCCTGCACTCAAGGCGCAGATGGCTGAATTTGCGCGCACCCTCACCGCTGCGGATCACGAGGAAACGGCCGCGGTCATCCGTGAGTCGAACGCCGCCATGGCCAGGGTCCTGCGCGTGGAAGTTGTCGGTTATATGAGATCCAATTCAGTCAGTGGTGCCTACGCCATGCGGGTGATTTGGCCAGTTCACTTCAAAGAGGAGGCGGTTTACTTCCCGAACATTACCGGACCGGAACTTGATCGTGCGGCGCTCGTCGCCGGCAACAAGCGGTTGGTAATGTTGCGCGGCCTACAGGAGTGCCCTCTGCCGTTTGCCGAGCACTCTGCGAAACGCCTCAATGCTCGGCGGCCTAAGGGATGGAAGAATGTCCCGCCCGGCGGCGCCGTCCGTGAGCGAATCCGGGGCGGACGCCTTGAGTTGTCCTGCGAGCTTGGGAAGCCCTCAGTTTACTCGCTGAGCACGGGGGTTCCTGTCGAGCTGGAGGAACTGGCCATGCGCGCCTACTGGAGCCGGCGGTCGATCAACTAGCTGACCGCAAGGGCCGCTCCGGAATTCGCCGGGGCGGCCAAGGGCGGAGTTCCGCCTTCCATGGATAATCATAATGGACTACTTCTTCCACGCACGCGACGCCGTCTACCGCAAAGCCAGTGAAAGTATCATTAGCTACTTTCTCACCAAGGTGAACCTGGATAGACAGAGCGAGGCCGAACTGGAGAAGTTCCGTCCCATCCTGGAAACCAAGTTCGGCATTCCGCTGGGCCAAATGCCAGAACTGCAAGGACGAAGGGCTGGAGACAGCGATCAACCTGACCGCCAATCTCCACAAGAATCCCTTCGAGTTCAGGATTGGGGATATGAGCTTCCACCTGCGCTGCCGCAAGTGTCGGAAGGTGTGTCGTCACACCATTCACGATTACGCGGATAACAATCCGGAGAATCTCAAGGTCATTGTGAGGGATCCGAAATCCATCACGATCGAACCGAGTCCGGAAGCAGGGACGCAGAACTACCACATGGAGATCGATCCGTGGTTGCAGAACAAAATTCGCAGCAACGACCAGTATATCGTCGCCACGACCCCCTGGAGCATGCTGCAGGCGGTCAGCCGGGGACAGAAATACAAGTTCCATAAGGACTACATCTTTCACCTCAAGGAAGGCTGCATCCCCGGCATCAAGCTTTACGGCTGGGGCCTGCCCAGCATCCTGAGCGCCTTTCAGGACTTTTTCCGTATTCAAATACTCAGGAAGTATGACCAAACCCTGGTGCTGGACTACATCATTCCGATGCGAATCCTGAGTCCGGCTCGGGGATCGGTGAGCAGCGATGGTAACTCCATCATTTGCCAGAGAATGAGTCCGGTTTGGCGACCTAGATTTTAGTCAGAGAAAACAGACACCAAAGTCTTTTCATGAGCCCCGGAAACAGTTAATCTTCCGCCGGAATAAAGCAAAACGCGGAGCCAAAAAAGAAAGGGCAATGCGTTGTGCTCCAGCCCGCCGTCAAAGCTCACTGCGGGAGGAGATCCCCATTTGAAGATGACACGAACGCAGCAGCCGGGTGATGCGTTTGTCGCAAACGAGCCGCTGCAGCTTGGTTACGGAGCAAAGACGCAGATTGCCGGCAAGGGGCGGAGCCCGAGTCGGCACCCTGCGCTTTCCCGACACAACCTAGCTGCAGCGATGAGGTGCAAGGGGAGTTCAAAACACCGCGCGAGCTTGCGAGCGGGATGTTTTGGACGACGAAACTTCTAAACGTCCGAGGATACTCAGCGAAATTCTAAGGGCGTGAAGTCCCGCAAGGTTCCTCTCGACTTGTCAGGAACGCCCTGAGCGTCCAGACGAACATCGTGGACAAGCCGGAGAGCTGTGCCGCGTCCGGAGTGGCTGTCTACACCTAATCGGAAATTCTCAGAATCAGAACTGAAATATCGAGAATGAGCACCAACGCACGGTCATCAAGACCTACGAAAACCACCCCATCGCATTTCGCAATTCGGATGGGTTTATGAATCTCACGTCGGTGTGCCAATCCTACGATCTGCGACCTAATGACTTCCTCAATCTGGCATCCACAAATCGGACGTTAATTACTGTGGCCAAGCGACTTGGGCAACTACCAGAAAATCTGGTAGTTAAAAAAGAAGGGCGATGGGGTGGGGGAACCTGGATCCATCCTAAACTTGCCGTCGCCGCTGGTCGCTGGGTGAGCGAGGACTTTGAATACTGGTGTGATGAAACCACCAAGTCGATCATCGACGGCAAGAAGATGCTGGTCGATCCCGCTTCGGCGACCGCCTCACCCAGACCATGAAGTCCGGCACCATCAAGGCGGAGCTGGCCTCGGTCACTTTGGTCGATGCTCTGTAGAAGGAGCAGACCAAAATGCAGATGGCAGGCATGAACGTCGATGTGGACGCCGAGCGCGAGACCATGTTCAAGGAACAGGAGGCAGATCATCGGGCGCAGCAGAAGGCCCAGCAGGAACTGGAAATGGAGCAAATGAGCCTCGATACGCCCGAAGCGTAGACGGCGGTGAATATCGGTGACCCGAAGCCTGCGGTGGCCAGCGTGGGCGAAGCCTTCGTCAGCACCATCGGCCATGATGTTGTCTTCTGGGCTTTTGACAAGCCAGGGATCGAACTGGCTGGGCCGCCCGGAACTGGTATGAGCGCTCGCGCGGCAGCGGTTTGTCCGTCCCGAATCTTGTGAATGAGATTCTTCGGCGAAAGTTTGAGTGGGGGTTTTCCGACGGAAATTGACCGCGCGCTGCGAACAGTCTCTTCGTTGCGGAGCCAAGAACGCGGGTGAGCCGCAATTACAAGGATGGGCTGCTGTGCAAGTGTTACGACGGTTGAGGACGAAGGGCGCTGGAAGATCGTGGACGCCATCGATATGATCGAAGCGTTGTTGCTCGCGACGTGGCGGGCCTCTGCCTGCAGGCCCGGTTTCTCAATTTGTTTCCGAGTTATTGCCGGATTTGCGCCGGCCTCAAAACCGCCGGAGCATTGACTCAAGCTTCTGCGCGTAATGGTCCGGCCCGTGGCCCTGCAATGTTCCCGCTACCTGATCGCGGGCCGTCTCGGCGAGCCAGCGCAGGTGGAGGAGCAGCTCATGGATCGCACCGCACTGGCTGGAAGCGACGTGCTGGTCGCCTCGTTGTAGGCGGTGAGCAGGCGCGCAAAACCACCGCTTTCCTTCAGCGGTTGCTGGGCCCCGCGCGTGACGATCGCCAGATCGTAGGCGGGATCGCCGATCCGGGCGCATTCCCAGTCGATCACCGAGATCGTTCCGGAACCCATGAAATCCCAAAGCAGGTTCTGCGGCAGGAGATCCCCGTGGAGCACAGTCGCGGGACGCTGGGTCAGATGTGCTTCAATCCACGCCCGCGCCACCGCGGCGACCAGCGTCGATCCGCACGTCTTTTGGAAATCCTGGCCGTCCGGACAAATTCGACTCGATGAGCCGACACAGCCCTGTCCAGTCAGTTCCCGTTCGGCGCTTCGACATAGCAATGGGGGTCAATCCAGCGGGCTGGGGACGTTCAGGCCGGGTTTGTTGAGAACATGGGTGTAGATCATCGTGGTCGAGACATCCCGGTGCCCGAGCAGCTCCTGCACGGTGCGGATATCCGAGCCAGATTCCAGCAGATGGGTGGCGAAGGAATGCCGCAGGACATGCGGAGTGACCACCTTGGTCATCCCGGCGGAAACCGCCGCCCGCCGGACGCCTCGCTGCACGGTCACCTCGTCGATGTGGTGCCGGCGCACTTCGCCCGAGCGTGGATCGCGCGAGGTTTTTGCAGCCGCGAAAACATATTGCCAGACCCACGAGGAGGCGGCGGCAGGATATTTCCGCGCCAGGGCTTCCGGCAGATAAACCGACGCCGTCCCGGCTTTCACGTCACCCTCGTACTCCAGCTTCCGGCGCGCCAGATGTCGGCGCAGGGCTTCGGTCAGCCCCTTTGGCAGCATGGTGATGCGATCCCGGCCTCCTTTGCCGTCGCGGATCGTGATCTGCCCGTAGCCGAAGTCGATGTCCTTGACCCGGAGGCGGAGCATTTCGAGCAGCCGCAGGCCGCTCCCATAGAGCAGGCTCGCCATGAGCCACTCCGCGCCCTCCAACTGCGCCAGCAAAGCGCGCGCTTCCTGCCGGGTCAGCACCACCGGCACCTTCTTCGGCCGGCGGGCACGCTCCACCTGGCCCAGATCGGCGAGCGGGCGGCCGATGACCTGCGCGTAGAGGAAAAGCAGGGCGCTCAAGGCCTGATTCTGCGTCGAGGCGCTCACGTCCCCGTTGACGGTCAGATCGGACAGAAACGCGGCCACCTCCGGCTCCGCCATGTCGCGAGGATGCCGCTTGCCGTGGAAGAGGATGAACCGGCGCATCCAACCCAGATAGACCTCCTCGGTGCGCCGACTGTAGTACCTGGAACGCAGGATGTCCCTCGCCCGTTCGAGCAACTTTGGCTTGTCGGGAGTCGAAAATTCTGGTTTTGATGAGTCCATGAGGTTTTTGGTCTTCCCCGCGCTTTCCGGCAGCAGCGCGTCTCTATCTCTACAAAAACGCTTCAACATTGAAGCCCTATTTTTAGTACTTCAACAATGAAGCCTACTTCTCGTTAGGCGTCGCTACGCGCGTTGTGTTCAACGTTACTTTTCTCCCGGACTTACGTAACTTCATGGCG
>Ga0209181_10013519_pt1 | contig 10203 bp, 2 predicted proteins | sample MAT05_FD_187208 | JGI IMG/M metagenome (GOLD analysis project Ga0209181, IMG submission 187208) | Freshwater microbial communities from Lake Fryxell liftoff mats and glacier meltwater in Antarctica - MAT-05 (SPAdes) (version 2) | ecosystem: Environmental > Aquatic > Freshwater > Ice > Liftoff...
GTGTCCCTGCAACCGTTGATGGTAGCTGCTATCAACTGTGTTGTGTAATTTCCCGGCAGTAAATAATTGTTGGTGGGATTTTGTAAGGAGGAAGATTTTCCATCACCAAAAGTCCAGTTATAAAAATTGATTGCACCGAAATTAGTAGTTAGGTTATTGAATGAAGCAGTACCACTTCCGCAGAAACGAACTGGGTTCAAACCAACATTTGTCACAATAGAATCTATCAAAATATTTTTGCTGATAGTAAAAGTACAGCCATTGATTGTTTTGATATCCAGCTTGATGATATGATTTCCGGGTGTACGATAATTGTGATTTAAGTTGGGCGTGTTGGCAACACTGTCTGCATCAATACTCCATTTGTAATTGGCGATGGAATCTACGCTGCTGATGTTACCGGTATATTCTAAACGGGTTGTTGACACCAAACAAACAATATCCAATCCGCCGATGGTAGCGGATGGCAAATTAAATACCCGGATGGTATCAACAAAACGGGTAGTGTCCCTGCAACCGTTGATGGTAGCTGCTATCAACTGTGTTGTGTAATTTCCCGGCAGTAAATAATTGTTGGTGGGATTTTGTAAGGAGGAAGATTTTCCATCACCAAAAGTCCAGTTATAAAAATCGATGGCGCCGAAATTAGTAGTGAGGTTGGTGAATGAAGTTGTACCGCTTCCGCAGAAACGAACTGGGTTCAAGCCAACATTTGTCACAATAGAATCTATCAAAATATTTTTGCTGATAGTAAAAGTACAGCCATTGATTGTTTTGATATCCAGCTTGATGATATGATTACCCGGCGTACGATAATTGTAATTTAAATTCGGCGTGTTGGCAACACTGTCTGCATCAATACTCCATTTGTAATTGGCGATGGAATCTACGCTGCTGATGTTACCGGTATATTGTAAACGGGTTGTTGGCACCAAACAAACAACATCCAATCCGCCGATGGTAGCGGATGGCAAATTAAATACCCGGATGGTGTCTACAAAACGGGTAGTGTCCCTGCAACCGTTGATGGTAGCTGCTATCAACTGGATTGTATAATTTCCCGGCATCAAATAATTGTTGGTGGGATTTTGTAAGGAGGAAGAATTACCATTTCCAAAACTCCAGTTATAAAAATCGATGGCACCAAAATTACTGGTGAGATTATTGAATGAAGTAATGCCATTTCCGCAGAAACGAACTGGCGTTAAATTGAAATTTGTTTTAACTGAATCAATTAATATATTCTTTGTTGCTGTGGTAGTACATCCATTAATGGTAGTGGCAGTTAATGACAATATATGATTGCCTGCCAACCTATAATTATAAATAAGATTGTCTGCATTGCCAATACTATCACCATCAATTTTCCAAACATATTTTGCAATTGCATCAGCAGTTACAATCGTACTTGTGTACTGCAATCTTGTAGTTGGCTTAAGGCAAACTGTGTTAATGCCATTAATGGTAATGGCCGGACTGGCAAACACTTTTACTGCATTCACAACAATAAAAGAATCAACACAACCGTATTTTGAAGTAACCACTAATTTGACTGTGTAGGAGCCAGGTTTATTGTACAAATGCTGCGGGTTGGCAACTGTATCTGTGCCACCATCACCAAAGGTCCATTTGTAGCGCATGGAAGAAAAAACCGGCACAATACTTTGGTTGGTAAATTGAACAACGCCACTATCGCAAAACCGGGTATTGTCAAATACAAATTTTGCTTTGGCAGAATCTACAAAAACCGAATCGCTGGCTTTGAGTGTAAATGGGCAGCCCTCCGGACTGGTAAGTATTACATTTGGAATATAGATACCGGCATTGCTGTAGGTATGTGTAACGTTGCTATCAGTGGTAGTAGGAAAAACCGGTGTACCATCATTGTAATCCCATGCATAGGTGCTGATGAAACTTCCCTTTACATTCATTGCAATGCTGTAAGGCTTACAACCATTGCCGGTATTGGCTGTAAGCGTTCCGATCGGCCCACGAACCCGAATGAATTTTGAAACAGAATCTTCGCAATTATTCAAACCTTTTACCCTGAGCGTAACTTTATAAATGCCAGGCAAGGCATAAATTTTGGGCGATGGATTCTGCGCAGTGCTCCCCGTTCCACCATCTCCAAAATCCCATACCCAACTGCTGGCATAAGTAGAACTGTCACTGAAAGTAATGGCCGTAGGGGCACACTTGGTAGTGTCACCAACTTTAAACTGTGCATCGGGTCTTACCAGTTTGATGTAGGAAGGACGGGTAATACTATCCATACAACCATTCTCATCCTTCACCACCATCTTAATATTATAACTTCCTTCTGCTAAGTAAGTACGTGAGCCATAAAATCCAACAGAGGTGGTGCCATCGCCGTAATCCCACGTAGTGGTACCATTGTAAACCTGTGCATTATTGTACAGAAACACATTAAAAGCACCGCACTTGAGTGTATCAAAACTAAAATAATCTGCCTTTGGCCGGTAGATTTTTATGTAGTTGGGTTTGGTAATGGTGGAGGTACACCCAAAAGAATCGGTAATAGTAAGCGAGACGGGATAAAAATTAAAATAGGATGATGCATTGTACACTTTGTTGATGCTACTATCCGTATCAGTTGTAAGCGTAGTGCTGTTGCCAAAATTCCATTGCCATTTTACAATCGGCACACCTGGGGTTTGGGTGGAGGTGTCTTTAAATAAAAAATTTTGGTTAGAAAAGCAACTGTTGGTAGGCGTGGCAACAAAGGCCGCTTGTGGCCCGGTTGTAATCAGCGGCACAATAATTTGTTTGCTGATGTTGGCAAAGCAGCCAATAGAATCCGTTACCCTCAAACTTACATTGTAGGTATTGGCAGTATATAAACTGCTGACAGCAGTATCTTGAGTGCTGTTTAAAAGCGGTCCACCTTTTCCAAAATTCCATTGCCAGTTGGTAATAGGAATGATGCCATTTTGTATGGATGAATCCGTGAAAATAACTTTTAGTGGTACCAGGCAACTTAACTGAATATCCGGAATAAAATTAACCAGCGGTCCACGAACACTAATCGGAACCGGATACACTATTGAATCAGAACAACCCAGTTTATCTTCAATAATCAGTTTTACATAATACAGGCCGGTATCTATATAAGTATGGCTGGTATTGCCTTTCAGCCAGGTACCAAAACTGTTGAAATTTGCGGTGTTATTTATTTTTAGTCTTAGGGTACTATCTCCAAAATCCCAGGTGTAAGTTTTTATTTTGGAGGAATCGATTCCTATGGTGAAAAAATTTACCAGCCCGTTGGTGCAGATATCCGTTTTATCAGGAACGAAATTGGCTTTCTCATCAATAATAATCACCCGTTTTTTACCAGTATCCTGCCGGTTGGTAAGTGTATCCAATCTAATTACCGTTACCACATAAGCCTTTTGTGGTGGCGAGTAAGTATGGGATACGGGGTTTAATGTGCCGGTATTTAAAATGGGCGAACCATCACCAAAATCCCAGCTTTTTACAATTGTATTACTGACGGTGTCTGTAAAATCCACCGTGTATTTGTCAGCACAGGTTTTACCAAGGCCGAATCCTCCACCTCCACCTCCACCTCCGCCACCTCCACCTCCACCACCGCCGCCACCTCCACCGCCATCATCATCACAAATATCAATGACAGTAACAGGTTTTGAGATGGATGTAAAACTGCATTCGGCTGTTACAATGGTTAGCGTAGGATTGAAAGTACCACCCACTGTATACACATGATTGGCAATATTGGTTCCGGTGATGCTGTCAATATTTCCATCCCCATAATTCCATACATAATATTGAATGGGAACGATGAGGTTGCTGACAGTTCCGGTAAATTTCACGGGTAGTGGCCGGCAACCATCCGGCGGCACGTAAGTGAAATTTACGCTGGGTTGATAATTGCGGATAAAGCTAAAAGTTTTCGGATTACTGCTGCAACCAACAATGGTATCTGTTGCAGAAAGGGTAACCGTAAAATTGCCAAAAGTATTGTAGCTATGCGATAAAGGCAATGTGTCGGTTGCGATTACCAATGGAGAACCATCCCCAAAATTCCACGTGAATTTCAAATCGGAATTGGGAAAAGTAGTATTGGTAAATGTTACATTGAATGGGGTGCCACAGCCATTTATTTTATTCTGCGTAAAACTAAGCGATGGCCCGGTTTTTACGGTGATGAATTTTGAAGTGGTATCAGCACAACCTTTCGCATCCAGCGCAATCAATAACAGGTTGTAATTCCCGGTGGTAGCAAAACTATGGCTGGTGGGCGAATTGAATTGAAGTGCATTGTTGTCGCTGAAAAACCATCGGATACTATTCGGTGCAGGTGTGGCACTACCATCAAATGTGGTGGGAGTATTAGCGCAAACTGTGTCTGGTGCAGTAATAAAAAATGGCACCAAACCAGCTCCAGCTTTTACATGCACCATTGTGCTGATGGTATCGCTGCAACCTTGAAAATTAAATGCTATCAGCCTTACTTGAAAATCGCCGGGAGTTGTAAAGCTGCGGGAAATAACAGCACCATTTTGGATGGCATTGTTATCGCTAAAAAACCACTGCACATACCATGGTGATGGTATTGCAGTACCGCTGAACTGGGTGGAGGTATTGATACAAACCGTATCGGGTACAGTAATAAATTGTGCCTTTACATTACCAACATTAATCGTTCTGGTAATCGTACTGATGCAAGTGTTACCAACTGTTGCTGTAAGCCTAACCGTATAAGCACCAGGCGCACTGTAAAAATGAGATGGATTTTTAAGACTACTGCTATCCCCATCTCCAAAAAACCATTTGTATTTATTGGCCGCACTGCCGCCGGTGGTTGTATTACTAAAAGCAACCGTAAGGGTGTCTTTGCAACTGAAAGCAGCAGATGGAATAAAAGCAGCCGTTGGTTTGGTGTAAACCCGTATGTATTGAAACTTGCTGGCAGCATCACTTTCGCAGCCCCAGCTATTTTTTACCAATAAAGAAATATTGTAGTTTCCCTGAGTAGTATAAATAAACGTTGGGTTTTTGATCGTGTTACCACCGGCTCCTAAATCCCACGTCCAGTTGGTGATGTTGCCTGTGGCGGTAGAGGACAAATCTGTAAATTGAACGCTATGCGGTGTACAACCGGCTGTATCACTGGCAATAAAATCTGCCAAAGGTTTTGGATGAACAATGATGCTGTCAGTTTTTGTTTTTATATCACCATTGGAAAAAGTAACAGTAAGTGTAACATTAAATTTTTGTGCAGTAAGATAATTGGTGCCTACAATTGCAGCGCCACTTGGAATGATGGTACCATTACCCAGATTCCAGGCCCGGTTGGTAACAGTGCCACCAGTAGAAGCATCCGTAAAATTTACACCACTTAGCGGCACGCAGCCACTGGTTTTATTGATGGTGAAGTTGGGTATAGTTTGGGCGTTTACCGTTGTTACAATAAATGCCAACAAAATCCAAATAAAAAGCTCTTTCATTTTGTGATGATAGAAAATTAGCAGTTTAGCCGATATAGAATGGATAAAAATCAATAAGTAATTTTAAGGAATTTATTTGATTAGCCAAAATATTAATTTCCAACCAATAATTTGATACCCGTTGCTACCATAAAACTGCCGGGCAATACCAATTGCAATGATTGGCAATGGGTATTGGTGGTAATGGTTACCGGATGCCGAACAATAATTTTGGCATTAACCGGTGGGACAACACCATTGCACCAAATAGCCGGATTGTTCCAGTCGCCTGTAGCAGTAGTTGAAAAGTTTTGGTTATCAACTATGGGTCCGTTAGCGCAGGTTGGATTCCAAAAAACAATGCCATTGTCTGTTGCAAGTAATAATTTTTGCCGCATGCTGTCTACTGCAATTGATTTTACATTGTTGGATGGTAATCCATGATTGGTAGTGTATAGTTTATACGATTTTAAATCATCGAATGGTTTACCCGCTGTGTAAACGATTAAACCGGCAGTGGTTCCAAAATATACATTACCGGCAGTATCGCCTGCAATGGCGCCATTATTAAATGAAGGAGCCGTAGGAAATAATTGTGCAAAATTTACTTTATCCCATACGGCCTCTGTCGAGTCGGTAACAACAATACCAGTTCCGTTTACGGTAATCCACCGGTTGCCTTTAGCATCAAAATAAATTCCTTTCGCATTAAACTGATCAGGTAAAAATCCGTCGGCAAATATATTTGTAACATCCAGTGAACGAAGTGTATCAGTAAGGACGGTGTTATTATACCGAAGAATCTGACTACGTCCGTAATTATTTTGAGTATGTGCCCATATTACTTTAGAATCTCCACCAATAACATAAATACTGGCTGTTCCATCAGTAACACGGCTTTGTTGCAAACCTTTTCTTATTCTTGTAAAATAATTGGGTACAACAGGAAGAAACCCACGTCCAACGCCACCTGCAGCAGAAACGCCTGCGGTAATATGAGCAAAGTTGCCGGTAAATATCAGCGGCGTATCCACCCCTGAAGTAAAAGTTCTTGAAGTATCAATAAACAAGCTTCTAACATTCCTGGAAGGCAGGCCATTGGAAAAACTATAAAAATTATTTACAGCAGGAAAAACCGAATCTGCAAAATATAATATTCCTCCGGTGTTTGCTTGTGCACCACTAAAACCGGATTGTGCCACCCATATTCCGCCATTTTTATCAGGCTTTATATCCTGGTACAAATTATTGATGAAGCTGGGCATCTGCCGCCATTTTCCGCCACTGTAATTGTATAAACCCGAATTGGCAGAACCGGCCCACACTACGCCGCCTCTGCCTATGCCAATGCTGGTAAAATTATTGGTGGTAAAACTGGCGGTATTGCAGAGGTTATAAAGCTGGTTATCTTCTCTCGGTTTTAATGCCTTATTATTTTTATCAATTAAAAAACTACGGTTTGGGAAAACGGAAAAACTTGCAACCATTCTTTCCACCTGTTTTTTGGTAAACATTGTTAAGACAACGTCATCACAATAGTCCATATAATTCTGATAATTGATTCCGTCGGTGGCAGGAGCAGGAGAACAAATGTCATATTTTAATCCAACGGGGGCACCAAAAGTTGGAACTGCCTGGTTAGGGGTATCATCAATTTCATCAGACCATGCGCATTTATTCGGTTGCGCTTCATCATCGCCCCATATATGTTTTAAATTGAAATAATGGCCTATCTCATGAACCAATGTTCGGCCAAAGGTAAATTGACCTGGTGTAAAGGAAAAGGTACTTTTATGAATAACTGCGCCTTGTTCTGCAGAAGGAATGTTGGAATTTGGAAATGTTGCCTGGCCCAATAAATCATTGGTTAAATCGCCGATCCAGATATTCAGGTATTTACAATCATAACTTTCCCAGGCATCGCTACCACCGCTAACAGTATATTTTAGCAACGAAATAGTTGAAGGCGATATAACTACTCCATTGGCATCTTTAATATTTGAATGAACAGAAAGAGCAGAAGTAACTCTAACAATACCAGTGGTATCGCAACCTCTTGGAGAACGCTTAGCCAATTCGAATTTTATTTTTGAAAGACCTCTTATTCCAAAAAAAGCCGGAGCATTTGCAAAGTCAGGATTTGTTCCTTCAAAATCCCTGTTTAATACAGCTAGCTGAAGTTGTATCATACCATCTGTAATGCTATTGGGATCTGTTGCTACAATATGAAACACAACAGGGATTGTAATTACTGTATTGACAGTAACTCCTTTTGCAGCTACCAATTTCATTTTGCTGATCTTATCGTTTATTAGTTTTTCTGTGGCAAAATAAGCCCTGGCTTTTTCGGGATCGCTCAAAATAGCATTCATATCTACATTACTTCCACATTTGGGATTCTGTGTAACGTTTTTTTGCGCATAAGAACTAAGAAAAAATAAGGAAAGTAATACTAAAAACAGGTGTTGTTTAGGATGCATTGTTTGCTTGGTTTTACTGATCAATAAAATTTAGAAATGCCTTTCACTTATTTTCACCCGACTTCAATTAGGCATTAGTTGAGTATCAAAACTAATATTTAATAACACGATAAATCTCCCCTATTTTAGGGATTTAGTGAATAAAGTATTGTGAAACATATACAGCACTTCAAGATTAGTTTGGTACCTCTTATTATGTGGGCGCTACGCCTGCAGATGCAAACAGGCAACCCTACCTGCTTATCTGCGAAAAATAGGATATCCCTGTTGCGGTGCATACAGGCGGAGGCGATCCCGGAGGAACCTATTCATGGTCGCCAAAAGCCAGGTTGAAATACAGTGAAAATATTATTGTTTCTAATTTGGAAGGAACGCCTGGGTCCGCCGCCATCGGTAAATCAATTGCTGCCACATCTGAATTAATTTGTTGTAGCGCATAAAAATCGATGAGCTAAATGAATAAATTTAAAAGAGAAAACAAATAGTTTGTCGGAGCAATATCAGGTAGTCCCGGTCATACTGCAATACATAGCCCTCATCCGTTTCGGAAAGCCGGGCTGCCAACATCCCGCCGTATAATGATTTTGCGGTTTTAGCCATGGTTCTGTGCTTTTGGGTTCACAATAAGTTCGGCACCAAACAACGCCAGTATCTGGTTTACTTTATCCATGCGCATGGTGGTTTTACCCTGCTCAATTTCTCTAACCAGTCGAAGCTCTACACCTGCCCTGGCAGCTAGTTCTTCCTGCGAAAGAATGCTTTGCTTTCGTTGTTGCTTTAAATATGCCGACGGATTCATTTTATACCTTTTAGGGTATAGAGGTAGGGAATTAGTCTTAATTATACCGAAGAAGGTATAATCCAGTTCTTTTAGGATGATTTATACCTGAAAAGGTATAGCGCAACATTTTCCAATAACTGAGTATGAGTTTCATAACAGCATTGCCACGTTGCAATCCTTTCTCCGTTTAGTTCTAAAGGGCAGCAAAGAAAAATTGAGGATATAAGAATCTTGCTACGAGCCTAAAGAAATCTAGTATAATATTTTCTATGACATGAGCTGCTGTGTAAGTATCAACCAATCTTTAGTTAATATGTAAAACGTAATTTTTGCATCCTTAAATTAATTAGCAGAAGAAAAACGAACGCTTGAAAAAACCAGTGCAATTTTTACATAACTACAGCACCGAAACCAGACTGCGAAGAAACGATGAGCTTTTTAAAAGCCAAAGTAAAAACCATTTTCTGCAATATTGAGAACATTGAACCATTACTTACTAAAAGGTTAAAAAACCTTCTATTGCTGGATAAAATTTATGAAAATAAAACGAGTGAAGAGCAACGAAAGATAATAAGTTTGATGTACATCGAAAAAGTGGCTTTTGATAAATACCTACTCTGTACTCCCGGAATGAACGAAGCGATCCTGCTAAAATGGAGTATTAATAAGAGCTAGGGCGAAAATTAAATAGGGCAGGTGGAAATAATTCCAACTTGTCCTGTTAAGTCGTCCTCCCAATACAATTTTCCAATTTTTTTACAGAGGGTCCTAAGCGATTGGCAAGCATTGCAGCTTAGAAAATTAATTCTCTGGATGTTTTATTTTTATGCACATGGTTGAATAAAAATGGCCAATATTAAAATGGAGGAAAATTGGATGGCGTTCATTTTTGCCCATGAATAACCAAATTGTACAATCCAGGTAGGCTACATTTACATTCGATAATTGCAAACTATTTTAATACACGGGTAAATAAACTTGCAGCATATTACGGAAGTCAATATTGCAGGATGAAATAAAAGGATTTAGGCATTGGTGATATTTGGTTCTAAAAGAATTTAGTATGCCGAAATATTAAAAATCTTGTTTATTGATATATCATTTAATAACAAGTTTTTACAGAATATTGAGGGTGTGATAGAAAAGTCAATATGTGTTCAATCGCTTTCGCAAAATTGATCTTTGCAAAAGACTTTTTTATTCAACAAAGTAGCCACTTCAATTTATAATAAATATTTATCAATGTGTTTATAGATCACGAAGCAGTAAGATAAATACTTTATCGGCGATAAAACATTTAATAAAACGAAATTTCAATTTTTATCCTTTCAACTTCGTTTCTTATTTCAGTGCATCCATCAACCCTTTGATGTACCCAATCCCAAATAAATTTCCTTTCATTTCATAACCAACATGCTCATTGTTTTCACCGGCCATAGAAGGAACGTGATCGCTGCGTAGTGGTCCATCA
>Ga0209181_10013521_pt1 | contig 10200 bp, 8 predicted proteins | sample MAT05_FD_187208 | JGI IMG/M metagenome (GOLD analysis project Ga0209181, IMG submission 187208) | Freshwater microbial communities from Lake Fryxell liftoff mats and glacier meltwater in Antarctica - MAT-05 (SPAdes) (version 2) | ecosystem: Environmental > Aquatic > Freshwater > Ice > Liftoff...
GAAGCAAGACGCGCTGCTTCACCTTGCCGTCGACCCATTCGTTATCAACGATCAGGAGATAGGTTCGGGAACCGTTGGCCTGAGTGCGAACGAACAGAGTGGCTCTCCTATGTCACCACCATGTTTGATTTACATTCCAAAAACAATAGCTATTTTCACACTATCACAACTCGGCGTGCCACTAGGATTCACTCGTGGACGACGTCGCGCCGTTAAGAATCAAGCACTTGTGGCCGCCTCGCGGCGATAACTGTCGAAGATGAGCCTCGCGGCATCGCCGCGCAGGATGATACCGACTGAAGGGTGCCTGCTCAGTTGGTTTCGGTGCGGTCAACGTCCAGTGAGTGTCTTCGGGTAGCGGTACGGATGGGCCAGCAAAATATCCTCAAAGAGCCGAGTCACCTGTTCCCAGGAAAACTGCCCGGCGACCATATCGAAAGCCGCGTTGGCGATCGCCTCCCTCTCGGCAGGCGAGTCCAGCAACCGCAAACAATCCCGTGCAAAATCCTCCGCTGCATCGGCGATCCGGATGTTGCGCGGCGGATCGATCGACAACCCCTCGGCTCCGATCGCCGTGGACACCACGGGTACCTGCGCCGCCATGGCCTCATAGATTTTTAAGCGCGTCCCGCCGCCAATGCGGAGCGGCACGATGGACACGGCCGAACCCCAAAGATAGGGGCGAATGTCGGGCACCGTACCGGTCACGGTAGTCCTTGGGTCCTGCTTCGCCCAGCCCAGCACCTCTTCGGAAGGTTTGCGCCCGGCGATCGTGACTCGGCAATCCGGCCGCTGCTCGCGAATGCGGGGCAGAACCTCTCGAATAAACCAGCGCATGCCGTCGACATTCGGCAACCAATCCATGGAGCCGACAAAAACAAGCTCCGCTACCGGTAGCCCGGCCGGCAGCGGCGAGGGCGGAGAGAACTGTTCAATGTCGACGCCGGTGGGAATCGGCGTCACCTGGTCGACGCCGAACATGTCCCGCATCCGCTGCGCGTCTTCCTCACTCACGGCGGCCACATGCGCCGCCTCCCGGCATTTACGGCCTTCGTACTCGCGTACCAGTTTCGCTTGGCGCCGCAGGAACCAGCCCTCCAACGGGTCGCGCGCGTTCTCCGCTCGACGGTCCCAAATGGTGGTTTCCACGTTGTGCTGGAACAACACTACGTCATGGAAAGAGCGGAAATTAACCGCCGGAGTCAGGAAGTCGCACACGACGCTGTCGAACTTATGCTGTCCCAGCAACCGATCAATCTCGCTGCGCATCTTGGGCGACTGCTTCCGCGCGACCACCACCGGAATTGACGAAACGAAGCCATTGACGAGCTGCCCATAAAACTGCGGGGACGACTTGCCGGCAATCGTAAATTGGACGGGGTATACAGCCGTGCAGAACTCTTTGCTCCGGGGGACGGCCTCGGGGCTTTCCCCATCATCAAAAGCCACGTAGTGAATCTCATGACGGCTGTGCAGCCGGCGGAGCATTTCGAGCGTACGAATCTGCCCCCCCTTGGTGGTGGGGTGAAGGAAGATATTATTGACCCAGAGAATACGCATGAGGAGTGGGCGAGTTAGGAGCGAGCCGTCAAAAGCGGTTCGGTATCCCCTTTGCGGTTGAGTACCGTTTCTCCCCAGACCTGCAAATTTAACAACCGCCAGATCCGATCGGTCGCGTCTTCGACGCCGCCGCGATGACGGCCGCACAAGGCTCGCAGCTCCGCCGGTTGGGTACATTCGGCCAAAAGAGTGTTGGGGGCCAGCAAACGATCATAGATCGAGTCCGCGGCCGGTTCCCGCAGCCAACTGCGCAGGGGCGTGGGGAAACCCTTTTTCTTCCGGTAGATGACCGAATCGGGAAGCCAAGCCGAGGCCGCTTGCTTCATGATGTATTTCCCTTTCCCCCGCAGCTTGAGATGGGCGGGCACGGACGCGGCAAACTCGACCAGCTTGTGATCGAGCAGCGGCACGCGGCTCTCAATGGAACAGGCCATGCTCATCTGGTCCTGCTTCATTAGCAACTCAGCCAGGTAAGTCTTCTGATCCGCGTAGAGCAGCCGGTCCAGCGTAGGGTGGCCATCCCGCGCCCTCCAGTGACGCATGTAGCCTTCGTAGATCCCGGAACCCGGGTCGAACCCGCGCAGGGTCTCCTGCTGCTGGCGGGAGAACGCACACAAGAAATTCTCCAGGTACAGCGATTCCAGCGTATCCGGGCGGCCGACAAACGTATGGCCCAATTTCCTTCTCGCCGAGGCCGACAACAGAGAGGAGGTTTGCACCCATCCGTTCACCGCGTCGCGAACCCCGGTGGGCAAAGTTCGCCAAGCGGGAAGCCAGCGGGAAAACATCGTGTAGTAGCGGTAGCGCTCATATCCGGCAAAGAGTTCGTCGGCACCCTCGCCCGTCAGGACAACTTTCACCCGCTCCGCGGCAAGCTTGGAGACGAAGTAGAGAGAGATGCTCGAAGGCCAACACATCGGCTCATCTTCATGCCAGATCAGTTTCGGCAGCGCACCGAAGAAATCGGCCGAGGTCACCCGCACCTCGTGATGCTCGGTGCCCAACAGTTGCGCCGTCTCGGCGGCTTCATTCAGCTCGCTGTACTGCCGCTCGCCATAACCGACAGAGAAGGTCTGTACCGGCCCGCCGACGAGACGGCGGGAGATGGCGGTGATGGTCGAAGAGTCCAGCCCACCGGAGAGAAATACGCCCAAGGGCACGTCACTCATCAGGCGCATGCGGACGGTCTCTTCGAGCCGCTCCCGCAGCTCGGCAATCCAATCGGCATCGCTCCGCGCGGGTGCCTGCCCCGGCAACGGTACGTCCCAGTAAGGGACAATCTCCGGGTTGAGCGGGCCGCCATTCAGCTTCAGCCGCAACCAGTGCCCGGGCGGCAGGCGCCGGATACCGCGGAATAGGGTTCGCTCTTCGCCGTTATAGCCCAACGCCAGATATTCGCCAATCGAGCCTTCTTCGAGCCCGACCGGAACGTCAGGATGGGCCAGTAAAGACTTGATCTCACTGCCGAAGGCGAACAGCTTGGGGGTCAGGTAGTAATAAAATGGTTTGATCCCCATCCGGTCTCGCGCACAAAAGAGCGTGCGCGAGGGCCCGTCCCACAGGGCGAAGGAGAACATGCCGCGATAGTGGTCCAGGCTCGCCGTTCCATACTCTTCCCAAGCGTGGATGACCGTTTCGGTATCACAACGCGTCTGATACCGATGGCCGGCTTGTTCTAATTTCGGCCGCAGATCGGCATGGTTGAAGATCTCGCCGTTATAGACAATCCAGCGCGTCTCGTCCTCGTTGGCCATTGGCTGCAAACCCGCGGCGACGTCGATGATGCCTAACCGGCGATGGGCAAGAAACACTCCGGCAGGATTGGAGTAGAACCCGTCACTGTCTGGACCCCGGTGGGCAATCGAACCCGACATCGCCGCCAGAATCTTGCGGGCCCGCTCGGTGTCCCGTAAAAGCCCTGGATCATTAGAAACGAAGCCTGCAATCCCGCACATAGCGCTTTTAGCCCCTGGCTCCCAACCGGGAATTCGTCGTTCTGGGGGTGCGCTGTACCGGAAGGGGAGTTAGCCGCACGGAAGCCGGAGCTGGAACTTCGGGCGTTGGTACCGACGACGACATCCGAAGACGAGCCGCCTGATTTTCGTAAACGTTGCTTAGGGCCACAGCCAATCCGGCGATGACATAGATGGCCGTCGTATACGCAATGCTCAGAAACATTCCGGCAGCGAGCAGGCCATACAGCGCCATTAACAGATAGCCTGCCGCCTGCCGCATACCCTCGACATCAGCAAACCGTTCCTTAGCCCGTCTCACCCGACGAAGAGAAAATACCACGCTTCCAATTCCGAGCAGGTAAAGGATGAGTGCCGGTATGCCACACTCACTGGAAATCTGCGTGAACATATTGTGGGTTGGCTGCCATTGGCCGCGAGAAAACCCGGCCTTCTTTGCCAGAAAATCGGTATAGACCGGGAACATTCCGGGACCGATACCGAAGATCGGATTCGCAATGGTAATGTTCACACTCTGCATGATCAGCACTTTCCGGCTCTCGGTCGAGGCGACGCCACTGCCCAGCATATTCGCCGTCTGCTGGTCCATTCCATCGTCGCTATCCACAGAGGTGATCGTGAAAAAGCGGCTCTTCACGTAGTCCGACATGAAAAACGGTGCCACCGGCAGAAGGAGGCATGACGCCGCCAATACCACCAGCTTCCCCTTCACCGTCATGTGGACCATCCAGACCACGATAACGGCCCCCAACGCCATCAAACCCCCGCGTGACCCGGTACTCATGAAGGCGCCCAGCATGAGCAGTAGAGGTGGCACATAGAGCATGGAGGTCATCGTTGGGTTTTTTGTCGTCTGCCAAAGGAGTAGCCACAGACAAAGCCCCATGATCATGTACATGGCAAAGTCATTGGGATCAGACAAGGTTCCGACCTCAAGCTTCAGCCGGCCAGTGGAATAATCTCCAATCACACGGCCAAGAATGGCCGCCGCAAGCAGTCCTAGAGCCAGCACCCAAATCGCGGACCGGAGTTTCTTCCAAGTATTGACGAGCACCTGGATGCACAGGAACAACAGGAAGATCTTCAGCGCGTTCGTCCAGTGACTCACGCTGCCAGCCCGCCAGTGACTGAACGGAACGGCAAGGCCCATCCAGCCCAGATAGAGGGTAAACCACCAATTCACGCGCATCTTAAAAATCCGGTGCATACCGGATAGGAAGGCCATTCCTACCATCAACACGTAGAAGATCGCGGGCAGACGCAACTGAGGAAAGCTGACGTCCAAGACGCGACTGATCAAGACGAACAGATAGAACAATAGGGCGTAGAACCCAATCTTTTGCAGAACGGTATCCTGAGCCACTGCGGGAACTACACGCTGTGCCGGCGCGCTGTTTGTTGTGCCAAATCGAACCAAGGGTGCGTCTTTCCTCGCCGTTATTCTCTTCTCATAGGGTACCATCCCAAGCCGAGACGCCCTCTGTTTCCTAATCGGTTGGCGGCGACCTTATCTATAGCGCAAAGCCTCCATAGCCAGCCGATCTCACTGCCGGTAGCGCCGGTGAATGCGAACAACATCGAAAAAAGCACGGAGGAAGTCGCCCGGCCGAACTTGGGATCCGGCCACGTCGCGCCACTCCTCGAGCGGGTACTCGTAAATGGCCGATTCCACTTGCGCCATCTGATAGCCTCGCTGACGGATAAAGCGGGCGAGGATTTCTACATCGAAGACCCAGCGTGAGCTGAATGGCTCCGCGAACAGGGCGATGACTTCCGGACCGGCGCGGAAGAGTTTGGCACCGCACTGGGTGTCGTAGATGGGGAGGCGCAACAAGGTCGACACGACGGTAGCGAAGACGCGCCCGAGATAATGCCGGATGGGTTGGCGCTTTACTAACCGGCCGAGCAGCTTCACTCTCGCCCCGAAGACCATTACAATTTCCGGGCGGCTCTCCAGCACCGACGCCAGATCGGCAATGGAGCTGAGCGGGGTGGCTAAATCGGCATCCCAGAAGCCGGCATAGGTACAGTCACTACGCTCCATCGCGGCGAGCATGCCAACCCGAACCGCTTCTCCCTTACCGCCGTTTACTTTCTGGTCCAACACATCCACCTGGTCTTCTCGACCGATGCAAGCTTGGCGCAAGACAGCGACCGTGTTGTCCTTGCTGCCGTCATTGACGAGCAGAAAGCGGATATCGGGGTGCTGGTTGCTGAATGCCGCAAATCTGGCGAGGGGGAAACGTTTTTCCTCGTTGTAACAGGGAATGACTATCGTGCAGGGAAGGTTCATAGCAGGGAGTAGGCGTTCAAACTCGCCCTTCCCCTCATTCTCAACTATTTGCGAGCTTTCTGCATATTTAGAGTGGCTTCGTACCGCAAATAGCCGGATGAAGTTGTGCGAGAATCTTCATAGATGCGAGAGCTGAACCTTAGGGCCTGTTAGGAAATAACATTTCCATTGTGGAATGTTTTACGCTACACTGGAGATGGTGCAAGGTATAGATGGAGTAAAGCAGCGATTCGAGGCATTGGGGGCTCGCCTGGACGAACGGTCGCGGCGCTTGGTCGTTGCCGCCGAAAGTTTGTCTCTGGGCCGAGGTGGCATATCGGCAGTTTCGCGGGCGACAGGCATTTCGCGGCCTGTTATTCGAGACGGCGTGAAGGAACTGACGGCGCCGGTTCCGAACGCCGCGTTTGACTTGTTGGTGCCACCGCTACTCGGGGTGCTTTCGCTAGAACGGGCGACCCAGTGTTTTTTGACCTTTTATCTGCTCGTGTTCGCGACGGGATGCCATTGGATGGGGCGGGCGGTACGGGGCGGAGGCTCTGGGTTCGGTCTTCCCCATTTCGCCATTCTGCCATGCCTGTTTCTTAGCTATCAGGCTGCGTTTTTGTACGGCTATCTGAACTATTCAGCCGGATTGGCCTTGGCTATCCTTACTCTGGCGTTGCGGATCGGGTGGGCTGGGCGATGGACGATACTGCGACTGGCTAGGTTGACGTTCCTCCGCCTAGCCGTCTATCTGTTTCACCTGTCGGCCATAGCCATATTAGGTCTAGGCTGGATTGTCTGGTCGATTTGGGAGGGTCGGCTGGCGGGTCGGGCGAGGTGGTGGGCTATCGGTTCGTTCGCTGCGTTTATTCCCGCCGACATCCTTTATTTGCAAACAGATCGAGGCGGCGCTTCGACCATTTACTGGCCTACGTCAACCCAAAAAGTTCTACACCTGCTCGGTGGATTCACCTCCTACTCCTTGCCCATTACGGGGCTGGCGATTGTCCTTGGCGGCGGTACCCTGGCCGTAGCGCTATGGCTTTCCTGGCGCACGTTTCTTCAGCCCGTTGGAGCCGCGGGCGTCGTATTTCTGGCTCTGTATTTGGCGGCACCCGACGCCTTCCATAAAGCGACAGATACCGATACCCGGTTCGTCGCCCCGGCGCTTTTGCTTTTAACCGCGGCGTGCCTCTTCCCTTCCCCGTCCTTTCGCTCGGCTTCCGTTCTGCTTGGACTGTCGTTGACGGCGATGACCGTGCGGCAGATTGACATCATCAACCATTGGAGAGTGGCGAGCGGAGAGTGGACCGCGCAATTGGCATCCCTGGATGCCGTTCCCCAGGGTAGCGTGCTTCATTGGGTTGTTTGGACCGATCCCGACCTCCTAATCAGCAAACGCGAGCGCCATTTTCACAATTTCGCCGCTCTCGCAGCGAGTCGGCGGCAAGTGGAGATTGCGAATTTCGCTTCTTATACAAAGGGGACTTGGCCGTTGTCGATGCAACCTGCCTATACCTATTGCCATCTCGCCTACGGTGAGCCGGTAGCCCACCTGGATTGGAATCGGTTGCGGGCCGAAAAAGCGTTTCTATGGACTTACGGCCTGACCGCTCAGGCCTTGGGCGACATGGCCGCGCTGGCAAAACCCGTCTATTCCTCTGGTCGTGTTAACGTCTTCCGCGTCTCTGCCGCAGTTCCCTCGGACGACCGGGAAGGGCCGCCTTTTCTTTGATTTGGCATTTGCGCGGGGACGGCGAGTATATGACTATAGACAATGGATCTGCCAACCGATGTGACTATGAGACCCAGTTTGAGCGCACCTAGCCCTGTATGACGAATTCCACCACACATTTTTGGGAGAAGCGGGGCTTGGCGTTCGCGGCGGTCATGGGTGTTTTTTCCCTGATCACGATCCCCATGGGGGTTATCCGGCCTCTCTGGTATGACGAACTTGCCGCGCGGTGGATAGCGGAGGCAACATCGATTGGTGATTTCGTTGACCGTATCGGCACCGGCGTTGAGCCAACTCCGCCGCTCTATCTTTTCGTGCAGTATCTGTCCGTACACCTGTTTGGCGCGCCGGACTGGACCGGCAGATTGCCATCAATGCTTGGGTATGCGGCCAGTCTAACGTTTCTTTATTTGTTCGTGGCTCGCCGTCTGGCGGCGGTCGGCGGAGCGATTGCCGCGGCAATCATGATGCTATCCGGGACGCTCTACTACGCACAGGAGGGGCGCCCTTATGGGATGGTTTTCGGCTGCGCTGCCCTGGCTATGTGGGCATGGCAGGAGTACATCGAACAGGAACGACCCCGTTACGCGGCTCTGTGCGCGGTGGCCCTGTTCGCGGCTGCCAGCCTTCATTATTACTCTTTGTTGCTCAGTGTGCCGTTTGGATTGGCGGAAGTGCTTCGGATCTGGAAGAGCCGGCGCCTGGACTGGAAGATGGTGCTGGTGACCGCAGCCCCCGGCATTGCGTTACTTGTCCATCTCCCGATTATCCGGATGATCCTGTCGAGCCAGTCCAAACCAGAATTCGCTTGGGCGAAGCCGACATGGGCCTTTCCGGCTAAATTCTGGCTGCGGGCGCTTGAGCCGACCGCGTTCGTATCTGTTGCCGTCGCCGTGCTCATCCTCTACCTGTGGCGATCCCGAACGGTGGATCCGGCTGAGCCCAAGACGAGTAGTTTTTCGCTGCCCGACGCGGAACTGGCGCTCCTCATCGGATTTGTATTGATCCCGATGGCGGGGACGATCTTTGCGAAGGTTGTGACTAATGCCATCGCGCCTCGCTACATCTTCAGCACCATGTTGGGATTCTCCGCTCTCCTGGCCCACGTGTCGATGCGAGCTGTGCCCGCCGGCCGGATCTGGATTTTTCTAATCTTGTTGGCGGCTGGGGCTGGGAATGGATTGCTCGATATTCGCTGGGCTATGCGCGATTTCCCGCCCGGCCAACTCGAGATTCCGGTTGTTACCGGCGAACCCGCTCTGCCGGTCGTAGTTGACGACTACTTGCTCTACGCCCAACTCGGCAGGTATGCGTCGCCGGAGCTACTCTCACGGTTGGTTTACCTGACCGATCTGGAGCAGTTAAAGCGTTACACCAGTGCCGGTCAGATGGAAATGATCACGGTGATTGGCGTGAAGAAGGGGCAACTGCAAGGGAAATCCGGATATTTGACTCCGTTCCTCGAGTCCAATGCCCGTTTTATACTGTTTGAGCCGCTTCGGGCGGAGCCGAACGAATCGTGGCTTTCCCACGATCTTTTGGACCGAGGGGCGGGATTGAAGCTGATCGCCATACAGGGCGGTGGCCGGTGGTATCTGGTGGAACGGAAGTAGCGAGGGGTCGGTGTAAGGTGCAGCCCAACAATAAGTATTCAATTGAAGGCGTAGTTCCTGCATTGTAGTGCGCCTTTGTCCTAGCCTTCCGAGATGTCGTCCGATCTTCCGACTATCCGTAAACAGGGCGTATGGAGAGAATTTGTCGACATGACCAGGTACTCGTTATTTTGTTAGAATTCTACGTGCAAGACAAGTTTTCAAGAGGACATCTAACAGTATTAGGACCGAATCCCTCCATGCCGATGATCTGGCTCAGGCGTTACGGCGTAGCAAAATCGCCACCATGGCTGACCTGAAGAAGGCATTGGGGACAGCCGTGGAAGTCACGGTATTTCGCAAACTCAAACAACTTGCCTACCGCACCAGTTACTCCCATCGCGATAGTTACTATGCTTTGGATTAAATGGCGCGTTTCGACCGCCATGGGCTGTGGTCGTTCCAGTCCGTTTGTTTCTCCCGCCACGGTACTCTGCTTGATACCGCCGAGGCTTTTGTCGAGGATTCCCAGAGTAGCTGTTTTGTCGAAGAACCGGATTCAGTGCTGCACGTGGGAACCAAAGAGCCGTTATGTTATGGCGTCTGGTGCGACAAGAGCGTCTTACTGGCCAGCCAATCGATGGATTTTTTATACTGTTCGAGAGATCCTCAGCAGCGCGAACGCCAACTTTTGGCCAGGCGCTTGCTACAATCCGAGGCGGGTGTGGCCACCGGGTTGGCCAAAGCAGAACAGGTAATCCAGCGAGTTGAATGCCGCGATTGCCGGTATTGTCCCGGTCGTACTCGACCTCGAAGGCATCCGCAGTTGGCGGACCGTCAGCCTGGCCATTAAATAATTTTTGGAAACACATACAACATATATTATGCTGGGGCTAATGCGCCAGTTCCTCGTTCTTGCCGCGCTATTGGCACTCGGTCTGCAAGCGCAAATTGTAATTGATTAGCGGGATTTGGCCACGCAGGAGTTGGGCGAGATCGGAGCGCTATGGACATCTGAACAAAACGGGGCAATAATGTTTTATGCCGGATTTGGATTCCAGCAGC
>Ga0209181_10013522_pt1 | contig 10200 bp, 9 predicted proteins | sample MAT05_FD_187208 | JGI IMG/M metagenome (GOLD analysis project Ga0209181, IMG submission 187208) | Freshwater microbial communities from Lake Fryxell liftoff mats and glacier meltwater in Antarctica - MAT-05 (SPAdes) (version 2) | ecosystem: Environmental > Aquatic > Freshwater > Ice > Liftoff...
TCGCATACGATGACTACGTATCTATTGGTCGGGTGGTGAGTGCTCCAACTGCACGGGGCACGGGGGTTGGTAAAGTTTTAATGGCAGAAAGTATAAAAATGTGTCGACAACTTTTTGGGAATCAGGTAATTAAAATTGGTGCCCAAACCTATCTACTGAAATTTTACGAAGGCTTTGGCTTCCAATCCACTGGAGAAGAATACTTGGAAGATGGCATTCCGCATACTAAAATGATCCTGGATCACTAGCTCAATGTTCAAATTCTCCATCATTATCCCGACCTTGAATGAATCAGCCAATATTGGTCGGTTAGTTGGCTATTTGCGTGAATATGGTGGGCACGCAGTATCCGAAATACTTGTAATAGACAGCAATAGTACGGATGGCACCGCGCAAATTGCCTCAGAAGCAGGAGCAAAGGTGTTGACGTGTGGCATCTGTGCTCGGGCAGTACAAATGAATCTGGGCGCAAGCGCGGCTCAAAGCGAAGTGCTCTATTTTGTCCATGCAGATACACTCCCGCCCGCCTCTTTTGCTGCTGATATTCAACGTGAAATGGAAGCCGGACAAGTGATGGGTTGTTACCGCTACCAGTTTGATTCGACAAAATTGATTCTGAAGTTCAATGCTTTTTTTGTTCGCTTCCCATGGCTTTGCTGTCAGGGAGGTGACAAGACTTTTTTCGTTTCACGGAAAGTTTTTGAGGAGTTCGACGGTTATGACGAACGCTTTGTCGTGATGGAGGAATACGATTTTCTGCGCAAGGCTATGAAAAAATACGCTTTGCGGATACTTCCTAAAAACGCAATCGTTTCCGCACGCAAGTACGAACACAATAGTTGGCTTCGGGTGCAATTGGCCAATATTGGAGCGTTTTCTATGTTTCGTTGGGGGGCGGAGCCGACGAAAATCAAGCGGTTTTATAAATCAATATTGAAGTATTGAAAACCAAAACTGTAAGTGCTCCGTAGATGTTTAGTCTACAACATACCGTGAATTTTAGTGCTTGATCCCCTTGTCAAACCGTCCGCTTTCAAAAACAATTCGAACTATGAAAAAGACAATCTTGATCTTCCTCACGATCCTGACTACAGGTTTGGTCTGGTTTACCTGCACCAATTGCCGCTCCATCAAACGCAATACAGACTCCCGCCCGGTCACGCATGAAATTTGGGATGGATTGGTAAAAAAATACGTTGATACCGATGGATTTGTCAACTACAAAGGCTTTATCCGCGATAGTGCCGAACTCAATCGCTATCTCCGCCTGCTTGAAACTTCGCATCCAAGCGACAAAAACTGGACGCGTCAAGAGCAAATGGCCTATTGGATCAATGCCTACAATGCCTATACCGTTCAGCTCATCGTACGGAACTACCCCACAGAGAGCATCAAAGACATCAAACGCGGCCTTGCTTTTGTCAACTCAGTGTGGGATATCAAATTCATTAAAATCCAGGGCTATACCTACGATTTAAACAATATTGAGCATAATATCTTGCGCCCGGTGTTTAAAGATGCCCGTATACACGCCGCAGTTAACTGCGCTTCATACTCGTGTCCACGTCTGCGCAACGAGGCTTTTACTGCTGAACGCCTTGAAAGTCAGCTAGATAATAGCATGCGCAGCTTTGTCAACGACCCTGTTCGCAATCAGATTACGGCTGAAAAAGCTAAGATCTCCGAGATTTTTAAATGGTTCAAGGGGGATTTTGAGCGTGATGCGGGCTCAGTTCGGGAGTTCATTAATCGCTATGCTACTGTGAAATTGACAGATAAAACGGACATCTCGCACCTGGATTATCTTTGGACTTTGAATGAGTCCAAATGAAAAAGGAGTATTAAACTTGTTGCGACCAAGGCGTTTGCCTGAGCGGGCTCAAAAAGTGTAATACTCCTTTTCAGACGAGTTATTGTCTCAAACGAATCCAATAAGAATCTCCGTTGGCCAAAGTAAGTGTGCCAAACCGATCGCAAGTACCATCACCAAAACCCAGCGAGCGAGCGCGGTTACCAACGGTAAACTCGATCACGCCCTGCGAAATCCAGCGACAATCGGCATGTTAAGTTGTTGAATAAGTATGTTTTAGTAATCACCATCATAAATTAGCAGTAAGCATTAAACAAAAACCCCGTCAAGCGTACACGCTCAACGGGGTTAATATCCTTGCTTTGATCGGGAATTTAAATTTGCCCGGTCTTAGTTGCTGATTATCGGCCTCTTCCTCCGCCAAATCCACCACCACCACCACCTCGGCGATCATCACCGCCGCCGCCGCCGCGACGATCTCCTCCACCACCACCGCCTCGCCGATCACCACCTCCACGGTCACCTCCCCCACCACGGTTGGCGCGAGCGTCGTTCTCTTCGTCTGTTGGCATGGTGCCATCAGGCTTGGCTACGATGGCACGGCGCGAGAGTTTCATCTTGCCCGTTTTTGGATCTACGTCCAGTATCTTGAACTTGACTGTTTCACCCACCTTCAGTACATCGGCAATATTCTCGATGCGACGGTGGTCATATTCAGACACGTGCAGCAAGCCCGTTTTGCCTTTGAATTTGATAAATGCGCCATATTCAGCGAGTTCCTCTACTTCGCCTTCGAATATCGAACCGACTTCAGGCATAAACACGATTTGCTGAATGCGGCCATATGCTGCATCAAGCGCCTCCTTATTTGGGCCAAAGATGGCTACGATACCACCTTTTTCGTCTTCTTCGATGCTGATGGTTGTGCCAGTTTGGCGCTGCATTTCCTGAATGATCTTGCCGCCAGGCCCGATCACAGCACCAATATAGTCACGCTCGATTCGGAACTCTACCACCCTAGGGGCGTGTGGTTTGAGGTCTTCACGGGGCACAGCAATTGCTTTGGCCATCTCGCCAAGAATATGAATACGTCCTGCGCGAGCTTGCAAAAGTGCCTTAGTAAGCATTTCGTAAGGCATCCCGTCGATCTTGATATCCATCTGCGTGCCGCAAATACCTTTGGCCGTGCCAGTCACTTTGAAGTCCATATCGCCCAAGGCATCCTCGTCACCAAGAATGTCAGAAAGAATTGCGATGCGGCCTTTTTCGTCGGCAATAGCACCCATGGCAATACCGGCTACAGGTGCGGTAAGTGGCACACCGCCATCCATTAGCGCAAGTGAACCTGCACAAACGGTAGCCATGGAAGAAGAACCATTTGATTCTAAGATATCAGACACTACACGCACGGTATAGGCAAAATTAGCTGGAAAAACCTTGCGGATAGAACGACCAGCCAAATTAGCGTGACCTACCTCACGGCGACCAGGACCGCGCATCGGCTTCACCTCACCGGTAGAGTAGGGTGGGAAGTTATAATGTAGCAGGAATTTCTCATCGTGTGGGTCGAGTGCAATGTCAATCAGCGCTTTGTCTTGCTTTGTACCAAGGGTAAGCGAAGTAAGTGATTGCGTTTCGCCACGGGTGAAAAGAGCCGAGCCGTGTGCAGAAGGAAGATAGTTTACTTCGCACCAGATGTTGCGGATCTCATCGAACTTACGCCCATCAAGGCGCTTGCTATCGGTCAAAACCATGTCACGAATGACATGCTTTTTAAGCTTGTCAAAGTAGCGTTCAGCAGCCAGTTTCCATTCTGCCATAGTTTCTTCTCCAAACTCTTCGAGCACCTTAGCCATAGTCTCGCTTTTGATCTCTTCGAGACGCGATTTGCGGGTTTCTTTGTCAGAAGCGCTACGAGCGATCGTATAGATGTCAGCGCTTGCCAATGCTTCTATACGCATTTTTAAGGCTTCATTTTCTGGCACAACAGGCAGTACACGTTTCACCGTGGCTGCTTCGCCGACCAGTGCTGCTAGGCGTTCTTGTGCTTCAATTTGGACTTTGATGGCTTCATGTGCGAATTTCATGGCATCAACGAGTTCCTCTTCCTGACACTCATTGGCTTCACCTTCCACCATGGTGATGTCCGTTTTGGTCGCAGCTACAATGAAATCCATGTCAGCTGTTTCGAGTGCTTTGCGACCAGGATTGATCACAAACTCGCCACCAATCCGGGCAACACGTACTTCGGAGAAAAGGGCTTCAACCGGAATATTGCTGACAGCAACTGCTGCTGAGCATACCAGACCAGCCAGTGCGTCAGGCATGATGTCTTTGTCAGCACTGATAAGGTTGATGATTACCTGCGTGTCGTTCATGTAACCGTCAGGGAAAAGTGGGCGCAATGCGCGGTCTACCAGACGGCTGATCAGGATTTCATAATCTGAGATCCGAGCTTCACGGCGAAAGAAGTTGCCAGGAATACGCCCCACAGCAGCATACTTTTCTTGGTAATCAACAGAGAGTGGGAAGAATGGTTGGCCTTCTTTGGCCTTAAGGGCACTTACGATGGTACAAAGAAGCATCGTGTCGCCCATTTGAAGGAGCACTGCGCCATCTGCTTGAGCGGCGAGTTTGCCCGTTTCGAGCGCAATCTCACGTCCGTCCGGAAGGTTGAACGTGGTGCGTATCGGGATTTGCTTTCCCATAATAAAAATAAGTTGTGTCCGGAATTTTGCAGCATCAACAGGTTGGATTTGCTCCTAAATTCGAGCGCAACCCAACTTGACAATGGCTTTCAAAATAAATTGCCGATTCAGGCTGTGGGGAAAATGCACAAAAACCGAAAAAATCACACAAAGAGGCAGGCGGCCAAGCCGAGTCTTTAGAACTATGAACTATGAACTATAAAGTATGATGTATGAACTATGAAGTATAAAGTATGAACTATGAACTATGATGTATGAACTAGGATAAATCATTTCCTGCTCCTAGTTCATACATCATACTTCATACTTCATAGTTCATACCTCATAGTTCATACATCATACTTCATAGTTCATTAAAACCTGTGTCTTTGTGTGGGGGAACACTAATCCCCGTTTTTGGCAAGTTTTCCCCGTGTCTGGGCGGCGATTTAGCGAAAAGCACATTGCTTCGCATAAACCCGGACGGATGAAAAATATCTCGACGTCCTTAAAAAGCAGGACGAATTCTTAAAGGTGGGCGGGGTAATTTTGGAATTGGAGAAAGTAAAAAAATCCGCCCCAGTTCATGAACTGGGACGGATTTTGTAAGCCTTGTTTATTTACGCAGACCAAGTTTTTCGATCAGTGCGCGATATTTGTAAATGTCGTTTTTGGCATAGTAGGCCAAGAAACTCTTGCGTTGACCTACCATGGTAAGCAGTGCGCGGCGGGTAGAGTGGTCTTTTTTAAACTTGCGGAGGTGATCCGAAAGACACTCGATGCGGTAAGTAAGCAGTGCAACTTGTACTTCTGTATTGCCTGTGTCATTTGGCTTTTCGCTGTACTTCGCTACGATTTCGGCGATTTTTTCTTTACTGTAATAGACTGCCATTTTTCATTGATAAATGATGAATGATAAATGATGAATTGCAGAATAATAGAAGATGAAGTAGAATCCATCATGTATTATTCGTCATTCATCATTAATGAACTTTGCAGAAAACGAATTTCCGAGGGTCAAACGGCAGTTATTGCCTATCCATTCGCTTTTAGCGGAGGCAAAAGTAAGGCGATATTTTATGAATTCAAAAGAATTGTTCCCAAAAGTTTTGAATTTGGGGGTGTTTTTAGGCTGAATTCCAAAGATTATTTTCCAACTAAGGCAAAACTTAGCCAGTTTTTGAAGCTGAAGTTAAAGCTTGAAATCCCAATATCATTGGTTAAGTGCTGCCCGCATTTTGAAATAGATCTCCGTGTTCTCATAAATCCCTGAAAACAACTGCGCTTGAGGACCATAAGCATAAACTGGCACCATGGCAGCCGTATGCACTTTAGTAGAAAATGAGGGCCTGAACTGTTTGGGCAATTCTGTCTGCGTAAGCCCAAGTCCGCTGCATTCATGGTCACCAGTGACAACTACGAGGGTCTCCCCGTTGCTCGCCGCAAATTCTAGCGCGGCCCGTATAGTTTTGTCAAAATCTGACATTTCAGCTCGGAGCCAATGGCGGTCGTTGGTATGGCCAGCCCAATCAATTTGACTGCCTTCTACCATCAGGAAAAAGCCCTTTTCAGAACGTTTTTTTAAAAAATCACACGCCAAACGGGTAGCGCGCGGCAAATATTCTCGTCCCGCAAGAGCGGTGGGAGGTTCCATTTCATGGGTAAAATTTACAAATGGCTTAGAACCATCCAGCGGCAGGTTTTTAAAACTGGTGCCTCTTCGAACTACATAGCCACGAGTCCGTAAAGAGTCTACCAGATTGATATTATCGTAACGCTTATCGAAAAGGTTTTCCCCGCCAGCTATAAGGCAATCAAAAGGCGTATGAATATAATCAAATGCAATTTCTTCTGTAAGTGCCCGCAATTCTTGATGCGCTATGAAGCAGGCAGGAGTGGCATGTGTAGCTGTGCAAGTCGTAACCATCCCTGTTGCGAACCCTTGTCGATCAAGGTCTTCTAGAATGGTTGGGCAAGGGTGATTGTCAGGCGGTAGCACGCCGATGGCACCAAGCGTAGTTTTTTGGCCACAAGCAAACGCTGTAGCACCTGCTGCCGAATCCGTCACACGATAATCATAGGCGTGGCTTTTGTGAAAGCCTACGACAGGGAATTTTTCGAAGATGGTTTTACCTATGCCCATCCAATAAATATGGGCGGAAACCTGGGCTGTTGCCATTCCATCACCGATGAGGAAAATAATATTTTTGGGTCGTTCAGCGAATTTAACTGCTTGAAAATCTACAGCTACCTTACGAGTGGGCGCGCAAGAAAAACAGAAAGCGACGAGTAGCAAAAGGCAAAAGGCAAAATAGGGATAATAGGTTAAGTAGCCACGATTCTTCATGATGTGTATTCCTGTTTTGCACCAGCCTGAGGGCGGTCAGGGTTTAGTTTTTGAATAATCATACCAAAAGTCCGTCTTTCATTTCCAGACATCGGTCAGAAAGATCAGCCAATTCTTTGTTGTGTGTAACGATGACAAAGGTTTGCCCATAATCGTCGCGGAGTTGGCGAATGAGTTGATGGAGGTCTTTGGAGGCGGAGGAGTCTAGGTTTCCGGTTGGCTCATCGGCAAAAATAATATCGGGTTGGTTCACTAGTGCCCGGGCAACGGCCACACGCTGTTGCTCTCCGCCCGAGAGTTGCATGGGTTTGTGCGTGAGGCGATCATGAAGCCCGAGATAGTCGAGTAGTTCTTCTGCACGACGTTTTACAGCAGCATCATTTTTTCGCTGGATAAAACCAGGTATGCAAACATTTTCAAGCGCCGTAAACTCTGGCAGCAAGTGGTGAAATTGAAATACAAATCCAATATGCTGATTACGAAATGCAGCCAATTGGTTGGCATTCAATGATTTGATGCGCTGCCCGGCGATAGTCATTTCTCCTCGGTCTGCCCAATCAAGCGTACCAAGGATATGTAATAGCGTGCTTTTACCTGCGCCGGACTTGCCGACGATGCTGAGAATTTCGCCCTTAGGGATTTCTAAATTTACCCCTTTGAGGATTTCTAGCGGGCCGTATGATTTGTGGATGTCTTTGGCTTCTAGTACCATGGGGCAAAGGTCGGAAAAAGCGTTGGATGTCTTACATCTTCTCTCCAAAAGCCAAATCTCCCGCATCGCCCAGTCCTGGAACGATATAAGATTTAGCCGTAAGCTCTTCATCTACGGCACCTGTCCAAATGTGCACCTTGGGCCAACGTCTGCGTACAGCTTCCACTCCAGCTACACTAGCAATAACTGTAGCAATATGTACTTCGGCAGGTTTTCCAAAACGTTCGAGTTCCTTCAAAGCCAGGTTCACAGAAGCCCCGGTAGCAAGCATTGGGTCGGCGAGTATAAGTACACAGCCATCAAGACTGGGCGTACTAATATAATCCAGTTGTATCTCGAAGGAACCGTCTTTGTGTTGTTTTCGGTAAGCAGCAATAAAGACGTTGTCGGCGGTATCGAAATAATTCAGCATACCCTGGTGAAAAGGAAGTCCTGCTCGTAAAATAGTAGCCAGTAAAATAGGTTGCGTCGGCAGATTTACCATTGCAGTCCCCAGAGGAGTATCTACTTCAGTCGGTTTGTAGTCAAGTTTTTGTGAAATTTCATAAGCAAGCACTTCCCCTATACGTTCAAGATTTCGACGGAAACGAAGGCGATCTTTTTGAATTTCGGTACTACGAAGTTCGGCAATAAAACGATTGGCAATGGAGTCCTTTGTTGCGAGGTTGAATATCATATCAGGAATTGCTGGATAAGTGAATGGTTATTTAATACCTCGTGAAGTCAGAATTTCGCACAAAATTACAATTTGCTCCGATGGTTTTCTATACTAGAAAAATGCCGCGTTGGGTTTCTGCTTATCTTTCGCGTCTGAATTATTGAAACAATACCTTGATTAACAGAGCGTCTATCAAGATGAAAATATTGAAATAAAACGAGTAAACATGAAAAATAAACTTTTTAGCCTCATACTTTTCATTTCTCCGACACTCACCTACGCAGCTTTCATCACAGGTCAAATCCGTAACTCTACTCCGGGCACACAAGTTGATGTGCTTGTGCCACATCGCTACATAGATGGACGTGATACACATTACCGGGGCGTTCTAGACGGACAATCTCGTTTTTCCATCGAGGTTGAGGTTCCAGAACCACAGTTGGCTTTTCTATTGATCAACGATGATCGACTTCCTATTTTTTTATCTCTGGATGATTCATTAATCGTTAAAGCCGACGCGTTTCAATTTCCGTTAGCCGTCAATTTTAGTGGAGAAGCTGGAATAAATAACCGCGTATTACAAGAATTTCTGCACCAAACCCCGCTAGATTTCAACGAGTTCAATAATATCAGCTTTAAAATTGGACAATACTGGACATCAGTGGAAATATCGGTGAATGAGCGAATGGAAAACCTCATCCCCAACGAATTTAGCGCTTATCTCGACAGTTTAAAGTCCGTTTCGATTGGCGTCTTTGAGAAATCAGAACAACAGAATCCTGGCGCTATTACAGGTGATTTTGCTGAGTGGCTCAATGCCGAGATCACCTACTTTTGGGCATATCATCTCCTGATCTATGGCCATGTGTATGGCCGGCGATACAATATCCAACCCGATTTCTTTGATTTTCTTTATGAAGCACCCATTATCAGCAAATCTATTGGAAGTGATTGGTACAGAAAATTTTTGCTTGCATTCATGGCACGTCAACAGATCAAGACCAGCAGCGAATCTGATGCCTTCTGGGTTGGGCAGTACCAACTTGCAGGTAAGCTTTTAAGCGGAAAATCTCTGGCTTTTTTCAGATCCGAGATGATCAGCACCGCATTTTCAGCAGAAAAATATCGTGACTTGCTGCCGATATACACGAATTTCTTGCAAACGAATGAATACGCCTCCTATGATGAAAAGGTGGAGGGACTTTATCAAAAATATGCACGGGTTCTACCAGGTTCGCTTGCTCCGCCTTTTGAAATGACGGATGTAGAAGGCAATAAGTTTAGGTTATCTCAACTACGCAATAAAGTAATTTACCTGAATTTTTGGGCGAGCTGGTGTGGCGCTTGTCTGCGAAAAATGGAATTCATGGATCAATACGAAAAGGAGCTCAGTGCTAATGGTATTGAAATTGTGAATGTCTCTATTGATGAAAATGCCAGCATTTGGAAAACAGCACTGATAGAACACCAATTCAAAGGCCACCACCTACTTGCCTTAGGAATCCAGGGGCAAAACCTCGCGGTTCTCTTTGGTGTGGAAGCCATACCACAGTACTTTATCATTGGGAGAGATGGCTTTTTTTTAGATAAGGCAGCAACAAGTCAACCTGCTGATATCCATCTAAGGCTTCTTCAAGCAGCAGGAAACTAGATAGGGTAGGGGAGTGGGTCAGGGCAGGCGCATGAATATTCTGAAGTAAAAAGGTGAAATGCCAAATTTTATTCGATTTACGATTGACGAGTACATGATTGACGATTGTCGAGGTAGGTGTTGTGCTTAAGTGTTGCGGCGTTTACTAAAAACAGACGAAATGGAGTTGATTCTTGGTCTATTTGACCACCAACACCGAGCGGGATGGCACTTCAACAATCGTCAATCATGTACTCGCCAATCGTCAATCAAATAAAATTCTGTCTTTGGAAATTCAATCTTCAAATTTGTATGCGTTTGCCCTAGGGATTGGGTAAATAGGATCGACAATTAAC
>Ga0209181_10013526_pt1 | contig 10199 bp, 10 predicted proteins | sample MAT05_FD_187208 | JGI IMG/M metagenome (GOLD analysis project Ga0209181, IMG submission 187208) | Freshwater microbial communities from Lake Fryxell liftoff mats and glacier meltwater in Antarctica - MAT-05 (SPAdes) (version 2) | ecosystem: Environmental > Aquatic > Freshwater > Ice > Liftoff...
CGACCGGCATGCTCACGGGGGAGAAGCGGACGGCGTTGTCCATCAGGTTGAACAGCGCCGTCTCGAGGTCGACCTCACGCGCGCGGACGACGTGGACGCGCGCGCTCCAGCTCACGGCGACGGGCACGTCGGGCGTCTCTGCGCGCAGCGCGGCGCGCTTCACGACGGCGGCGAGGTCGACGATGCTGAGCAGCTCACGCGAGGCCTCGAGGCGCGACAGCTCGAGCAGCCGCGAGACGAGCCGATCGAGGCGATCGACGTCGAGCGCGATGTTCTGCAGGAAGCGGCGGCGCGCGGCGGGATCGTCGGCTGCACCTTCGTCGAGCAGCTCCGCCGCGCCGCGGATCGCGGTGAGCGGTGACTTGAACTCGTGCGCCACGTCGGCGGCGAATCCTTCGATGTAGCGCAGGCGATCTTCGAGGCGCTGCTTCATCTGCGCGACCGCCTCGCCGAGCTCGCGGATCTCACCGCCGCCGCCCACCGGCACGATGACGTCACGCTCGCCGCCGGCGATGCGCGTCGCGGCGCGCGCGAGCTTCGCGAGTGGTCGCGAGATCGTCCAGGCGAGCGCCAGCGTGAGCAGCGCAGTGAGGACCAGCGCGACCAGCAGCACGCCGCGCAGACCCGTGCGGATGCGGTACAGCTCGACCAGCACCGGCTGCGTCGAGCGCACGACGTAGACGACCGCGCGGGCGCGCGTGCCGACGATCGGCAGCGGCTCGGCGACGAACAAAAAGACGCCCGGCGGTTGGTGGCGCACGCGTGTCCGCGCGCTGCGCCGTCCTGCGAGCGCGTCGCGGACCTCCGCGCGTGCGTCGAGCGCGGGCCAGGTCTCGTATTGTTCCTCTTGCCACGAAGCGCTCGAGTCGTAGGCGCGGCGTGACGCGCTCTGCACGGAGGACGGCAGCACGCTCGGCGGCGGTGGCTCGGGGCCTTCGGGCGGGCCGTTGGCGTGCGAGTCGGCGACGACGACCGCGCTGCTGTCGAGGACGCGAATGCGCGTGCGCGTGTGCTTCGCGGCGCGGCGCAGGACTGCCTCGTGCCGTGGTGCGTCGAGCGGCAAGCCGCGGCCGAGATCGTCGGCGAGGTGTTCGCGGACGAGCACCGCCTGGTTGCGCATGTCGCGCTCGAGCGCGTCGAGCAGCTGACGCTCGTAGAGGCGCGCGAACTCGAGCCCAGCGACGGGAACGAGCAGCACGATGAGGTTCACGGCGAGCAGTCGCGCGCGGATCTTTCCGAACGCGCCGACGAATTTGCCGAACATCAGGAGGCTTTGTAGCCGATGCCGTGCACCGTCGCGATCGGGTCTTGGCCCGACGCGTCGCGAAACTTCGCGCGGATGCGCTTCACGTGCGTGTCGATCGTGCGCTCGGTGACGAGGTTGTCGTACGGGTAGGCGCGCTGCATCAGCTGCGCGCGCGAGAGCACGATGCCTGGCCGCTCGAGCAGCGCCGTCAGGAGGCCGAACTCCGTCGGCGTGAGGGTGATCGGCACGTCGCCGGCGCTGACCTCGTGGCGCTCGATGTCGACGACGATCGTGCCGTGGCGCAGCGCGCGGCCAGCCGCTGCTGTGCTCGCCGCATCGGGCGGCGCACCATCGGCGCGACGCAACACGGCGCGCACGCGCGCGACCAGCTCACGCGGCGAGAACGGCTTCACCAAGTAGTCATCGCCGCCGAGCTCGAGGCCGAGGACGCGATCGATCTCGTCGCCGCGCGCAGAGAGAAAGAGCAGCGGGGTGCGCGCGTGGGTGCGCAAGCGGCGGCAGGTCTCGAGGCCGTCCATGCCCGGCATCGAGACGTCGAGCACCACCGCGTCGATGCCGCCGCTCGCGTGGCGCAGCAGCGCGGCCGCTCCGTCTTCGGCGAGCGCGACGACGAAGCCCTCCTTCTCGAGCGCGTATTGCACGACGTCGCGGATGTGTTTCTCGTCGTCGACGACGAGGATCGTGCGCGGGTGGTTCATGCGGTCTGGTTCATGCGGTCTGTTTCACGCGGTCTGTTTCACGCGGTCTGTTCCACGCGGTCTGTTTCACGCGGTCTGGCTGATGCGGTCTGCGTGCTTCGGCGAGTCAGGCTTCGTGCTCGGGCTCGGTCGCGTCCATCGCTTCACTGAGCCCTTCGACGCGCGCCCAGACCTCGCCGACGATACCAGAGGCGCCGTCGACGGAGGAGCCGGCGAAGCGCGCGAGCACGAGCTGCGTGCGCAGCGCGGCGGTGAGATCGGCGAGCTCGTCGAGCGCGCGCGCGTCGCGATCGCGCAGGCGTGCGAGGCGACGCACGTTCTCTGCGTGCAAGCGCGCCGTCGCGATCGCGCGCGCCGGACCGCCAGCGGCCTCGAGCGCCGCGAGTCGCGCGTCGGCACGTTCGACGTCGAGGTCCGGCGTGTGCAGCAGCTGCTCGAGCTCGGCGTGACGTGCGGCGACGCGCGCGACCTCGGCGAGGATGCGCTCCGCCGCCGAGGCCGGCAGCAACGCCGCGAGCGCGCTGCCTTCGGCGGTATCGACACCTTCGCGCAGCGCGGCCTCGATGCGCCGCACGGCCGTGGCGACGCTCGCGGTCTGCGGGGCGTTGCGCTCGCGCGCGCCGTTGCGCCGTGCGGAAGCCTTGCCGGTGAGCGCGATCGGCGCCCACAGCGGCCACAGAAGAGTCGTCAAGATCGCCGAGCCCGCTGCGTGGCCGCGACCGGCGCTCGTCTGCCAGCTGCCGCTGTGTCGCACCACCGCGACCGCGCAGGCGACGCCGACGAGCAGATAGAGCCAGCCGAGATCGAGCAGGCTCATCGTGTGCCTCGGCCGCGCTTCGATGCGTGTCCGCGCGTCTCCATGCTCGGCGACTCGGTGTCGCGATCGTCGTGGCCGTTCGCTTCCTCCAACCACTCGGCCTCGACGGAGTCGTAGATGCCCACGGAGGAGCGCATGCTCTTCACGACGGAGTCGGCGAACGAGCCTTCGTTCGCGCGGATGAACGGCACGTCCGCGAGCGTCGGCCGGCCGAGATAGGGACGCAAGATCCACGCGGTCTGTCCGCCGATCGCGAAGAACACGGCGATGAACGCGAGCGCGGTCGGCAGCTTGGTCACGCCGCCGTCGAGTCCGCGCAGCAGGATGCCGAGCGCGGCCAGCCCACCGAGCGCGTAGGCGAGCGAAGCGATGACGGCAGACGAGTGATAGGAGAGCCCCGACGAGACGGCGAGCCACAGCGCGGGCGCCGCAGCCAACAGCACCAGCGACGAGCGACCGGCGGCGCTCAGCGCGAGCGCGACGACGGTGCGCATCGACCACATGCGGCCGAGCGCCGACGCGAGCGCGTAGAAGGCCGGCACCGCGATCGCGAGCGTGACGACGAGCGCGATCGGGACCTTCGCCGCCCCCGCGACGATCTGCGCGCCGCCGCGGAATGAGCCGAGCACACCGCCGAACGCGGCCGCGCCAGCGATGGTGGCGACGAGCGCGGCTGCGGCGAGCGAGGGCAGGCGCTCTTCGTCGCGACATCGGCGCGCCACGCCGGCAGGGTTGCGCAGCAGCAGCGCGATCTCTGTGGGGAGCGAGGCGAACGGGCTCGCGTCGTGCTTGGTCTCGGTCGCAGTGCTCATCGCGCACCTTCGATCAGCGACAGCGCAGGCAGCGCGGTCGACCACAGGCGCGCGGCGAGCGCGATCGCGAACAGGCCAAAACCCGCAGAGACGGCGGTGCCAAGGATGCGCGTCGCGCTGTCGGCGCCGGCGAGCGCGCGACTCAGTCCGACGAGCAAGCGGCCGAGACCGAGCGCGCCGGCGACCAGCAAGCCGAGCAGCGCCGTGAGCGCCGCGGCTTCGCGCGAGCTGCTGGTCACCGCGAAGAGCGCAGCGGCGGGCGCGAGTCCGGCGAGCACGAGCCCGGTCGTCGCGGCGGCGCGCGAGGTGACGGCCGCGAGCCGCAGTCCGTCGACGGGCGCGTTCATCAGCGCGAGCACGATCGCGAACGAAGGCACGCCGAGCGCGCCGACGGCGAGCACGGCGGAGGGCGCACCGAGCGCGTTCTCGAGCAGCGCGGTACCGCCGTCGCGCGCGCCGATGGCGAGGCCGTAGAGTGACGCGAGCCCGAGCCCAGCGGCGAAGCGGATCGCCTCGCGCACGAGCGAGGGCGTGGCGTGCGCATCGTCGGCGCCGAGCAGGCGTGCGCCGAGCGTCTGCGTGCTGGCGTCGAGCGCGGATTCTTGCGGCGCGACGTCGACTGCCGCCTCGCGTGAGTCTTCGGTGATCGCGCTGACGGGAAGCGCGTGGTCGGGAACATGAGCGTGCATCGGGACCTCCATGTCGAGAGGGATACCGAGCGCGCGAGGCCTTGGGCTGGCGGTCTGCGGGAGCCTTCGCGGAGGGTTCGTGGCGATCGTGTGGCGGCGCCGCGCGACGACGGAAAGAAAGAGGCGGCGAGCCTCGTGGCCGCCGCCTCCTCCTACGCCGCGCTGCTCTTTGCTTTGCTGATCAGCGTAGCGTGCGTGTCACTGGCACTCTGGCGGAACTGGAACGCCGCCGCCGGCCGAGGTGAACGCCTGCATTTGCGACTGGCAGACAGTCTCGAGCATCGGTCCCGTCGCCATCGCGCGCGCTGCGGCCATCTGCGAGCAGGTCGTGGAGGCCTGCTCCGCTGGGAGGCCACGCGCCACGTAGAACGCCGGGCAGCAGCGATCGACCTTCGCGCAGGTGTCGCCACCCGGCGCAACGACGGAGCCCGAGCCGCCGGGATCGGTCGTCGGAATGGTGCCGTAGGTGCCAGGCGGCGGCTGGTAGTCGCGCAGCGCCTGCATTCCCTCTTCGGCCTTCATCGACACGTACCAATACGTGCCGCCGCCGCAGAGACAGGAGAAGAACAGCAGCGCGCCGCAGCCGATGCCGACGAACATCATCGTGTTGCTCTTCTTCGGCGGCGGTGCGGCCATCGGCGCACCGAAGCCACCTGGCGGCTGGCCACCCGGCGGCGGGCCGAAGCCGCCACCCGGCGGCGGACCGTAGCCGCCACCACCCGGAGGTGGCGCGCCCGGCGGCGGACCGAAGCCACCGCCACCACCTGGCGGGGGACCGAAGCCACCACCGCCGCCACCCGGCGGCGGACCGAAACCACCGCCACCCGGCGGCGGTGAACCGAAGCCGCTCGTGTGTACCGTCGAACCCGTCTGCGATTCCATCGTCAGTTCCTCTCCGGCGAGCATCCGCTGCACCGATACGTTCTTCCACACACACCGAGCGACTCGAACGAGGCTCGCACCGCGTACGCGTGGGGTTCGCCACAGCTCCCCCGCTCGCTCAAAAGAGAACGAGGCGGCGGGCCGTTTGGCCCGTCGCCCCTCGACTAACCGAGCGACCCGAACGAGGTCAGTTGCACGCCGCCGGGACACCACCCGGGATGCCCGCGCCCGCCTGCTTGAACCCATCGAGCATCGAGCTGCACGCCACATCGGCAAAAGCCCCTGACGCAGCGGCCTGATCGACCCCGGCGCACGCCTGCATGCCCTGGCCTTGGAACATCGGCTGCGAGTAGATCGCCTCGCAGCAAGCCTTGGCCTTCGCGCAGGTTCCGCCCGCTGCCGGGGCCGCGGTGCCGCCACCGCCCGGCTGCGCTAGTTGCTGCTGGTATTGCTCGGTGAGGGCCGCCGCTTGACGCATCGACCACCAGTAACCGCCGGCGGTGCAGATGCACGAGAGCAGGAGGAACGCGCCGCAGCCGATCGCTACGAACTTCATGGCGTTGCTCTTCTTCGCCGGCGGAGAGCCACCGGGAGGAGCACCGAAGCCCCCGCCACCCGGTGGAGCACCCGGAGGAGCACCGAAGCCCCCGCCACCCGACGGAGCACCCGGAGGAGCACCGAAGCCCCCGCCACCCGACGGAGCACCTGGCGGAGCGCCGAAGCCGCTCGCCTGTGCCGGCGGAGGCGCACCGAACCCGCCACCTGCTGGCGGAGGCGCGCCGAACCCGCCACCTGCTGGCGGAGGCGCACCGAACCCGCCACCTGCTGGCGGAGGCGCACCGAACCCGCCACCAGCTGGCGGCGGCGCACCGAATCCGCCACCACCCGCTGGCGGCGGCGCACCGAATCCGCCACCCGCTGGCGGCGGCGCACCGAATCCGCCACCACCCGCTGGCGGCGGCGCACCGAATCCGCCACCACCCGCTGGCGGCGGCGCGCCGAATCCACCCGCTGCTGGCGGTGAGCCAGCCGGCGCGGTGCCTGGCGGCGGCGTCATCGGGCCGAGCATGGTCGCTTGGAACGCCATGTTCTGCTTGGGTTCGGGCGCTGCGGCCGGAGGCGCAGCGGCAGGCGGCGGCAGTGCCGCGCCTGGGCCCTGAGGCTTTGGTGGCGTCACGCCAGACATCATCATCGTGCCTTTGAACTTCGAGGCAGCGACCTTGGGACCAGCGGCTTTGAGCTCGGTGCCACACGCGACACAAGCGGTCGCTTCGTCGGTGTTCGGCTTTCCGCAGTTCGGACAGAAGACGGTCACGGGAATCCCTCCGCCGCCGAGCGTGAGCCGTAGCGCCACGCCCGTCACGGCATTCATGCGTCCACCTCGGGTGCGGAGAACCCCCCCCTCCGCGGACGAGCGGCCCGCACCGTATCGGAGAAGAACGGCGGAGGGAAGCGCGATCGTCGCGTCGACGCCACGCAGCATCTCCTGCACATCGAGCGGCGCTTTCTGCGACCCACTTTTCGCGTGCGCTACTGCGCGTGTCACACCGCCCCGTTCGAGCTTGACATCGACGGGATCGCAGCCTAGCGTCCCGCCGCCCGCCCCGCCCCATCTCGCGGAATTCGCTGCATTTCAGCCTTCCTCGCGTTCGGGCGTGCGTGACGCGGGCACACCGTCATGCCGTTCCAGCTAACCCCCGAACGCGAGAAGTACGCCGACGAACTCTTCACCCGCTACCCGACCAAACGGGCGGCGTGTCTCCCGCTGCTCCACGTCTGCCAAGAGCAGAACGGCTGGATCAGCGAAGACGTAATCGAGTTCGCGGCCACGCGTCTCGGTCTCTCGACGGCGCAGGTGAAGGGCGTCGTCACTTTCTACACGATGTTTCACCAGCGTCCGGTGGCGCCGAACGTCGTGTGGGTCTGTCGCACGCTGTCGTGTGAGATCCGCGGCGCGAAGGTAATCCAAGAGCACCTCGAGAAGCGCCTCGGCTGCCACGTCGGCGGGACCAGCAAGGACGGCAAGTTCTCACTGCTCAAGGCGGAGTGCCTCGCTGGCTGCGGTCAAGCGCCGATGATCCAGCTCAACGACGAGCTGCACGAAAATCTCACGCTCGCGGAGCTCGATCGCATCCTCGATGCGGTCGCCGCGAAGACCCCCGCGATCGCCTCGCCTTCATCGAGCGTTGCAGCGTCGCACACGCCCGCAACGAGCGTCGCCGCGGCGCAGTCCGCTCCGTCTCACGCGCCAGAGTCCACCGAGGCGAAGGAGTAACCGCCATGCCCGAGATCGACACGACGCGCTTTCTCACCGACCGCTACGACCTCGTCGATAGCCACACATACTCCGTCGCCGAAAAGGCCGGCGCATACACCACCGCGCGCAAGGTCCTGACGACCGTGCAGCCCGACGCCATCAAGGCCGAGGTGAAGGCCGCCAACATCCGCGGCCGCGGCGGCGCAGGCTTCCCTGCTGGCGTGAAGTGGGGCTTTCTCCCGCCAAAGGATCCGAACAAGGTCGTCTACCTCGTCATCAACGCGGACGAGGGCGAGCCCGGCACCTTCAAGGACCGCACGATCATGGAGAAGGATCCGCATCGCCTGCTCGAGGGATGCATCATCACCATGCGCGCGATCGGCGCCCACGTGACGTACATCTACGTGCGCTGCGAGCTCGTCACCGCGATCAAGCGGCTCGAGCAAGGCATCAAAGATCTGCGCGCGCGCGGCATCCTCGGGAAGCGCCCGTTCGGCATCGACCACGCGATGGACATTCACGTTCATCTCGGCGCTGGCGCGTACATCTGCGGCGAAGAGACCTCGCTGCTCAACTCGCTCGAGGGTCTGCGCGGTGAGCCGCGCCTCAAGCCGCCATTCCCCGCCGTCTCGGGCGCCTTCGGCATGCCGACCATCGTCAACAACGTCGAGACGATCGCCGCGGTGCCCGACATCCTGAAGATCGGCGGCGCTGAGTGGTCTGCGCTCTCGCGCCTCCCGAACGACGGCGGCACGCGCCTCTACGGCGTGTCCGGCCACGTGAAGAAGCCGCACGTCTTCGAGGGCCCGGTCGGCCTCACGCTGCGCGAGATGATCGATCGCTGCGGCGGCATGCTCGACGAGAGTCGCCCGCTCAAGGGAGTGATCCCCGGCGGCTCGTCGACGCCGGTGCTGCGCCCCGAAGATCTCGTGAACGCGCCCGACGCCGCGCATCCGCTCCACGCGTGGCACGGCAAGTCGCACATCGACGTCCCGATGGGCGTCGACACGATGCGCGGCCTCGGCACGATGCTCGGCACCTGCTGCGCGATCGTGATGGACTCGTCAGTCAACATGGTGGAAGCGGCGCGCAACCTCATGCGCTTCTACCACCACGAGTCGTGCGGGCAGTGCACCCCGTGCCGCGAGGGCACCGGCTGGCTCTCGGAGATCTGCGATCGCCTCATCGATGGCAGCGCCACCGAGGCGGACGTCGACCTCTTGGTCGAGGTCTCGAACAACATGATGGGCAACACGATTTGCGCGCTCGCCGACGGAACCGCGATGCCGATGCTCGCCTTCGTCCGCAAGTTCCGCGGTGAATTCCTCGAGGCCGCGCGCAATGGCGGCGTCAAGGATGGACGGCTCGACCTCGCCGTCGCACCGCTCCTGAAGGGCAGGGCGGCGTGAGCGGTTCGGGCGAGCTCGTCTTCTGGTTCGCGGCGGTCCTCGCCGTATTGTCCGCGGTCGCGACGGTGGCGATGCGCAGCGCGATCCGCTCCGCGGTCGGGCTGCTGTTCCACATCATCGCGCTCGCCGGCATGTACCTCGTACTGCACGCGCATCTGCTCGCGGCGATCCAGCTCATCGTCTATGCCGGCGCCGTCGTCGTGCTCTTCGTGTTCGTCATCATGATGATCGGCCCGTCCGCCGAGCACGCGCAGAACCAGCGCGGCCTACTGATACGCACGGCCTCTGGCGGCCTGATGGCGCTCGTCATGGGCGCGCTCAGCTTCGCGCTGATCGAATACGCGCCGCCGATGCTCGCTGGCGTGACGCCGTGTCCGCCGGGCTCGGGCGCCGAGTGCGGTCAGTTCGGCGGCGTGAACGCGCTCGGCGGCGAACTCTACGTCAAGGCGGCGCTGCCCTTCGAGCTCGTCTCGGTGCTGCTGCTAGTTGCTGTGCTCGGCGCGATCGCCGTCGCGCGCGGTCGCTCGGCGGAAGAGCTCGCGACCCTCAAGGCGAAGAAGCTCGCCAATGCCACCGCTGCCGTCAGCGCGGGCGAGAAGTGAAGGCACGGAACTGATGGATATCGGTCTCGGACACTTCCTCGGGCTGGCGTCGCTCCTCTTCGGGATAGGCGCCGTCGGCTTTCTCGTTCGCCGCAACGTGCTCATCCAGCTGATGAGCATCGAGCTGATGCTGAACGCCGTGAACCTCACGCTCGTCGCCATCAATCGATGGATGCCGGGCAACCACGCGGGGCAGGTCTTCGCGTTCTTCAACATCGCGATCGCCGCTGCCGAGGCCGCCGTCGGCCTAGCGATCGTCATCAGCGTCTATCGCCTGAAGAAGTCCATTCAGAGCGATTCGGTCGACTTGCTGAAGCACTGAGAGAGACTGAACATGGACATCGCTTTCGGCTGGGACTTCGGCCGCGCGCTGCTCTGGATCGTGCTGCTGCCGCTCCTCGGCGCACTCGTGAACGGCATCAGCGGTCGCTGGGCATCGCGCTCGCTCGTACGCGCCATCGCGGTCGGCTCGGTCGGCCTCTCGTTCGCGCTCGCCGTCGCCTGCTTCGTGAAGCTGGTGATCCTCTCCAGTCACGTCGAAGAGGGCGCGGAGCTCGCCGAGGGCAGCGACCGCATCGTCAACGTCGTCTACGACTGGTTCAGCGTGCGCGTCGGCGACGCGGTGATCCCCGTACGCGTGGCGCTGCTGATGGATCATCTGAGCGGCGTGATGACGCTGGTGATCACCGGCATCGGCCTGCTCATCCACCTCTACGCGAGCTCGTACATGGAGGAAGACCCTTCGTACGCGCGCTTCTTCACGTAC
>Ga0209181_10013527_pt1 | contig 10199 bp, 6 predicted proteins | sample MAT05_FD_187208 | JGI IMG/M metagenome (GOLD analysis project Ga0209181, IMG submission 187208) | Freshwater microbial communities from Lake Fryxell liftoff mats and glacier meltwater in Antarctica - MAT-05 (SPAdes) (version 2) | ecosystem: Environmental > Aquatic > Freshwater > Ice > Liftoff...
CGCTTGCCGTCTCGACCAACTATCCGGAGCGCATTGCCGCAGCCATTGACGTGGTCGGCATTTCCAACTTCGTCACCTTCCTCGAGAAGACCGAAAGCTATCGCCGCGATTTGCGTCGCGTCGAGTATGGCGACGAGCGCGATCCGGACATGCGCAAGTTCATGGAAGCGATCGCGCCGTTGAACAACGCGGGCAAGATCAAAAAGCCGCTGTTTGTCGTGCAAGGCAAAAATGATCCGCGCGTACCGTATCAGGAGGCCGATCAGATCGTCGCCACCGTAAAAAAGAACGGCACGCCAGTCTGGTATATGACGGCGATGGACGAAGGTCACGGCTTCTCCAAGAAGGCCAACGCCGACTACCAATTCTTCTCGACCATCAACTTCCTCAGCAAGCACCTGCTGGGCAAGTAATAATCGCTTTGTCGTGGAAACTGGCGAACATACGGCCGCACAGTTTGACTGTGCGGCCGTTTTGTTTTGTGCCAAAAAAGGATGTCTGTGAAGATTGAGCGATTGAATGGCTGGAATTGTTGTGGCCAACCGGTACCGGACAAGCCGGAAAGAGTTTTGCGCAAGCTGCTCCTGGTTGCCGCGCTGCTATTCGTCGTACCCGTGGCGCTTGCCGACACGCTGCGAATCGGTTCCAAGCGTTTTACCGAGGCCTATGTCCTCGCGCACCTGCTCGGCGAGGCGGCATCCGGCCACGCACCCGTCAAGATTCGATCAGGTTTGGGAAACACCGCTATTGTGTTTGAGGCGTTGCGTTCGGGAAGCATCGACCTCTATCCAGAGTACACCGGCACCATTGCGCTTGAGATTCTCAAACAGCCACCGGACAAACGTGCAACGACGATTGAAGAACTCACTCGCGGGCTCGCACCGCTCGGCTTTGGCGTCGCGGTTCCGCTCGGCTTTAATAATGGCTACGCGCTGGCGATACGGGCAGCCGACGCCGAACGGCTGGGTGTCGCGACATTGTCTGATCTCGCGCGTCAGCGCGGACTCAAGTTCGGCCTGACCAACGAGTTCATCGGACGCGCTGATGGCTGGAAGGGGTTGGCCGCCGCCTACGGATTGCGTGATACCCCGACTGGCTTGGATCACGGCCTCGCCTACGACGCCATCACGGCCAAGCAGATCGACGTGATGGATATCTACACCACCGACGCCAAGATTGAACATCACAAGCTGCGGGTACTGGTCGATGATCGCGCCTACTTTCCGCGTTACGACGCGGTGGTGTTGTATCGCCTCGACGTACCAACGCGATTCCCGGCCGCCTGGCAGGCGTTACAGCGCTTATCCGGCAGCATTGATGAAGCGGCCATGATTGCGATGAACGCACGGGCTGAATTGGGAGGGGTAGCGTTTGAGGTGATCGCCAGAGATCGACTCGCTGGTAAGGTGTTATCCAGCGAATCTGCAGGTGCCAAAACGAAGAGCGAAGGGGCGCCATCCACCGACAGTGGCGCTCGCGGCTTCTGGGCCAAGTTGCTCGGGCCGGATCTGGCGCGGCTCACTTGGCAGCATTTGGGATTGGTGGTCGCCTCGGTCGTCATCGCCGCGCTGATCGCGATTCCGTCGGCGGTACTGATGTTTCCGCACCCGCGTTTGCGCGCGGTGGTGCTTGGTGTCGCCGGGCTACTGCAGACGGTGCCGTCGCTGGCGCTGCTTGCCATCTTGATTTCATTGATCGGCGTGATCGGTACGCTGCCGGCACTGCTGGCGCTCACCATGTATGCGTTGCTGCCGATCATGCGCAACACCGCAACCGGACTGAGTGAGGTATCGGACGGCATGCGTCAGGCGGCGATGGCGCTTGGCATCTCGAAGTGGGATCGGATGCGCTACATTGAGCTGCCCCTCGCTCTGCCGACGATCATCGCCGGTGTTCGCACGGCCGCAGCGATTTGTGTCGGCACCGCCACCATCGCCGCCTTCATCGGTGCCGGCGGTTATGGTGAACGAATTGTCACCGGGCTCGCGCTCAACGATCGGGAACTGTTGCTAGCCGGTGCGATACCGGCGGCGCTACTGGCGCTGGTAGTGGAGCTGGCTTTCGAGTGGATCGAGCGGCGTAGCCGCTGGCGCGTCAGGTAGCTGACTGGTCCGGTTGGCAGTTTGTTGAATTTCGCGATGTTCGTTTGACTCGTGGGTTCGGTATGCCACTTCCCCCTTTGTAAAGTACCCGCCCTGAGCCTTCCGAGGATTGGATCGAGCGGGATTTTTTTAGCGTTTGCGTGTCGACAACGTCCGCAAATCCCCCTTAGTCCCCCTTTTCCAAAGGGGGAAATAGTAGGCAACGAATTCACTCGGGTTTGGCATTGCAAATTTTAACGAGCTGCTAACGGTGGGCAGTTTGTTGAATTTCGCGATGTTCGTTTCACATGCGATTTCGGTATGCCACTTCCCCCTTTGTAAAGTACCCGCCCTGAGCCTTCCGAGGATTGGATCGAGCGGGATTTTTTTAGCGTTTGCGTGTCGACAACGTCCGCAAATCCCCCTTAGTCGCCCTTTTCCAAAGGGGGAAATAGTAGGCAACGAATTCACTCGGGTTTGGCATTGCAAATTTTAACGAGCTGCTAACGGTGGGCAGTTTGTTGAATTTCGCGATTTTCGTTTGACTCGTGGGTTCGGTATGCCGCTTCCCCCTTGTTAAAATACCCGCCGTGAGCCTTCCGAGGATTGGATAGAGCGGGATTTTTTAGCGTTTGCGTGTCGACAACGTCCGCAAATCCCCCTTAGTCGCCCTTTTCCAAAGGGGGAAATAGTAGGCAACGAATTTACTCGGGTTTGGCATTGCAGATTTCAACGGGCTGTTTGGGAACGCCGAGTGAGACTTGGTGATGCATGGCGGTGAGAGGTGATTTCGGCATCGCACTTCCCCCTTTGGAAAAGGGGGATTGAGGGGGATTTTTTGGTCGCGGCGTAAATGGATGACGACTGCAAATCCTTCCCGGCTTGCAGCCCGCGTGGCCGACTGCATTCGGCCACCGTTTCGTCGGCGCGAAACATGCTTCGCGGATTGCCGACTCAACCCTCCCTTTTTCAAAGGCAGGAGTCAACCAGCTAGCGCGAGCAACCCCCCCTGCCAAGCAGGCCGCGTGGCTTTGGCATTGCAAATTTCAAAGAAGTGTTTTGGAGCGCCCGGTAACGCTTGGTGTTGCTCAATGAGCTGCGTGAAGCGCATCAATCGGCCGCGTCGCAACCAGATGCGGCACAATAGGCGCTCCCTTCATTACCCAAAACATCGCCAAAATGAAAACCAAAGCCGCCGTTGCATGGAAGTCGGGGTCACCACTCACCATCGAGGAGGTTGATCTCGACGGGCCGAAGGCCGGTGAAGTGCTGGTCGAAATCAAGGCCACAGGCATTTGCCACACCGATTACTACACGCTATCCGGTGCAGATCCGGAAGGGCTGTTTCCGTCCATCCTCGGCCACGAGGGTGCGGGTATCGTCGTCGATGTCGGACCGGGCGTGAGGTCGTTGAAGAAGGGCGACCATGTTATTCCGCTCTACACGCCGGAGTGTCGCCAATGCAAATTCTGTCTGTCGCGCAAGACTAACCTGTGCCAATCGATTCGCTCCACGCAAGGTCAGGGGTTGATGCCGGACGGCACCAGCCGCTTCTCGCTCGACGGCAAGCCGATCTTTCATTACATGGGCACCTCGACGTTTTCAAACTACACCGTTGCGCCGGAAATCGCGTTAGCGAAAATTCGTGAGGACGCGCCGTTCGACAAAGTCTGTTACATCGGCTGTGGCGTGACAACCGGTATCGGCGCGGTGATCTTCTCGGCGAAGGTCGAAGCCGGGGCCAACGTGGTGGTGTTCGGGCTGGGCGGCATCGGGCTCAACGTGATTCAGGGTGCCAAGATGGTGGGCGCGGACAAGATCATCGGTGTCGATATCAACCCGGCACGCGAAGCGCTGGCGCGCAAGTTTGGCATGACGCATTTTATCAACCCAAAGAACGTTGACAACGTCGTTGACGCCATCGTGCAACTAACCGACGGTGGTGCGGACTACAGCTTTGAATGTATCGGTAACACCAAGACCATGCGCCAAGCGCTGGAGTGTTGCCATAAGGGTTGGGGCCGCTCGATCATCATTGGTGTTGCCGAGGCGGGCGCGGAGATCAGTACCAGGCCGTTTCAACTGGTGACCGGCCGCAAGTGGGAAGGTTCGGCGTTTGGCGGCGCGCGTGGTCGCACCGACGTACCCAAGATCGTCGACTGGTACATGGAAGGCAAGATCAACATTGACGATCTGATCACCCACACCATGCCGCTGGAAGAAATCAATGAAGGGTTCGAATTGATGAAGACAGGCGAATCGATCCGCTCTGTCGTGTTGTACTAGCCTGGCGTACTAGCGTGACCATCACAACAATCAGTGAGCACGCCTGCTTTGGCGGCGTGCAAGGCTTCTATCAGCATCCGTCGAACGTGATCGGCCTGCCGATGCGCTTTTCTGTGTATCGGCCGCCGCAAGCCACATCAGACAAGCTGCCAGTATTGTTCTACCTCGCCGGTCTGACCTGCACCGAAGAGACGTTCATGACTAAAGCCGGTGCACAACGTATCGCCGCCGAGCTTGGCATCATGCTGGTCAGCTGCGACACCTCGCCGCGAAACACGGGAATCGAAGGGGCGACCAAGGATTGGGATTTCGGCGAAGGTGCTGGTTTCTATCTCGATGCGACGGCCGCGCCGTGGAGCGCGGCGTTTCGTATGGAGAGCTACATTGTCGATGAACTGCGTGCCATCGTTTTTGCCGAATTCGCGGCGGACGCGAATCGCGTCGGTATTTTCGGCCATTCGATGGGCGGGCATGGTGCGCTGACGCTGGCGCTGCGCCATCCTGATTGTTTTCATTCAGTCTCGGCGTTCGCGCCGATCTGCGCGCCAACGCAATGTGCGTGGGGTGAGAAAGCGTTGGGTAACTATCTTGGCGCGGATCGATCGACGTGGGCGGCGCACGATGCGGCCGTGCTCATCCGGGAGGCCCCGGTGCGGTTCCCGGGCGGAATGCTGGTCGATCAGGGGCTCGACGATAAGTTTCTCGCACAGGACCAGCTACGACCCGAATTGCTAGAGGAGGCGTGTCGCGCGTCAGGCCAGCCGCTGACGCTTCGCCGTCATGCAGGCTACGACCACAGCTACTACTTCGTTTCAACCTTCATGGCCGACCATCTGCGTTTTCACCACGCGCAACTAATGCAACTAACGTCTCGGCCATAAGCGCACAACTTGTGTGCAATGCTGTTTGCCTCGCGACTGAACCGAAACTTAGCCGCGCGACTTCCAGAGATGTTCCATCTCAAGATAGGTGAAGGAAGCGGACCAGCCGATGAGAACGAAACCGGTAAGCGCTTCGGTGCCGGCAACGAAGCGGATCGGACCGGTGGGTGACAAGTCGCCGAAGCCGACGGTCGTGAACACAGCGGCGGAAAAATAAACATGATCGAAAATACTCGCGCTCATGGCGCCGCTGATGTGTCCGGTTGCTGGCCATATGAGCAGAAAGTGGTAGGCCATGCCGAACATCCAGATCTCAATGATATGCAGAGCGATCAGCGAGAGCACGCCGTAAAGGACCACCCGACGCTTTGCATGACGCGCCTTGGCGAGCCGGGTATTGATCCATACCAGCCCCTCATAGTGGGTCAAGGCAACGGCGATCACGGTCACAAAGGTGACCGCAACGACAGTGGCGTTGGCCGCCCAGTCAGAGTAGGCGACGACTTGGAGTATCGGATCCATGGGCGCAGACTAGCAAATGGTGACGCGTGAGTATTGATCTAGAGCAGAGCTTTCGCAACCCCGCCCGGAGAGGCGGAGGCGGCGTTTAGCAGCCAGGTTCAGCACCCAGCTTGCGCATGATGTTCTCCATGAGACACCACTTGGTCAACCCGCTCTGGAAGAGATTTAAGCCAACGAATGCGGTGAAGGCAAGCCACCACTGGCTTAGGAAAATCGGGCTGCCCGGTATGCCGAGCGCAAGTGATAGCAGAATGAAAAGGCCTGCAACGAGTCGAACAATACGCCATGACGTCATGATGTTTCTCCTTCGATTGATGGAACTACGGGGTTGCCCGGTGCGGTTGAATGTTCTTCGTGAACCTCGCGGCCGCGATAGGCGATGAAATAGAGCAGCGGAATGACCACCAGCGTGAGCAGCGTGGAGACAAAAATGCCGAAAATGAGCGAGATGGCGAGGCCGTTGAAGATCGGGTCGTCAAGAATAAAGAAAGCACCCAGCATGGCAGCAAGGCCGGTCAGCATGATGGGCTGGGCGCGAGTGATGGCCGATTGCACCACCGCCTGCTTCAGCGCAACGCCGTTGGCGACCTGAATGTTGATGAAATCGACGAGCAGAATCGAGTTGCGCACAATAATGCCGGCCAGCGCGATCATGCCGATCATGCTGGTGGCGGTGTACTGCGCGCCGAGCAGCGCGTGGCCCGGCATGACGCCGACGATGGTCAGCGGAATCGGTGCCATGATGATGAGCGGCGTGAGGTAGGAGCCGAATTGGGCGACTACCAGCAGGTATATCAGGATCAGACCAACCGCATAGGCGGCACCCATGTCGCGAAAGGTTTCATAAGTGATCTGCCATTCGCCGTCCCACTTGATCGCGTAATCGCGGTAGGCGTCCTGTGGCACGTGTATGAAGTATTCGCTGAGTTTGGACGCGCCGGGCGTGGTGATTGCCGCGATGTCGCTACGCATGGCGAACATGCCATATAGCGGGCTGTCGACCTTACCGGCCATATCCCCTACCACGTAGTTCACCGCCAGCAGGTCCTTTCGATAAATCGGTTGCTCGCGCAGCGTGTCGCTAACGGTGACGAGTTCACTGATCGGGACAAGTTTTCCGGCACTGGTGCGCACCGATAGCCGTAGCAGGGTGCCAAGCTCGCCCTGCGCATCGGCGGGCAGCTGTATGGTCGCGCCGACTGGGTATCTGCTGGCGTCGTGCAGGTAGCCTGCAATTTCACCGGAGAGGCCCGCACGAAGCGTGTCGACGATGTCGCGCTGGGTGACGCCGAGCAGGGCGGCCTTACGGCGATCAACAAGCAGTAGCGTGCGTGGCGCGGCGACGATACTACTGTCGTCGACGTCCACCACGCCGGTCGATTTTTCGAATACGGCGCGTACTTGTTTGGCGATCGCCCGACGACCTTCCGCCTCCGGCCCGTAGATCTCGGCCACGATTGGCGCCAGTACCGGCGGGCCGGGCGGCACTTCCACCATCTTTACGTTTGCGCCGAAGCGCTTGCCGATCTCCTGTAGCTTTGGTCGCAGACGCGTGACGATAGCGTGACTTTGCTCGCTGCGGTGATGCTTATCAACCAGATTGACCTGTATTTCACCGACGTCACCACCACTGCGTAGGTAAGTTTGCCTGACCAGCCCGTTAAAGTTAATCGGTGCGGCAGTACCGACGTAAGCCTGATAGTTGACCACCTCCGGAACGGTGGCGAGATACGCGCCCAGATCACGCAGCGTCGCGGCGGTTTTTTCAAGCGGCGTGCCGGCCGGCATATCGATCACGATCTGGAATTCGGATTTATTGTCAAAGGGCAGCATCTTCAGTTGTACCAAGCCGATCGCAGGGAGCAGCAACGAGATGCCGATCAGACCCGCCACACCCAGCGCCAACAGTTTCCGCGCGCGCGGTCCACGGGTGTCGTCCAACAGCGGCCGGAACACGCGTTCAAACAGCGGTGCTAGCTTGGCACTTAGTCCGGTGTTCGGTGCGGTGCTGTGCGATGTGTCGTGTGATGTATCGGCGATCGCCAGCGGCTTCATCCACAGACGTGACAGCCATGGCGTCACCACGAATGCGATCGCCAACGAGATCAGCATGCCCATACTGGCGTTGATCGGTATCGGGCTCATGTAGGGCCCCATCAGGCCTGACACAAACGCCATCGGCAACAGCGCGGCGATGACAGCGAAGGTCGCGAGGATCGTTGGCCCACCGACTTCGTCGACCGCACCGGGAATGAGCTCAGCAAGCGACTGGCCTGGATAGAGATGCTGGTGGCGGTGGATGTTCTCGACGACGACGATGGCGTCGTCGACCAGAATGCCGATCGAGAATATGAGTGCGAACAGTGACACGCGATTCAGGGTGAATCCCCACGCCCACGACGCGAACAAGGTCGCCGCCAGCGTCAGAATGACCGCTGCGCCAACGATTGCGGCCTCACGGCGCCCCAGCGCCAGAAACACGAGCGCGATCACCGAAGCGGTGGCAAACAACAGCTTTTGGATCAACTTTTGCGCTTTGTCATTGGCGGTCGTGCCGTAGTTGCGCGTCTCGGTGACCCACACCTCGGCGGGGATGACGGTGTTTTTCAATGTCTCGACGCGACGCATTACGGCGTTTGCCACATCAATCGCGTTCTCGCCCGGCTTCTTTGTGACGGTGACCGTGACAGCGGGGTACTCGGCGGCATCTTTGCCGGCCGTCCCTAGCCACACATACCGGCTGGCCGGCATGGCACCGTCGCGCACGTTCGCGATGTCGCGCAGGAAGACCGGTTTCATCGAGCGCACAGCGACCACGAGTTCGGCGATGTCATCGGCGTTGTCGAAGAATGAGCCTGCGTCAACGCGGAGAGCACGGTTTCCCGAAAGTAGTTCACCGACGGGCAAGCCGTGGTTGGCCGATTGAAGTGCGCCACGGATGTCCGCTACTGTGACGCCGCTGCCGGCCATACGCGCCGGGTCAATTTCGATGATGATGGCGCGGCCTGGGCCACCGATGGTGCGCACTTCACGTGTTCCCGGTACACGTTTCAGGTCAGCCTCGAGGCTGTGCGCAACGCGTTCCAGATCAAAAGCGCTGGCAGTCTTGCTCGACAGTGTCAGCGCCACAATCGGCACATCGTCTATGCCTTTGGGTTTGACGATCGGGTCCATGACGCCGAGCCCCCTCGGCAGCCAGTCGGCATTGCTGCTGACCGCATCCTGCAGGCGCACCAACGCCTCGGTGCGAGGCACGCCAACCTTGAACTGCACTGTGACGATGGCCATACCCGGGCGCGATACAGACATGGTGTGTTCAACGCCGGCGATTTGCGAGAGCACTTGTTCAGCCGGGACTGCCACCATCTGCTCAACATCACGAACCGAGGCACCCGGGAAGGCCACCATGACATTGGCCATCGTCACATTGATTTGCGGCTCTTCCTCACGCGGCGTCACGAAGACGGCGAACGCGCCGAGCAACAGTGCGGTCGCTGCCAATAGCGGGGTAATCTGCGCATGCAAAAAGGCTGAGGCAATGCGCCCGGACAACCCGAATCTTTCTATAGGAGGCGTCGTGGACATTAGCGTGCCGTCGCCGCAGCCTGCGGATCGGTGGCGATGCGTTCGCCGATGCTCAACCCTGACAGGATTTCGACGACATCATTGCTGGCCCGTCCCAAACGAACCTGGCGTAGCGTCGCTTTGCCGGTGCTGTCAACAACATACACACCGGTCATCTCTGCGCGGCGGACAATCGCGCTCTTCGCAACGATAACGCGGCCACTATCAGCCGTTGAGGGGATTGACAGTGATACACGCGCAAACATGCCGGGCGTTGCCGAACGGTTCGTTGCGGGTAGATCCAGCCGCACCTGAAGCGTATGGGTATTCGGATCAGCGGTCGGCAGTTGCGTCGCGCGGGTGGGCGTGATCGGGGCTAATCCGGAACCGGAAAGCTCGATTTGAATGAACGGCGCGCTGCCTGCCGTCACCTTGACCGACTGGGGAAAGGTGGCCGTGACGCGCATCGCCGTTGGGTCATACAACGTGAGGATAGGGCGGCCGGGTAGCGCCATGTCGCCTTGCACCATCAGTACCTCAGAAACAATGCCCGCGTACGGTGCCCGGAGTGTAAAGAAGTCGGTCTGGGTCTGGTTTGCCCCTGCCTGCGCGATCTGCGCGTTAACCTGTGCCTCGGCGGCCTTGTAGACGGCCTCAGCCTGGTCGAGTGCCGCTTGGCTGATAAAGCCCTTTTGAAATAATTGCTTGTGTCGATTGAAATCCTTCGCGGAGACGTCGAGTCCAGCGCGCGCGGCTTGCACCTGCGCTTGACTGGCGGCGGCTGTCTGTCCAGCGGCGCGTGCGTCAATGCGTGCCAACACCTGACCGGTGGCTACCGTATCGCCTACCTTCGCGCGCAATTCGA
>Ga0209181_10013528_pt1 | contig 10198 bp, 5 predicted proteins | sample MAT05_FD_187208 | JGI IMG/M metagenome (GOLD analysis project Ga0209181, IMG submission 187208) | Freshwater microbial communities from Lake Fryxell liftoff mats and glacier meltwater in Antarctica - MAT-05 (SPAdes) (version 2) | ecosystem: Environmental > Aquatic > Freshwater > Ice > Liftoff...
TGGGTGTCAATCCAAGTTGCGCTGCTAGCTGCAGATTCTCCATCGGCAGAATAATATTGTCCTCCAACGCTTGGACGACATCATCTACTCCGCACAGATCACTCAATTGGACAGATTGCACTTCGCTGACTTGAATGTTGCTAGACATTCCTTGGGTTTGAATGAATTCTAGCAGTTCCGCCGTTGCAATTTTATCTTGTTGACCAAGCCAATGGCAAAGGTGTGCGATGCGGTGGCAATTTAAATTGGGGGCAAATCGAAATACCGAATCGAAGTCCACTTCGGGCATCGAGTGCCCCAAAAAGGACTGAAACAAGTGGCGATAGTCGTCGACTTTAAAATCGTCGATAGAAGTAGCCCAAGCCACTTCCGCAAATGAACTTGGCAGATGGCCGTTGCTTCCCAGAATGAGTTGCTTTTTCGCTGCCTTTGCCGCAAGGAGAATTGCGAGCATGGAGGTTTCGTAATAACTGGTGCGTGGGTAGGCGCCACAGGAACCGGCAAAATCGAAGAACAAATGAAAGTCATCGATAATGATTTTAGGATGCTGCTCCATCGCAGAAATCAGGAGTTTCCACGCCGCGTCTTCGATGGCCATGGGATGCCCCTTGGCGACTTCGGCAACAAATGGTCGAACATCCAACCAGAACGCCCCGGTTTCCTTCATGAATTGTTGCAGGACAGTCGTTTTCCCCATTCCGCCAGAAGAACTTAAGTGAAGCACGGGCGTGTTCTCGCTCCAACAGGTCAGAAACTCAAACGCCTCAGTTTGAGTTGGGCACAGCTTAATCGAGGGCTGAGATTCGGTTAGCATAGTGATTTGGGTTGGTTAAGGGACAAACATTTCGGTTACCGCCGATAGACAATTCTAAAAACTCATGGGTTCACGTTTACGTGAAACAATCAACTGGGCGCAACAGGTAGGCGACGGTCGCAGATCGTCAGCCGTCGCTTACGACTCGGGGTTAAACGAGAATTATATGCTATGCGTACTAGGCCAACAATTCGTTGACGACGTTTCCTGACACGTCCGTCAATCGGTAATCGCGTCCTTCGTGACGATAGATAAGCTTCTTGTGGTCCACTCCCAATTGGTGCAGGAGCGTTGCATGCAAGTCATGAACGTGCACCGGATCGCGAGTGATGTTGTAACCAAAGTCATCGGTCTCGCCATGGATATAGCCCTTTCGCAACCCGCCACCCGCCATCCAAATCGTAAAACAACGCGGATGATGGTCCCGACCAAAATTATCCGGTTTTATTTCGCCTTGGCTGTAGGCCGTTCTGCCAAATTCTCCGCCCCAGACAACGATCGTATCCTCAAGCAATCCGCGTTGCTTGAGATCGAGCAGTAGGGCTGCGGATGCCTGGTCCGTCTCTGAGCACTTCGTAGGTAATCCCTTCGGCAAACCACCGTGATGATCCCAATCGCGATGGCATAACTGAATAAAACGAACTCCGCGTTCCGCAAGTCGCCGTGCAAGTAAGCAGTTGTTTGCGAAGGAAGGTTTTCCCGGCGTCGCCCCATAGTGATCAAGCGTTTCTTTGGATTCGTTGGAGATATCCGCCAACTCAGGGACACTGGCTTGCATTCGAAAGGCAAGTTCGTAATTTGCGATTTGGGCTGCGATGGCCGGATCGCCAATGTTGCCAAGCGCAAGTTGATTGAGCTCATTGGTTGCATCGAGCAATTGCCGACGCGTGTCGCCGCTAACTCCTGGTGGGTTCGAAACAAACAAGACCGGATCGCCTGCGTTTCGAAACTGGACTCCGCCGAACTGTGCCGGCAGGAAGCCATTGCCCCAGTACCGCGTTTGCAGTGTTTGGCCGCCACCACCGCTCGTCAAAACAACAAAGGCCGGTAAATCTCCGTTGCTGCAACCAAGACCATATGCCAACCAAGCACCCATCGTCGGTCGCCCCGGTTGTTGGTTTCCCGTTGCAAAGAACGTTACCGCTGGGTCATGGTTAATCGGGTCCGTATTCAGGGAACGAACAAAGGTGCACTCATCTGCGACTTTGGAAAGGTGCGGCAAGAGTTCGGAAATATCCATGCCTACGTTGCCATGCTTCGCAAACTTGAACGGTGAGCCCACGCAGAACAGATTCTTTTGTCCGCTGGTCATGGTGGTGATGCGTTGACCTTTGCGAACGCTCTCTGGAAGATCTTGGCCGGTCATCTCGGTTAGCTTCGGTTTCGGATCGAAGAGATCCAATTGAGACGGGGCTCCGGACATAAATAGATAGATGATCCGCTTTGCCTTAGGGGCGAAATGCAGTTGTCGCAACGCACCCGGCACGGTTTTTTCATCGCCAGCGAACGCCGAAGGCTTCAACAAAGAAGCTAACGCCATGGCTCCCATGCCGGTTGAGCTGTTTTGTAAAAAATTGCGCCGGTGTATTGCGAACTGGAGCTGTTGATTCATATCCATGGCTAGTTCGATATCGTCTCGTTGAGATTGAGAATAACGTTGCTGAAAGCGGTCCAAGCAGCCAGTTCCCTATCATCGAGATTGGCGGGCTTGGGGAGATCGCCAACGGCGACCAACTTCTTTGCAGCTTCAAGATCATTTTGATAGGTGGTTTGCTGCTGCTCGAGCACTCGAGTCAAGATCGATCGTTCGGTCGCGGTCGGAGACCGGGTCAACGCCAGTCGCCATGCCAGGGTGACGCGAGCGGCATCATCGACATTCGGCTCGGCCAGAATGCGTTGCGCAAAGGCACGGGCTGCTTCAACGAAGACCGGGTCATTCATGAGAACCAGCGACTGGAGAGGCGTACTCGTCTTGGCTCGTTGGGAAACACAGAACTCGCGTGTCGGTGCATCGAGTGTAACGAACGAGGGATAAACCGTCGAACGCCGCCAATAGACATACAGCCCGCGGCGATAGAGGTCGGTTCCTTTCGACTTTTCGTACTTGTATCCGCTCATTTCATTGATCTCCCAAGTCCCCTCGGGTTGCGATGGCTTGATGCTCTTGCCCCCAATCGTCGGATTGAGGATCCCGGCGATAGCCAGTGCGTTGTCCCTTAGAAATTCCGCATCCAGTCGTTGCCGAGGACCGCGAGCGAGCAGCCGATTCTCCGAATCGCGAACAAGCAACGCGGATGAAACTTGAGACGATTGCTGATACGTCGCACTTAACACTATCTGCTTGATGGCCCGTTTAATGTCCCAATCCTTAATCAAGTCTGCAGCTAACCAATCGAGAAGTTCTGGGTGACTCGGACGCTCACCTTGCGAACCAAAGTCGTTGAGTGTTTTCACCAGTCCGGTACCGAACAGCATCGCCCACCATCGGTTCACAGTAACGCGGGCCGTCAACGGATGTTCGGGTGCTACCAGCCACTTCGCAAGATGGAGTCGATTGAGGGGTTTGTCGTCAACCTGCTTAGCGACCTGCGGCAGAAAGGCGGGAACCGCCGCTTCCACCTTGATGCCGTCTTGGTCGTAATTGCCGCGAACCTTGATGAAGGTCTCACGCGGCTTTTCCATTTCCGACATGACCATCGTGTTCGGCAGCGAGCGTTCGAAGTCCTCTTTGGTCTTGCGTAAGTCATTAACTGATTTTTGCAGAACAGCTAGCTCGGGCACCTGGGTTTGTTGAAAGAATTTTTCGAGTTGTTCTTTTTGCTTCTGGGTGCGATCCGCTGCCGCAATTGCCGCAATTTTGTAAGTTTCCGAAGAAGTTAGGGCAGATATCTCGAGGGAGGAAAGCTCTCGCTGGTAAATGCAAAGGTCGTCGATGTGACCATGAAACAGCACGCTGGATTCCCCACGACGGCCAATACTAAATGGCGTATTGGTCCGAATCGAACCAGCCAGATTGTCTTTCTTGACCGACGACTTGGCGAGGACGCCGTTGACATAAAGTTTGAGACCGGCAGCTTTGCCGGACCCGTCGTAGGTTACGGCGATATGGGTGAAAGCTTTGGCGGGGAAATCTTCATCCGCCTGAATGTGAATAAGATCTTCAGGCCAGCGATGGATCAAATGCACACTTGGACGCAAGCCATGAAACTCGACATCCCAGCCGCGAGAACCGTCTTTGTCATCCATCTTGCCAAACGGAGCACCTCCCTTGGGTTGAACTGACAAAAACGACGTGACACTAAAGGGCTGATCCTTTTCGAAACCAAATCGGTCCCCAACCTCAAACCATTCTTTGCCGGTCGCATGAAAACTCTTGCCGATCGATCCTGCCTCGAAACGATGCTCGCCATGCTTGCTGGCGACAATCGGCTGCCCGTCGTCGCCCGAGCCGTCTCCATTTTCATCCAGTGGAAAGTGAGCCGATGGTTTTGGCAATTCGGTTGTTAAAGTGTTTGAAACAAAATCTTTTTCCCAGATCGACTGCTTCTCACCAAGTGTTTTTGTCAACTCAGCCAGCTTGCCATCGGCTTCCGTCAATGCAATTGTCTGTTGACGTAGTTGCTCCTCTTCGGTCGCGGAAGCAACACGGAGATAGGGCATTGGATTGCGATCGCGAACGCCATCTTTTCCGTTCTCGGGCACGTTATTAAAGAAGGCGTAGAGTTTATAGAAGTCGGCTTGAGTGATCGGGTCGTATTTGTGGTCGTGGCATTGAGCGCAGGCCACCGTCATCCCTAGCCAAGTCACGCCGGTTGTCGCGATACGATCGACAACGTAGAGGTTTCTATACTCGGCATCGATGAGCCCTCCTTCATCGCTGGTCATTACATTGCGATGAAATCCGCTAGCAACCTTTTGTTGAATCGTAGCGTCAGAAATGAGATCGCCGGCTAGCTGCGCGATGGTGAACTGGTCGAACGGCATATTCGCGTTGAAAGCATGGATCACCCACTCTCGCCATAGCCACATGTCGCGAAGGGAATCATTGTGATAACCGCTGGTATCGCCGTAGCGTGCCAAGTCCAACCAGGGCATCGCCATTCGCTCACCGAAATGTTGACTGTTGAGCAACCGATCGACCACCCGTTCGAACGCTTCATGCGAATCGTCCTTGAGGAAATCGTCAAGTTCTTGGATAGAAGGAGGAAGTCCAGTCAGGTCGAGAGACACACGACGAAGGAGCCTCTCCTTGTTTTCTCTCGGAGACTGCGACAGCCCTTCGGTTCGGAGTTTAGCAAGCACAAACGAATCGATGGGATTGGAAACCGTACCGGCTGCCAAGTTCTCTTTTGGAGGCGACGAAGACTTGATGGTTTCGAAGGACCAATGGTTGGACCACACCGCCCCGTCCTGAACCCATCGCTTGAGGATAGCGATTTGTTCGATGGTTAACGCTTTACCTTCCTCGGGCGGGGGCATCAACTCATCCCGATCTTGCGAGCCAATTCGCCGAATCATTTCACTTTCGGCGAGCTTGCCGGCCACGACTGGTGTTGCTCCCGACTCCAGTTGGCTGAAAACCGATTCTTTCCGGTCCATTCGGAGGCCGGCCTTGAGCTTGCCGGCATCCGGGCCATGGCATGTGTAGCAGTGTTCCGACAAAATCGGCCGGACATCGCGATCGAAGTCAATACTCTGGGCATTCGCGACCTGGCCGAAAATCAACGAAAGACCAACGACGATTGGCGAAAAAAAGGGAGTTTGCAATTTGATATCCACCTGCGGCATGGCCCCCGGCCCGTTGAGTAAAATAATGTTCTACTATAATGGTTGAAACTCCTGGCACGGGCCAGGGGCCAACACACGATTTTCCACAAGTATCGTGGCCGACGCTGCTTGCGTCGGCTCGGATGCTGGCAGCATCCGCCACGGTGCTGCTAATGCCACGGTGCTGCTAATGCCACGGTGCTGCTAACGCCACGGTGCTGCTACGGATTATTCAATCTTCACGTCAACATTACACCGGAAAATGCTACTCTTAAGCAGATTCCAACACGGGCACGGGGCCCATGCTACTTTAGACATGTAGGTCGACGACCATGCTTGACGAAACCCAAAGCCGTTCGGACGGAAATACGGACGCAATTTCTTTGATCCTAAAACAGGCGGGGAGATCGGCGGACGAAGTGGCTTCGTTGGCTACGCTCGACGATGCAGACCGTGCCGCCGAAAAACAGTTCTCAGGTGAAGCACCCACCATCGCTTCCCTATTTGGAACTGTCAAAGCGGTCGAATTCGACCCTGGTCGATTCAGCCCATCGCCCGAAGTGGCCAACACCATGGCCGCTAGCATCGAGTTCCTGCTGAAAAGAAAGAAAGCTGGCTCATTGCTCGACCATTCGAAAATGCTGTTCCAAGAGGAAACCATTTCTGGGCTGGCGACTATCGGCTTCTTTGGATTGGCCATCCCGAAGCAATACGGCGGCAGCGGTGCCAAACTGGGAGATCTTGGACCGCTTCTGCGAGCATTGACGCTCATCCACCCGGACTTGGCGGTCCTGTTCGAAGTGCATAATTTTCTCGGACCGGTAACACCTATCCTCGACTTCGGAACCGAATCTCAAAAAAGCCATTACCTCCCTCGCATGGCACGCGGAGAGTTATTGGGATCGTTTGCATTGACGGAGCCTGGCGTTGGAGCGGACCCAAGCAAATTGTCCCTCACAGCCCGCCGCGTCGGCGATAAGTACCTCATCTCCGGCGTCAAATGGCCAATCACCAATGTTATCTACGGAGGTATCTGCATCCTCGTGCTCAAGATCGAAGGGGATGGACTCGCTAAAGGCCGCGATTCTGGCATGGTGATTTTTGAAGTCCCGAAGATGGACACATCTCATTTCCGGATGATCCGCAATCGACTTACTGCATTCGACTATCTATGGAACGCCCGCTTTCGATTGACGGATTACCAAGTCTCAACGGACAAACTGCTTGGTCCGCCCGGCAAGGGACTTGCTCAGGCTTTTAGTTCGCTCGCCAAGGGTCGTGGCGGCATATGCGTCAACAGCGCCGCCAAGATCTTCAAACTGCTTGCCCAAATCATCTTAGACCCAAGCCAATCCGAAGTAAGAAGCGAACTGACTCGACGCAACAAACCCGGGGGCTGGACCGCATTCCGAAGCACTTTCGGCAAGCCGATCGGCGCGTCACCGCGCATTCAAACTTGGATCGGGCGCGCAACGTGTCATGCCCTCGCAAGCCGAGTGCTTGGGGACGTTTGCTTCCGATTAGGTGCCAACGGTGTTCGCGACGAGACCATGGGAATGATCGCCAAAGTCTATGCGACCAAGGCGCTGCTCCAGACAGCGATCAACGTTTACCAAATCCAAGGCGGCCGATCCGTTCATTCGGACGAACGTCGATATGCCCTTCGCAAGGGAGGCCAAGCGGCGATCGAAAACGCGGGACCGCTCATCGAAAACTACATCGGCGAAAACATGCATGAGTTTACTATAGCCACAGTTTACGAAGGTCCCAATCCCGTGCTGGCTGACATAGGTGCACCCAATGCGATGACCCGCGGTATACGAGCAAAGTACCTAGAGCCAATCGGAATGGCGGAGGTGAATGGCAAGTTTGGTTGGACGGCCAAAGCCAAATTTGGCTGGTTCGTGGCCCGCACGATTCTCGGCTCATTCAATCCATGGTCTGGATCGACGCTCGGGATTAAAGACAACTTTCCTGAAAAGGAACGGCTCATACGCAAGGCCCTCCATCGCAATCGTGTTCTTGGGCGGCGAGTTTTGTTCATCATTGCTCGATTTCAAAAGAGCTTCATGGACCAGAGTTTTCTATTGGGTGACGAGGGGGGCGTATTTGACCAGTTGTGCTTTTCATTGGCCTCACTCGTTTATGCCATCTCGTTAGAAAAGCCGAACCCCGAATACTTGCGAGTTGCCAATGCCTTGGACATGGAAGCCGATCTACGTATGAAAGGGATCTCGGATTCACCGAAACTCCAAGGCGTCTGGGCGTCCGTTGGTATCGACCTGATGAATTCGGATTCGACGCTGTTTTCCGATTTGATCTCGGATATCGAGGTCAGCGACATACCACTGGATCCAAGGTTCATCGATAAGTTCATCTAAATTCTAGAGGCTAGTGCCGCAACCTGGAATTGTTAAGTCACGCACGAATGGTTTGCCATTCTGTGCTTTTTTGCATGCCCCTGGCTTCATGCCAGGGGTTATGACCATCTATTCTAGAGGTATGGTAAATATCCCCCGAGTAAAACTCGGGGGCATTTCACCGCCCCTTGGTGATGGGGCATTTCTCGGTTGCGGCACTAGCAGCGGGGGCTGCCGTCGCCTCCGGCTCGGGGTTTAACCGGAATTTGACACGAATATTGAGATTATTTAGCTGGCATGCGGAGCCCCGCGTCCAGCCTGAGGGTGCAGCCGTTGTACATTGGAATTTTCGATGACGTGTTGCACCGCAGATGCGAATTCATCGGGATCGCCGAAACGCTTTGGAAAAGGAGATTCATCCAACAGGGATTGGCGAACTTTGTCCGGTGCGGATTTCATCATCGGCGTTTCAAAGACGCCCGGCGCGATGCTCACCACGCGAATGCCAACGCGACCCAAATCGCGTGCAATGGGCAACGTCATGGATGCCACTCCTCCTTTCGACGCAGCATAGGCGCTTTGGCCAATTTGGCCGTCGAAGGCTGCAATGGACGAAGTCATTACAATCACACCCCTCTCGCTCGCTGGATCCGACACGGTCTTTTTGGCGATGGCTTCCGCACTGAGTCGCAAAACGTTGAAGGTCCCAATAAGATTGATTTCAATAACACGCCGAAAGGCATCCAACGAGGCGGGTCCGTCACGTCCAAGCGAGCGTTCGGAGTGTAGAACGCCAGCACAAATCACGGCTGCGGAGAGTGGCCCTAAGCGACGTTCCCCCTCGTCAATCGCGGCTCGTACCTCGCTCTCTTTGGTCACGTCCGTACACACGTATAAGCAGTCTTCCGCAGTCCCAGCCAGCCTCTCGTTTGGTGGAGAACAGATATCGATCAAAAGCACTCTTGCTCCGCCACGCAGAAACCTCTGCGCACACGCCAGCCCCAAGCCAGAACTTCCGCCGGAGATTACGATCGTACTGCCAACAATTTGCATAGGAACTTCCTTTCGCGTTGATTCTGGACAATCCCTCCATCATACGACATTCACAAAGCCCTAGGAGTGTAGAATGAACCAGACCATCATTAGGCGAGCGGTCGAATTCAGTACACTCCTGAATTCTGCCGCTCGCCGTAAGCATTTCTTTGGAGACTCGGCGTGACGGAAATTGTAACCATTCAGATGTTGAAGCCCGGTCTTGCTTTGGCAACGCTGAATCGGCCGGAACGCAGGAATGCCCTTTGCATTGATTTGCTGGACCGACTTTGCGAACATGTCGAACATTTGGCCGCAGATAAGACGAATCGAGTCCTGATCCTGCGTGGTGCGGGTCCGATTTTTTGTTCGGGTTTGGACTTGTCGGAGGCATCCAATCCAGAACTCATTCAGCGATCAGCCGGATGCGTTGCACGAGCTTTGCAACTGATGCGACAAACGCGATTGGTCACGATTGCGGCTGCGCATGGGGGGGCTTACGCGGGAGGCGCCGGTCTCATGGCTTCTTGCGATTTCGCGATCGGAAGCACCGATCTGAAGGTTGGTTTTCCCGAAGCGCAACGTGGACTCCTACCGGCACTCATTTGTAGCGTGTTGAGTCCTAAGATTAAGGAAGGGGATCTGCGAGAGTTGTTCTTGGTGGGCAACACGATTGATGCGGCTCGATCGCAACAGATCGGGTTATTGCAACGGGTCGTCGAACGGAATGATCTATTGGAAGAGGCGATCGAGATCGCTTTGGGGGTGTTGGCAGGCGGGCCAAAAACGATTGAGGCGACGAAAGCACTGCTGAATCAAGCCTATGTCGCTAACGATTCCGTTTCAACGAAGCGGATGCTGGAAGTTCATCTCGGAGCTCGCCACAGTCCAGAGGCCCAAGAAGGGTTAGCTGCGTTTGTCGAGAAACGCCGCCCAGACTGGACAGCGATTGAGTGATTATGCGAGGAGCCGATTGAAATCTACTTGTAATTTGGGTGGCACGTCTGAGGGTAAATCGTGTGGCACGCTCTGAGGTACGAAGGGCGTGGTGAATCGCTAGAAACATTTGCCACAGTTCCCACGCCCATCGCTAGTCGCTCTGGGAGGCTATGATTTTTTGAATCCGAAGAAAGTACCCATCACACTCCGTGTGATGTTGCCTCAGAAATCACAGGTTTTTAACCGCGGAAATCACACGGAGTGTGATTGGTACTATAAAGTCACA
>Ga0209181_10013529_pt1 | contig 10196 bp, 8 predicted proteins | sample MAT05_FD_187208 | JGI IMG/M metagenome (GOLD analysis project Ga0209181, IMG submission 187208) | Freshwater microbial communities from Lake Fryxell liftoff mats and glacier meltwater in Antarctica - MAT-05 (SPAdes) (version 2) | ecosystem: Environmental > Aquatic > Freshwater > Ice > Liftoff...
ATAAATCTGGGGCTGGCAATGAGGTGAAACTGTCGTAGAGGGTGTAAGAACAGTTGTTTACGTCTGTTACTTTTAGAAGGATTTGGTTTTTACCAGCAAAAAGATATTTAACACCAGTTACTGTTTGTGTTGCATAACCAACACCGCTGCCTGGATCCCAATAATAGTTCCAGTTGACCCCTTGTTTTACATTGGCATTTAAATCAATTGTAGCGCCTATACAAGGGTAAATTACTGTTTTGGAAATACTTACAACATCTCGGGTGTATAAAATATGAACTTTGTAATTTGCAGTATCAGTGCAAACGCCTGCCAAGCCACCAACCAATTGGATGTTTTGGTATCCTGCAGTTTTGAATTTCCTTTGTAAGGTTGATTTCGAAGTGGTGTCTATGGTGTTTATTTTCCACATGCGCCATGGTTTTAAGTTGCCATATTTGGTGCTGTCTGTGAATGTAAATGCAGAAGAAGTGTCGCAAACCAGTGTGTCCGACAATCTACCATCCATTTTTGGAGAGGTTAAAACGGTTACATATCGATAAGCGGTATCATAGCAACTATACAAAGGATCATTAACAACCAAGCGAATTTTGAATTTGCCATAGGTGAAATAGCTGACTTTGCCAGGCGTTTTGGCCACACTGGTACTCCCATTTCCATAATCCCATGCCCATTTTGCATTTGCTGGTGCAGTGGATGCATTGGCAAGATTGAAGTAGTTGGTTTTGTTGCAAATGTTAGAGTCTGGTATAGCAATTTTGGCTGTAGGGGAGGGGTAAACCACAATGTTTTTCTTGGCGGAGTCTAAACAGCCTTTTCCAGTAGAAAAATAAAGTGTTACTTTAAACGTTCCAGTTTTGGTATACTTTTTCCTGAATTTGAGGCTATCCTTGGTTTGTGTGCCGTCGCCCCATTTCCAAGTTGCATAGCGCACCGTTGAACCTTTGGCATCGCTATTTTCTCTAAATGCAAAATAATTGTTGTTTAAGCAAAAGTTAGAGCTGTCCAAAAGCAAAGCTGCTTTCGGGTTTGGCAATACCCTCACCCAACGGTCAAACGTGTCCGAACAATTGGTAGACAAATAAGCAGCAACCAAACGGATTTTAAATTTGCCTGTATCCGTATAGTTTTTAAAGCCAGGTTCATCAAATGTCTCTCCGCTGCCATCGCCCCACATCCACTCATATCTTGCAGTTTTTCCGTACGTGCTGGATTTGTTTTTTACTGTAAAATAATTTCCAGCTTTACAAACAGAACTATCCGTGATTGCAAATAATGGACTCGGGGCACCGTAAATTTTGAAATATTTTTTGGGAGTGGTATCCGCGCATCCAGCATCGCTATAGGCGGATATTTGATACCAATATAAGCCAGAATCATGGAAAGTGCGCAAGGCTTGTTGCTTTTTATAAGTGGTATCGCCGTCGCTGAATACCCATTGATAACCTGCTATTTTTCCCAATGATAAGGAAGACCGTGAATTGAATTTGTAACTTGCACGGGCATAGCAACTGTCATACGTGTTGTGTCCAGAAATCAAAGTCGGCGCTGCGCCTACCTTGATGGAGCCAAAGGTGCTGTCTGAACAACCCTTTTTACTGGTAACTACCATTCGAATGTTGTAAGTGCCAGGAAATGTGTTCTTTACGGTATCGTGTTTGTATTTGTTATGGTAAATATTGTCTACATACCATTTATATCCAGAGGCAGAATCGGTTCCACCAAAGGTTGTAGTGTTCTTTAATATAATAGGATAGCCTGGACATGTTTTTTTCATCGATACCGTAAACCCAGGCGACATTTTTGCATAGAGATTTACTTGTGCCGTATCGTAAAACTTACACCCACTTTGCGTATTGGTAACTATGAGTGAATATTTGCCAGAAGTGGTGATTGTAAGCTTATGGGTGGTATCCCCATTGCTCCATTTGTACCTAAACAATTTGGTTTTTGGCAACGTAATAAGTGCCGTTGTATTGCAAATGTTTAAGTTGCTGCCACTGATAAAATCCATGGCTGTGTTTCCTTTAATTTCCACCGTGGAATAAATAGAATCCCATTGGTTGTTTCTGGCCAATTTGTATTTGAGTTTTATGCCATAAATTCCAGCTTTTGGGACTTGAAAATAGGCGACCAAACCCGTGTCGGTTTTCCCATTAAAAGTCCATTGATAATTGCCGGCAGGGTCTCCTTCTGAGGTTACACGGACAATTTTAGCCGTATCACAACTTTGATAGGTTTTGGAGGTAATATATCGCTTTAAGCTTGCCAGTCCAGCGCTGCCATTGTATGCATACCCACCATATTGGCCTCTGCCATAGAGGTAAGATATAAATCCATAATTGCAGCTAATTCTATGGTTGCCTTTTAACAAGGTATCTCTAAAAAGGTAATATGCACCATTTAAAATGCTCGTAAAGGCGGCAGGGGCAATTCTGGTTCCATCCAGCCAACAACTGTCTTTGCCATACTTTGTGGTGATGATATTTACATAGTTGATTTTATAACTGCTATTCTGGGGAACCGAGACCACCGCATCTGTGATCATTTGCGTTGTGGTGCTTATGGTCATAATGGAAGGTCCGTTAAAAAAGCCCCAAGAACCCGTGTTGCATGTGTCGAGAATTGTTTTTTCCCAGCAATTTATTGGATTGTTTGCAGAAATGAGTACACTTGAATCGCTGTAAATGCGGCCATAATAGGTTTCGCCTACACCCAGTGTCGCCAATGTGGTTGTGTTGTCTTGCTTTACCACTGTGTTGGCAACCGTAGCAGTAACTGTAAAATCGTATCCTTTTTTATGGTAACGAAATGGGGTAAGAATAAAATCTGTACCCAAAATGTTGTCTGGTAAAATCTGCTCGTACATTAAATCGTACGAAAAACAATTGTTTTGGGCATAGTCATAAAAATTTTCTGTAAAAACAGAAATCCTTTTGCCTGTTGATGCAGTCACCGCCAACGTGGGGTCAACCCCTAAAATATAAGTATAGATTCGCACCAGTTGGCCTTTTCGTAAAAGCACTTTATTGCCTGGCGGTAAATTCCACAAGCCGGAGGTGTTGGACGTAAATGATACGGTAACCGAATCGTCGATAGCAACCACTGTAAAGAAAAAAACCTTGTAACTGCTGCCTGGTCCTGCCCAGTAATAGCGGGCTTTATAAGGATAATACACCCCACCCGGGGGTTGTGTAGCCGTCGGGTAAACAGCAGTTGCACCGCAAGAGTAATTTTTGCCACCAGAAAAAGCATAAACCCTTATGGGTAAAGGGGCATATACATGCACTCCGTTGTCTCCAATTTTCTTTGGCGCACTTGAATAGTAATAATAATAAGAGTTTCTTAAAGATGCGGGTATAATGAAGTTTTTGATTTCATTGTACCCCAACTTCATAGAGTCTTTATAATTCAACAAAGGCAATTCCAAATAAACCATGGTAGGTTTTTCGGAAGCCACGGATATTACAAATGTATCATTCGAATAAAACGGATAAGTAGTCCCAATCCAAAAATCTAAACCTTGCGAAGATTGTCCGCTAATTTTTAATATGGAAATGATTGAAAATGTGAAGAGTAGGATTCTTTTCAAAAGTCAAATTTCAATTTGTACATATATAAGACGCATTTTATACCCAAAGGTGGCAAAAACATGAATCAAAAGTACTTTATTTTTCTAGTTTTTCCAACAATTTTTGTGTAGCCTTGTCTAATAGATTGAATACCAACTCAAAACCTTCCTCGCCACCAAACCAAGGATCTGGCACTTCACGGTAATTTATACCCTCCACTTGGTCTAATAGCAGACTGATTTTATCCAATTCGGCCGAATTTTGTGTCAAGCGATGGATATTTCTTAAGTTTTCCTTGTCCATGGCAAAAATGAGGTCAAATTTGGCCAAGTCTGATTTTTGGATTATGCGCGAAATATGCTGGATTTCTATCCCATGTTTCAATGCATTCTCTCTCGTTCGCTGGTCGGCCTGTTCTCCGTCATGGATGCCGTTGGTGCCAGCGCTGTCAATGACAAACCGAGATTCTAAGCCTTTTTTTTTGATTTTGTCGAGAAACAAGGCTTCTGCAAGCGGCGATCTGCAAATGTTGCCAAGGCAAACAAATAGTATTTTTAGGGGTTCGGACACTTTGCAAAAGTATATGGGAATGTTGGGGTTTTATTCGTTCCCGACGAACGGGTATGACATTTTGCGATTTTATTATTAAATGGGCAAAAAAAAGATTATAAATTCGTAAAAATCGCAATTAATTTATCCTCTAAATCCAAAAGATTTTCGGTAATAATCGTCCAAATGATGTTAGAGTCTATTTACATATAATCATGCACAATTCTATTTCTGAAACCGCGAATACGAAGCCATTCAATATTGGGGTATGTGTCTTTAAAATCCTCGGAAAGTCGATTTGCTGCCTCTCCTATTGTTTCAAAATTTCGAATTACAGCATCCAATGTTTTTGAATCATATGTGAAAGTTTCAAATGTGTGGTTTTCAGTATGATCCTTAATTTTTGAAATGGAATCCAAAATGGCGCCGAGCAATAGTTTGGGGTCGCTTTTAGAAATAATTTAGCTCATTTTCAATTTGGTTAAAGTAAGCGGGCTTTATCCCTCTTCTAGATACTAAATCTACTTTTTTATTTAAGACTTTCTCTAATTCCTCTGCAAGATCCATAATTCAATCCCAATAGGTTTGTAGAATTCAACCAAAATGTCAACATCACTGTCTTCTGCTTGTTGCTCCCTTGAGTAACTTCCAAAAACAGCCATTGTAACAAATCCATATTTTTTGGACAAAATATCTTTATGGCTTTTTAGTTTGGACTTTATTTCATGCAGAGAAGTCATGCAGTAAATATAATTGTTATTTACAAAGTTTCTAATTCGCGTACTTGCATTCCGCCGGGCATTCATAATTGGGGCGTTGGTATGGAACAGTTGACTCAGAATGACTCACTCATCAATAAGGAAACAAATGCTTCGCATGGTAATTTATCCCGACGAACGGGCATAAACATCTTGCGATGTTATTGTTGTCGTGGATAACTGTGGCTAACGCAAAAATGAACAAATGCTTCGCATGGTAATTTATCCCGACGAACGGGCATAACATCTTGCGATGTTATTGTTGTCGTGGATAACTGTGGCTAACGCAAAAATGAACAAATGCTTCGCATTTTTCATTTTTTCGAGCCACAGTTACATCCAACCCATCTCAACACGGGTTTTGTGGCGACCATCGCAGCCCTTTTTAGAGCCCTGGCTGGCGCAACTGCCCATCACTATGCCAATAATGGCAATCAGAATTAGGTAAATTGTTGGCTTTCTCATATTTTTATTAACGCAAATTTAGTGTTAAATATTGTTTATCCAAAATCTGTTATAGGGTCAGAAGTGACGGTTTAATCAATATCTAGCTTTTCTTTCATCTTTTTATCCAAGGCATCTTTATGCACCATAATGCTAATGGTTTTGTATTTTGTATAATTTTCGGATACGTACAAATAGCCTTGTAAATAATTTAAACTGCCCCAAGAGTTTTTTACCACATAATAATACGTGCCGTTTTTCTCTCTTAACAACCCTGTAATATGCATGCCATGGTCATCGGTGGTGGTTTGTTTGTCAAACGCTTCTTGCCTATTTTCAGGGGTGATGGTTTTTTCGGTGATGGGTCTGGTAAAGCCTACGCCACTTCTTGCCCCGCCAGCATCGTTATACCCTTTGTTGTCTTTGCTTTTTTGTTTCACCATGCTGTCTTCTGCAGGCACTATGCCCAGTCCGTCATAGTAGGAAAAGCCTTTTTCGCTTACATCTGCAGCCCAAGCAATGCTATATCCTTTGGTTAATGCGTGGTTCATCATGCCATTGAACTCATCTAAGGGTATATTGTACGCGCTTTGCATGCTCCAATTATCAGCCACCTCTATTACAAACGGTTTGTACATGTCGTGGTGGGTAAATGAAGTCACCATAACATAATCATCCATTTTTAAATCCAAAAACGCGGCAAAACTTTTTGGGGTATATTCTTTTCCTTGGTAGGTAAATTTTTCGGGTATTTTACCCAAATAAGCGTCCACCACACCTTCTACTGCCGCAAGCCACGAGGTTGTGAAAGTGCCCTGTGGGTTGTCTTTTAGTTTGTCCATCATGCCTTGCAGCAGGGCCACCATTTCGTTGTGGTTGTGTTTTTCTTCGCCATAATTGGTGCCTTTGTAGACCTCTTCTGGCACAATTCCGTATTTTTTTATTACCAACGGAATGTCGTGAAATTCTCCTCCTTGGTCAAAGTTGATTTTGCCATTCATGCGGATGTAATTGATGGCCTTTTCTATATAGGCATTGCGCACGATAAACATTTCGCTAAGGTTGTGTTTGCCTTTGCCCCTGCGAATCAATTCCGATTCAAAAAAGGATAATGAACTAAAACTCCAGCATGTGCTGGTGCGGCACTGGTCTTGCACAGACGTGGCTTCTGCACTGGCTATTTTTGTAAACCTATATTGGCTTCCTGGTTTGTTTACCAAGGTATCCTGTGCTTGCAATGCAACAACACCGAGACTTAAAATAATGGCAATCCTTTTCATTTGGGTTGCGAATATAAGTTCTAATTATTCTTTTTTTGCAACTGACTTGTTTTCACGTTTTAGTGCAAATACCAAGCCGATGGAAGCGGTAGGGCCAAACAACCATTTGGTTTGGTTTTTGCCACTTGGAAGCGCAGGGTCAATCCCCTATTCATAAGCAGCAGCCATACCTATGGAGTAATCCATTGAAAAAATACTGGCCACAGGGGAACGCATGCGGAATTGGGCGGTTTGCTCCAAAATATGCATGGGCTTAAAGTTTTTTAATTCTAAATATTTATATGTAATATCGCGTTTTTGCAAAGTGTCATATATTACTGCGTATAAGTTTAATTGCTGACTTCGAAGTCTGGCGTGTGTATATTGACTGCCAAATGACAACATAGAAGTAGCATTTATTCCTTTTATTTTTATAATTCTAGAACATACAGCACCCAAGCCAAAAAATTCAGCATCGTATGCATATACTTGCTTCCAATAATCCCTTGTATCCCACTGCCGATATTGCCTATTCTGATGAATTCTTAAGTGCATTTCTAGCAGATTGTTTGCATTTAATTTTTTTTCAATGCCCAATGTGCCATTCTTGCCAATGGTGGTAAAATTGTAACTCATGCGTATGGAATAATTGTTTCCTTGGCTTTTTAAATTGCAAATTGAAAATAGTGCGGTGAAAATTAATACTATAATTCGCATGTTATTTTTTATTTAAATTGTAAGTTAAACCAAAACTATAGGTTTGTGATGGGTCTGTATAAACATACTTGTTAATACCATTGCCTGGCCAAAATGAGGGATAACGATACGTGCGATTCCCAATGTGCTTGTTGCACAGAAATGCATGCGTGGGTTAATTTGGTATTTTAATTTTATGCCTGTTGTAAATATATAATAATAATTGTAATCTATATAATTATTATATACTTCAGAAGTATCGCCTGGTACTTTGACTGTCGCCGTGTTTTGGCCTTTATAAAATTGAATAAAAAAATCTGGCTCAAACTAAATTTAGAATTTAAATAAATTTTATTTTCTTGTTGTAGAAAAAATCCAAAATGGTTAATAAAAATGTCGTTGTAACCTTGCTGATAGGCGCCATTGTTATCATAATATCGTACTTCACGATTGATTAAATATTGTATACCTTAAGCTTAAGTTAAATTTTCCTTTGAATTGATTGGATATATAAATGGTTCTTCCGTGATGTATATTCATGTAACCCAAGGATATTACCTTTGCTTTTAGGTTAAATAAAAATACAAAAAAGGTAAATATTAGTGTGGTTATTCTTATCATTTATCATTTTTAATTTTATTTTTTGTTAAATTACAAGTTATGCCAAAAGTTACACCAATACTTTTGCCATTTACTTTTAAAAACTGATAGGCAATAGTTTGATTTGGATATGCAATGGTATTGTTTTCTTCAACTAATGTGCGGTTGAAATTAGAATTTAATTGTGAACCAATAAAAACCTTATATTTTTTCGTAATAGCATAATTGTATTCTAAACCAGCACTTAAACTATAAAAAAAACCAATACCATTTCTTTTTTGGGAGTAAAAATCATAAGTATTTGGACCGAATATCCGAGTAATTTCATCAAAGGGTGTATCATTATATGCGATATTAAGCATTGTAGTAAGATTTAAACTAGACTTACTGCGTGAAAACAATTGTTGTTTTGAATAGAAGCTAAGCTCTATTATTCTTGACATAAAACTCGAGATTATAACGTTATTTTGTAGTTTATCCATGTATTTGAATTCATTGTTGTAATTTATTTTGAAAAACTTAAATTCAAAACCAAATATATTCCTGTCTTTTTGCCAATGTAATCCCACTAAAGGTGAAATGGTTACTTTTGTGTTTGTTTTGTTCGTAATATTTAAATTGTCAGAAGAGATTTCAAGTTTATTGAAATAGGTACCTAAATTTAATGCCATATTTATTTGAGAAAATAACTGGCCGTTGAAACTCAATGCTACTGTTAGTAAAATAATTTTGGAACAATCAAACCACCCTGAATTCAGGGCGGTTTGATTGTTAAACTTAGAGTTTAATAAATTTCTTGACATAAATTTTGTTATTATTTGTGCTCACTACAAAATAATAATTGCCCGAGCTAAGTTGTAAATTGCTGATTTTAAGTTTATTGTCTGTAAAGGGTTGATTGTTTCTGTAAATTTCTTTTCCAATTTCATTGAAAATAATTACAACTGCATTCGATAAATCTACTTCATTTATTGAGTTCAACTTTACATTAATGCTAGCATCAACTGCAGTTGGATTTATCTCGATAACACCCTCTTCATCTGCAGCAATTATAATTTTATTAGACAACAAACTAGGCAATGAACTCGCTAATGACTCCTCGGCATGAGTAATAATTCTTACAGCAACTCGATTCATATTCACGGTATTCTCAAGTTGAATTGTTTTGTTGAAATTATTTAGCATCATAACATATCCAGAATCTGTTGAGTTAAGTGTGACTTCAGAATTTGAAAAATTGTTGTAAGAAATTACTCCATTTTCAAGTTTAACTTCTGCCGTCCAAAGTGTTTTTCCATTTGTTAATGTAGAATCATTGTCATTATCGGTTAACCAAACAACTATTTTAAAGGAACCCCAATAATCAGAAGTGTTGATTCTTTCATACCCTGATATGCCAGTTAATGTGATTGAATACGCTGTTTTATTGATTGAAACATTACTTACTGCTATTGTGCTTGATTCAGATGCATTGGGTCCTTCTGCAGTATCGTCATTTGTTAATTGTGAGCCTAAAAAGTTGACGATATCAAAACTGCTGCATCCTCTGTAGCATCGTTTTTTAGTTGTGAAACCTGTACTTTTAAAGCCACAGAATTTTCCAAATTCTGTCTTTTGGTTGGCTCTTGTATTCGAAGTAGAACCAATAGACGCTTCCTTGACGGCACAGTAGGGTTCACATACTTCCTTAGCTCCGCCATTCCAACCTAGTATGAAATTACATTTTACCTTGGCAAAGGCAATCCATTTATTGCCACTAGAGCAATCTTCAGACCATCTAGTTCTAAATTCACCCCATCCATCCGCATAAGAAACGTTGCTCATTAAAATTGCCACAGCAGCAACAAAGATACTTTTTAAATTGTTTATTTTCATCCTACAAATTCAGGCAATAAAAAAACAATTTGCTATCGGGTAATAAATATTATATGTTTGTAGAGATAATGCTTTAGTTTGAAAAGACTAATAGGCAATAACATTCGGAATTATAGAAATTTAAGGGGCATTACCCAATTTCACTTGGCTACCGATTTGGGCGTATCCCAAAGCTTGGTAAGCGATTGGGAAAACAATAAGGCTTCAGCAAGCATTAAAGAATTGTTTGAGATTTGTGAACTTTTTGAGGTGTCCATTGCTGAGATATTGGAAATTGAAACCATGCTTAGCTACAAAGCAGTAAAGAACGAAAATGCGAAATTGGCACAAATGCAAGAAAATTTCAATCCTTTGGGTATTGAAAATATCAATAATCTTTATATTATATTTTTAGAATTGCAAAAGCAGCAAATTCTATTGGCAGAAAAACTTTTGAAATTAAT
>Ga0209181_10013531_pt1 | contig 10194 bp, 6 predicted proteins | sample MAT05_FD_187208 | JGI IMG/M metagenome (GOLD analysis project Ga0209181, IMG submission 187208) | Freshwater microbial communities from Lake Fryxell liftoff mats and glacier meltwater in Antarctica - MAT-05 (SPAdes) (version 2) | ecosystem: Environmental > Aquatic > Freshwater > Ice > Liftoff...
GGGGCGTTCTGTTTCAATCCCCTTGCGGGGAAAAGGTCAGTTGAAACCTGAGTTAGTAGCCCAAAGGATTCTAGGCATCTTCGTTTCAATCCCCTTGCGGGGAAAAGGTCAGTTGAAACCAGAGGCGATATCAGCGCGATCCTTCCATTGGTGAGGTTTCAATCCCCTTGCGGGGAAAAGGTCAGTTGAAACCGCTGACCTCAGAAACATGCACTATCTGTGGTTTTCAAGGTTCATTTGCGCGAACCTCTCAATAGTATATTTTCTACTTCTAAGTAATAAACGAGAAATATAAATATTTTCCATAAATCCTTTACAGGACGAAGCTTTGAGCGATCGCGCGGATCTCTTCAACAATCAAAATCCTTCAAATTCAGTCCACACACAGCATACAAGCCAAAATCTTGCTTCTCTCGTTAAAACAGCTACCCGTCCGCGCAACTTATACTGTCTCAATGGGTTGGTGATTTTCTTCGATCCATTCGCTCCAACGATTTAGTTCTAGAGCCAACCTGCTGCCGCCTTAACGCAATACGAATAGGATTGAGCGACCCTACAATCTTACCTTGGGCATCAACTTTGGCAGGGGTATATTGCAATGGACGAGCCGTGCCAACGCAAGCTAAAACCGTACCAACCGAAGCATGGGCAGTCATGCCCGTATAGTCAGCGATCACATCCGACTCTTGCCAGCCTGAGAGTAACCGGGTGGTGTAAATTTCTTGGATGCGATCGTAAAACTCTAGTGGATTGTAAATGTCGTTGACCAAAATCGGCTTATCTACACAAACTTGGGGGAATTGCCGACATAGATCTTCAGCAATACCGAGCTTTTGCTGTGAACATACCAGCCAGCATCGCTCTAGATCGCCCACCTGATTACCCAGATGAAACCGAATCGCAGTTGTACAAGCTTCTGGCTGGCTGACCAGCAAAATTAAGCCTCGGTATTTGCGAGTCAGTTGTTTTTGCTGTACCTCGAAGGGAACCTCGACAGACAGCCGAGATAAGCGGCGAGAGATCACTCCACCCACTACTCCTACAGCAAGGCACAAAATCAGAAAAGCGATCGCCCCAATGCGAATGAGGGAAGGAGTGGTAGAGCCAAAGATATTTTTAAGGATGTCGTAAATGGCGCTGCCCAAAACGGCTAGACAAATAGAGCCGATCAAAAACGGCACAATTGCTTCGGGGCTAAAGACCACTTTAATCGCTTGAGAGAGGGTATTTCGCATGGAGGATTTGAACGTCAACGCTTACTGTTCTATCATCTGGCTGGAAGAGGAGATTTCCAAGACGATTTTATGAAAGTATTTGGAAGAGTCCTCTTCCATAAGGATGAGACCATAACAACTGTTCCCTAGATTTGAAATTTACAGAACTCTGTAAAACAAATCTATGACCGTGAACATGACCGTTAGTCTGTAGAGTTCCTAAAGTTTATGTAGAAGCTCTAACATTTCTATTAATGTACTCTGGGGAGATGTATTTGCTCAAGTTCATGCGTAGTCGTAGTTCTTTTCTCACGCTTACTTTTTTGGATTCATCAACCTATCTGGTTAATGTAGAACAATGTCTGAACAGTCAACTCATCTGTACCTTGTCTTGATTGAAACCTCTGGCAATCAAGTGTTTATTTTTTCAACCAACAAGCTTAGGGAGAATGTCGGTGCATCAGAAGCAACCTATCGAGCTTGTAGTCAGTGGGTTCTCGAAGCCGTAACAGGTATGACGGGGAGACACATTTGGAGTGAGGATTCAGAAGCTCTCAGCAATAACATTCTGAATTCTCAGCTAAATCCATTAATTGAAGCTAGCGAAAGTAATTTAGTTGAAGTGATTGTTGCGGCATCGGGTAAAGCCATATTAATCACTCGCAAGCTGGAACAGGCTCAGAAAATTATTGAAAAAGTGACGCTCAGGGCATTGATAGAATCGCCTGGGTTAGACGTGTGTGGGGCGATCGAAGCGTTTGAATGGGACGGTGAGATTAAGCTGTCAGAAGCTAGTCGGCGTTTGCACCAAAAGTTTGAAGTAGTGCGATCGCTCCGCCCCAGCCCAGAAATGCGATTTCTCAGATTGCCGATTGTGGAAGATTGCCGTACCAGTGGATTGCCTGCTGCAACCCTAGAAGCAGATCCAGATAATCGACAGATCCCACGATCAGCCGCTAGTTTAAGCAAAAGAGAATGGTCGAGGAAGGCTTTCGATGAACGGCTGCCTAAGCTATTAAAAGACACAACATTTAAGTTTGCAAAATCTGCTGACAAAACCTTAGACGAAGACTCTGAATCGAGGTGGCTAGCCGTAATCCACGCTGATGGGAACGGATTAGGACAGATTTTTATTAATCTAGAGCAGCATATTGAAGGCGATCAGCATGATAACCGTAACTACATTCAACAGTTTCGAGCATTTTCACTAGCATTAGACGTTTGTACGCGACAGGCTTTTATTGAGGCTTTGAGCGTCTTTCCTTCGGAGAAACGGCAGCCTCTGCGCTTAGTGCCGTTAGTCCTTGGGGGAGATGACCTGACTGTGATCTGTGATGCACAGTATGCCTTGGCATTTACTCAAAAATTTCTACAAGCCTTTGAACAAGCAACGCAAGCATCAGCAGTGATTGGCAAAATTGCAGCGAATGCCTTTGGTATCAGCCCAGGGAAACTGTCTGCTTGCGCAGGTATTGCGATCGTCAAACCGCACTTTCCGTTTTCGACAGCGTATCAGCTTGCGGAGGAATTAACTCAATCTGCCAAAGTTGTTAAGGAGGTGGTTAAGAGATCTGAACAGACTGTTCCTTGCTCAGCGATCGACTTTCATATTCTGTACGATACACACGGAACTCGACTGGAAGCCATTCGTGAAAAACTAACCCTTAAAGCTGAAAGGACATGTCTCTATAATCGCCCTTATGTCGTGAGTGCAACCGAGAACATAATGCAAATGGTAGGAGAAAAAGAGGAACTGAGAAAATGGTTAGATGAACATCATTGGTCAAAATTAGAGAGACGAGTCATGGCTCTGCGAAGAACTGATGAAGAGGCTCATCGCGTTCTGCCTAATAGCCAAATGCATACCTTGAGAGAGGGATTGTTTATAGGTAGGAATGGTGCAGATGCTCAATATGCGCTAATTCGTAAACGATATGAACAAAAAGGAATTAACGAGATTGCATCAACAGACAATCCAGAGTCACTCTTCTGGCAAGACTCGATAACCCAACACTCCGTCACAGGGTTGCTGGATGCAATGGATGCTGCTGAATTCTGGACTCTAGAGCAACTAGCGGTAGACATAGAGGAGGCAGTGTGATGGTGACTGGAACTCTCAAAATCACAATGTTGAGTGATTGGCATATTGGATCTGGCACAGGTCGTCCTGGCAATATCGATCGCCTGGTTCAGCGAGATGCTGATAATTTGCCCTATATTCCTGCTAAGAGTTTGACTGGCGTTTGGCGGGATGGTTGCGAACTGGTAGCGCAAGGATTGGATAGTGGAAGCAGTGGAGTCTGGCAACAGTGGGTGAACTGGCTATTCGGTGAGCAACAGCCTGAAGAAGACGCGAATCGAACACTGGAAAATTTACCGAAAACTGCACAGCTTTCTGTGCGATCGGCTCATTTTCCGCAAACACTTCGGGATGCTTTTCAAGGGAAAGTTTTTCTACAAACTATGACTACCTTTGTCAAACCAGGTGTGAAGATTAATCCGCATACTGGATCAGCGCTAAATGAGCATCTGCGGTTTGACGAGATGACCCGAAGTGGCGCGGTTTTGGAGGCAGATTACAGTTTGCAACTTGAGGGATTGTTGCAAAAACAACAGGCGATCGCCCAGGCGCTACTGGTGGCAGGTGCTTCGATGGTAGAACGTTTGGGGGCGAAGCGCAGACGTGGAGCGGGGCATTGTGAAATTTTGGTGGAAGGGCTGGGAGATTTGAAATGGGCGATCGAGACAATTGAGAAGACTGAAGGAACACCGCCCGCTGTTGCCCATGCTCTATCTATTCTCAATCATGACGAGACGCTTGCTTTAGAAACTCAAGCGAACCTGGGCTGGTGGAAGATTGAACTAGAAATCGAAACGCAATCTCCAGTGATCATTCATAAACGCACTGTAGGAAATCACCAAGAAACTCAGGACTATATCCCAGGAACTTACTTTTTACCAATTATCTTGAAACAGCTCAGCGCTTTTCTTGAGGTGCCGTTAGGCAATGCTTTAGTTCATGGGGATGTAGTGATTACGAACGCGGCTCCAGTAGTTGCTGGGCAGCGAGGACAGGCAGTGCCTTTCTCACTGTTTGAGTCCAAAGCGAAGGCTAGAAACTCGGCGATTCAACAGCGGATTGGAGAAACGATGAATGCTGCGGCTGGTCAACAGCTTAAGGGCATTCGGCGGGGCTATATCTACTGGGATGAACAATCATTGCATCGGGTGAATGTCAACCCTGAAATATCTGCACATAATACGATTGTTGATTCAAAGCAACGACCTGATTCAGAAGTTGGTGGCATTTATACATACGAATCTATTCCGGCGGGGCTGACGTTACGTTTGGAGGTTCGCATCCGCGATTATTTAGTTCCAAAGAATGCGGTCAACCCCTTGGAGCGGTTTCTCCAAACCGCAGTACCAATTCAAGTTGGGAGAACCAAAAAAGATGACTATGGCAATGCTAAGCTCAAGCAAGTAAGCAGTGGAAAAATTGCTGAAGTTAATAGTCGTCAAAATCAAATCTTGAACGTTTGGTTGCTTTCAGATCTTTTGCTACGGGATGCAAGACTTCGCCCGACGGTAGATCCGCAAATTTTTGGGGCTAAGTTAGGGCAAGAACTGGGGGTAAGGCTACTGCTGCTGGATTCATTGCAGGATGGATTGCCCCAGATCGATCGCTTGGTGGCATTTACTCGAACGAGCCGTACTGAATCTTGGCAAACTAAATGGGGATTGCCTCGTCCGTCTTTAGTGGGATTGAGCGCAGGCAGTGTAGTGCAGTTTCGGGTAGAAGGAGAAATTGATCCTAGAAGGCTCCAAGCATTGGAAATTTCTGGCTTGGGCGATCGCACCGCTGAGGGCTATGGACAGCTTTGTTTTAACCCAGAACTACTCATGAGTCGATCAATAAATCCCTACAGAGAAGCATCTGAAGAACCAGCGTCTCAAGCTTCTAGGAATGAAATGGGCATCGCTTCAAATGCACCTGGATATGCTTATGCTCAGTTGATTGAACGGGAAACTTGGCGGGAAATGATCCGACGAGTAGCAGGGGCAATCGCGGCTGATCCATCAAAGGTTAAAGCACTTAAGCCCTTCAGTCTCAATACATCCAAACTTACCCGCAGTAAACTTGGAACGCTTCGTTCACTGGTGGATAGTTTAAAGAACCGTAGCGATGCCGATCGAGTAGTAAATGTCATTAACCAAATGGAGACGAAAGAGAATTGGAAAGGTGACACCCTTGCCTACGTTAAGAAGCTCGTTGAGGATGAAGAAGAAGTCTGGAGGTGCTATCAGGGAATGAGCGTTGTCTCTCAATACCGCCTAACGCAGGACACAGAGGCAGCTATTAAAAAGGAACTGTGGACAGAAGCTGTGCGTATCTTGGTCGATGCTTGTATTCGTGCCCACAAGCGTGCATCTGAGCAGTTTACACCCGAACAGGAGCAATCTAATGGCTAGACAAATCAGTAAACGCATCAAAATTATGGGGACAGTGACGGCGCAAACGCCGCTGCATGTAGGCGGGCTTGGAACTGATCCAACAGTAGATTTATCTTTGGCGGTAGATGGTCAGAATCGATCTTATATTCCTGGAACAAGCCTTGCTGGAGCATTTCGGAACTGGATGGAAGACTGTGGGTTGGATATTAATTCTATTTGGGGTTATCAAGAGGAAGATAAGGGACATACCAGAAAGGAAGATAAAGGACATGCCAGTTTCATCATGATTGAAGATGCGGTGGTGACGTTGCCTGATGGTGCGATCGCTGAACTTCGAGATCATGTGGGGATTAATCGTGTTCTTGGATCGGCGAGTGATAAAACTAAGTTCGATCGTGCCATTTTGCCGAAAGGGAGTTGCTTTCAATTAAAGATGACGATCGATGTTGCCCAGGCAAAACCGATCGCTCTTAATAGCGTGGAACAGCTCATTGATGTTCTAAGAAAAGATGGGTTACGATTGGGCGCTGCTAAAACACGGGGCTTAGGACTGATTAAGCTCACAGATTTGGAATGGCTGGAATATGACTTAAGCAGTTTTTCTGGAATGGTTGCGGCTCTGAAAAAGTCAGGTACACCTTATACCCCTACTGCTGTTTGTTCTTCTCGTCTATTACATCTGAGCATCTATTGGAAACCAATTGGGGCGTTGATGGTGAAGTCGGGGCAAGATGGTGTGTCGGTAGATATTTTGCCGCTTGTGAGCCGGGATAAGAATCAGGTTGCTTTTGTGCTGCCGGGGAGTGCAGTGAAAGGAGCAATGCGATCGCAGGCTGAACGAATTCTGCGCACCGTATTACGACTTGATGCAAATTACGCTGACAAACTTCAAGACCAGCTTGAAGGCTCATCGCTAGAGCTGGTCCATTGGCTATTTGGCAAATCTGGGACAGGTGATAAAACTGAAAAAGTTGGATTTGGTCGTGGGGCGCTGACGGTGGATGACTGTTTCTGTGAGAAGAAACTTGATCCGGAGAATTGGCAAGCTGTAGAACAGGCGACCGATGATCCTCAAGCTCCTGGAACACTGCGCGGTAGTTTGGATGCCGCAGGTTTGACGGAAACTCAGCAGGCGTTTCATGTGGCGATCGATCGCTGGACGGGTGGAGCTGCTGATCAGATGCTTTACAGTGCGCTAGAGCCGTTCAAGTTGGCATGGGAGCCGATTGAACTCAGCCTAGATTTGGAACGGATTGAGGAGCCTCAGCGCGGCGCGGTACAAGCTCTGCTTTTTCTGACGCTACGAGATTTGGCGCTAGGACGAATTCCATTGGGCTATGGAGTGAATCGAGGCTATGGGTCGCTGTTGGTGCAAAAGATTGTGCTGAAGGCGGCGATGCCAGAGATGAATGACAAGGAGGTAACGTTTTCACAGCAGGGAGAGATCAATGGAATTAACCTTGCGGATCTTGATCAATCTTGGCGGACTTGGCTTCAGCAAGCAGAATCTCAGATAGCACAATCTCAAGAGGTGGCAAGATGACAACGACTTTATTCGGGCGAAGTCAGAATAACATGACGTTGAGGGAGGCGATCGCTGCTTGCCAGTCGTGTTTTAGTGATGCAGTAGGATTGTTTTATAGTCCAGAAGCTTGCAGTTTGGGGAAGGTGGCTGGAACGAGTGTAACTGATTCAGGCAATGTTGATAGGAACTTAGAGCGCATGTTTGAAGCACGGATCTTTAATGCAGATTATGAATTGCGTTGGCTGAATGAGCGGGGTGGTAAAGGTCTGGCGGTGTTGCTTTCGGAACGGGCGATCGCAGAGTATTTGGCTGAGTCGATTGATGAGTTGGAGGCGATCGCCACACAACACCAGACTTATTTACTTTGGGGAGAAGGGCTGAGTGCTAACTTGCAACCTGGATGGAGTCGGTTAGCGACTTCGCGGTTGGGAAAGTTGGATGTGCCAATTGGAAGCGTGAGTCAGAAAGGACAACGGGTAAAGCTGACCGCGATAGAGTACTTCCAACGGCTAGATGAGCTATATGGCAATGTCATTATTGCTGAGGAAAGGTTGACTGGTTTGCAAAAAGTTCTTGGCTAGACTACACAAGATTTTGGAGCACGATTCAGATGACAAATTTTCACAATCCTTATAATTTTGTTCCAGCGCTGCCGCGTGACTTTGTATCAGGTTGCTTGGGGGATGGTGAACCTGTTGGACATCATGCGTATCTGGAAGATCGCTGGAGTGGAACCATTTCTGTAAAACTTATCACTAAAACGCCATTGCTGATTCCTGATGCTTCGACGGCTGAGAATGAAGATGGACACAAAACCTACGATCTCCGAATGCTGGGAGATCAGCCAGACTTACCACTGACTTCGGTGAAGGGAATGTTGCGATCGGCTTATGAAGCCATTACGAATTCTCGATTATCTGTGTTTGTGAATCATGATGAACGGTTGGCTTATCGGAGTCCAGCCAGTGGGAGTAGTGATTTTTATCCTGCAATTGTGGCTAAACGGAAAGATGGGGGGAAGGTTTTACGGATCTTAGAAGGGGCGGGGATGTTGGGTCGGGTTGGTCGGTTGCCTCGATACCGACAATTCCCTCGTCCTAATGAGCGAGATAAGGGAGAAGCTGCTGTTGGACTCTGTTATGACGGAACAAAAGAGTTGCCCATGTATCGAGATCAGGTTTGGGTCAGGCTTAATCCTGCAAATCAATATGCTGATGAGATTCCTCCTGAAATTCGCAAGCAGCTTCCAGGAAAAGAATTATTGGAAAATGTTGTGACTCGGATTCAACTACGTGAGAATGGTTCACAGCCTCCCGGAGGTGGGAACTGGCGCAAGGGATGGGTCTACATTACAGGAGCGAATATTAATGGCAAGATTTACGAGCGGATTTTTCTTGAGCCGGAAGAGGGAAAAAAAGCTCCTGTCGTGAAAATTGATGAGCAGATGGAGCAGTTATGGACAGAGTTGATTACTGATTATCAAGAGCAAAAACAACATAAAAAGGAGATTGAAAAGCGGAACCAGCAAACACCTTCTCGTTCTTCAAGAGACTATCTTGGGAAAGAACCTGGTAAGACTGCTTATTCACGTCATGTTTATATGGCTCAGGCAAGACAGCTAAGTGCGGGAACGTTATGTTATGTTCAGCTAAGAGATGACAGTGATTTGGAGCGTTTATCTCCTCGTGATGTGGTTGCGCTTTTGCCTGTGACAATTTCTCGGCGGCTTTACGATGCTTCTCCGGCATCGTTGTTAGATCAGTCACTTCACCCCGCAAACTCTATTTCGGAACTTTCTTCTGCCGATCGCGTTTTTGGTTGGGTTCGTCAGAATGGTAAGGGCGCAGCCGACTCACAAAATAAGATTAGTGCCTACAAGGGACAGTTACGCGTTCACGCGATGGAATGCATCTCATCCGATCCAATTCAGTCTTTTGGGGACGATGGTTTTCCACTAGCGATTTTGGGGCAACCCAAACCGCAACAGGCACGATTTTACGCTGCCAAGAACAAACAAGGTGAGGTCTTGGATAATGGCACTTTAAAGGAGCGGGGATATCAGAAGTCTCAGGGGTTACGAGGGCGAAAGGTATATCCCCATCATCAAAGATTACCGGAGGGATATTGGAATCAGCCTGAGTGCGATCGCACTCAGCAAGCGGTAAATAACCATTATCAAGAATATCGCCGTCCTAAAAAAGATGGGCAAGAGCAAAGAGATGATCAAAATCGATCGATTAAAGCTTGGGTTAAGCCAAGCAGTGAGTTCCGGTTTAGAATTGATGTGGTGAATTTGTCGGATGTGGAACTGGGCGCACTTTTATATCTTTTGAGCTTACCGCCTGAGCATTATCATCGCCTTGGAGGAGCTAAGCCGCTAGGGTTTGGAAGTGTGCGGTTGGAGTGGGATGCTTGCCAAACTGATCTACGGAAAGGGCAAAATTGGCGAGATTTTTATGGTTCTCTGTTGCCTGTTAAAGAATCTCATTTGGAATCGGGGCAAGCGGATTTGAATAGAACGATTGATGAGTATCGGAAGGCTGTCGCTACTGGCTATAAGAAAGCGTTTGAAAAGGTGCCTTTTATTGCCGCCTTTGAAAAATCTGCTTTGGGCTATGATAATCCTGTGCATTATCCTAGGACGACTTTACAACCTCGACCAGAGGGAGAGTCGTTTAAGTGGTTTGTGGAAAATGAGGCGCAGCCACGAGGACAAAGGCTAGCTCTGCCTGGTTTAACGAGCGATCGCCCGTTACCAATTAATCCCACGACTGAGCAAAGTTCATCCACTAGACGAAGAACGTAAATCCTGTCTCAAACAGTTTCTTCCTCATTTGCATCTGGAAGCCTCTACTTCCAGACTATTCTTACACTGTGGGAACAGCAATTCTCACGGTGATTCATCATGATCGACTGGCAGGTATTTCTATCCGCCGAGAACTTTGAGCAAGCCTGGGATAAGGTGCGGCGCAACAACGGCTGTGCTGGAAGGGATGGAGA
>Ga0209181_10013533_pt1 | contig 10192 bp, 4 predicted proteins | sample MAT05_FD_187208 | JGI IMG/M metagenome (GOLD analysis project Ga0209181, IMG submission 187208) | Freshwater microbial communities from Lake Fryxell liftoff mats and glacier meltwater in Antarctica - MAT-05 (SPAdes) (version 2) | ecosystem: Environmental > Aquatic > Freshwater > Ice > Liftoff...
CATGGGCGTTCCTCCTGTTGCTCTTTACACCGTGGGTCTGGTGGATGCAGGCGGCTGGTCACGCAGGGCTTCCGGCGCGGCGTGGTGCTGTTGCGGGATTTTGTCGCTTATTGATCTGTGGCCTGCTGATCCTGATTCTCGCAGAACCACGGGCCGTCCGGACGAGCGACGTTATTTCTGTCGTGTACAACGTGGATGTCTCAGATTCCGTCAATGAAGCGCGAAACCAGGCGCTGGAATTGGTTGCCGGGACAGCGGCTGAAAAACCGGCCACGGATCAGGCCGGGTTGGTGGTCTTCGGGCGTACGGCGGCAGTCGAGTATCCGCCGCGCGAAACTTTTCCGTTCGAAAAATACATCAATTCACGCGTCAGTCAGGACGCGACCAATCTGGAGCAGTCGCTTGCATTGAGCGCAGCGATGCTGCCGGAAGAACATCTGGGGCGCATCGTCCTTGTGAGCGATGGCACCGAAACCGTTGGTCAGTTGAAGGACATCATCGACGACCTGCAGTCCAGAGATATCCGCGTCGATGTCGTGCCCATTGAGTACGACTACACGCACGAGGTGTTGCTGGAACGGCTCGATCTGCCGCGATTTGTCCGACTGGGAGAAACCTACGAAGCGTCTGTCGTGTTGAGTTCTCTGGCGAAGGGGAAAGGAACGCTGGTGCTGTCCGAAGGTGAAAACACCATTGCTCGCCAGGAAGTGGAATTCGAAGCGGGCAAGAGTCGCTTTTCGGTTCCGATCAAAGTCGATCAGCCCGGCTACTATGAATATTCAGCCAGAATCGAAGTCGCCCCCGGTGACGACAGCCGTTCAGAAAACAACGAGGTGCGAAACTATCTTTATCTGGAAGGCCCCGGTCGCATTCTTGTCGTCACGGATCCGCAAAGTAATCCAGCCGAATGGCGGGCAATGGTACTGGCTTTGAAACAGGGCGAGCGTGAGGTGGAAGTTCTCAGTGCATTGGAATTTCCTTATGACCCGTTGTCGCTGATGCCGTATGACGCGGTGATTTTTGCCGATGTCGCGGCGGATTCCATGCTGGGAACTCAGATTGACGCACTGCACGATGCCATTCGAAATCTCGGGGTTGGCTTCATGATGGTCGGTGGCCCCAACAGTTTCGGTCCCGGCGGCTGGCAGGGATCGGTGGTCGAAAAGGCGTTGCCGATCTCGATGGACATCACCAACAAGAAAATTCTTCCCAAAGGCGCGCTGGCGATTATTCTGCACACCTGCGAGTTTCCCCAAGGCAACAGTTGGGCGAAACGCATCACTAAGAAAGCGATTCAGGTCTTAAATTCAGAAGACCTTGTTGGAGCGATGGCTCAGACGATGAACGGTGATGAGTGGATTTTCGAACTGACGCCTGCTTCAAAATATGCGGAACTGGTGCCGTTGATCAACAATGCAGAAATCGGCGACATGGGAACTTTTGCGACGACGATGAAGATGGGACTGGACGCGTTGGTGAAATCCGATGCGTCGAGCCGCCACATGATCATTATTTCGGATGGAGATGCGTCACCGCCGACGCCCGAACTGCTGGGACAGTTCATTGAAAATCGGGTCTCCTGTTCGACAGTGGCCGTATTTCCGCATAACGGTGACACTGCCATCCTGGAAGAGATCGCTGGCGTCACGGGTGGGCGATTTTACTTCCCCGGCGATCCGAATCAGTTGCCCTCGATCTTTATCAAGGAAGCCAAAACTCTGCGCCGCGAGCAAGTGCAGGTTCGGGATTTTGTTCCGTCGCGAGTCAACACCGACCCGATGCTGAAGGACATTACAGAGTCGCCACAACTGCACGGCTACGTGTTGACGTCACCGAAAGAAGATCCACGGGCGACGATTCTTTTGGCCGCTCCGCCTTCGGAGAAGGAAATCGCTGCCGGTGAAACGGAAGCCGATCCGATTCTCGCGGTCTGGCGTTACGGACTTGGCACGACTGCCGCATTTACTTCCGACCTGACCGAACGCTGGGGGAAAGACTGGGTCAGTTGGGACCAGTATCAGCAACTTGTCAATCAGATGGTCACACGCATCAGCCGGACACGGCGGGAGCAGTATTTACGAGTCTACACGTACGTCAACGGCAACGAGGGCGTGGTCGTCGTGGAAGATTTTCATCCCACCGAAACGCTGCTGGATATCAGTGTTTCGGTGACCGGACCGAACAGTTTCGAGCAGTCGCAACAGGTTCGCCAGATCGCCCCTCGGCGTTATCAGACCAGCATGCCATTGAAAGGCGAGGGGCGTTATCAAGTCATGATCGGAGCAACCGACGGAACGCGGCGAGAAACAGCCTACGCTGGTTTTATCGTGTCGTACTCACCGGAGTATCTGCGATTTCGGGCAAACCCGATCGTGCTCCGCGACATCGCACAAAAGACAGGGGGTGTGGAACTGGATGCGGATCAAGATCCAGTTGAGATGACGAATACAATTTTCGGCGATCGCAAACCGAAACGCAGCAGTCGTCCGATCTTTGACTGGTTCCTGATGTGTATCGCGTGCCTGCTGCCACTGGATGTGGCCATTCGTCGCGTGCAACTGGACTTTGGATGGGTCAAGCGATTGTTCCGTCGTGATAAACGCGAATCCACAGCCACCATGGGCGCGCTGTTGCAGCGAGCGGGTGAGGTCCGTGCGTCGATGAGCAAGGACCGCGATCCAGTAGCTGGCGGTCCACGTTCGGAGCCCGTCGCTGGCCGACCAATGGCAACTCGACAACAACCGCAGCGGCCACCTGCGACCATGGGCCAGAAACCAGAAACCAATACTTCGACGCCTGCCGCGCCGTCTTCACAGGGACCGCCGACCGACGGCGGAACAACATCCCGACTGCTCGAGATCAAACGCCGGCGCGAACAGGAGGGAGAAGGAAAGAAGGAATGAAACCGTTGACTGGAATAAAGGGTTTAGCCGGTTGCGATTCCTGTAGCTTGGACATACTTGTCCGAGTTTGCTGTCAAAGACTGTTCACATACCAGCCATTGCTGTGCCACCATATCCGCTCAACTGACGACGGACATGAATGTCCATCCTACTCAACACACGGAGGGCTGACGCCCAGCCGCTCGCTACCTTACATTAGAAAGCCATTAATTCATGTCCGAGCCACTTACTCCCGCACAGCTTCAGGCGGAAGCGGATCAGTTTCGTACCGAGTTTCAAGCCGTCCGTGATGCGGTCGGCAAAGTGATCGTCGGTCAGCAGCGCGTGGTCGAAGCGACACTGACAGCGCTGCTCTGCGGCGGAAATGTGCTGCTGGAAGGCGTGCCGGGGCTCGGGAAAACGGAACTCGTCAAGGCACTGTCGCAGGTGTTGAAGCTGGAGTTTCGCCGCATCCAGTTTACTCCTGACCTGATGCCGGCTGACGTCATTGGGACGAATATCATGACGACCGATGACGCCGGGAAGTATCGATTTGAATTCCGTCAGGGCCCGATCTTCACGCAGTTACTTCTTGCCGACGAAATCAATCGCGCGACGCCGAAAACGCAATCGGCGTTGCTTGAGACAATGCAGGAAGGCACAGTCACCACCAGCGGCACCACGTATACGCTTGATCCGCCGTTCTTCGTCCTTGCAACGCAAAACCCGATCGAACAGGAAGGCACATTTCCGCTGCCTGAAGCGCAACTGGACCGATTTATGTTCAAAGTCGTGGTACCGTTTCTGTCGCGGGAAGAATTGAACGAAGTGGTGACGCGGACGATCCTGAAGAGGAAAGTCGAAACGTCAACGGTCATTGACGGGCCACGTATTCTGCATTTGCGAACGATCCTGGATCGCGTCGTCGTGAGTGACCCGATGCGAGATTATGCATGTCGTATGGTTCTGGCGACGCATCCGGATTCTCAGTTCGCTACGGAACGCGTCAAAAAATATCTGCGTTGGGGAGCCAGTCCGCGAGCCGCTCAGGCGCTCATTCGTTCCGCCCGTGTGCGAGCGCTGAGTCTGGGTCGAGCGCATATTTCATTTGACGACATTCGTCACTTTGCCCAGGAAGTTCTGCAGCATCGAGCGTTATTGAACTACGATGGTCAGGCAGAGAACGTTTCGATCCGTGATGTGATCGAAGAATGCGTGACAAAGCTGCCAATGGAGGGATAATCAGCGTAGGCCGGACCGCAGCGAAGCGGAGTTCCGGCAGAATGGCGAACTGCCGGAACGGCGCTACGCTTGGTCCGGCCTACGTCTGAGGTGAAATAACTTAGATCGAAGATCAACTCAGTGGCAAATCCAACCGCATCACAACTCACAACGCTCTTCGACAATTCAACGCTCAACCAGATCGAGCGCATGCGATTGAAGCCGAATCGTCGCCTGACGAATCGCGCGCGCGGCGAACACCTTTCCGGCAAGGGCGGCAGCAGTACGGACTTCGCCGACTTTCGCGACTACGCCGCAGGGGATGATCTGCGTTACGTGGATTGGAACATTTTCGCGCGTCTGCGGCGACCATACATCAAACAGTTTCAGCACGAAGAAGAAATGCATGTTGTATTGCTGGTGGATGCGTCCACGTCGATGCTGTTTGAAGACAAATTGCTGCGCGCAAAACAACTGGCGGCGGCATTCGGCATCATGGGGCTGCAGAATGTCGAACGTGTCAGCGCCTATGCAATTCATTCGCGACAGGATCAACCATGGATGCTTCCGCCAGGGGCCGGGCGTACAAGGATCCGCAAGCTGCTGAAGTTTCTGGAAGATGTCGAAGGCGGCGGCAGTATTCCGATCGAAAAAGCGATCGAAACGATGCTGCGGTTTCATCGAGGCCGTGGAGTCGCCATCATCCTCAGCGATTTCCTCACGTTCGGCGATGTCAGTCGTCCTATGAATTTACTCTACAGCGCCGGACTGGAAGTGTGGGGACTTCAGGTGCTGGCCGAATCGGAGATCAATCCGAACGTCCAGGGAGACCTGCGATTCGTGGACAGCGAGACGCAGGAAACGCTCGACATCACCAATGCGTCGGAGTTACTGAATGTGTATCAGGATCAACGCCTCTGGTTGCAGGACGCATTGCATTCGATGTGCCGGAGTCGGCAGGGACGATTTATGTCCGTCAGTTCCGGTATGACGCTGCAGACCATCCTTTTTGAACATTTGTGTCGACAGGGGTGGATTTTGCGATGAAATGGCCCGGCTTTGTCAATCTATTCGGCGCATGGTTTCTGCTGGCGCTGATTCCTCTGATCATTTTGTATTTCCTGAAGCTCCGCCGGCCAAAGATGGAAGTTCCGTCGCTTGCGCTGTGGCAGAGCGTCGTGAATGATCAGAGAGTCAATTCTCCTTTTCAGAAGTTTCGCCGCAATCTGCTGTTGCTGCTCCAGATTCTGCTGCTGTGTCTGCTGGTGCTGGCTTTGATGCAGCCATTTCTTCAGGCGGATGCGGACGTAGCCGAATACAAGCCGCTGCTGATTGATTGTTCGGCGAGTATGTCATCCATCGATGAAACAACGGGCAAAACGCGACTGGAACTGGTGAAGGAAAGAGTTCGTGAGCAAATCAACAACCTCACGGGCGATCAGCGCATCGCACTGTTTTCATTTTCAAACACCGGGCGGCGTGTGACGGAATTCAGCAATGATCGCCGGGCTCTGCTGAAAGCGCTGGAGGCGCTGAAGCCGACGGATCTTCCGGGGCAGCTGGATGATGTGCTGCGCATGGCTGCGGCGTATACCAGAACGTTTCCGATTGAGACCGTCACGATCATGACGGACGGGAATCTGCCGGATCAGGTTGATTTTGAATTGCCGTTTACTCTGGACGTGCAGCGCGTCGATTCGGGCGGGCCGAATGTCGGAATCACAGAGATGAGTGCGCGTCGCAGCGGGCCTGAGGAATGGGAAGTGTTCGTGCGGGTGTCGGCGTCTTCCATTGACCTGCGCGGTGCGGAGCTGCAGCTTTGGGAAGATGGTCAGCAAAGGGAATCGCATCAGGTGGAAGTCTCGAACGAAGAATCTGAACGCCTGGTGTTTCCGGTGAGTACAAGTCAGTCAAAATTGCTCGAAGCAAGGCTGGTGCCGGCTGGATTTGATTCGCTGGCCGTGGATAACAGTGTGTGGTTGACATTGCCGGCGGCGCGACCTCTGAAAGTCTGGGTGTCGCCGAAACTGGCGTCATGGCGTCATGCCGTGCGTGTGCAGTCGAATCTGGATCTGGAAGAATCGGAAGGCGCTGAGCCGCGCGGTGCGGAGTATGATTTGCTGATCATTGATGAAGATGGGGCGGGCAGTGCTGAAGCTCCGGTGCGGTTGTTTGTTGGTGTTGTTCCGCAGGATCTGCAGGAACTCATCAAGGTCGAAGAAGACGTGTCGTATGTCGTCGACTGGAATCGCACGGCACCTATGCTGCGGCACGTACAGCTTGCGGACGTGCAGATTGGTGAGCAACCCAAACTCGCGGCCGGAGCAGCGACAAAGGATCTGGAAGAACGGGGCTACGAAGTATTGATCGACGGCAATGCCGGACCGCTGATGCTGCAACGACGTGAAGGACTGTCGGTATCGTACTGGTTTACATTTCACACGGACCGATCGACGCTGCCGTATCGCGTAGGTTTTCCGATCATCGCGGCAAATGTGGTAGAGACGGCATTGAAACAGGCATCGTTGTCCGATGCTGCCGCGGCACCGACGGGAGTGCTGCCTCCGATTTCTGTCGATGGAAGTCGGTCCTACACGATCAGGACTCCCGACGGCGAATCGCTGGTCGCAGAATCGAATGCTGCCGGAACACTCGATGGCATCCCGGCATCCCGAGTCGGGCGCTACGACGTCATGGACGGCAACAACCTTGTCACTTCAATCGGAACAGGGTTGTTGAGCGGCGCGGAGACGTCGTTGAAACCTGTTGAAGAATTGCGGTTTTCGGAACTGACAGTTGCGACTGACGTCGCTGAACAACTGGATTCAGATAAGCCGTTCTGGTGGATTCTGGCGTTGTTGGCGTTTGGCGTGTTGATGTTCGAATGGTGGTATTTCCAGCGTGCACGAGGAGCGATGGTATGAACGTTGGATTTGAAAATAACCAAACTCGGCCACATGAAAAAACTGGCGTGAATCGGGAGGGCGAGGCTCCTGCCGAGCCTCTGATTCCTTATTGTTACCTCGTTCCAGCGGCTCGGCGGGAGCCTCGCCCTCCCAAATTCAGATCGGTCTCACAGACCGGCATACTTGTGTGCGCTGCGTTTGGGATGATGCTGCTGATCACGGGCCTCACTGTCGCGCAGGAAAAACCGGCGATTCGCATGAAGATGGAATTGATGTCGATTCGTAATCGATCGTCGGGTCCGTTGCCCGTTCATATTAAACTGGAATACAACAAGCCGCAGATTCTTGAGGGCGATCTGGAACTGGCGATTTATGATTCCGGAGGTGCCGTCTCGTCCGATGACTTGATGGCTTCGCTGCGATACGAAGGGATTGTGCTGGCGGGCGCTGATTACGAATTCAACATCGTGCTGCCACCGCTGAAGACATCCGACAGTCAGAACTGGGCGGTGGTTGCATCGTTTGTCACGCAACAGGGCAGGATTCAGCTCACGTCTCTTCCGAACAAGCCGGGCAGCGCGGAGCCCTTTGATCTGCTGACGACCAAGCCGCTGGAGCGCGGCGTCCTGCTATGTTCGTGTTTCAAGGAAACGCGACGGCACAGCGGATCAGCAAATCGGCAGTTTCTGGAATCTGCGCTGTCGCTCGATAACTACAACCCGATTCATCCACAGTTAGATGCGGAGCAGACAAGTACAGGCAATTCACAGCTTTCCGGCATGCAACAGCTTGAGAAAATGGGACACACAATCATTCATTTCGCCGGGCAATGGTCGTCAAAAGATTTACCGCAGGATCCACTCTCCTATTGTGCGTTTGATGTCGTGCTGCTGTCTGATGAATCGCTTGCGGCGTTGCAGAAGGAGCAACTGGACGGACTGACGGCGTGGGTTCGGGCTGGAGGAAGCGTCTGTATCGTTCCGGACGTGCCGATGAAGCCGTTGCAACTGGAGTTCCTGCGAAAACTGTTTGAACAGGGTGCCGACAGTTCAGCGAATCTGTCATTGGATGCTGAGGGTCGATTGCTGGTCGTCAGTGATGAGGCCGATCCGATCCTCATGAGTTACTGTGGTCTGGGTCGTGCGGTGCTGTTGCCTGCCTCAGACGACTTTTCTGCGAGCCTGACAAAGGAAGACCTCGGAGCGATTGTCGCATTTCTGTGGAAAGTCCGCAAAGAACAACCCGTCTGGCAGGGGGAAAACTGGATTCCCGCCGATGTTGTGCAACGTCTGAAGTCACAGGGCGTCAATGTGGAACGGGATGAAGAAGGAATCTACGTCACGGATCAGCAACACCGGTACTACGATTATCGCGAGAAAGATGGGAAGTACTACATCAATGTCACTCAACTCAAGTCCCAGTTTGGAATTGATGACCGTTTGAGTCCTCAGGCTGAGCCGTTGTTGTCTGTCACTGAGGAGGCGTTGATGCCTTCTGATGTCGAGATGGTGCCAACATGGATTATCGGAATGATCCTGATCGGTTATGTCGCGGCGATCGGGCCGGGAGACTATTTTCTGCTTGGCTGGCTGCGGCTAAGAAAATACACATGGGTCCTGTTTCCTGTCATCACGGGCGTCTTCACGCTGCTGACTGTGGTGGTGGCCCATGCGTTCATGGGCAGCGAGGACACTGGCGGAAAACTGGTCATCACCGACCTTGCGGACAACGGCATTCCCGTCCGGCAAACCACGCTGGAGACCTTGTACTACAGTTCGCAGGCCAATGTCAGAAACGACCACAAAGGCGAACTGGTTGTGTTGGCAGAGGACAATTTCACCAACGCGGAAAACCACAACCCGTATGGACAACCGCAGCAACGAACTGAGGATTCGCCTCTGAGCTACACCGGACATTTCCCGCAGAACTACAGTGTCAGCCATCGCGTGCAGCAATGGTCGCCGGTTTCGTTGCGAACTCTGTCGCTGGAACCGCAGGAGTCTGAAGTGCCGCCCATCGACTGGAACGATGTCTCACTGCTGACGACGGCGGAGGGCAACATCCGGTTGAAGGCAGTCATGACGCAATACACGATGGCGGAACAGAAGAATTCTGCAACTCCCGTGCAATGCTTCGCAGTGATCTATCATGAAGCAACCGTGGTGAACCTGATGGGGCAAATCCCAACGAAATTCTTTAAAACGGACACATATGGACGGTATCTGGATCCAACTCTTGATCAAGATCAATTGGGCCAGCAATCTGCATCGGTCACAATGCTCAGCTGTCTTCCGACCGTGAAAACATCCCAGACAAATATCTTCGGTCTCGTCAGTCAAATCGCGCCGCATGGAGCGGGCTCATTGGAAGACCTGGCTTTTCTGGACAGTTCAGATCCCAGCCAATGGGCATTAGTAATTATTCAGCAACAAGGCGAAAATTTTGAAGTGTTCAGAAAACTGTATTTCGTTCAGCCGTAGGATGGACATTCCTGTCCGTCGTCAGTTGAGCGAATGTGCCAGCACGGGAATGGCTGGCTTATGAATCACGTTTGAAAGAAAGCTCGGACAAGAATGTCCAAGCTACAAAAGGCGCAGGAAATCAACAATGTCGATGACCGATCAGGCGATAATGGCAATGCCGCCTAAACCGAAACCGCTGGCGATCTGTATTCGCGATCTGCGAGTAAACTACGGTAAGTTCGAGGCTGTAAAAGGGATCTCGCTGGATATTCCGCATGGCGAAGTCTTCGGTTTTATCGGTCCCAACGGTGCCGGAAAATCATCGACGTTTCGCGTGCTCGCGACGCTGCAACCTAAGTTTCGCGGGATGGCCCTGGTGTGCGGGCTGGACGTGTTAAGTCAGCCGCAGCAGGTTCGGGATGTGATGGGTTTCGTGCCCGACTTTTTTGGAGTCTACGAAGACCTGACAGCCTTGGAGTACCTGCATTTCTTTGCGGCGGCGTACAAGCTGCCGATGTCGAAACGCAAAGGCACAATTGACGATGTGCTGGCGCTCACGGACATGACGCACAAAGCGGATTCGCCGGTGGACAGCCTGTCCCGAGGCATGAAGCAACGTCTGGCCCTGGCGCGCGTGCTGTTGCATGATCCGCAAGTGCTGCTCCTGGATGAACCGTCGAGCGGACTTGATCCGAGGGCTCGCATTGAAATGCGTGAACTG
>Ga0209181_10013537_pt1 | contig 10191 bp, 5 predicted proteins | sample MAT05_FD_187208 | JGI IMG/M metagenome (GOLD analysis project Ga0209181, IMG submission 187208) | Freshwater microbial communities from Lake Fryxell liftoff mats and glacier meltwater in Antarctica - MAT-05 (SPAdes) (version 2) | ecosystem: Environmental > Aquatic > Freshwater > Ice > Liftoff...
ATTTGATCGCGTGTTTGCGAGGCAATTTCGGAGTTGCATTCTGGACAAAAACCGGTTCCCACGCGAGCAAACAAAACGCGCAGGAAGTCATGGAGCTCAGTGATCGTACCCACGGTCGAGCGAGGGTTGTTTCCGGTCGACTTTTGGCTGATGGAGATCGACGGGCTGAGGCCGGATAGAAAGTCGACGTCGGGTTTCGGTAGCTGACCAACGAATTGGCGGGCGTAGGTTGAGAGACTTTCTAGATAACGTCGTTGGCCTTCGGCATAGAGCGTGTCGAATGCCAACGAGCTTTTGCCGCTCCCGGAGACACCTGTGAAGCAAATGAGTTGATTGCGAGGTAAAGAGAGATCGACGCTTTTGAGATTGTGTTCGCGCGCTCCGCGAACAACAATCGGTTGATCGTGTGCTGTCACTCTCTAGTGGACTCCAGCGCTCGCGAGATAACGTTCGGCATCGAGTGCGGCCATGCAGCCGGTCCCAGCCGAAGTGATGGCTTGTCGGTAGTAATCATCGGAAACGTCACCGGCTGCGAAGACTCCCTCGACACTGGTGAAGGTGCGGTTCGGCTGGATCCATTTGACGTATCCATTGGCTTGGTTTTCGACTTGCCCGTTGAGAAACTTGGTATTGGGTGTATGACCAATGGCCAGGAACATGCCTGCGGCTTCGAGCACATTCGTCTCGCCGGTCTCGACATGTTTGGTACGCACCGAAGTTACGCCAATTCTCATGTCTTCGGCGTCACCGAGGACTTCATCCACGACGGAGAATTTGATTAATTCGATTTTCGGATTCTTAAAGGCTCTATCCTGCATGATTTTGGAAGCTCGCATTTCGCCGCGTCTCAAGATCACGTAAACCTTCGAGGCGTATTTGCTCAGGTAGGTCGCTTCTTCGATAGCCGAGTCACCGCCGCCGACGACGACGAGTGGCTTGTTTCGAAAGCGGGGCAAAGCACCGTCGCAAACTGCGCAGGCGCTGACACCTTTATTTTTGAATTTCTCTTCGCTCGGCAAGCCCAAATAGTTTGCGCTGGCGCCGGTCGCCAGAATGACTGTGTGAGTTTCAAACGAGCCGTTCTCACTCGAATTGAGTTTTAGTGGCTTGCCAGAAAAATCGACGCTTACGATATCGTCGGTAATAACGCGGGTACCGAAGTTGGTCGCTTGCTGCCGCATCAGTTCCATCAGTTCTGGACCGGTGACTGCGTGCGGATGCTCCTCGACAGGAGGCAGCATGTATTTGCGTTCGGAACCGATGGCGGAGTCTAAGAATTCTTTGAGCTTGCCCGAGGGAAAACCAGCGTAGTTCTCGACTTCGGTGGTTTGGGCGAGTTGGCCCATGGGGTAGCGACCGTTCACGCGGTTTTCCTCGGTCATCGCCCCTTCGAAGAGCAACGGTCGAAGATTAGCTCGGGCCGCGTAAATGGCTGCTGACCAACCTGCGGGTCCGCTTCCGATGATGACGCAATTTTCAATGGTACTCATGAATGATCAATAAATATGTTGCTGAGGCTGTTTTTCGTGTGCATCGTAGGCCGACGCCCAGTGTTTCATCCAGCTAGGATTTAAACACACCGATCCTTAAGTTGGACAGAGCATTTTGTAACACAGGCAACTGAATTGACAATGGAAAATTGACAATTGACAACGAAGTCCATTTCGCCCCACGGTACAGGATTTTTGCGAAACTTTGTCGTGGTCCTTTGGGTATTGTCCATTCCCGGCAAGAGGTGCAGGAATTGGTTACAATTGGTAACCCGCCAATTCCCGTCCCGCAAACGTTGTCAATTGTGCATTTTCAATTGTCAATTTTTTACAAAAGTTGCCGCTGTGACCTTTCCGCATGGAAACTAAAACATCGCTTCGTCTTTCACGACGGGGACGCCTAGTCGGCCAAGATCGAAAAGGCAACCAAAAAACACGTAAATAATTGACTCCCGCAGATTTCCTACCTAGCCTAAATTTTCAAGAAAGCAGAACACGATTGTGAGCAAAATCAACGAATGCACTCATTTCAGATTGTCGCCTCATTTTCCATTTTCCATTTTCCAGCTTCTATTATTGGTAGTTTGTCTACACTGCTTGCCCGTTCAAGCGCAAGAGGCACCACCGCCAGGCTTCACGGCTCTCTTCAACGGCACCGACCTTAGCGGCTGGTATGGATGGACGACACGCGATCCGCGTGATCTTTGGGCTATGTCACCCGAAGAACAAGCCAAGTACAAGATAGAGTCCATCGAAGGAGGAATGCTCGATAAGAAAGGCCAGCCGACAAACGAACACCTAAACGCTCATTGGACCATCGAAAACCATGAACTCGTTAACGATGGTCGCGGTCATTATCTGACCACCGACAAGGACTACGGTGATTTCGAACTGCATTTGGAATACAAAGCTTTGCCCAAGGGGGATAGCGGCGTCTACTTGCGTGGGACACCGCAAGTTCAGATTTGGGATGCTACCGAGGGAGATTCGCGTGGACTAGGTCAGGACAAAGGTTCGGGTGGTCTGTGGAACAACCGCAAGGGATCGCTAGGCAAAGACCCATCGAAGAAGATGGACAAGGCGTTTGGCGAGTGGAATTCGCTTAAAATGACCATGATCGGAGAGCGAGTGACCGTCGTCTTCAATGGCGAGACTGTGGTCGACCATGCGGTCCTCGAAAACTACTTTGCGAACCAGAAGAGTGGCTATGTAGCATATGGCAAACAGGACGCTCAAAAGAAAGATGGCGACGCGCCGAAAATGCCAAATGGCTTCATGCTGGATCCTGTTTACCCCAAAGGCCCGATCCAACTTCAAACCCACGGCAGCGAAATTCGTTGGCGCAATGTCTTTATTCGCGAGATCGGAGCTGAGGAAGCGAACAAGTCTTTAGCGACCCGCGATGCAGACGGGTTCGTCGATCTCAACAATGGCAAAGACCTGAGCAACTGGCTAGGGGCGGTTGACAACTACGAAGTCAAAGACGGTGCCATCGTTTGCAAACAAGGCAAGGGTGGCGATTTGCTCAGCAAAGACGAGTACGAGAACTTCGTTCTTCGATTCGAATTCAAGCTGCCGCCTGCCGGAAATAATGGCATCGCTTTGAGAACACCGGTCGGCGGTCATTCCTCAGCCGATGGTCTTGAGATTCAAGTCATCGATAGCGACGGTTACAATGCAAAACACCCGAAAGCACAATTAAAACCGTTTCAATACCATGGCTCCTTGTATCATTGCGTTGGAGCCAAGCATGGTTATCTTCGCCCAGTTGGCGAGTGGAACTACGAAGAGATTGAAGTCAAAGGCCAGACGATCAAAGTTACGTTGAACGGCACCAAAATTCTCGACGTTGACATTGATCAATTCGATCGCAGCCAAATCGAGGGTGCGCCCAAGGGACTTAATAACCGGAATGGTCACATCGGCTTCGCCGGCCACAGCGATCCAGTGGCCTTTAAAAGCTTTAAGGTACGAAGGACAAGTGACAAGTGACAAGTGTCAGTTGTCAGTTGTCAGTTGACAGTTGACAGTTGACAGTTGACAGTTGACAGTTGACAGTTGAGAGTGGGCAATTGTGGACGAATATCTTAGAACAGAGGGTCAAAACCCCCGGCTTAAAGCCGACGGCATGGCAATGCCCCCGAGTTTACTCGGGGGATGTTTACCATATCTCTAAGGCAGGTTCCATTTCTTTCTGAGCAACCATTGGCAAATCATGACCAAGGCCAATAATAGGAACGCTGTCCACGTATCCAGCGTTCCATCACCAAGGCGGCGGTTCTCAACGGCGGTTTGGGTGGATTGCTTTCTTCGATCCAATATTTGCCGAACGATCTCATCGGATTGTTCCGGAGCAACCAACGTCCCGCCCGCCGATGCATTGAGCTTGGCCATTTGTCCAAGCAGTTGCCAGTCGGGCATTGGCTGCATCGACTCCGCCGATTGATCGATGACCAAGAACGGGAGTTTGGACTCCAGAATCTGTCCCTTCGAACCGCTTACTTTGGCTCTCCATTCGTATCGACCACCTTCCTTGGAACCCGCAAACTGGGCTCGCATCGATTGTCCGAAGGCCGAGCTTTCTCTACGTTGCATCTGCACCTCACCTAAGTCTTTGTCGGCCTCGCCAGCATTGCTATTTCGGTCGGCCAACTTCCATAGGTGCAATTGCATATTTTTAGGCATTTCAACTGCATCGGAACCGCCATTCCATTGCAAGATCATTTCGCTCGGCTGTGCGAGCAAAAGCCTTCGCTGTGGCATGCTCATTTGCATACCTTCCTCGACGATTTCGCGACGCAAACACCAGTAGAGGATCTTGCGCCAAAACGCTTTGTGTTCGTTTGACTTACCTTGGCGGGTCCACAAATAAGTAGTATCAAACGCAATGGACACCACGCGGCCTTGGTCGGCCAGCCCGCTAACGATAAGCGGTTCCTTTCGTTGACTCTCCGCTAGGAGATTGGTTCCCGGCGTTTTTTTGACTCCGGCCCAGCGATTCGCGGCTGGCAAGGGCACGAGCTGCCTCCAAGCCGCTTCATTCTTCTCGGGTGTGTCAATAAGCAGAATTTCGCTTGCCCCAACGGGTACCACTTGAATAGGACCAGGTATATGGTTCTGCAATTCAATCGGGCTGTTGAGTTCAACACCCTGTCGGCGTTGTCCTTTCATATCCACCGGCAAAATGTCACGCAGTGGCGATTCCTCCCAGCCTCCCGCACCGTAGGCCGAGTAGCCGCCCAGCGTAACCAAGCCTGCTCCTTTTTTCACTTGATCCGCAATTGCTTTTGCACCTGCAAAATCAATCGCCTTGTAGTCTAAATCGCCCAGCACAAAGCAATCGTAAACCCCATCCGATAGTCGCTGCGATAAGTCGACGGGCCATTTTTGCTGCGGCGGTTTGGGAATCAACTGGAAATTCATCTGCATGTCTTTGCTTTCCGATATGGCGCGCTTGATGAAATTCTGTTCGGGCCGTGGCTCGCCTTCGATGTACAGGATGCGCGCCCCCCCGCCACGTACGTTCAAGAAGACGGTCGCCTCGTTGTTCTCTTTGACCGCTTCGCCTGAAATCGGCTCGGCACGCACCGCTATTTCATAAGCACCTGGCTCAAACTCGACCACAAGTGGCAATAAAAACGGTAACGCTTGATCGGACTTGGTCGGTCGCACTCGATCCACCGACAATTCGCGATCTGCTTTTCCCGGTTCAATCAGAAACAGTCTTACCACCAAGTCTCTATTCGCAACGCCTCGACAACGCAGCAGGCCACGTACGTTTAGTTGATTCTTGGTATATTCGTCCAGTTGTTCTGGTACTCCCTCGACCGCTAGGTCTTGCGAGGTCTCGCTATCGCTTCGTGGGCCGACACCCACAACGAACAATGGGACATCAATTTGGGCAAGGCGACGTGCTATCTGCTGGGGGTCGCCACCCGACGGCGAATGTGTTTGAGCACCATCCCCCATCCAAATCACAGCGGACAATGGAGACTCGAGCGGCATGGACATCAATTGATTTAAGGGGCCACCAATATCCGTTGTGAATCCCTCGGGGCGATCCGGCATCTTGGCAGCCATTGCCCCCAATACGCCCTCTTTGCCATCGCCAAGCGGTTTTAAGGTCGCATCGTAGAGAAATGGAACCAAGCTTGCTTCCTTTCCTAACGACGCTCTGGCATTCCAGAGCGATTCCCATATTTCACGTTCCATTTCCCAACGCGTCGCCTTACCGTCCCCGGACGGTAACTGCATGCTGGCCGATGCGTCCATCACCACCGCAACGGTGCCTCGCGGCGTGGTTTGTCGAGTGAAGGTGATCCCAGGTCGAAGCAAAACCAAAACAAGGATGAGGCACATCAAGAGTCGTAGCAACCACAAGACCGTCGACTGCTGTCGAGAAATACGACCCGTTTCTCGTACGAAAGTCAAAACGAAAATCAATCCCATCGCCGCTGCTACGACAATAAAATAGCTTCCAAAGATAGGATCGAGCGACCAGTCCATTACGCCCCTTTGCTTTTCGTCTGTGCATAAAAACGGCTCGACATCGTTTGTTCCGCCATGATCATCATCACGAAAACCATCAGTAAGAACGGCGACAAATCACGACCGTAACGCCCTTCTCCAAGCGATGACTGCACCTCCTCGCGATCCTTTGCAATGCGATAGAGATCCTTGCCAATGGCCTTGTCGAGCACCGAGGGTAGGATCCGTTCCAGCGAAACGTCTTTGCGATCTACGTTCACGCTAAAACCACGAATTACCGGTCCTTGAGGAAGCAAACCTTTCAATCGATACTGGCCTGCATGCCGAGTAAACGTATAGACCAACGATTCGTCCGATGACTCAACACGCGTCTCCTCGCTTTGCGGACTGTACATCTTGTATAGCTGCGGAAACTGACTGATGTTGTTCTCAAGGACGGCAGGTTCGTCCACAAAATAATTCAATTGCTGCTTGTTCCATGCGGCAAGATAACGGATCGAACTGTGAAGCAATTCAAATCCGGGCCATTCGTCATTGACGTATAGCTGACTCCATATCTGCTCGCGAGTGTGCTTGTTCGGCTCGGGGTACGGAAACGTAAACGTAAGGATCCGACCTTGCTTGCGAACCTGTTCGATCATAGCCGGTTCGGTGCCCGTCAATCGCATGAGTACGATCGAGCGGTCGTCCAAGCCCTCGATGTTCCAGTGTCGAAACACCGCGTATTGGAACCAAGGAATATCCTCGATCGGCCGCTCAAACGGTAGCCAAATTGGATGTTTGCTTATGGAAGGGGCCATGCTAACGGATCGATCCTTGATAGGTCGATTGGAGAGGCTCTTAACTTTGCCCGGCAACAACTTGGCGATGCTGGCTTCCATCAACGATTCTGCGGAATCAAAGCTGGATGCGAGGATAATCATAAGCCCCCCTCCCTGCTCAACCCACCTTTCCAATAAATCTATCGAATCCGCTTTCATGTTTCCTGGATCAAAAAGCACAATGCTCGAAAAGCGGGCGAGATCTTCCGTCCCCATCCCTTCCAGGTCGGCCGTTGTGCCCAATCGGTACATCGCCGCTTCGGGTATCGTTTCTTGGTCCGACTCTTTTTTGTTCTGAATACTGACGGCTTCGGTTGGAGGCGGGTCGATAGCAAAACCAACATTCCGTCGATCAATTTCATCATCGGAGATCACTAGCGTCTGGCCTTGCGGACGAGCGTCCACCGAAAAATACACCACGTTATCGCACTCGAGCGGGTCCGGAAAGGCAAGTCGCAGTTCCGCGTGGTTCGTACCTTCTACGAGCTCCGTCAACGTCATTTGGATGGGAAGCGAACCGCCATCGGGCACCGATACCGATTGTGTATGGACGCGGCGAGACTCAGGTACAACGATTTTTCCTGCTCGATCTAGCAGCGACCGATCTACCGTTTCCGCCAACAAATCCACGGTCAGTGGCGGCGAATCACCGCTACCCTTGGCGGACTGCACTTCGGCACTGATGGTGACCTGTGACCCTGGCGTGGTGGATTGTTGACTGAGTTTGAAATTGCTTAAGGACCAATTGCGAATCTCGGCCACTGGCACGCTCACGTCGATAATCTGGACAAGGATGTTTTCTCCTGCGATGCCTTTGCCTTCCTCGTTGCGAGCAAGCTTGGTGGGCAGGTCGGAAGTATCCGCATCTCGCCAAGCTGGTAAGGACAAATCGGTCAGAACATAAATCTCGCGGCGTTCCAGTTCGCTCTTTCTCAGAACATCGATCGATGCGCTGATGCGTTGGATCAGGCTGGTCGCTTTGCCCTCAACTATGGTTCGGTCCAACTGGCGGTTCGCCGAAATCCGATCTTGATTAAGGCGAACACCGATATCATTGTTGACAATGGCAATTTGGCTGCCGATAGGCAATCGGTCCATTAGCCACAACGCCATCTCTTTGGCTGCGTCCAAACGTGTGACATTGTGATATCGGTAACCCATGGTTGGAGACGTATCAATGACGATCGCAACCGAAATCGGTCCGGATGCGCTGGGTAACGCAACACTTTGACCACCCGATACGGCCATTCCAAACCATGTGCCGCTCACCGCCCACAAAAGTAAGGCAATAGCTGCCGCTATGGCGGTAGTTTGCCAGCCTCGCCGCGATCCGTAGGCAGTCAATGCTACCGCGGTTGCTAACATCGCGAGGATTGTCAAAAGACCTACCAACACATACGTTGCAAACATGTTGCTGTGCACCCGCGGCGAAGAAAGCGCCAACGCGAGCAAGACAACCATCAGCACGCGCAAGGCCAAAAGCAACCAGCGTTTGATCGACCAACCGCGTTGAGCAGTGATGGCTGTTTGACGCACAAAGCGAATCGCCGGGAACGTGATTGGCTTGGGCTGCCGTCGACCCAACATATGCAATAGAATGGGCGCGAGGGCAGCCAGGCCACCGATCAACAGCGAAGCATGCAGGAATGTCATTTCTCGCGAACGCTCCGAACTTAAAAACGATTACGGCGGCTGAGTAAGTACTCGGTGATCGCCTTGTCGTACGGCATGCTTGTATCGAGTGGCACGTAATCGATTCGGCTTTCGTTGAACCCTTGTTTGAGCTCTTGTCGAAACTTGCGAATGTTCTCGCGGTACTCTTGGCCAATGTCGTCGGCATTCACACTCAGCGATTGTCCCGATTCCGGGTCGGTCAATTGAACAAGTCCATCGAATGGGAAAGTCACTTCCGCCTCATCGAGCACATGAAACACGATCACATCATGCCCTGCATGACGCAACATTCGGATAGAGTCGAGCGTCGGCTGGACGTCTGCCAACAAGTCGCTCATGAGCATTACGAGCGAACGGTGGCGAAGCATGGCCGCCAACTGTAGGATCGGTGCCCGCAATTCGGTTTCGCCTGCCGTCTTGAGTTTGGACAGCAGGCTCAAGATGGCCGAGAACTGCCCGCGTCGCGATCGCGGTGGAATGCTAGCTCGGATTTTCTTGTCAAATGTAACGAGCCCAATGGGATCTTTCTGCATCAACATGAGGTAGGACAAGGCTGCGGCTAGGCAAATACAGTAGTCGAATTTGGTCAACTGCTGTCGGTAGGTGTAGCCCATCGACTGGCTCAGGTCCATGACCATGTAGCCGGTAACGTTGGTTTCGGATTCGAATTTCTTAACGTAGTATTTGTCCGTTTTGGCGTAGGCCAGCCAATCGATATCTTTGGGGTCGTCGCCATGGGCGTACCGCCGATGTTCGCTGAATTCCACCGAAAATCCGTGGTATGGGCTTGCGTGCATACCTTGCAGGAAGCCACGAACGATCATTTGAGCGCGCAAATCGAGCCTTTTGATCTGCGACGCCAGTTCGGGCTTAAGATATTGTTCGACAGCAACCATGCAGCGTTTCGATTCGTGGACAAGGGTTACAAAACTGGTGGACGAGGTAGAGTTTCAACTCCTCCACTATCCGCAGTTGCCCAACCGCCATTATATCGGACAACGCGCGTTCTGTCTTTGCACTATTCTCATAGATCGAATACTAAGGCGAACGGCAGACAGAAGATTACCAGGCCAGGCCACCGTGTGGCACGCCCAAAGCGATTAGCGATGGGCGTGGGAAGTGTGGCAAATGACTCTAGCGATCCACCACGCCCTTCGTACCTCAGAGCGTGCCACCCAGTTTATATACCTCAGAGCGTGCCACCCAGTTTATAGGTAGATTTCAAACTGCCCCTCGCCTTATGATTTCATGGAAACACGGCATTGCGATTTGCGATTTGATTCTCGTCATTAGCGGGCAGTCCATTTCCCGCCTCACATTGGTGAGCAACTCGGCGAATGGATTGGCGAAGGAGACGAAGTAACCTTAGAAGGCGAAGGCCACGCCAATCGCGATGAAGTTCTCTTCGCGACCTACGTCGAAAGCCAAGGCTGGTCGCTCACCTTCGATCAAAAGAAACCGCGCCACCGAAATGGCTCCGAAGACCGACCTCAACCAGCGCGTGACGGCCAACCGTTTACCAACGAAGACATCATGCGAGAGCTGTCAAAGATCCGACGAATGATTGAAGCTTGGAGCGAACACGCTTAGCCGATTGCCCCCCCTAGAACTTATTGACCAACACTTGCAATCGTTTCCAGGAGAATGTATCTTCATTGTATACACTCCGGTTTCAACAAGGAATGGAAACAAGCAATGGCGAACGTTCAAAAGTGGGG